>QFCS01000205.1_pt1 | contig 56825 bp, 46 predicted proteins | sample 3576561 | NCBI WGS metagenome assembly QFCS01 | reverse complement strand
CGTTCTCGCAATCGCCTTCAAACGCCCACGCTTATCGGCTGTATGTTTTTAATGATCCTCGCAAACCCAGCGGCTCTCACCACCTTCGTCTGCTTGCTTAGCTGCGATCAGCTGAGCCTCGTATTATGACACAGTTTTTGGCGTCTTGTCAAAAAGTTTGATTTTTTATCTCGCTTTTTGCACCGCCTTGGCTGCATCTCCTTCACCGCTTTTCTTTGCCTTCCGAAGAAGTCTTTGTGAGCAGCGAAGCCTTGCAGTATACGACAGTTTTTGGGCTTTCGTCAAAGCCTCGCAAAAAACTTTCGCGCAAGGCCTCTCGGTATCGCCACGCTTCGGCAGGAGCGCCGCGCATCCACCCCTATATATAGAAGAGGTGCGTCCAGCGCCACCACGGAGCCCCCCGCTCGCTCGCACGGCTTGGGCGCGCACGGATAATCAAGACTCCTTTCGACTCGGACTTTTCATGGCACTCATCACTCTGCAGGACGCGCAACTGGCCTTTGGCCACGTGGCTCTGCTCGACCACACCGACTTCGCGCTCGAGGCGCAGGAGCGGGTCGGTCTCATCGGACGCAACGGCACCGGCAAATCGTCGCTGCTGAAGATCCTGGCGTCCCTGGAAAAGGCCGATGACGGCACGCTGCAGGTGCAGACCGGTCTGCGCATTGCCTATGTGCCGCAAGAACCGGTGCTGGATCTGCAGTCGTCGGTGTTCGAGGCCGCCAGCGTGGGTCTGGCCGATGCGCGCGCTGCGCGGGATCTCTATTTGAGTGGCGCAGACGGGCTGGACCTCGATGCGCTGCAGAACCGCATCGAGGCCCTGGACGCCTGGAACTGGGAGCAACGGGTGGAGGAAACCCTGCACCGGCTTCACCTGGACGGCGCGGTGCGCGTGGGCGAACTCTCGGGCGGCAACAAGAAGCGCGTGGCCCTGGCCCAGGCGCTGGTGAGCCGCCCCGACGTCCTGCTGCTGGACGAGCCAACCAACCACCTGGACCTGGACAGCATCACCTGGCTGGAAGACCTGCTGCTGGAGTACAAGGGCAGCGTCGTCACGATCAGCCACGACCGGGCCTTTCTGGACCGCGTGGCCACACGCATGGTCGAACTCGATCGCGGCCGGCTGCTCAGCTATCCCGGCAACTTCGCGCAGTACCAGCTGCTCAAGGAAGAGCAGATGGCACAGGAAGCGGTGATCAACGCCCGTGCGGACAAGCTGCTGGCACAGGAAGAGGTGTGGATCCGCAAGGGTGTGGAAGCGCGGCGCACGCGGGCTCAAGGGCGCATCACCCGGCTGGAGCGCCTGCGCGAGCAGCGCGCGCAGCGGCGCGACGCGGTGGGCAGCGTGAAGCTGGAGGTGGCCAGTGGCAACGCCAGCGGCAAGATCGTGGCGGAGCTGGAGAAGGTCACGCAGACGTTCGCGACCGCAGACGGCGGCCAGCGCACCGTGATCCGGGACTTTTCGGCCACCATCCTGCGCGGCGACAAGATCGGCCTGATCGGCCCGAATGGCGCGGGCAAGACCACTTTGCTCAAGATCATTCTGGGTGAACTGATCCCCACCAGCGGCACCGTGCGCCAGGGCAGCAAGATCAGCGTGGCCTATTTCGACCAGATGCGCGACCAGCTCGATCTGGACGCGACACTCGAAGACTTCATCAGCCCGGGCAGCGAGTGGATCGAGATCGGCAACAAGCGCACCCATGTGAAGAGCTACCTCAGCGACTTCCTGTTCTCGCCCGCGCGGGCCAACGCCCCGGTCCGCACGCTCTCGGGCGGCGAGCGCAACCGCCTGCTGCTGGCGCGGTTGTTCGCGCGGCCGGCCAACGTGCTGGTGCTCGACGAGCCCACCAACGACCTGGACATCGACACGCTGGAGCTGCTGGAAGACCTGCTGCAGCAGTACGAAGGCACGGTGTTCCTGGTCAGCCACGACCGGCGCTTCCTGGACAACGTGGTCACCAGCACCCTGGTGTTCGAGGGTGAAGGGCGCTGGCGCGAGTACGTGGGGGACGTGCAGGACTGGCTGACCCAGTCGGCGCGGTCGGCCGCCCTGCAGCGCGAGCGCGAGGCGCCCACCCCGCCGCCGGCCGCCACGGCCGCCAAACCGGCCAGTTCGGCGCCCGCACCAGCACCCGCCAAGAAAAAGCTAAGCTACAAGGAGCAGCGGGAGTTCGACGCGCTGCCTCAGCTGATCGCGGCCCTGGAGGCCGAACAAGCCACCATTGGCAAGGACCTGGAGAATGGCCAACTATTTCACAGCGATCCCACCCGCGCGGCTCAACTTGGCGCCCGACATGCCGAAGTCGAGGGGGAATGGCTTCAGGCGCTGGAGCGCTGGGAAGCGCTTGGCGGCAGCTGAGGGCCCGGCACGGGAACCCTAGGCCTTCGCACCACCTCACACACGCCCATGACGCCCGATCGTCTCGCCTTTGACTTGCAACGCACGCTGGACGAGCTTCAGCAGGAGCGCGAGCGCACGCAAAGGTTGCAGGGCGAACTGGAACACCAAAGTCGCGAGCTCGACCGCCTGCGCAGCACCGCGCACCGCGAATCCAACAGCCGCCTGCTGGCCGAGGAGGCGCTGGACGAAGCGCGCGACCGCCTGCAACTCGCGGTAGATGCCGCCGGCCTGGCACTGTGGGACTGGCAACTGCCCGCCACCCAGGTGTTCCTGACGGCGCGCTGGGGCGAACTGCTCGGCGACATCGCCGCCGACGGCTACTGGGAGGCGATCGACCTGCGCGCGCGCCTGCACCCCGACGACATCGAGCCGCTGCGCGTGCAGGTGATGGCCTTGCTCGAAGGCCGCAGCCAGCGCGCCGTGGTGCAGCACCGGGTGCGCGCCTCCGAAGGCTGGCGCTGGGTCGAAACGCACGCCATGGTCGCCGAGCACGACAGCAAGGGCCAGCCCCTGCGGCTCATGGGCACCCTGGCCGACATCGGCGAGCGCAAGCGCATCGAGCAGGATGGCGAGCGCGCCCGCGAATTGACCGAACAGGCCAGCCGGGCCAAGAGCGAATTCCTGGCCAACATCAGCCACGAGGTGCGCACGCCCCTCAACGCGTTCATGGGCCTCACGCGCATGCTGATGGATTCGCCGCTCAATGGGGACCAGTCCAGCTGGCTGGCGCTGATGGACAACTCGGCGCACGAGTTGCTGGACCTGCTCAACAACCTGCTGGATCTCTCCCGCATCGAAGCCGGCCAGTTCGACATCGAGAACGTGCGCTTCGACCTGCACCAGGCCCTGGAACAGGCCATCGTGCCGTACGCCGAGCAGGCGGGCGAACAGGCTTTGGACTTCCGCTTCGAACTGCCACCGACCCTGCCCCAATGGGTGATGGGCGATGCGGTGCGCCTGCGCCAGGTGCTGAACCACCTGCTCTCCAACGCGCTCAAGTTCACGCCCCGCGGCGGCCGGATCGAGGTGCGCATCCAGCCGATCGAGCCCGCGGGCCAGGCCCCGAAGCGGCTGCAGCTGCAGGTCCGCGACAGCGGCGTGGGCATCGCGCGCGAACACCACGCCACCGTCTTCGACGCCTTCACGCAGGCCGACGCCTCCACCGCGCGCCCCTATGGCGGCAGTGGCCTGGGTCTGGCGATCTGCGCGCAGCTGGCCCGGCTCATGGGCGGCGAGATCGACCTGCAGAGCGACCCCGGCGAAGGCAGCACCTTCACCCTGACCCTGCCCTTGCGCGAGCTGGACCAGAGCCCGCTCAGCGCCTCGGCCGAGCTGCAGGAAGTCGCGCAGGCCGGTGCCCGCTATGTCGGCCTGGTGGTGCTGCTGGCCGAAGACCACCCGGTCAACGAACTGATGATGCGGCAGTTGCTGCTGCGCCTGGGCTGCATCGTGCGCGTGGCGCGCGGTGGCGTGCACGCCATCGCCCAATGGGAACAGGGCGGCATCGACCTGGTGCTGATGGACGTGCAGATGCCTGGCATGAGCGGCCTGCAGGCCACGCACGAGATCCGCGACATCGAGACCCGCCGCAAGCTGCCCCGCACGCCCATCGTGGCCGTGACGGCCAATGCCATGCCGGGCGACCGCGAAGCCTGCCTGGCCGCCGGCATGGATGGCTATACCGCCAAGCCGGTCAGCCCGCAGGCGCTCATCAAGGAAATGGACCGGGTGCTGAAGCTCGACGACGGCCTGGCCGAGCCCGAGCAAGCCCCGGCCACACCCGCACCGGCCCCGGTGACCATCCCCGCCCCCGTCGTCCCCAGCGCCGTGTCGGGCTCGCGCGCCGCCGCCACGCACCTGGAGGCGCTGGACGTCGAGAAACTGCTGCGCCGCCTGGATGGCGACGAAGAGACGCTGGGGCAACTGGCCCAGGCCATGCGCGCCGACCTGGCTTCGCGCCAGAGCGAATTGCAGAAGGCGCTTCAGACACGCGATTCGGCCGCGGCCGTGGCCCACGCGCACGGCCTCAAGGGCTCGCTGGGCAGCATGACCGCCGAGCGTGGCGCGCGCCTGGCCAAGGGCCTGGAGCTGGCCGCCCGGTCGGGCGACTGGCACTTGTTCGCGCGCGCCCTGCCCTTGATGCAGGCCGAAGCGCGCCAGATCGACCGCGCGCTGGCGGACATCCTGCAGGCGCGCGGCCGCGACCTGTTCGACACCAAGCTCTAGCCAGCCCCAGGGCTCAGCCCGAGGCCTTCAGGCGCGAGAACACACGCCAGAACGCCGCGTCCTGCGTGGTCGTGAAGTTGATGCGCATGAGGGTGCTGGGCGCCCGCGCGGCATGGAACAGCGCACCGGGCGCGATCAGGTAGCCCTCGTCCAGCATGCGCTGCGCCAGCGCGTCGGTGTCCACCCCGGTGTCGACCCAGCCGAACAGCCCCACCGGCTCGGCCGCGAAGCTGCAGCCCGCGCCCAGCGCCAGCTTCACGCTGCGCGCCCGCGCGGCATCGAGCCGGGTGCGGATGCGCTCGGCGTGGCGGCGCAACTGGCCTTGCTCGATGCACAGCGCCAGCGCCCTTTCCAGCAAGGAGGGTGTGGTCAGCGTGGACAGCAGCTTGGTGTCGAGCAGCGGCTCCACCAGCGCCGGCGGCGCGGCCAGGTAACCGATGCGCCAGTTGGGCGCGAGGATCTTGGCGAAGCCGCTCACGTAGATGGTGCGCTGCAGGCCGTCGAGCGCGGTCAGGCGCGTGGCGTGTTCGGGCGCGATGTGGCTGTAGGTGTCGTCCTCGACGATGTGGAAGTTGTGCCGGTTGGCCAGCTGCAGCAGGCGGTGCGCGCTGCCGGGCGACAGGCAGTAACCGGTCGGGTTGTGGAACACGCTCACGCTCACGTACAGCTTGGGCTGGTGCACCTCGCAGTACTTCGCCATCACCTCCAGGTCGGGCCCGTCGGCGCGGCGCGGCACCGGCAGGATGCGCATGCCCAGCGCGGCCAGCCGCGCGAACTCCACCGCCCAGCCGGGCTCCTCCACCATCACCGGATCGCCCGCGCGCAGCAGCGTGCGGCTCACGATGTCCAGCGCGTGTGTGGCGCCCACGGTGGTGATGATGTGCTCGGCATCGGCGTGCACGTTGAGCGAGGCCAGCTTCTGCGACAACACCCGGCGCAGGCTGCTGTCGCCCATCGGCTCGCCGTATTGAAGCGAGAAGTCCTGCAAGGCGCGCGTGCCGGTGACCTTGCGCACGGCGGCCGGCATGAAGGTCGACTCCAGCCAGTCGGGCGGGAACACGCCCATGCCCGGGTGCGGCTTGTTGCTGACCTTGTGGAACATGCCGCGGATCAGCGCCGTCGCGTTGATGGGCGACGCTCCGCCGCCGGCCCTCGCGGCAGCGGCCTTGGTTTCGCTCGACTGACCGTCGGCGCGCGGCGTGGGCATTTCGCGCACGAAGAAGCCCCGGTTCTTGCGCGCCTGCACCAGGCCTTGCGCGAGCAGCTGGTCGTAGGCGGCCACCACGGTGGAGGGGCTCACGCCGTGCTGCAGCGCGCACTGGCGCACCGAGGGCAGGCGCGCACCGGGCGCCAGCAGGCGGCTGCGGATGCGGTCGGCGAAGCGCACGGCGAGCTGCTCGGTCAGGGATTGTGCGGGGGTCTTCATCAGCATGTCGGGGGCATCCTTCCAGCGCCTGTACTGTCGCATCGACCAATACAGACTCGCAACTGCGCCGGTCAACTGTATTGGTTGTGTACTGGCGCAAAAGCGTACATTGAACCTCCCGTGTTGACAAGCCCATCCCTCCGATCTTCATGAGCGCCACCGAGCTGACCGCCCTGCTGCTGTTCTGCACCGCGATGAGTTTTTCGCCGGGGCCAAACACCACGCTGTCCACCGCCCTCGCGGCCAACCTGGGCCTGCGGCGCGCCCTGCGCTTCTGCTTCGCGGTGCCCACCGGCTGGACGCTGCTCATGCTGGCCTGCGGCCTCGGCCTGGGCGCGCTGGTGCTGGGTGTGCCGGCGCTGCGCTGGGGCGTGAAGCTGCTGGGCGTGGCCTACATGCTGTGGCTGGCCTGGAAACTGGCGGGCGCCTCCAAGCTCTCCGAGGTCGACGCCTCGCGCCTGAACGTCAGCTTCCTGCAGGGCGTGGGCCTGCAGTTCCTCAACATCAAGGCCTGGATGCTGGCGCTCACGCTCACCGCCGGCTGGGTGGTCAACGCCGCCGGGCAGCCCGCGCCCAACCCGGGCCAGCGGCTGGCCATCATCTGCGTGGTGATGGTGTTCTTCGCCTTCACCAGCAACCTCACCTACGCGGTCGCCGGCTCGCTGCTGCGCCAGTGGCTCACGCGGGGCACGCGCCTGGTCTGGTTCAACCGCGTGCTGGCCGCCGTGCTGGTGGCCACCGCCCTCTGGATGTTGACTGTATGACCACCCACAGCCTGCCCGCACCGCGCTGGATCGACCGGCCTGCCAACAAGGGGCTGATGCTCGGCCTGCTGGGCGTGGTGATCTTCGCGCTCACCCTGCCCATGACGCGGCTGGCCGTGGGCACGGTCGATGCGCCCCAGATGTCCGGCGTGTTCGTCGCGCTGGGCCGCGCCGTGGTGGCGGCCCTGCTGTCGGTCGCTTTCCTGGTCGCCACGCGCGCGCCGCTGCCGCGCCGCGAAGACCTGCTGCCGCTGGCCATCACCTCGGCCGGGGTGGTGTTCGGTTTTCCGCTGTTCACCTCGGTGGCCATGCGCTATGTGGAAGCGGTGCACGCCAGCGTGATCGTGGGTGTCCTGCCGCTGGCCACGGCGGCGGTGGGCGCGCTGCTGCACCGCCAGCGGCCCTCCGTCGGCTTCTGGGCCTGCGCCGCCCTGGGCAGCGCGCTGGTGGTGGGCTTTGCGGTGCTGCGCTCGGGCAGCGCCGGCCTCACACTGCATCCGGCCGATGCGCTGCTGCTCGCCGCCATGCTGTGCGCCGCCGTGGGATATGCGTACGGCGCGCGCCTGTCGCAGCGCATGCGCGCCGAACACGTCATCTGCTGGGCCCTGCTGATCGCCCTGCCACTCACCCTGCCCCTGGCCACCCTGACCCGGCCGCAGGCGGTGCTGCAGGCCTCGGCCTGGTGGGGCTTCGCCTACACCGCCGTGTTCTCGATGTGGATCGGTTTCTTCGCCTGGTACCGCGGCCTGGCCCTGGGCGGCACGGTGCGCGTGAGCCAGGTGCAGCTGGTGCAGCCTTTTCTCGGCATGCTGTTCGCCGTGCCCTTGCTCGGCGAACGGCTCGACGCCGTCTCGCTGGGTTTTGCGATCGCGGTGATCGCCACCGTCTTCATTGGAAAGAAAATGCCGGTACACGCCAGCGCGCCCACCGAACACGTTTGAACGGAGACCTTCATGAAACCCAACGACCTGCCCACCACGCCCACCACCGCCATGCCCTGGACGCTGGCCCGCCGCGCCGCGCGCATGAACCCCTCGGTGATCCGCGAGATCCTCAAGGTCACGGAGAAGCCCGGCATCATCAGTTTCGCCGGCGGCCTGCCCTCGCCCAAGACCTTCCCGGTGAGCGCGTTCGCCGACGCCTGCGCCAAGGTGCTGCGCGAAGACGGCCTGGCGGCCTTGCAATACTCGGCCAGCGAAGGCTACGGCCCGCTGTGCGAGGCCGTGGCGGCGCAACTGCCCTGGGAAGTGGACCCGGCGCAGGTGCTCATCACCACCGGCAGCCAGCAGGGCCTGGACCTGGTGGCCAAGGTGTTGATCGACACCGACAGCCGCGTGCTGGTGGAAACGCCCACCTACCTTGGCGCTTTGCAGGCCTTCACCCCCATGGAGCCCATCATCGAAGCCGTGGCCAGCGACGCCGAGGGCGTCGACGTGGGTGACCTCGAACGCCGGGTGGGCAGCGGCGCGAACCGCGCGCGTTTCCTCTACGTGCTGCCCAACTTCCAGAACCCCACCGGCCGCAGCATGAGCGAGGCCCGCCGCGCCGCGCTGGTGGCCAGCGCGGCCGCGCACGGCCTGCCGATCGTGGAAGACAACCCGTATGGCGACCTCTGGTTCGACGCGCCGCCGCCGCTGCCGCTGAGCGCGCGCAACCCCGACGGTTGCATCTACCTGGGTTCTTTCTCCAAGGTGCTCGCGCCCGGCCTGCGGCTGGGTTTCATCGTCGCGCCCAAGGCGGTCTTCCCCAAGCTGCTGCAGGCCAAGCAGGCGGCCGACCTGCACAGCCCCGGCTTCAACCAGCGCATGGTGGCCGAGGTGCTTAAGGACGGTTTCCTGGACCGCCATGTGCCCACCATCCGCGCGCTCTACAAGAGCCAGTGCGCGGCCATGCTGGCCAGTCTGGCGCAGGAGATGCAGGGCCTGGACGTGCAGTGGAACTCGCCCGACGGCGGCATGTTCCTCTGGGTGCGCCTGCCCGAAGGCATGAACGCCATCGACCTGCTGCCACGCGCGGTGGACAAGGGCGTGGCCTTCGTGCCCGGCGCCGCGTTCTACGCCGACGAACCCGATCCACGCAGCCTGCGCCTGAGTTTCGTCACCGCCAGCGTGGAGCAGATCCGCATCGGCATCACCGCGCTGGCCCAGGCCATTCGCGAACAACCGAAGGCCTGAGCCCATGCTGCAGCTGTGGGGCCGGCTGAGCTCGATCAACGTGCGCAAGGTCGTGCTGTGCGCGCAGGTGCTCGGCCTCGACCTGCCGCGCACCGACGCCGGCCTGGCCCACGGCGTCGTGGACACGCCCGGCTACCGCGCGCGCAACCCCAACGGCCTGGTGCCGCTGCTGCAGGACGGCGACTTCACGCTCTGGGAATCGAACGCCATCGTGCGTTACCTGTGCGCGCGCGAGAACCGGCTCTACCCGAGCGATCTGCGACAACGCTTCGATGCCGAGCGCTGGATGGACTGGCAGCAGACCACGCTCAACCCCGCGGGCAGCCCGGGCTTCAAGCAGTGGATCCGCACACCGGCCGCGCAGCGCAACGCCCAGGTGATCGCGCAATCGGTCGCCGCCACCGAGCCGCTGTTCGCCCTGCTCGACGAGCACCTGTCGCGCCAGGCCTTCATGGCCGGCGATGCGCTCACCATGGCCGACATCCCCATCGCCTGCGAAGTGCACCGCTGGTGGGGCCTGCCGCAGCCGCGCCCCGCGTGGCCGCACCTCGAACGCTGGTACGCCGGCTGGCTGGCCCGGCCCGCGAGCCGCGGCGTGCTCGACCTGCCCCTGTCCTGACGAACCCGGAGAACCTTCCCATGGCCCAACGCCCCTTCAAGCAAGTCGACGTGTTCACCGAAACGCCCTACCGCGGCAACCCGCTGGCCGTGGTGCTCGACGGCACCGGCCTGAGCACCGAGGCCATGCAGCAGTTCACCGACTGGACCAACCTCTCGGAGTGCACCTTCGTGCTGCCGCCCACCGACGAAGGCCACGCGGCCGGTGCCGACTACCGCGTGCGCATCTTCTGCCCCGGCCGGGAACTGCCTTTCGCGGGCCACCCCACGCTGGGCACCTGCCACGCCTGGCTGCAGGCCGGCGGCCAGCCCCGGGCCCAAGCCCACGTGGTGCAGGAATGCGGCGTGGGTCTGGTGCGCATCCGGCGCGATGGCCAGCGCCTCGCGTTTGCCGCGCCGCCGCTGCGGCGCAGCGGCCCGCTCGACGAGGCCGACGTGGCCCTGATCGCGCGCGGCCTGGGCCTGGCGCGCGATGAGATCGTGGCGCACGCCTGGTGCGAGAACGGCCCACCCTGGCGCGGCGTGATGCTGCGCTCGGCCGAGCAGGTGCTCGCGGTGCGGCCCGATGCGCAGGTGCTCGCCGGGCTGGAGATCGGCGTCGTCGGCCCGCAACCCGCCGGCTCGGACACCGCCTTCGAGGTGCGCGCCTTCTTCCACGGCCACCAGACGCTGAGCGAAGACCCGGTGACCGGCAGCCTCAACGCCGCCGTGGCGCAATGGCTGATCGGCGCGGGCATGGCGCCACCGGACTACGTCGCCGCGCAAGGCACGGCCATGGCGCGCGCCGGGCGCGTGCACATCCACCGCGACGCCGAAGGCACCATCTGGGTCGGCGGCGCCTCCGTCACCTGCATCGACGGCGAGGTGACGCTGTGACCTCCGGGAGAGGCCATGGCTGAGCCCCGGGCGCAGATCGACCACCTGGTGGTGGCCGCGCGCACGCTCGACGAGGGCGTGGCCTGGTGCGAAGCCACGCTGGGCGTCACGCCCGGCCCGGGCGGGGAACACCCGCTGTTCGGCACCCACAACCGCCTGCTTCGGCTCGACGGGGATGAGGCACCCGAGGCCTACCTGGAGGTCATCGCCATCGACCCGCGCGCCACGCCCGGCCGCGCACCGGGCCAGCGCCGCTGGTTCGACCTCGACGACCCCGCGCTCCAACAGCGCCTGCAGCGCCAGGGGCCGCAACTGGTGCACTGGGTGGCGCGCGTCGCCGACATCGATGCCGCCCTCGCGGCGCTGCGCGCCATCGGCATCCAGCGCGGCCCGGTCGTCAGCGCCTCGCGCCAGACACCGCAGGGCCTGCTGCAATGGCGCATCAGCGTGCGCGACGACGGCCAACGCCTCTTCAACGGCGCGCTGCCCACGCTGATCCAGTGGAGCGGCACCCACCCCACGCGGCAAATGCCCGCCAGCGGCGTGGCGCTGCGCCGCCTGCACCTGCGCCACGCGGGCGCCGCCGGGCTGCGCGCAGCCTTGCAGGCCGTGGGCCTGCCGGGCATCACCGTGAGCGACGGACCGGCCGGCCTCGCGGCCGAGCTCGACACCCCGGCCCACGGCCGGCTCAGCCTGCTGTCCCCGCCATGAACCACCTGCTGCCCACCCTGCACGACATCGAGGCCGCCGCGCAGGTGGTCTACCGCGAGTTCGGCCCCACACCACAGTACCGCTGGGCCACGCTCAGCGCGCGCCTGGGCACCCACTGCTGGGTCAAGCACGAGAACCACACACCGGCGGGCGCGTTCAAGATCCGCGGCGGGCTGACCTACTTCGACCAGCTCAAGGCGCGCGGCGAGCTGCCGCGCGAGGTCATCAGCGCCACGCGCGGCAACCACGGCCAGAGCATCGGCTGGGCCGCGCGCGCGCATGGCGTGGCCTGCACCATCGTCGTGCCGCGCGGCAACTCGGTGGAGAAAAACGCCGCCATGCGCGCGCTCGGCGTCACGCTGATCGAACACGGCGACGACTTCCAGGCCAGCCGCGAGCACGCCATGGAGCTCGCCGCTGCACGCGGCGCGCACATGGTGCCAAGCTTCCACCCCGATCTGCTGCGGGGCGTGAGCACCTATTGGTGGGAATTCTTTCGCGCCGTGCCGGCGCTCGACATCGTCTACGTACCGATCGGCCAGGGATCGGGCGCGTGCTCGGCGATCGCCGCCAAGCTGGCGCTGCGGCACCCCGTGCGCATCGTCGGCGTGGTCAGCGCCCACGCCACCACCTACGCGGTTTCACTGGCCGAAGGCCGGGTGGTCGAAGCGCCCGTGACCACCACACTGGCCGATGGCATGGCCTGCCGCGTGGCCGACGCCGCCGCGCTCGAGGTGCTGCGGCCGCACCTGGAGCGAATCGTGCAGGTCAGCGACGCGGAAGTCGCGCAGGCCATGCGCATGCTGTTCGCCGACACCCACAACGTGGCCGAAGGCGCGGGCGCCGCCAGCTTCGCCGCCGCCTGGCAGGAGCGCGCCGCGCTCCCGGGCCAGGTGGTGGGCACCACCCTGAGCGGTGGCAACGTGGACAGCGCGGTGCTGGCCGGTGTCCTGGCCGAGGGCTGAATCTCGCGCGGCGGCGGATCAAGCAGAATGGGCACCCGGCAAAAAACGCGGAGTGCAACGCATGTTCGATCTGAGTGAAAGGGCGCAGGCCTGATGGAAGCCACCGTGATGTGGCGCTGCCTGGTGGTGGAAGACGACGCGGACAACGCGCGCTACATCGCCAATGGTTTCCGCGCGCTCGGCCACGTGGTCGTGATCTGCCGCGACGGCATGGAAGCGCTCGGCCGGGCCACCAGCGAGCAGTGGGACCTGATCATCCTGGACCGCATGCTGCCCAACGAGGTGGACGGCCTCTCGATCCTCGCGACCCTGCGCGGCCTGGGCAAGAAGACACCCGTGCTGGTGCTCAGCGCGCTCAGCGCCCTGGACGAACGCGTGCGCGGGCTCAAGGCGGGGGGCGACGACTATCTGACCAAACCCTTCGCCTTCTCCGAACTCGCCGCGCGGGCCGAGGCCCTGGTGCGGCGCTCGCGGCCGGGCCCGGCGATCCGCACGCTGCAGGTGGCCGATCTCAAGCTCGATCTCGCGAGCCGCCATGTCGAGCGCGGCGGCCGGCCGGTGGCGCTGCAGCCGCGCGAGTTCCGCCTGCTCGCCTACCTGATGAGCCATCCCGGCCAAGTGCTGACCCGCACCATGCTGCTCGAAGCCGTGTGGGACTACCAGTTCGATCCGCAGACCAACGTGATCGATGTGCAGGTCAGCCGGCTGCGCGGCAAGCTCGATGCGGGCGGTGCGCCGCCGCTGATCCACACCGTGCGCGGCATCGGCTACCGCATCGCCGCCGCCGACGACCCAGACCGCGCCGGATGATCGCCAAGCTGGGTGGGCTCTGGCGCTCCGTCGGTTTTCGCCTGGCGTTCTCCTACGGTTTCCTGGTCGCCGTCACCATGCTGGCCGCCCTGGCCATCGTCTACCTGCAGACCGTCGGCGTGCTGCACCAGCGCATGGCGCGGCAGGTCGGCCTGTCGGCGCAGCAGCTGATGGCGGACATGAACGAGGGCGGCACCGCGGCCGCGGCCGCGGCCATCACCCGGGCGCTGACCGACGGCCGCGACTCCGACAGCGAGATCTACCTGCTGACCGACCGCGAGGGCCACCGGCTCGCGGGCAACCTCGACCGCGCGCCCGACGCCGCCGCGAACACCGGGCCGACCCAGCGGCGCGTGGAGCGCGACGGGCGCAGCGTGAACGCCTACCTGGTCACGCGCACCCTGCCCGACGGCGGCGTGCTGGTGGTCGGGCAGGACCTGCGGGACCAGGAGCTGATCGAGTCCCTGGTGGCGAGCGCGAGCGCGGCCGCCGGCATCGTGGCCGTGCTGCTGCTGATCGGCGGCACCTTCGTGTTCCGCCAGGAACTCGAGCGCAGCGTGAGCGCGGTGCGCCTCACCGCGAAGCGCATCGCCACGGCCGGCGAGTTGCGCGAGCGCGTCGCGGAGTCGGGCGCGGACGATGAGTTCGCGCTGCTCAACCGCGAGATCAACACCATGCTCGACCGCATCGAGTCGCTGATGGACGGCGTGCGCCACGTCTCCAACACCATCGCGCACAACCTGCGCACGCCGCTCACACGCATCCTGGTGCGCCTGCGCCACGCGGAGCAGGCCGACACGGACCCGGCGCAACGCCGCGAGGCCATCGGCGCGGCCATCCGCGAGATCGAAGAGCTGACGCTGGTGTTCGAGAAACTGCTGCAGATCGCCGAGGCCGAGGCCGGCGCGCGGCGCCGCAGCTTCACGCCGGTGGCGCTCGACGTGGTCGCCGCCGACGTGGTGGAACTCTACGAGGCCGTTGCCGAGGCCCAGGACGCCGTGCTGCGGCACGAACCGGCCGACGAGGTGCAACTGCCCGGCGACCGCGACCTGCTGGCCGGCGCGCTGGCCAACCTGCTCGACAACGCGCTCAAGTACGCCGGCCCGGGTGCGGTGATCCAGGTGGGCACGCAGGAGCTGCCCGATGGCGTGCGGCTCAGCGTGCAGGACAACGGCCCCGGTGTGCCCGATGCCGAACTCGCGCGCCTGGGCACGCGCTTTCACCGCCTGCACCCGGACGACGCGCCGGGGCATGGCCTGGGCCTGGCCAGCGTGCAGGCGGTGGTGGCCCTGCACGGCGGGCGCCTGCATTTCGAAAACGCGGCACCGGGCCTGCGCGCCGTCATCGAACTGCCGCGACCCAACCGCTGACGCGGCACCGCGACGGCCGCGGCCCACATTGCCAAATGGCAATGTTTTGGTCACCCACACACCCCCACGGTCTTCTTACCATCGCGCGGCGCACGTCTTGTGCCCTCGCCGAGCCCTGTGCAGGAGCCGGCGATCAACGCCATTTCAGGAGACATCGTGAGAATCAAGAGTCAGAGAGACTTTGCCTCGGGCGTGCTGTTCAGCGCGTTCGGTGTGGCCTTCGCCTGGGGTGCCACCACCTACAACGTGGGCACCGGGGCCCGCATGGGCCCAGGCTACTTCCCGCTGGTGGTGGGCGTGCTCATCGCCATCATGGGCGTGCTGATCACGCTCAAGGCCCTGACGGTGAAGACCGAGGATGGCGAGCCGATCGGCCGCATCGCCTGGCGCCCCCTGATCTTCATCATCGGCGCCAACCTGATCTTCGGCGTGCTGCTGGTGGGTGTTCACAGCTGGGGCCTGCCGGCCATGGGCCTGATCGTCGCGATCTACGCCCTCACTTTCGTCGCCAGCCTGGCGGGCGACCAGTTCAAGGCCAAGGAGGTGTTCGTGCTCGCCACCGTCCTGGCGATCGGCAGCTACATCGCCTTCGAGCTCGCGCTCAAGCTGAACTTCCCGATCTGGCCGGCCTTCATCGGCTGATGCGCGTGACCACGACCCCCACCAGACAAGAACCATGGATCTGATCACCAACCTCTCGATCGGTTTCGGCGTCGCCTTCACGGCGCAGAACCTCATCTACGCCTTCGTCGGCTGCCTGCTGGGCACGCTGATCGGTGTGCTGCCCGGCATCGGCCCGGTCGCCACCATCGCCATGCTGCTGCCCGCCACCTACGGCCTGCCGCCGGAAGCGGCGCTGATCATGCTGGCCGGCATCTACTACGGCGCGCAGTACGGCGGCTCCACCACGGCCATTCTGGTCAACCTGCCCGGCGAAGCGTCCTCGGTGGTGACCGTGATCGACGGCTACCAGATGGCGCGCAAGGGACGGGCCGGGCCCGCGCTGGCCGCCGCCGGCCTGGGTTCGTTCTTCGCGGGCTGCGCCGGCACCCTGATCCTCGCGGCCTTCGCGCCGCCGCTGACCGAAGTGGCGCTGAAGTTCGGCCCGGCCGAGTACTTCTCGCTGATGGTGCTGGGCCTGATCGGTGCCGTGGTGCTGGCCTCGGGCTCGCTGCTCAAGGCAGTGGCCATGATCCTGCTCGGCCTGGCCTTCGGCCTGGTGGGCACTGACGTGAACTCCGGCGTGGCGCGCTACAGCTTCGACATCCCCGAACTCACCGACGGCATCAGCTTCATCGCCATCGCGATGGGCGTGTTCGGCTACGGCGAGATCATCGCCAACCTGGCCACGCCGTCGGACCAGCGCGAGGTCTTCACGGCCAAGGTCAAGGGCCTGATGCCGACCAAGGAAGACTTCCAGCGCATGACGCCCGCGGTGCTGCGCGGCACGGCCCTGGGCTCGGTGCTGGGCATCCTGCCCGGCGGCGGCGCGCTGATGTCGGCCTTCGCCTCGTACACGATCGAGAAGAAGATCAAGCTCAAGAAGGGCGAAGTGCCGTTCGGCCAGGGCAACATCCGCGGCGTGGCCGGCCCCGAGTCGGCCAACAACGCCGGCGCGCAGACCTCCTTCATCCCGCTGCTCACGCTGGGCATTCCGCCCAACGCCGTGATGGCGCTGATGGTGGGTGCGATGACCATCCACAACATCCAGCCGGGCCCGCAGGTCATGACCAGCAACCCCGAGCTGTTCTGGGGCCTGATCGCTTCCATGTGGATCGGCAACCTGATGCTGATCGTGCTCAACCTGCCCCTGATCGGCATGTGGATCAAGCTGCTGACCATCCCCTACAAGTGGCTGTTCCCGGCGATCGTGCTGTTCTGTGCCGTGGGTGTGTACTCGGAGAACAACAACACCTTCGAGATCTGGATGGTCGCCATCTTCGGCGTGATCGGCTACCTGTTCCACAAGCTCAAGTGCGAGCCGGCGCCGCTGCTGCTGGGCCTGATCCTGGGGCCGATGATGGAAGAGTACCTGCGGCGCGCGCTGCTGATCTCGCGCGGCGACTGGAGCGTGCTGGTCACGCGCCCGATGTCGGCCAGCCTGCTGGCCATCGCCGTGGTGCTGCTGGTGGTGGTGCTGCTGCCCTCGGTCAAGGCCAAGCGCGAGGAAGCGTTCGTGGAAGATTGAGGGGCTCCCCCTGCGCCGCCCTTGGCGGCTTCCCCCTCTCTGGCGCGCCTTCGGCGCTGGGAGGGGGACGGCATTTCGGGCCGGCGAAGCCGGACCCTTGATGCCTTTGGATGCGGTGGCGTCAGTCCGGCTTGACCAGGCGGGCCACCACCTCGCAGAAGGCCTCGACCGCGTCGGTCTTGAACACCACCTCGCGCACGCCGGCCGTCTTGGCCTCGGCCTGCAGTTCGTCGGTGATGTAGCCGGAGGCGACGGCCACCGGCAGCTTGGGGTTGATCGCCAGCACGGCGCGCGCCACGTCCAGCCCCGACATGCCCGGCATGTTGTAGTCGGTCAGCAGCAGCTGGAAGGCCTCGGGTTGCTCGCGCACCGCGTTCACCGCCAGTTGCTGGTCGGTGAAGGACGTCACGCGGTAGCCCCGGCGCTCCAGCAGGCGGCGCACCAGGAAGACCAGCGTGTCGTCGTCGTCGAGGTACAGGATGTGGGGCTGGTCCGCTGGCGGGGCGTCGGCCATGAGGGGGGTCTCCAAAAGGGCGGTCTCGGCGCCCTCGGGTGGGCGAGGGGCCATTGTGACGGGATCGGCCCCCGCATGTCCAACCACGGGATCAAGGGCCAGCCCGGGCGGACCATCGGGCGCCGCCGGGAAGTAGAGCGTGAAGGTGGTGCCCTTGCCGGGCCGGCTCTCGACATCGATGGCGCCCCCGTGCACCTGCACGATGCCCAGCACCACCGGCAGGCCCAGGCCGGTGCCGCGCCCCACCACCTTGGTGGTGAAGAAGGGCTCGAAGATGCGGCTGCGCACCGCCTCGGTCATGCCGCAGCCGTTGTCGCTCACCCGCAGGCGCACCGCATCCACCCCGGCTTCGGCGCAGGCCTGGGCCACCTCGGCGGGCAGCCGGGGGTCGTGGCCCTTGAGGCCATCGAGCTGGCACTCGACCCGCCCCGGGCGGCCTTCGAGCGCGTGCACGGCGTTGGTGCCCAGGTTGATCAGCACCTGGCCGAGCTGGGTGGCGTCGGCCAGCAGGGGCGGCGTGTCGGGGTGGCAGTCGTGCAGCAGTTGCACGTGCGGCGGCATGGCTGCCCGCATGAGGTTGCAGGTCTCGGCCAGGATGGCGCCCACGTCCACGCGGGTGCGTTCGGCCGGCTGCTGGCGGCTGAAGGCCAGGATCTGCCGCACCAGCTCGCGGCCGCGGCGCGCGGCCGTGCTGATCTCATGCAGGCTTTCGCGCGCCGGCGCATCGTGCGTGAGGTCCTGCCGCGCCAGGTCGGCGTTGCCCAGGATCGCGGCCAGGATGTTGTTGAAGTCGTGCGCCACGCCGCCCGCCAGCGTGCCCAGGGCCTCCATCTTCTGCGACTGCGAAAGCTGCGCCTGCAGGGTCTTCTGCTCGGCCTGCGCGGTCTTGAGCGAGGTGATGTCGATGAAGGTCAGCACCACGTGGCGCAGACCGCCCTGGGCGTTGTTCTCGGGGTAGGCATTGAACAGGGCCCAGTGCACCTCGTCGCCGTTGCCCACCGGCACGCCCACCACCACGCTCTTGACCGGCTGGCCGGTGGCCAGCACGCGCTCGAACGGCATGTCGTGGCGGCGCATGGGCTGGCCGTCCTCGCGCAGCATCTGCCAGCCCGGCCCGGTCGGTTCGGGCAAGGCCGTGTTGGCGCCACCCGGGCTCCAGCCGAAGAAGCGGCGCGCCGCGCTGTTGATGCTCGAGAGCGTGTGGTTGGGCCGGAACACCATCACCCCGGCACTGAGGTTCTCGATCAGCGCGCGCGAGTCCGCCTCGCGGATCAGCAGGCCCTGGCGCGCGCGATCGCCCTCGAGCCGCAGCCGGTAGGTCACCAGGGCCCCATAGAGCACCACGCGCAGCAGGCCCGCGAGCAGGAAGAAGAACACCGTGACCGGCCCCACCTGCGACAGCGGCAGGCCCGCCACCGGCCCGGCCAGGGCGAACAGCAGCATGGCGACGAACTCCACCGCGGTCAGCAGCTTGAGGGCCTGCATCTCGGGCACGCGCCGCTGCGGGTCGGCGCTCACCATGTCCCGGTACGCCATGCCCATGACGATGAGCACCGCCAGCGCGAACACGGCCTGGCGCGCCTGCGGCAGGTCCCACACGAAGATGAACACGGTCTGCAGCGCGGCCGCCACCAGGCCGGCCGCGGCCACCCGCGCCACCGGCTGCAGGAACTGCAGGTGGCTGCGAAGGCCCATCCAGGCCAGCAGGGGCGCGATGCACAGGGCCGCGTTGCCGATGCCGTAGGCGAGGAAGTCGGGCACGCTGCCACGCAACCACAGGCCCAGCGACCCCAGGATGGACACCGTGGCCGACAGCGACCACCAGCCCGGCCCCCCGATGGTCGGGTAGCGGCGCAGCAAGCCAAAAAATGCCAGGGCCGTGAGCCCATCGATGCCGACCCGCATCGCGAGCAGGGTGGGCATGTCAAACAGCATGGCAACGGGAAAAGACGCACATGCCGACGATTGAAGCACAGGGCTTGTGCCGCCTAGCAATGGAAAAAGACCGCAAAGCCGCGCGAGTTCGGGCGACCGACATCCGTCACGGTTGCGGGGGCAGACACCTGCGCGACTGCCGGGCGGCGGCCCAGTCGCTGCCGGGACAAAGTCGGGCCGCCACGCGGCCACAGAATGCCGCCATGGGAACCCTCTACCTTGTGCGCCACGGCCAGGCCTCGTTTGGCTCGGACGACTACGACCGGCTCAGCGACATGGGCCAGCGCCAGAGCGTGCAGCTGGGCCGCTACTGGGCCGAGCGCGGGATGGTGTTCGACGCCGTGATCACCGGCACCCTGCGCCGGCACCAGCAGACCTGGGCCGGCATCGCCGAAGGCGCGGGGCTCTCACACGAACCCCTGGCCTGGGCCGGCCTGAATGAGTACGACAGCGAGGCGGTGATCCGCGCCATCCACCCGCACCCCTTGCAGAAGCCGCGCAGCGCCGCCGAGGCCCCCGAGCTCTACCGCCACCACTTCCGCCTGTTGCGCGACGGCCTCGCGCAGTGGATGGCTGGCACCGTGAGCCCGCAAGGCATGCCCAGCTACACCGAGTTCGTGCGCGGCGTGACGGGCGCGCTCGACCATGTGCGCGCGAACCACCACGGCCAGAACGTGCTGCTGGTGTCCAGCGGCGGGCCGATCTCCACCGCCGTAGGGCATGTGCTCGGGCTGAGCCCCGAGGCCACCATCGAACTGAACCTGCGCATCCGCAACAGCGCGGTGACCGAGTTCCAGTTCAACCCCAAGCGCCACACGCTGCTGAGCTACAACACACTGCCACACTTGGACCGGGCAGAGTTCAGGGACTGGATGACCTACGCCTGAGGCGAAGCCCCTACGCTCCGCCGCTGCGCCGGTCGCTGCCCCCCAAGGGGGCTGATCCGGCTTGGGGCGGCCCGGCGCCGGATCGGTCGCTACCGGGCCGGCGGGAAGGCGACGCGATCGGTGAGCGTGTCCGGCGGCAGCCGGTCGATCTCGCTCAAGAGCTGGGCCAGCGCGCGGCCGGCGGCCTCGAGCACGGCCTGCCCCTTGTCGGCGCTGGCGGCGGCGGCGTTGCCCACGGCACCCTGTGGGTTGTAGTCCTGCATCTGCCAGGCCAGCTTCGCGCTCTTGCCGTTGCCCAGGATGGGGAAACGCTGGGCACGGCCCTGCGAGGCCGACCGGAAGTGCTCGGCCTCGCGCAGGTGCACCCGCTCGGGTGACAGCGCAAGCATGAGCGAGGTCTCGATCTCGCCCGCGTGAATGCCGAAGCGGTGCTCCTCGGCGCTGAAAAGCGCGTTCAGGTCGTGCCCCTTGGCGTCGGTCAGCGGCAGGTGGAACCAGTTCACGCTGTAGACCAGCATGCCCAGCCGCGCGCGCAGGTCGCGCGCCACGAGGTCGAGCGCGCCCACCTGGCCGCCGTGCGCGTTGAACAGCACGAGCTTCTTCACGCCGCTGGCCGCCACGCACTCGGCCAGCTCGGTCCACACCCGCATCAGGGTCTCGATCCTGAGCGTGAGCGTGCCCGCGAAACCGGTGTGCTCGGGGCTGTAGCCCACGGCCTGTGTGGGCAGCACCAGCACCGGCAACTCGCTGGCGATGTGCGGCAAGGCCGCGCGCAGCACGCCGTTGACGATGTCGGTGTCGACCGACAGCGGCAGGTGCGGCCCGTGCTGTTCGGTGGCGGCCACCGGCAGCACGGCGATGGCGCGCGCGCTGTCCAGCGCGGCGAAATCGGCGGTGGTGAGGTCGGACCAGAAGCGGGATGGGGCGGACATGCCCGCATCTTAAGTGCGTTAAGCGCGCCCCCGTAAGATGGCGCGATGACCCACGACCTTTTCCGCCAGGACGCCTACCTGCAGCAGTGCGACGCCACCGTGGCGCGCACCGACGACCACGGCATCGTGCTCGACCGCACGGTGTTCTACCCGCTCGGCGGCGGCCAGGCTGGCGACGCCGGCACGCTCACGCTGGCCGACGGCACGGCCATCGCGATCGCCGACACCCGCAAGGGCAAGGACGCCGAAGGCCGGGCCACCGCCGACATCGTGCACGTGCCGGCGCCGGGCCAGGAGGCGCTGCTGACCCGGCTCGCCGCCGGCCTGCCGGTCACCGCGCGCATCGACTGGGACCGCCGCCACCGCCTGATGCGCTTTCACACCGCGACCCACCTGCTCTGCCACCTCGTGCCGGTGCCGGTGAACGGCTGCTCGATCACGCCCGACTACGCGCGCATGGACCTGCACCTGACCGACCCGCTCGACAAGGAGGTGCTCACGCAAGGCCTGGCACGGCTGGTGGCCGAGTCGCACCCGCTGACCGTGGGCGCGATCACCGACGCCGAACTCGACGCCAACCCCGCGCTGGTCAAGAGCATGAGCGTGGCGCCGCCGCGCGGCAGCGGCACGGTGCGCACCATCCGCATCGGCGAGGGCGATCTGCTGATCGACCTGCAGCCCTGCGGCGGCACGCACGTGGCCAACACGGCCGAGATCGGCCGCGTGGTGGTCACCAAGATCGAGAAGAAATCGGCCACCACCAGGAGGGTGGTGCTGGGGTTTCAGGAAACACCCCCCGCGTCGCCTTCGGCGCCTCCCCCCTGAAGGGGGACGACACCTGAGGCCCGGCAAAGCCGGTTCCTCGGTGCCTCTGGACGGGCTCGTTGCTAGCGGTAGATGAAGCGCCGCGACCAGGGCAGGCCTTGGGCGGGCTGGCCCGCCGCGCGGCAGATCACCTGGTAGATCGACACCTCGTCGTGTTCGAAGGCCCAGGCGCAGCCCGCGAGGTACACGCGCCAGATGCGCCATTTGCGCTCGTCCACCAGTGGCTTGATCTGCGCCGTGCGCGCCTCGAAGGCCTCGCTCCAGAGCTGCGTGGTGCGCATGTAGTGGCGGCGCAGGCTCTCGATGTCGAAGGCTTCGAGCCCGCCTTCCTGCATGGTGCGCAGCACGGTGCCGATGTGCGGCAGCTCGCCCTGCGGGAACACGTAGCGGTCGATGAAGGTGCCGCCGCCGTGCCGCGTCTCGCCATCCTGCGGGTCGGTGCTGGTGATGCCGTGGTTCATGGCCCAGCCGCCGGGCTTGAGCAGCGAGCGGATGTGCCCGAAATACCCCGCCAGGTGGTTCAGCCCCACGTGCTCGAACATGCCCACACTGGTGATGCGGTCGAACGGGCCGTCCTTCACGTCGCGGTAGTCCTGCAGGCGGATGTCGATGCGGTCTTCCAGGCCGGCGGCCTTCACGCGCTCGCGCGCCAGCTCGTGCTGGTTCTTCGAGAGCGTCACACCCACGCAGTGCGCGCCGAACTTCTGCGCCGCGCGCAACACCAGCGCGCCCCAGCCACAGCCGATGTCGAGCAGGCGCTGGCCTGGCTGCAGCTGGATCTTGGTGAGGATGTGGTCGATCTTCTTGACCTGCGCCTCGTCCAGCGTTTCGTCGCCGTTCTCGAAGTAGCCGCAGGAATAGACCATGCGCTCGTCCAGCCACTGGGCGTAGAACGCGTTGGACACGTCGTAGTGGTACTGGATGGCCTCGCTGTCGCTCTCGCGCGTGTGGGCGAAGCGCCGGCGCAGGCGCCCGAGCAGGCCGCCATCGGGTTCGGCGGTCTCGGCCAGGCGGTGCGCCACGGCCAGGATGTCCGCCATCGAACCCTCCACGTCGATCAGGCCCTCCACATAGGCCTGGCCCAGGGTGTCCAGGCCGGGGTCGATGAGCAGCGGCAGCGCCGAGGCGTCGCGCACCCGGATCTCCACCTGCGGCGCATCGAACTCGCCCAGGGACAGCGAAGACGAGCCCCGCTCACCCCAACTCAGGCGAACCGGCAGGTTCACCCGCGACTTGACTCTTTGCGCCCATGGCAGCAAGGCGCGTTCAACGATCGATCCCATGCACAAAACCCTCCATGCTGGTCAACCACCCGTCCGCCCCCGGTTGTACCCAAACATGAAAGCCCTGTGAAGCCTGGGTGAAAAGCCCCCAGCGTGTCGCGGCGCACAGACAAACAGTGCTCGCTTATATTTGAGCGGCCTGCCCCAGGAACTTGGGCGCGCCCGGCCTCTCATACCCACGGGCGGCGCCACCGCCCCGCCCCGATCCCCCTGCCTGTTGCCCGATGCCCCTCAACGCCTTTTCCTCGGTCCGCCACGCCACGCGCCACCTGCTCGGCGCCCTGCTGCTGGCGCTCGCCCCCCTCTCGGTGCCCGCCCAGGGCCTGCTGTCGGGCGCGGCGCCCGCGCAGACCGTGGTGCAGAGCGACCAGGCGCGCGCCGAGCTGCTGGCCCACGCCCCCGAAGGCGCCGGGCCGGGCCAGCCGGTCTGGGTCGGGCTGCAGATCACCCACGCGCCCGACTGGCACACCTACTGGAAGAACTCGGGCGACTCCGGCCTGCCCACCGACCTGCAGTGGACGCTGCCGCCGGGCGTGACGGCCGGGGCCATCGCCTGGCCCACGCCGCGCAAGTTCCCGATCGGCAACCTCGCCAACTACGGCTACGACGGCACCGTGGTGCTGCCGGTGCCGCTGACCGTGGACCCCGGTTTCACCGGCAGCCACATCGACGTCAAGCTCCAGGCGACCTGGCTGGTCTGCCGCAAGGAATGCATCCCGGAAGAAGGGAGCTTCGCCCTGCGCCTGCCGGTGCGCGGCTCCACCGGCCTGCACGGCGCCGCCTTCGACGCCAGCTTCCAGACCGCGCCCAAGGACCAGCCGGCGCAGGACAGCCGCGCCGCCCCCGAGCCCGGCTTCCTGAACGTGGCACTCAACGGCCTGCCCGCCGCCTGGCGCGGCCAGGCGCTCGAATTTTTCCCCGAGGCCGCCGGCCTGATCGAGCCCGGCCAGCCCTGGACACAGGCCTGGGACGGCGAGCGCTGGACCGCGCGCGTGCCGCTCTCGCCGCACCGCAGCGACAGCCCGGACCGGCTCGCGCTGGTGGTGGCTCAGGCCTCGCCCGCGGGCCAGGGGCCGGGCAGCCCCGGCGTGCGCCTGGACGTGCCGGTGCAAGGCACCTGGCCGGCCGCCGCGCCCCTGCCCGCCGCGGTGCCCGAGGCGCTGCAGGCCGCACTGGACGCCAATGCGGCCCGCGCGACCGCCGCCACCCCCGCGGTCGGCGCCACCTCGCTCACCCTGGGCGCGGCCCTGCTGGGCGCGCTGCTCGGCGGGCTGATCCTCAACCTCATGCCCTGCGTGTTCCCGGTGCTGGCCATCAAGGTCCTGGCCTTCGCCCAGCACGCCGACAACCGCCGCGCCCACCGCGCCAATGGCATCGCCTACACCGCCGGCGTGGTGCTCTCCTTCGTCGCGCTCGGGGCGCTGCTGCTCGGGCTGCGCGCGGCCGGTGAACAACTCGGCTGGGGCTTCCAGCTGCAAAGCCCGGGCGTGGTGGCCGCGCTGGCCGTGCTGTTCACCCTGATCGGCCTTAACCTGGCCGGCCTGTTCGAGTTCGGCAGCGTGCTGCCCAGCCGCATCGCCAGCCTGCAGGCGCGCAACCCGACCACCGACGCCTTCCTCACCGGCGTGCTGGCCACCGCCATCGCCTCGCCCTGCACCGCGCCCTTCATGGGCGCCTCACTCGGCCTGGCCATCGCCCTGCCCGCCGCGCAGGCGCTGGCCGTGTTCGCCACGCTCGGCCTGGGCATGGCCCTACCCTACCTGCTCGCCAGCTGGGTGCCGGCGGTGGCGCGCGCGCTGCCGCGCCCGGGTGCCTGGATGGCCACCTTCCGCCACCTCATGGCCTTCCCCATGTTCGCCACCGTGGTCTGGCTGCTGTGGGTGCTGGGCCAGCAAAGCGGCATCGACGGCGCGGCCGCGCTGCTCATGCTGCTGGTGGTGCTCGCGCTGCTGGTCTGGGCCCTGGGCCTGCGCGGGCGCGGCCGCACCGTGATCGCCGGGCTCTCGCTCGTCGGCCTGGCCTGGCTGGGCTGGACCATCGGCCCGAACGTGACGCGCCTGCAGGACCCCACCCCCGGCCAGGCCGTGGCCACGGCGGTCGAGGGCGTGAGCTGGCAGCCCTGGAGCCCGCAGGCGCAGGCCGAGCTGGTCGCGCAGGGCCGCCCGGTGTTCGTGGACTTCACCGCCGCCTGGTGCGTGACCTGCCAGTACAACAAACGCACCACCCTGGCCGACGCCAGCGTGCTCGGCGACATGGCCGGCAAGAACGTGGCCCTGCTGCGCGCCGACTGGACGCGCCGCGACCCGGCCGTGACGGCCGCGCTCGCCAGCCTGGGCCGCAATGGCGTGCCGGTCTACGCGATCTACAAGAACGGCCAGACCCCGCAGGTGCTGACCGAAGTGCTCAGTGTCGAGGAGGTCCGCGCGGCGCTGGCCCGGCTGTAGACAGGCCAGCCCCGTTGTTCTTCAACCGTGTTTTCAGGAGTTCCACCATGCAACGCCGTCCCCTGCTCGCCCTGGCCGTCTTTTCGCCCCTGGGCACGATGCTGGTCACGCCCGCGTTCGCGGCCCCCGGTGTGGGCCAGCCCGCGCCCGACTTCAGCCTTCAGGACACCACCGGCAAGCCCGTCAAGCTCTCGGACTTCAAGGGCAGGACCGTGGTGCTGGAATGGAACAACCCGGGCTGCCCCTTCGTGCGCAAGCACTACCAGGGCAACATGCAGGCGCTGCAGAAGGACGCCACCGCCCAGGGCGTGGTGTGGCTCGCGATCAACTCCACGCGCGACGACAGCGCCGACTACCAGTCGCCCCAGCAGCTCGGCCGCTGGATGACCGAGAAACAGGCCAGCCCCACCGCCACGCTGATGGACGAGGACGGCAAGGTGGGTGAAGCCTATGCCGCGCGCGTCACGCCGCACATGTACATCGTCAATGCGCAGGGCCTGCTGGTGTACGCCGGCGGCATCGACAGCATCCCCTCGGCGCGGGTGGACGACATCCCGAAGGCCACCAACTACGTGCGCCAGGGCCTGGGCGAACTGCGCTCGGGCAAACCGGTGAGCGTGGCCACCAGCCGTGCCTACGGCTGCGGCATCAAGTACAAGAACGGCGCGGCGTAGCCGACCTGCGCCTGCGCCCTGGGTGGGGGCCGATAATCCCCCGATACCCCCCACCCCAGTCCCCGATACCGACATGCCCTTTGCTCCCCTGCAGAACGACACCTTTCTGCGCGCCTGCCTTCGCCAATCCACCGACCACACGCCCGTCTGGCTCATGCGCCAGGCCGGCCGCTACCTGCCCGAGTACCGCGCCACGCGCGCCCAGGCCGGCAGCTTCATGGGGCTGGCGACCAACACCGACTACGCGACCGAAGTGACGCTGCAGCCGCTGGAGCGTTACGCGCTGGACGCGGCCATCCTGTTCAGCGACATCCTCACCGTGCCCGACGCCATGGGCCTGGGCCTGTCGTTCGCCCTCGGCGAAGGCCCGAAGTTCGAGAAGACCGTGCGCACCGAGGCCGACGTGGCCGCGCTGGCCGTGCCCGACATGGACAAGCTGCGCTACGTGTTCGACGCCGTCACCTCGATCCGCAAGGCGCTCAACGGCCGCGTGCCCCTGATCGGTTTTTCGGGCAGCCCCTGGACGCTGGCCTGCTACATGGTCGAAGGCGGCGGCAGCGACGACTACCGCGCCGTGAAGTCGCTGATGTACGCGCGCCCCGACCTGATGCACCGCATCCTCGCCGTCAACGCCGACGCCGTGGCCACCTACCTCAACGCGCAGATCGACGCCGGCGCCCAGGCCGTGATGGTGTTCGACAGCTGGGGCGGTGTGCTGGCCGACGGCAAGTTCCAGGACTTCAGCCTGGCCTACACGCGCCGCGTGCTGGCGCAGCTCAAGCGCGAACACGGCGGCGTGGTGATTCCGCGCATCGTCTTCACCAAGGGCGGCGGCCTGTGGCTGGACGACATGAAGGACCTCGACTGCCACGCCCTGGGCCTGGACTGGACCGTGAACCTGGCCCGCGCGCGCGCCCAGGTGGGCGAAGGCGCCCACGGCAAGGCGCTGCAGGGCAACATCGACCCCAACGTGCTGTTCGCGCCGCCCGAGCGCATCGAGGCCGAGGTGGCCGCGGTGCTCGAGAGCTTCGGCCGGCCGCACCAGGGCGCCGGCACCGGCCCCACGCACATCTTCAACCTGGGCCACGGCATCAGCCAGCACACCCCGCCGGAGCACGTGTCGGTGCTCGTGGATGCGGTGCATTCGCATTCCCGGCGGCTGCGGCAGGCGGCCTGAAGCGCTCCCGTTTTTGCAGCTGGACCGGGGCTTTTGGCCTGCCCCGGCGCCCTTGGGGCGGCGGATGCAACGCCCCCGTTCTGGCGTCATGAAGGCGTCAAAAAGCCGCCGACTGAACCGGCCATAACACAAATAATGCCGAAAAAGTCACTTGACACGCCTTACTTATGCACAAAACTCGTGCTGCGGTGCGCCATGAGGCCCGCCGCGGCCAGGCGCCAGACAAATCCTACAAGTGCCTCGTAAGTTATTGATTCATATAGATTTTATTTTCTGCTTTTTTTGCGGGCAGTTTAAGCAAACCCTTGATTTGCAAGGCTTCCGACGGCGCGCAGGCAAACTATCAACAAAGTTATCCACAAAAAGTCTGGATATGTTCCGATGCTCTGTCAAATCAACAACTTAGCGCGCGTTCCGACAGTCCAGCTGAGGAATGGGCGCTAAGCATGGCTTTCTGGCCCAGCGTCGTCGTGGCCACCCCGGCCCACAGCGGGGTGGGCGCCAGCCTGACTTACCGGAGTGAGTTGTCGCTCGCACCGGGCACCTTGGTGCGGGTGCCGCTGGGTGCCCGGGAGGTGCTGGGCGTGGTCTGGGAATGCCCCGACCAGCCCCCCGAAGGCCTGAGCGAAGCCCAGACCAAAACCGTGGCCGGCGTGCTCGAAGGCCTGCCGCCGCTCAACGCGCGCTGGCGCCAGCTGCTGCGTTTCGCGGCGCAGTACTACCAGCGCAGCCTGGGCGAGGTGTCGCTGGCGGCCCTGCCGCCGCAGCTGCGCGACCTGAACACCGTGCAGCTCGCCCGACGCCTCAAGAAAAGCCAGAAACAGCAGGCCGCCCGCGCCCCGCAAGCCCCGCCCGACGGCACGGCCACCGACATCGGCCTGGACCTGAGCGACGAACAGCGCGAGGCCCTGCAGGCGCTGGAAGCCGCGCAGGCCCCGGTGCTGCTGTACGGCGCCACCGGCAGCGGCAAGACCGAGGTCTACCTGCAGGCCACGCAGCACGTGCTGCAGGCGCAGGCCGACGCGCAGGTGCTGGTGATGGTGCCGGAGATCAACCTCACGCCGCAGCTGGAAGCGCGCTTTCGCGAGCGCTTCGAGCCCCTGTTCGGCGCGGGTGCCCTGGTCTGCCTGCACAGCGGCATGACGCCCGCGCAGCGCCTGGCCGGCTGGCTCGCGGCGCACACCGGCCAGGCGCGCATCGTGCTGGGCACGCGCATGGCGGTGCTGGCCAGCCTGCCGGGGCTGCGCCTGATCGTGGTCGACGAAGAGCACGACCCCAGCTACAAGAGCCAGGAAGGCGCGCGCTATTCGGCGCGCGACCTCGCGGTCTACCGCGCCAAGGTGGAAACGGAGGCGCTGGTGGCCGAGACGGGCGATGCGGCGGCGCGCTGCCGCGTCGTGCTCGGCTCGGCCACGCCCTCGCTGGAGAGCTGGCACGCGGCCGACCAGGGCCGCTACCTGCGCCTGGCCATGCCGGCGCGCATCGGCGGCGGCGCGCTGCCGCGCCTGCGCCTGGTCGACATGAACCACCAGCCCAAGGGCGCGGTGCTCGCCCCGCCCCTGGTGGCCGCGATGGCCGAGCGCATCGCGCGTGGCGAACAATGCATGGTGCTGCTCAACCGGCGCGGCTACGCCCCGGTGCTGGCCTGCCACGACTGCGGCTGGAAGAGCGCCTGCCCGCACTGCAGCGCCTTTCGCGTGTTCCACAAGCTGGACCGCACGCTGCGCTGCCACCACTGCGGCTTCACCGAGCGCGTGCCGCGCGCCTGCCCCGAGTGCGGCAACCTCGATATCGCGCCCATCGGCAAAGGCACCGAGCAGGTGGAAGAGCAACTTGCCAGCCTGCTGGCCGACGTGAAGCGCCCCGATGGCGGCCCCGCGCGCGTGGCGCGCATGGACGCCGACTCGACCCGCCTCAAGGGCAGCCTGGAACAGCAGCTCGCCACCATGCACAGCGGCGAGGTGGACGTGCTGGTGGGCACGCAGATGATCGCCAAGGGCCACGACTTCCGCCGCATCACGCTGGTGGCCGGCATCAACGCCGACTCGGGCCTGTTCGCCAGCGACTACCGCGCGCCCGAGCGCCTGTTCGCGCTGCTGATGCAGGCCGGTGGGCGCGCCGGGCGCGACGCGGTTTTCGTGAGCAGCCAGGGCAGCGAGAGCGAGCTGTGGGTGCAGACCTGGACGCCGCAGCACCCGCTGTTCGCCGCGCTGCGCCGGCACGACTTCCCGGCCTTCGCCGCGCAGCAGCTGGGCGAGCGCGAAAGCGCGGGCATGCCGCCCTTCGGCCACCAGGCGCTGCTGCGCGCCGACGCGAAAACCCAGCAGGCGGCCCAGGCCTACCTGAACGCGGCCGCGCAGGCCGCCGACGGCCTGCCGCACCGCGACGAGATCACGCTCTACCCAGCGGTGCCGCTGACCATCCAGCGCGTGGCCAACGTGGAGCGCGCGCAATTGCTGGTGGAGGCCGTCTCGCGCGCCGCGTTGCAGCGCTTCCTGAGCGCGTGGCAACCGGTCTTGCTGGAGTGCCGGGGCCTGCCGCAGGCGCGTGGATTGGTGCGTTACGCGGTGGACGTGGACCCGCTCGCGATCTAGAGGGATCCCCCTGCGCCGCCTGCGGCGTCACCCCCCAGGGGGCAACACCTGCGGGCCGGCGAAGCCGGACCCGCGGTGTTCTGGAGGGCGCCTCTTCAGGCGACGAGGATTTCCGGCATCGGCCAGAGCTGCTCCAGCGTGTGCACCACGTCGCGCAGGCGAAAGGGTTGCAGCAGCAGGCGGCGCACGTCCAGCTCCTTGAGCCGCACCACCAGCTCCGCGTCGGCGCTGGCCACCATCACCGCCACCGGAATGTCGGCCTCGCAACGCAGTTCACCCGCGCGCAGCCGCGTGAGCAGCGCCAGCGCCGCGTCGCGCTCGGCCAGCGAGAGCAGCAGGCCGTGGTCCACGTTGCTCTGCATCCATTTTTCGCCCTGGGCGATGCTGGTCACCTGCTGCAGCCGCACCAGCTGCAGCTCGCGGCACACCGAGGCCACGGTGCCGCGCACCAGGCCATCGGGTTCGATCAGCAGCACCTGCGGCCGGCCGGCGCTCACGACACGGCCTCCTCGCGCCGGAACAGCTCCTCCACCACCAGGTCGCGCAGGCCGTTGAGGATGGCCTCGTCCAGTTTGTCGAAATCGCGCGGGCGCCGGTCCATGATGCACAGCGTGCCCACCACCTGCCCGTACGGCAGGCGCAGCAGCGCCCCGGCGTAGAAGCGCACATAGGGCTGGCCCACCACCATGGGGTTGTCGGCGAAGCGGGGATCGGCCAGCGCATCGGGCACGATCAGCGTCTTCGCCATCGCCACCGCGTGGCCACAGAAGGAAATGTCGCGCGGCGTTTCCTGCACGTCCTCCAGGCCGAAGGACGACTTGAACCACTGGCGATCGTGATCGACCAGCGACACCAACGCGATCGGCACGTTGAACTCTTTCGCCGCGAACGCCGAGATGCGGTCGAAACGCGCCTCGGGCGGCGTGTCCAGGATCACCAGGTCGCGCAGCGCCTTCAGGCGCTTCGCTTCGTTGTGCGGCAAAGGGGGCTTGATCATGCGGGCTCCTGGCCGGTCATGTCGCCGGCTCGCCTTGAAGATCGGCAGTCGGCCCGAAAACGTGAGACCCGCAAAGCCGACCGCGCTCAAATATAAGTAAATTGCGATATAAGAGCAGGCAAGACTACTGGAGACGACCCGTGCCCCGACTTTCCCTTCGCTGGTGGCTTGCGCCCCTGATCGCCCTGGCCACCTTCGCCGCCCAGGCCCAGCCCGCCGCCGACACCGGCCCGGCCATGACCGTGGAGGCGGTCGGCCCCCACAGCTACTACGTGCAGGGCCTGACCCAGCTGGGCTCGACCAGGAACCAGAACTTCATCAGCAACGCCGGTTTCGTGGTCACCCCCGAGGGCGTGGTGGTGGTGGACGCGCTGGGCTCGCCCCGGCTGGCCGAGCGGCTCACGCAGGCGATCCGCCAACGGACCGACAAGCCGATCACCCACGTGATCCTGACCCACTACCACGCCGACCACATCTACGGCCTGCAGCACTTCAAGCAGCTGGGGGCGAAGATCATCGCGCACAGCGCGTCGCGCGAGTACATCCAGTCCGACACCGCGCGCCTGCGCCTGGAGGCCTCGCGCACCGACCTCGCGCCCTGGATCAACGAGCAGACCCGCATCGTGCCGGCCGACGTCTGGATCGACGGACCCACCGCCCTGAAGGTCGGTGGCGTGGTGTTCGAGCTCACGCCGGTCGGGCCCTCCCACACGCCCGAAGACCTCACGGTGTTCGTGCCTTCGGAAAAGGTGCTGTTCGCGGGCGACCTGTTCTTCAACGGCCGCCTGCCCTTCGTGGGCCAGGCCAACAGCCGCCAGTGGATCCTGTCGCTGGAGCGCCTGCTGGCCTTCGACGCCAAGGCGGTCGTGCCGGGGCACGGCGCCGCGTCCACCGACCCGAAGAAGGACATCGGCACCACGCGCGACTACCTCAAGCACCTGCGCCAGAGCATGGGCGAGGCGGTGGAGAACTTCGTGCCGTTCGAAGAGGCCTACGACAAGACCGACTGGTCCGCCTTCGAGACCATGCCCATGTTCGGCCCGGCCAACCGCATGAACGCGTACAACACCTACCTGCTGCTGGAGCAGGAGGCCTTGAAGCGGTAGGCAACCGTCAAGGCGCGCTCAAGCGTCGACCCGCCTGGGCCGGCGGGCCTACCGGCATGGCGGTTTCCATCCGCGAGACCGTGTCGCGCAGGGTGTCCCAGACACCTTGGCCTTGTGCCGCCAGGGCATGCAGCAGATCGCAGAACTCCTGCGCGCTCGGTTCGACCGGCAAGGTCTGCTGCAGCGTCATCACCACCGCCTCGCGCTGCGGGAGCACGCTGAACAGCACATCGCCGCCCGCGCCCATCAGAAAGTTGCTCCACAGCAGGCCCTGCCACAGCTTTTCACGCGGGACGATTGGCGCCATGCCCAGGTCGAGGCTCACCTGGAAACGCCCGGGCACCAACGGGTCGTGCCGCAGCAGCATGTCCACGCCGTCCACCCGCAGGCTGCCCTCGCCACGCCGCAAGGCATGGCGCTCGGCGATGCCCACGTGGTCGCAGAGCGCGTCGATCAGCGGCTCCCAGCCATCGGGCTGCGTGGACACGGGCCGCCGGGTGCGCCGCAGCGGAGCCAGGGCCTGGAGGTCGGCCATGGCCTGCCGCGACGGCAGGGCCTGCCAATGCGCCCGCGCGCAGACCAGCAGCTCACGCAGCCAGGCGGCCAGCTCGGCACCCGTGGTCTGCGTGTCCAAGGGGTGGTGCGCGGTGAGCATGGCCAGATCGCCCTCGGGTGACAGGCTCCAGCCCAGGCTGCCGTTGCAGGCCCATTCGAAGTTGCTGACCAGCAGCCGGTGCCAGATCCATTCGCGCTGGTGCGGGTCGGCCGGTCCCAGGTTCAGGCGCGCCTGGACCAAGTGTGGCGCATTTTCTGCGTCGTGATGCAACAGCATCTCGTGCCCGCCCACCTCCAGCAGCCCGCCGTCCTGCAGGCGGTGCGCGTCCCGCAGGCCGAGGTGTTCGCCCATCTGCGCCAGCACCCGTTCGAGCTCGGAGCGCGCCATCGACCCGGCCTACCGCGCACGCACCCAGGTGCCGGACCGGAAGCGATAGCTGGGCGCGAGCACGCCCTGGTCCTTCGTCCAGGTGTCGTAGATCGACCCCGCCTGGCACGCCCATGCGCGTTCGGAAAATCCGTTCGACAGGTTGTCGAACAGGCCCGACGCGCCGTGCACGGAAAACACGGCGGACTTCACCAGCAACACCGGCAGGCAGACGCACAGCATCGCAAGCACGCCCTGCACCTTGCCGTCGCCGGTGGCCAGCCAGTCGGCGAAACCGTCGCCCCACAGCGCCCGCACCAGCCGGCTTTTGCCCATGGACTGGGCCAGGCCCCCATCGCCCCACTCCTTCGAGGCGCATGCCACGGCATGCGCCAATGGAATCGCGACCGTGTTCAACGCCAGCAGCAGCGGAAACGCCAGCACGGCCGTGAAAACACGGAACACCCTGGCCAGAAGCGGGTGCCTTTGCGCAAACGTGGGCAGGCTCTTCACGGCCTGGACATCCTGGTGCACCAACACCCGCGCCCTCACCGAGGGAGGGTCCTCTCGCAGCGACGGCGCGGAGATCGAAATGCCCGAAACCTCATCAGAACCCGGCAAGGGGCCAGAGCCGGCCTTCGTCGATGCCCAGGTGTTGCCAGGGCTGAGCGCAATGCCCCTGGGGCTTTCCACCTTTTTGAAGGGGTCGACCCCGACCTGGGCGACCCTCCTCGCGCTGAACCCGACCACGTCCATGAACCACATCCTCACAACACGAACACAACACCCGTCCCCATCGCACCGCGACGGGTCCAGCATGAGTGCGCCCCCATGATCGAAAGTTTGGTTGATGCAGCAACGGCATGGGCCTCGCCGCCGGGGACATCGGCCCATGCCCAAAACAAAAGCCCCGGGATTCGGCATCCCGGGGCTTGGACGGATGCCCGAAACGATCAGGCGATGTCGAACCGGTCCAGGTTCATGACCTTGGTCCAGGCGGCCACGAAGTCCTTGAGGAACTTCGACTGGCCATCCGCGCTGGCGTACACCTCGGCATAGGCGCGCAGCACCGAGTTGGAGCCGAACACCAGATCGTTGCGGGTGGCGGTGTACCGCAGCTGGCCGCTCTGGCGGTCCTTGCCTTCGAACACCTCGGCCTCGGCATCCACCGGCGTCCACACGGTGTTCATGTTCAGCAGGTTGACGAAGAAGGCATTGGTGAGTGCGCCGACCCGGTCGGTGAACACCCCGTGCTGGCTGCCGTCGGCGTTGGCGCCGAGCACGCGCAGGCCCCCCACCAGCGCGGTCATCTCGGGCGCCGTCAGCGTGAGCAGCTGCGCCTTGTCGACCAGCAGCGCTTCCGTCGACGCGGCGCTCTTGCCCGCCTTGTAATTTCGAAAGCCATCGGCCTCGGGCTCCAGCACGGCGAAGGATTCGACGTCGGTCTGGTCCTGCCGCGCATCGACCCGCCCGGGCGTGAACGGCACGTCCACGGCGACCCCCGCGGCCTTGGCCGCCTGCTCGACACCGACCCCACCGGCCAGCACGATCACGTCGGCCAGCGAGGCCTTGCCCGAGGCTTTCTGGATCTCCACCAGCTTGGGCAGCGCCCTCACCGCCACCTGGTTGACCGCCCAGTCCTTCTGCGGCGCGAGCGCCAGGCGCGCGCCGTTGGCGCCACCGCGCTTGTCGCCACCACGGAAGGTGGAGGCCGAAGCCCAGGCCACCGAGACCAGCTCGCTCACCGACAGGTCCGAGGCCGCGATCCGGGCCTTGAGGTCGGCGATGTCCGCCGCCGTGGGGTTGTGCGTGGCCGCGGGCAGCGGGTCCTGCCAGATCAGGTCTTCCTTCGGCACTTCAGGGCCAAGGTAACGCGCCTTGGGTCCCATGTCGCGGTGCGTCAGCTTGAACCAGGCACGGGCGAAGGCCTCGGCGAAGGCTTGCGGGTCGTTGAGGAAGCGCTGGGAGATCTTGCCGAACTCGGGATCGAAGCGCATGGTCAGGTCGGTGGTGAGCATCTTGGGCTTGTGCTTCAGACCGGGCACGTGCGCATCGGGGATGATCTCCGGCGCGTCCTTGGCGACCCACTGCCTGGCGCCCGCGGGGCTGCGCTCCTCTTCCCATTCGAACTTGAACAGGTTCTCGAAGAAGTTGTTGCTCCATTGCGCGGGGGTGGTGGTCCAGGTCACTTCCAGGCCGCTGGAGACGGTGTCCTTGCCATGTCCACTGCCGAAGTCGCTGGTCCAGCCCAGGCCTTGCGCTTCGATCGAACCGCCCTCGGGTTCCTTGCCCTTGTGCGATTCCGGCGCCGCGCCGTGCGCCTTGCCGAAGGTGTGACCACCGGCGATCAGCGCGACGATTTCCTCGTCGTCCATGGCCATGCGGTAGAAGGTGGCGCGGATGTCCTTGGCCGCGGCCATGTAGTCGCCGCTGGCGTTCGGGCCTTCGGGGTTCACATAGATCAGGCCCATGTGCGTCGCGCCCAGGCTCTTGACCAGGACGCGGTCGCCCTCGAAGCGCTGGTCATCGCCCAGCCACTTGGTCTCGGCGCCCCAGCTCACGTCGGTATCGGGTTCCCACACGTCCTCACGGCCCGCCGCGAAGCCGAAGGTGCGAAAGCCCATGGACTCCAGCGCCACGTTGCCCGCGAGGATCATGAGGTCGGCCCAGGAAATCTGCTGGCCGTATTTCTGTTTGATCGGCCACAGCAGGCGGCGCGACTTGTCGATGTTGACGTTGTCGGGCCACGAGTTGAGCGGCGCGAAGCGCTGCTGGCCACGGCCGCCGCCGCCACGGCCGTCGGTGGTGCGGTAGGTGCCGGCCGAGTGCCAGGCCATGCGGATGAACTGCGGGCCGTAGTGGCCGAAGTCGGCGGGCCACCAGTCCTGGCTGTCGGTCATCAGCTTGTTCAGATCGGCCTTGAGTGCCTTGTAGTCCAGCTTCTTGAATTCGGCCGCGTAGTCGAACGATTCGCCCAGCGGGTTGGACTTGGCGGAGTGCTGGTTCAGCACGTCCATGCGCAACTGGTTCGGCCACCAGTCCTTGTTGCTGGTTCCGACACCGGAACCGTGGTGGAAGGGACACTTGGCTTCTGACATGGGGATCTCCTTTGTGGTTGGCGGGGATGAGCCAACGCACTTTAGAGAGCCACCCCGGGGGTGTCAAAACAAAAGCCTGGATGAAGGACATAGGCAGTGCCTATCGAAGCTTCATTCTCCCGTCACGAAAGCTTCAGGTCAGCAGCGCCACGGCCCCGGAGAACGTGAGGAAGGCGGCCGCCGTGGTCACGAGGATGATGCGGGCGATGCGCCCGTTGTCGGCGCCGAAGCGCTCGGCCAGCAGCGAGACGTTGCTCGCGCTGGGCAGCGCGGCCACCAGCACCATCACCACCAGCGTCGGCCACGACAGTGGAGCACCCGCGCGGATGGCCAGCCAGCCCACGGCGAGCACCAGCAGCGGGTGCACGAAGAGCTTCATCAGCGCCACCGGCAGGTAGTCGGCCAGGGGCATGGGGTGGTTGGCCGTCATCTGCGCGCGCGCCAGCACCGCGCCAATGGTGAACAGCGCCACGGGCGAGGCCGAATCGGCCAGCAGCCACACCGTCTGCTCCACCGGCTTGGGCAGGGTGAAGGCCCAGGCCGAGGCCAGGCCGCCGAGCACGATGGCCCAGGGCATGGGGTTGGTGAGCACGCCCTTGAGCGCCTTGCGCGTGGCCTCGGCCACCGCCGAGCGGCCCTGGCCCTGCGCCTCGTCCAGGCGCGAGAGCGCGATGCACAGCGAGCTGGTGATCACCATGTCCACCACCATGGTGAGGATCACGGTGCCCGCCGCCGACGCGCCGAGCAGGGCCACGATCAGCGGCACGCCCATGAAGCCCGAGTTGGGAAAGGCCGCCACCAGCGCGCCCAGGGAGGCGTCGTTCCAGCGGATGCGCGCGTTGCGCGTGAAGGCGATGGTGGCGCCCACCACGATGAGACCGCACAGCAGGTACAGGCCGGCCACCCAGCCGTCGAGCAGCTGCGCGATCGGTGTGGTGGAGCCGAAGCGGTACAGCATGCAGGGCAGCGCGAAGAACAGCACGAAACCGTTGAGCCCGGGAATGGCCTCCAGCGGCAGCATGCGCCGGCGCGCGGCCACGTAGCCGGCGAGCACGAGCGCAAAGAAGGGGAAGGTGACCAGCAGGATGTGCAGCACGGGGCCGATTGTCTCAGGCGCCCGTGGGCGGCCCGCGACACCCCGCCCGGTATGATCCAACGCTCTTTTCCCGCCTTTCCCGACGCCCGCCCGCCTCCCTCCATGTCCCACGGCCTGAACCTCGCGCAACTGGAAGCCGTGAACCACCTGGCGGGGCCCTGCCTGGTGCTCGCGGGCGCGGGCTCGGGCAAGACGCGCGTGATCACGCACAAGATCGGCCGGCTCATCCAGGCCGGCCTGGCGGCCGACCGCATCGCCGCCATCACCTTCACCAACAAGGCCGCCGCCGAAATGCGCGAGCGCGCGGCGCAACTGGTGGGGCGCGACGCGCGCAAGGTGCTGATCTGCACCTTCCACGCGCTGGGCGTGCGCCTGCTGCGCGACGACGGCGAGGTGCTGGGCCTGAAGAAGCAGTTCTCCATCCTCGACACCGACGACATCACCAGCCTGCTCAAGGACTGCGGCGGCACCACCGACGCGGCCACCGCGCGCGGCTGGCAGTGGGGCATCAGCGCGTGGAAGGGCGCGGGCATGAACGCGGCACAGGCCCTCGCTCAGGCCAAGGACGAAAACGAGCGCGTGATGGCGACCATCATGGCGCGCTACGAAGAGCGCCTGGTGGCCTTCCAGAGCGTGGACTTCGACGACCTCATCACGCTGCCGCTCAAGCTGCTGCGCGAGCACGAAGACGTGCGCGCGCGCTGGCAGAAGAAGATGGGCCACGTGCTGGTGGACGAGTACCAGGACACCAACGCCACGCAGTACGAGCTGCTCAAGCTCCTGGTGGGCGAACGGGCGCGCTTCACCGCCGTGGGCGACGACGACCAGTCCATCTACGGCTGGCGCGGCGCCACGCTGGACAACCTGAAGAAGCTGCCGCACGACTTCCCCGAGCTCAAGGTCATCAAGCTGGAGCAGAACTACCGCTCCACCAGCGCGATCCTGCGCGCGGCGAACAACGTCATCGGCCCCAACCCCAAGCTGTTCCCCAAGACGCTGTGGAGCGACCTGGGCGAAGGCGAGCCGGTGCGCGTGGTCGATGCCGACAACGAGGAACACGAGGCCGAGCGCGCGGTGGCGCGCATCCTGAGCCTGCGCGCGAGCTCGCAGCACAAGGAGTGGCGCGACTTCGCCATCCTCTACCGCGCCAACCACATGGCGCGCCCGTTCGAGCAGTCGCTGCGCCGCGCGCAGGTGCCGTACAAGGTCTCGGGCGGCCAGAGCTTCTTCGACAAGGCCGAGATCCGCGACCTCTGCGCCTGGCTGCGCCTGCTGGTGAACAACAACGACGACCCGGCCTTCCTGCGCTCGGCCACCACGCCCAAGCGCGGCATCGGCCACACCACGCTGCAGCAGCTGGGGGCCTTCGCCACGCAGTACAAGCTGAGCCTGTTCGAGGCGCTGTTCGCCAACTCGCTGGGCACCGCCCTGCCCCCGCGCGCGGTGGCCACGCTGCACGAGTTCGGCCGCGCGGTGAACGACCTGGAGTACCGCGCGCGCCACACCGTGGGCCACGAGGCCGGGCGCGCCTTCCTCACCGAGTGGCTCAAGGACATCGACTACGAGAAGCACCTCTACGACAGCGAGGACAACGAGAAGGTGGCGGCCGCGCGCTGGACCAACGTGATGGACTTCTGCGACTGGGTGGCCGGGCGCTGCGGCGGCAAGCTGGAGGAAGAGGACGGCGTGAAGATCGAGAGCGAGCGCAAGAGCCTGCTCGAGGTGGTGCAGACGATCGCCCTGCTCTCCACGCTGAGCGAGCGCGAGCAGGACCAGAACGTCGTGACGCTCTCGACGCTGCACGCCTCCAAGGGCCTGGAGTGGCCGCACGTGATGCTGGTCGGCGTGAACGAGGGCCTGCTGCCGTTCAAGATGGACGAGGAGCCCGGCCAGAGCGACGCGCAGGCGGCCGACATGGCGCAGCGCCTGCAGGAAGAGCGCCGCCTGATGTACGTGGGCATCACGCGCGCGCAGCGCACGCTGGCGGTGAGCTGGCTCAAACGCCGCAAGAAGGGGCGCGAGAGCGTGCCCGGGCAGGCCAGCCGCTTCATCAAGGAGATGGCGCTGGACCAGGCCACCGTGAAGGAAGACCCACGCGAGAAACTGCGCGCGCTGCGCGCCGAGTTCGCGCAACGCGCCACCGACCAGGCCGCCCAGAAGGCGGCCGACCCCGCCTCATGAAACACCTCTGCCTCGCCGCCGCGTGGGCGCTGCTGGCCGGCGCCGGCCATGCGCAAGCGCCGGCCACACCCCCGACCGTCTGCAGCCAACCCGGCGACATGGCGCCCAGCCAGCTCTACGGCCTGTGGCAGCTGGTGCTGTGGCCGCAGGCGGGGGGCAGCGAGGCCGCGCCCGCCTCCACCGGTGCGCTGCTGTTCGAGCGCCACCCGGAGTACCCGGACAGCGTGCGTGGCAGCCTGAAACGCAGCACCGCGGGCAACGACCGGCAGGCGGTGGTGTCCGGGGACGTCATGGACGGCGAGTTCAACCTCGACGAGTCGGCCGACGGCGTGAGCATGGACGCGGTGTGGGAAGGCCACGTCACCGCCTCGGGCTGCGGTCAGGAACTGCGCGGCATCCGCCGCTCGGCCCAGGGGCGCGGCACACCGGCCGAACCGGCGATGAACTTCGTGCTGAAGAAGGTGCCGGGCTGGCGCTGAGCCACCCCTGCGAGGTCAAGGCCGGGGGTCGACCGGCGGCTGCAGCAGGTGCCGGTTCTCCGGCGCCTGGAAAAAATCCACCAGCACCTGCAGGTCGCGCTTGTTGAACTGCGCATAGCCCTCGCCGGACTCGATGCGCGAGGACAGCACGGCCACGCCCTCGTCGAAGAAGTGCAGCGACAGGCCGCGATCGAGCACCACGTCGGTGATCTCGCCCTGGGGCGAGACGGCCGCGTCAGGACTGGAGCGGCGGGCGGCGCGGCGCATCAGAAGCCCAGCGCGTGCGGCAGCCAGGTGGAGATCGCGGGCACGAAGGTGAGCAGCAACAGCACCACGAGGTGGGCCCACAGGAAGGGCGGCAGCTCGCGCGTGAGGGCCATGAGCGGCACCTTGGTCGCCACCGAGGTGACGAACAGCAACCCGCCCACGGGCGGCGTGATCATGCCCAGCGTGAGGTTGACGATGACCACCATCGCGAAGTGGATCGGGTCGATGCCCAGCGCGGCCGCGATCGGCGCCAGGATGGGCACGAGGATGGTGACGCCGGGCAGCGGCTCCATGAAGATGCCGAACAGCAGCAGCAGGATGTTCACCGCGATCAGGAAGGTGACGGGCGAGAGATCCCAGCCGATGATGGCCTGCGCCAGGTCCTGCGGCACGCCTTCGATGGTGAGCACCCAGGCGAAGGCCGACGAAGCGGCCACCACGAACAGCACCGAGGCGGTGAGCATGGCCGAGCGCGCCGCGATGCCGGGCAGCGCCGACCACTTGAGCGTGCCGTAGACCCACTTGCCGCAGACCAGCGCGTAGAACACCGCGACCACCGAGGCCTCGGTGGGCGTGAAGACGCCGAAGCGGATGCCGACCAGGATGATCACCACCAGGAACAGCGCGGGCACCGCCTTGATGGTGTTCATGAGCATCTCGCGGCCGGTGGGGCGCGGGGCGTCGGAGCGGAAGTCGCGCCGGCGGCAGACCCACCAGTTGACCCAGCTCATGGCGGCGGCGATCAGCAGGCCTGGGATGAAACCGGCGATGAACAGCGCGCCGACGGAGACGTGCTCGTCCTGCAGCGCGTAGATGATCATGATGATCGAGGGCGGGATGATGGGCCCCACGATGGCGGTGCTGGCGGTCAGCGCGGCCGCGTAGGCGCGGTCGTAGCCGGCCTTGTCCATCATGCGCACCATCATCGAGCCCGGACCGGCGGCGTCCGCCAGGGCCGAGCCCGAGATGCCCGAGAAGATGGTGAGCGACAACACGTTGGCGTAGCCCAGGCCGCCGCGCAGGTGGCCGACGAACTGCGAGGCGAAGCGCAGCAGCACCAGCGTGAGCGCCCCGCCCGACATGATCTCGGCCGCCAGGATGAAGAAGGGCACCGCCATCAGCGGGAAGCTGTCCACGCCGGTGAACATTTCCTTGAACACGATGATCTGCGGGTACTGCCCGCCCAGGGCCACGGCCAGGGCGGCGGCGATGGCGAGCGAGAACGCCACGGGCACGCCGATCAGCATGAGCACGACGGCGGCGACGAACAGGGTGATGACCATGGTGGGGGTTCCGCGTCAGGGGCTCAGAGCGAGGCGGCCGCCTCGGCGTCCATCTCGGGCGACTCGTGGAAGCGGCCGTCGATCACGTAGCGGCGCACCAGAAAGGCCAGGTGCACCAGCATCAGGATGAAGCCCGCGGGCAAGGCCGCGTAGATCCAGGCGAACGAGATGCCGGTGGCGGGCGTGGTCTGGAACCGCATCACGCTGGTGTAGACGATGGAGAAATACGTCATCGAGACGCAGAAACCGGCGATCAGCAGCACCACGAGCGCGCGCAGCACCCGCGCCAGCGGCGTGGGCACGGCCTGGTGCAGGTTGTCGATCGCCACGTGCCCACCGAAGCGCAGCACCAGCCCGGCACCGAGGAAGGTGCCCCAGATCATGAGGTGGCGCGCGACCTCTTCGGCCCAGACGATGGAGTCGTTGGTGGTGTAGCGCAGCACGACGTTGGCGAACACGATGACGGACATCGCCGCCAACAGCAGGATCAGCACCCAGCGGTTGACGGCCACCAGGGCGTTCTCGAATCGGTCGATCATGGGGATTTCCTGCGGCGCTCGTGCCAAAGCGAACCACCCGGCACGGGGCCGGGCGGTGGGGGGTCAGACGGTCACTTCGCGTTGGCGATGCGGTCGATCAGCTCTTTGCCGTACTTGGAGGCGTACTGCTGGTAGGCGGGCGAGAGGGCCTGCTGGAACGGCGCCTTGTTGGGCACCTCGGTGATCTGCATGCCCTGGGCGCGCAGCTCGTCCACGCCCTTCTTCTCGATGTCGTCGACGAACTGGCGCATGGCCTTCGCGCCGTCCTTGGCGCCCGCGGTCACGGCGGCCTTCTGGCTGTCGTTGAGCGAGTCCCAGAACTTGGGCGAGACCAGCAGCATGGCCGGCGAATACACGTGGCCCGTGAGCGCCAGGTGCTTCTGCACCGCCGAGAGCTTGGCCGAGGCGATCACCGAGATCGGGTTCTCCTGGCCGTCGATGGTGCCCTGCTGCAGCGCGCCGGTGACTTCGGGCCAGGCCATGGGCGTGGGCGCGGCGCCCAGCGTGCGGAAGGCGGTGATGTGCACCGGGTTTTCCATCGTGCGGATCTTCAGGCCCTTGAGGTCTTCGGGCTTGGTGATCGGGTGCTTGCCGTTGGTGATGTGGCGGAAACCTTGCTCGCCCCAGGCCAGCGCGACCAGGTTGCGCGACTTGAACTTGCCCAGCAGGTCCTGGCCGATCGGGCCGTCGAGCACGCTGCGTGCGTGGTTGATGTCGCGGAACAGGAAAGGGATGTCGGTCACACCGACTTCGGGCACGAAGTTGCTCAGCGTGCCGGAGGAGACGATGGCCGCTTCCACGGTGCCCAGCTGCAGGCCTTCGAGCAATTCGCGCTCGCCACCCAGGGCGCTGGAGGGGAATTGACGGAACTTGAACTGGCCGTTCGTGGCCTTCTCGAACGACGCGGCCCAGGCGTTGGCGCCGGCACCGTAGTGCGAGTTCGGGGCCAGGGCGTAGCCGATCTTGACTTCGCGGGTCTGGGCATGCGCAGCGGTGCTGATGGCAAGGACTGCGGCGCCCACGGCCAGCAGGCCGGCGCGGCGGGAAATGGACATCATGTTTGTCTCCGATCGTTGTATGCCGGGTATGGCGGTCGCCACTGTATTGAGATGCCGGCATTCGAGCCAATACCGTTTGCAGGCCTCTGTTATATGATTTTCGTATGCCTGACATCCGGCAACTCCGCTATTTCATCGCCGTCGCCGAAGAGCTGAACTTCATGCGCGCGGCCGAGCGCCTGCACATCAGCCAGCCGCCCCTCTCGGTGCAGATCAAGGCTCTGGAGGAAGAACTCGGCGTGCAGCTGTTCGAGCGCACCAACCGGGGCGTGGTCATGACGCCGGCCTCGCAGACCTACTACGTGGAGGTGCGCGCCGTGCTCGCTCGGCTGGAGCACGCGCGCATCCTGGCCCAGCGCAGCGCGCGCGGCGACACCGGCTCGCTGGCGGTGGGCTTCGTGTCCATCGCCAACGTCACCATGCTGCCCCAGGCCCTCAAGCTCTGCCGCGAGCGCTACCCCGGCATCGAGCTGCACCTGTCGGAAGAGACGCTGGACATGCAGGTACCCAACCTCAAGACCAACAAGATCGACATCGGCATCGCGCCCGGGCCGATCAACGAGCCCGGCCTGTCGTTCCAGCCGCTGTTCGACGAGCGCCTGGTGCTGGCCCTGCCCGACAGCATGAAGGAGGCGCACATGAAGAGTCCCAGCATGAAGCTCTTCAAGCACCAGCCCTTCGTGCTGTTCGGCCGCCCGATGGCGCCCGGCCTGTACGACGCGGTGCAGGACTACTGCGCGCGCGCCGGCTTCACGCCCGAGATCGTGCAGTACGCGCGCCAGATGCAGACCATCATCTCCATCGTGTCCACCGGCCTGTGCATCTCGCTCATTCCGTCCTCGCTCTCGCAGCTGCAGCGCCCGGGCGTGGCCTACGTGGTGCCGAAGGAGCCCAGCCCGATCGTGCGCATGGGCCTGCTCTACCGCACGCAGGACCGCAACCCGGCGGTGAAGAACTTCATCGACATCGCGGCCGAGGCGTCGCGCTCGTGGAAGAAGCGGCGCCCGCCCGCGCTGCGCTGAGACCCGCTCAAACCCCTCGCATGCCGGTGGCGGCGGCGAAGCGCGCCAGCGTCCAGCCGCTGCCAAGCAACAACATGCGCGTGTGCAGCTCGTCCATCACCTCGGGCGCCACCTCCGGCCCGAGGTAGGTCAGGATCTTGTCTTGCAGGCGCACGCAGCCCAGCTCATGGTCGCGCGCCAGCGAACGCCACAGCGCGTGCGCACCCGGCGATTGGCGCGCGCCGGTCACCAGGCACAGGCCCGCGCCCAGACCCCAGCGGTAGATGGCGCTCGCCAGGCCGCGCCGCTGGTAGGCCTCACCGTAGCTGGAATGGGGCGCGCGCACCACGCGGTCGGCCGCGCGGTTGACTTCGATGAGGCGGTTGAACACCGTGTAGCCCGCCAGCCGGCGGTACCGGACGTCTTCCACATACACATAGAACTCGCCATCGGCCTCGCGGTAGCGCACCACGAGGTCCGGGTCGTTCAGCGGGATGGCGGGAATGCCATGCAGGCGATCACCGGGCTGGTGGATGCGGTCGTAGATCGAACCGAAGGCGTCCTCCATGGGCTGGCTGGGGCGCTCCACGTCGATGCGCAGCTCCGTGCACCGGCGCCACCACGCGGGTGGCGCGAACGACCAGGAAGGCGGAGGCGAAAGGGTGAGAACCATGGACGGAAAACTCCAGACGTGCAGGCACGGCCGCGCGCGAGCGCGGGCGTGGAACGGCCTTGGCGAAGAAGGCCGGGCGGCAGGTGCGTGGAGGGGTGGACTCGGGCCGCGGGCTAGCCGCGGGCCTCGATGCGCCGGAGGCGTTGACCTGTCACGCTCAGGTCAACGCGAAACGAATGTGCGGCCAGGGGCCCACGGGCATGGCGGCGCGGCCGACGAGGGCATCGGCGATGAAGAACGGGCGCGCGCAGACCCACGCCATCACCGAGATGGCGCGGGCTTGTGTGAAGAGGCACACCCGACATGAAGAAACAAACGCTCCGCTGGACGACTGGTGGTTGTCAACGCGGGGATGTTAGTGGCGCACCCATACCGCACGCGGGAGGTGCGGTATTGCGTTCAGGCGGTTTCCGCGGCGGCCGCCGCGACAGGCACATCGGGCACACCGACCAGCAACTGGCTCAGGTGCGCCGGCACATCGTTGTCGAAACTCATGAGCGCATCGCTGGGCTGCGCGGCGGCGGCGGCCTGCAGCAGGTCGCGCACGGCCGCCTGCTGCCCTGCGTCGGCCGGGTGACCGAGCCGCGCTTCCAACGCGCAGAGCACCGCCTCCCGCAGGCGCTCGGAGCCGAGCACGTGCCAGGCGTAATCGATCTCGTACCGGTCCACCGCGTTCTTCAGGCTTTCGCCATCCAGCCGGGCCTCATCGGCCACGTGCGCCAGCGTGCGGGTCACGAGGCCTTGGGTGAAGCGGCTCAACAGGTCGTCATCGCGCGCAAGCGCCGGGGTCACAGCAGGCATCGGATCTCCAGAAGGGGAATGGGCGGGCGCTGGCTTCGAGCCGATAGCTTGGAAAGGCCGAGCCCGGAAATGAAAAAGCCCATCGCGAGGGATGGGCTTTTGCGAGATTTGGTGGCCTGGGGCGGAATCGAACCACCGACACGCGGATTTTCAATCCGCTGCTCTACCAACTGAGCTACCGGGCCTTTGGAAGAAGCGAGATTGTAGCAGCTTCCGGCGCCTGGTTTTTCCGCCGTCGGGCGCTCAGAGCGCGTTGCGTTTGCTGCGCGCCAAGTCCACGCCGAGTTGCTTGAGCTTGCGGTACAGGTGGGTGCGCTCCAGGCCCGTCTTTTCGGCCACGCGGGTCATGGAGCCGGACTCTTTGGCGAGGTGGTATTCGAAGTAGGCTTTTTCGAAATCGTCCCGCGCCTCGCGCAGCGGGCCATCGAGGTTGAACGACTGCAGCGACTGCGGGCCCAGGTCCATCATTGCCGGCTCGGGCAAAGCGCTGCCACTGACGGCGGCCTCCACCGCGATGTCGGTCGATGACAGCATGCCACCGCCCATGCGCAGGGCGGACACGACGGGGCCGCTGGGCTTGGCGGGGGCCTTGTTGAGCCCCTGGTCCACCGCCTTGAGCAGCTTGGCCATGGTGATGGGCTTTTCGAGGAAAGCGGTGGCACCGATGCGCGTGGCCTCGACGGCAGTGTCGATGGTGGCGTGGCCGCTCATCATGATCACGGGCATGGAGAGCAGGCCACCGCTGGCCCACTCCTTGAGCAGGGTCACACCGTCCGTGTCGGGCATCCAGATGTCGAGCAACACCAGGTCGGGGCGCAACTGGGCGCGCACAGCGCGGGCCTGTGCGGCGTTTTCAGCGAGTTCGACCGTATGGCCTTCGTCGTTGAGGATCTCCGAGAGCAGGTCTCGAATCCCCAGTTCATCGTCTACGACCAGAATAGTTGCCATGGCGCGGTGTGTGTCCCTCGGAACGTGTTGTCAATTTGCAACTGCGAATGATAACGACACTTGCGCGCCGATCACCTTGCCTTCGGTCATGCGGTTGCTCAGATCCACGCGGCCGCCGTGTTCGTCCATGATTTTCTTGACCACCGCAAGGCCCAGGCCGGTGCCCTTGACTTTGGTGGTGACGTAGGGCTCGAACGCCCGTTTGAGAATGTGTTCGGCAAAACCCGGGCCTTCGTCGAGCACCGACAGGCGCACCCACTGGCCGGAGTCGGAGCGCCGGGTGCGCAGCAGCACCTGGGCGTCGGGCACGCCGGCCATGGCGTCCTGCGCGTTCTGCACCAGGTTGTGCAAGGTCTGCCGCACCTGCTGCGGGTCGGCCATGGCCTTGGGCAGGTCGTCGGCGAGTTCCAGGCGCACCGGCACGGCGGCGTTGTCGTACAGCACGACGATGTCGCGCACCAGGGCGTTGAGGTCGACCGGCATGAGTTGCGCGGCGGGCAGGCGCGCGTAGTCGCGGAATTCGTTGACCAGGCGCTTCATCGCATCGACCTGGTCGACGATGGTTTTCACCGACTTGTTGAGAATGGCTTGTTCGGGCGGCTGTACCTTGCCGTCGAGTTTCATGGCCAGGCGCTCGGCCGAGAGCTGGATGGGCGTGAGCGGGTTCTTGATTTCGTGCGCGAGGCGGCGCGCGACCTCGCCCCAGGCCTTGGCGCGCTGGGCGGACACCATTTCCGAGACGTCGTCGAACACCAGCAGGCGTTCGTTGTTGGGCAGCAGGGCGCCGCGCGCGATGAGGGTGATGCCTTCGTCGAAGGGCGTGGTGCCGTCCGCGCTGAGCTCGAAGGACTGCTGCCAGTAGCCGCCTTCGTGTTGCGCCTGGTCGGACAGGAAGCGCTCGAACTGCTGCAGCACGCCGCCGCCAAAGGTCTCCAGTCCCGGCACCTCGGCCAATGGCTGGCCCATGTGCACGGCCAGCGGCGTGTGCAGGATGCGCGCCGCGCCGGGGTTGACGCTGCGCACACGGCCCTGCTCGTCGAGCACGACGACACCGGCGGTGAGGTTGTCCAGGATGGTCTGCAGGTTGTCGCGCGCGGCGTCTACCTGCTCCATGCTTTGCTGCACCGCGGCGCGCGCGTCCGAGAGGTCTTGTGTCATGTGCGCGAAGGTGCGCGTGAGGCTCGCGAGCTCGTCGCGCGAGGTCAGTGCGGTCTTGGGCGCGAGGTTGCCGGCCGCCACTTCGCGCATGCCCTCGGCGAGCACGAGCAGCGGGCGCACCAGCTGGTTGCCCAGCAGCACGGCCAGCAGCACGGCGCCGAACACGGCGAGGAACAGCGCCAGCGTGAGCGTGCCGATGTACATGCGGCGCAGACCTTCGCGGGTGAGCGCGCGCTCCTGGTACTCGCGGTTGGCGACCTGCACGGCCAGCGCGTCCGTCACCAGCGCACCGGGCAGCGGTGCCACCACCTGCAGGTAACGCGGCTCGGCGTTGAAACCGAAGTTGGGCGGGCTCACCAGGGCCAGCACCTTGATGCGCGGTTGGCTGGCCGCGATCAGGGCCTCGATCTCGCCGCTGCCGTCCTCCTCCAGGCCCTCGATCTGGGCCACGACGCGGGCGTTTCGGGCGCTGCGCAGCTGGGCTGGCGTGGGGCGCTCGGGGTTGATGTCGAAACGCGAGCTGCCCGAGCTGCCCAAGGCCTGGCCGTTGGCGCTCCAGAGCACCAGGTCGGTCACGCCGAGCTGTTCGCGCACGCGCTCCAGCGCCAGCACGGCCGACGGGTTGGGCACGCGCGAGAGGCCCTCGGCGGCCACGCGGGTCTTGCTGCTGAGGTCGGCGGTCAAGGTGTCGAGCGTGGTGCGCCCGAGGTTGAGTCCGGCGACCAGCGCGGATTCCACGCGCACGTCGAACCAGCTCTCGATGGAGCGCGAAACGAACTGGTAGGACACGGTGTAGATCAGCAAACCCGGCAGGATGCCGACCAGGCCGATGATGGCGGCGAGCTTGATCAGCAGCCGACTGCCGAACTTGCCGCGTTTCAGGCGCAGGGCCAGGCGCAGGGCCAGCCACAGGATGACGAGCAACAGGAAGGCCGCCACCGCCACGTTGATGCCGACCAGCCAGTTGAAGTTCTGCTCGTAGAACGCGCGGTTGTTGGTGGCCAGGGTGAGCAGGAACAGCAGCACCATGCCCACGCCGGTCATGAACACCAGTCCGGCGCCGATGGCCCAGCGCACAGCGGCGGGCTTGGTCTTGGGGGCGGTGGTGTGGACCGGGGTCACGATGGGGTCCTGGCCGCGCGGGCCGCGCACGCTGGACATGGCCGCTAGCGCGTGGGCTCGCGCACGCTGGGTTCGCCGGTGAGCTCGACGGCGTGAACGCCGCCGGCCGTGTGGTCCGGGGCCTTGTCGGCCTCCGCCCGCCCGGGCACCGGCAGGGTCTGGCGGACTTCCACGGTCCATTCGGGCTGGTTGGCCATGCCGATCTGGAACGGCCGGGGCAGCAGGGTCAGATCCAGCCGGAACGAGAACTCGACTTCATGCTCGGCATCGGGTTCGAGCCGCGCCGCGTCGGCCAGCTTCCAGCGGGCCACGCGGCCCACGCCGGCCAGCGCCTCGTTGAGGGAGTCGAAGTTCTGGTGCAGGGCGTACTGCAGGCCGGCCCCGCCGGAGGCGGCGGCGGTCTCGTTGGACAGGCTCACGCGCCAGCGCCGGGTGAGCGGCTGGTAGGCCAGGCGCAGCGTGCGCGTGGCACTCGCCACGCGCTTGTCGGTCCAGTACCAGCGGGCACGGTAAACGTCGGCATGCCACACGAAATAGAGGGGAACGGCCTTGTACAGGGCGTCTTCGACCACCGGCGCGGGCTGGAGCTCCATGCGGGCCGAGAGGAACAGCGCTTCGGGGGTGCGCTGCAGACCGAGCTGCTCCACCAGCGGGGCCTGGGCGTGCGCGGGCCAGAATGCCAGCAGCGACAGCGCCAGCCCCAGGACAAACCCACGCCATCGGTTCATGGCGCGGGTCCGGCGGGTGGCGATGGGCGGTCGGTCAAGGCAAAGCCTTGTCGATGCGGGCATAGAAGAAACCGTCGTATCCACCTGGAGGATTGTCGTTGAACTCCCCCGACGGGGCGGCCGAACCGGGCAGCAAATGCCCCGGCGAAGGCCGATGAAGCGCGTCGGTGTGGCGCACAAGGAACGACTGGACCTGCCCGTCGCCTTCGGCGCGGAACACCGAGCAGGTGGCGTAGACCAGCCGGCCACCGGGTTTGAGCAACGGCCAAAGGGCTTCGAGCAGGCCGCGCTGCGTGGCCACCAGCGCATCCACGTCGCTGGCGCGGCGCAGCCAGCGCACGTCCGGATGGCGCCGCACGATGCCCGAGGCGGTGCAAGGCGCGTCGAGCAGGATGGCGTCGAACGGCTGAGCGTCCCACCAGGCGGCGGGTTGTGCGGCATCGGCGCTGCGCACCGTGGCTTGCAGGCCCAGGCGCTGCAAGGTGTCTTCGATGCGCTCGCAGCGGCGCGGGTCCACGTCGAGCGCCAGCAGGTTCAGGTCGGCGCGTTCGAGCAAATGGGCGGTTTTGCCGCCGGGGGCGGCGCAGGCGTCGAGCACGCGGTCGGCCGCGGTCCAGGCCCGGCCTTCGAGCAACTGGTCGGCCGCCATCTGGGCGGCGGCGTCCTGCACCGAACAATGGCCCTGGGCAAAACCGGGCAGGCGCTCGACCGGCTGCGGGGCGTCCAGCACCAGGCCATCGCTGCCCGTGGGGGTGGCGGTGAGGCCGATGGCTTCCAGGGCCTGCTGGTAGGCGGCGCGCTCCACGCGGCGGCGGTTCACACGCAACGCCATGGGACCTGGCTGGTTGTTGGCCTCCAGGATGGCTCGCCAGTGCTCGGGGTGGTCGCGCTGCAGGCGCTCGATCCACCACAGCGGGTGGTTCCAGCGCGCGACCGGGTCGGCCGCCACGTGCGCCAGCAGCGCCTCGCGCTCGCGCAGGAAGCGGCGCAGGCAGGCGTTGACGAACGCCGCCTGGCGCTCGGTGCGGCGGTCCTGGCGGGCGGCTTCCACCGCCTGGTTCACCACCGTGTGCGCCGGGTAACGCGGGGCATGTTCGTCGGTCGCGTCCAGCAGCAAGGCCACCGCGCTGGACATCAGGGCCTGCACCGGTGGCGCCGGCTTGCGCTCCACCAACTGGTTCACCAGGGCGCGCGCCGTCCCGAGGTGGCGCAAGGCGTGGAAAGTGAGCGCCTGCACGCCCGGCCGCAGCGCGGGCACCAGCTCGGGCAGCACCTCGCTCAGCGAACGCCCCTGCTCGACCGCGAGCACGCAGCCCGCGGTGTGGCGCAACTGGGTGGCCAGGGTCGGGCCCTGGAGGCTGGGAGCGGTGGGGGTCGGGGAGGCCGGAGCGGTCAAGGCGGGTTCCGTGGCAAGCGCAGACAAAGCGAAGACCGCGAGTGTCACACAGCGCGGGACGGGGTGGCGGGTTCGTCCTCCCTCAGCAGGGGCAGCGGCCCCATGTCACGGCCATAGATGCGGCGGATGCGTTGGGCCAGCGGCGGGTGCGAGTCGAGCCAGTGCTCGGTCTTGCCGCCCGCGTTCGCCACCAGCAGCATGTGCTGCACCATCGAGCCCACCTGGCGCGGCACCACCCCTTCGCGCTGCTGGCTCAGCACCTTGCGCAGCACGCCACCCAGGCCGTCGCGGCTGCGCGTCCATTGCACGGCGCGCGCGTCGGCCAGGTACTCGCGCTGGCGCGAGACGGCGGCCTGCAACGCGTGGCCGGCGAGCCAGCCCAGCCAGCCTGCGGCCATGATGGCGAGGCCGATCAGGGCCGTGATCCAGCGCCGGTCCCGGCTGTCGGGCTCGGCCAGGTCCTGGCCCATGCGAAACAGCATCTCCAGCCCGAACACCATGCCGACCAGCCGCATGTTCAGGCGCGTATCGCCTTCACCGATGTGGCTGAACTCGTGCGCCACCAGGCCCTGCAGTTCGTCTCGGGTCAGGTGGTCGAGCGCGCCCTGGGTCACGGCCACCACCGCGTCGTTCTCGTCCCAGCCGGCCGCGAAGGCGTTGATGCCCTGGTCGCGCGCCAGCACCATGGCCTGCGGCCGTTTCAGGCCCGATGAAATCGCCATTTCGTCGACGATGTTGCAGAAGCGCTGTTCGTCGAGGTCGCCCGAAGGCTGCGCGGGCCGCGCCCCCATCTGCTCGGCCAGGCGCGCCCCGCCGCCGTCGGCCAGGCGGGAGGTCTCCACCCACCAGCCCCCCAGCACGAAGAGCAGCGTGACCCCGGTGTTGACGGAGAAGAAATAGCGGGGGAAGCGCAGTTCGCCGGGCATCCAGAATCCCCAGCTCAGGCCCCAGGCCAGGGCCAGCGCGGCGTTCACCGCCACCAGCAGCAACAGCACGGTGAGGCCGAACGCGAACAGCAGGCGCCGGGTCTCACCCCGGGCGTCGCGCTGGAATTCGAAGAAGCGCATTACAGCTGGATGCGCAAGGCCTCGCGTTCGGCTTCGCTCGTGGTGGACGCCAGCATGGTCAAAGGCTGGAAGCCGAACAGCCGCGCAATGAGCAGCGTGGGGAACTGGGCGGCGGCGTCGTTGAACTCGAGCACGTGGTCGTTGTAGGCCTGGCGCGCGAAACCGACGCGGTTCTCGGTGCTGGTGAGCTCCTCGCTGAGCTCGCGCATGTTCTGGTCGGCCTTGAGATCGGGGTAGTCCTCGACCACCGCGAACAGCTTGCCCAGCGCGCCGCCCAGGGCCTGTTCGGCCCCGGCCAGGGCGCCGAGCGCCCCGGCGTTGAGCGGGCTGCCGGCCGCCGTCTGCTCGGCCGTGCGCGCCTGGTTGCGCGCGGCGATCACCGCCTCCAGCGTCTGGGCCTCGTGGGCCAGGTAGCGGCGTGCCACCTCCACCAGGTTGGGAATCAGGTCGTAGCGGCGCTTGAGCTGCACGTCGATCTGGCCAAACGCGTTGGCGATCGCGTTTTTCAGGCGCACCAGCCGGTTGTAGGCGCCCACGGCCCAGAAGAACAGCACCAGGCCCACGGCCAGGAAGACCCACAGCGAGACGGACATGTTCGGAACTCCTTGTTGTTGGTGTGAACCGCCTGCCGTGCGGCAAGCGCGGCCAATATACCCCGCAGGGCATCACCCGTGCCTGCGCGCGCGCCATGAAAAAAGCCCCCGGTCGGATGACCGGGGGCTTCTGTTGGCTCGAAGGCGAAAGTGCCCCTGTCCAGAAACACCGCGGAACCGGCTTTGCCGGGCCGCAGGTGTTGCCCCCTTGAGGGGGCGGCGCATAGCGCCGCAGGGGTGGGCTTGCTTACTCGGCGTCGTGGGTGCTCGATGCGTCGGCCTGATCGGCCTGGTCGGCAGCCAGCGAGATCGCGTCGGCTTCGGCGATGGCACGGCGTTCTTCGTCGTCCATCTTCTCCTTGACCTTGCGCGCCTCGTGGTAGGCCATGCCGGTACCGGCCGGGATCAGACGACCCACGATCACGTTTTCCTTCAGACCACGCAGTTCGTCGCGCTTGCCCATGATGGCCGCTTCGGTCAGCACCCGGGTGGTTTCCTGGAAGGAAGCGGCCGAGATGAACGAGTCGGTGGACAGCGAGGCCTTGGTGATGCCCAGCAGGATGTTGCTGTACACCGCCGGCAGCTTGCCATCGGCACGCAGCGCGTCGTTGGTGTTGAGGATTTCCGAGCGCTCGACCTGTTCACCGGCGATGTAGCTGGAATCACCCACGCTGTCGACGACCACACGGCGCAGCATCTGGCGAACGATCACCTCGATGTGCTTGTCGTTGATCTTCACGCCCTGCAGGCGGTAGACATCCTGCACTTCGTCGACGATGTAGCGGGCCAGCTCTTCCATGCCCAGCAGGCGCAGGATGTCTTGCGGATCGGCCGGGCCGTCCACCACGCTCTCGCCCTTGTTGACCACCTGGCCTTCGTGCACCAGGATGTTCTTTTCCTTGGGGATGAGGTCGTCCCACACCTTGCCTTCGGGATCGGTGATCTGCAGGCGAACCTTGCCCTTGGTCTCCTTGCCGAACGACACGGTGCCGGTCATCTCGGCCAGCATGCCCTTGTCCTTCGGGCTGCGGGCTTCGAACAGCTCGGCCACCCGCGGCAGACCGCCGGTGATGTCTCGCGTCTTCTGGCCTTCGACCGGGATGCGCGCCAGCACTTCGCCGGGGCCCACGTCCTGGCCATCGCGCACCTGGATCAGCGAGCCGATCTGGAAGCCGATGGTCACCGAGTGGTCGGTGCCAGGGATCTTCACCTCGTTGCCCGAGCCGTCGATCAGCTTGACCTGCGGACGGACCACCTTGGCCACGCCGCGGCGCTTCGGATCGATCACCACCAGGGTGGACAGGCCGGTGACATCGTCCACCTGCTTGGCCACGGTGAGGCCTTCCTCGACGTTCTCGAACTTCACCTGACCGGCGAATTCCGTGATGATCGGGCGCGTCAGCGGATCCCAGTTGGCCAGGATCGCACCGGCCTTGATGGTCTGGTCGGCCTTGACCGACAGGATCGCACCGTAAGGCACCTTGTGGCGCTCGCGCTCACGGCCGTGTTCGTCGTGAATGACGATCTCGCCCGAACGCGCGATCACGACCAGCTCACCCTTGGTGTTGGTCACGTAGCGCATGGTGGCGTTGAAGCCGATCACGCCGCTGGACTTGGCTTCCACGCTGGAGGCCACCGCCGCGCGCGACGCTGCACCACCGATGTGGAAGGTGCGCATGGTCAGCTGCGTGCCGGGTTCGCCGATCGACTGCGCGGCGATCACGCCGACCGCTTCGCCGATGTTGACCAGGCCACCGCGGCCCAGGTCGCGGCCGTAGCACTTGGCGCAGATGCCGAAGCGGGTTTCGCAGGTCAGCGCGGTGCGCACCTTCACTTCGTCCACCGCGGCGGCTTCGAGCACGTCGAGCAGGTCTTCGTCGAGCATCTCGCCGGCGGGCACCAGCATCTGGCGCGTTTCCGGGTGGATCACCTCCTCGGCCGTGGTGCGGCCCAGGATGCGGTCGCGCAGCGACTCGATCACTTCACCGCCCTCGACGATGGCGCGCATCAGCGTGCCATTGGACGTGCCGCAGTCCTGCTGGTTGACCACCAGATCCTGCGTCACATCCACCAGACGGCGGGTGAGGTAGCCGGAGTTGGCCGTCTTCAGCGCCGTGTCGGCCAGACCCTTTCGGGCGCCGTGGGTGGAGATGAAGTACTGCAACACGTTGAGGCCTTCACGGAAGTTCGCCGTGATGGGGGTCTCAATGATCGAGCCGTCAGGCTTGGCCATCAGGCCGCGCATGCCGGCCAGCTGGCGGATCTGCGCCGCGGAACCGCGGGCGCCCGAGTCGGCCATCATGTAGATGGAGTTGAACGACTCCTGGTCCACTTCCTTGCCGCTGCGGTCGGTGGTCTTCTGCTTGGCCAGCTGGGCCATCATGACCTTGGAGATCTCGTCACCGGCCTTGCCCCAGATGTCCACCACCTTGTTGTAGCGCTCGCCCGCGGTCACCAGACCGGAGGCGTACTGCTGGGCGATTTCCTTCACCTCGTTTTCGGCGCGGTCGATGATGGCCGGCTTTTCCTTGGGCACCAGCATGTCGTCCACGGCGATCGAGATGCCGGCGCGCGTGGCCAGACGGAAACCGTTCTGGAGCAGCTTGTCGGCGAACACGACGGTTTCCTTCAGACCGCACTTGCGGAACGAGGTGTTGATCAGGCGCGAGATTTCCTTCTTCTTCAGCGCCTTGTTCAGCACCTCGAAGGGCAGGCCACGCGGCAGGATCTCGGACAGCAGCGCACGACCGACCGTGGTGTCCACCAGCGAGGTGGAGGCCACAAACTCGCCGCTGGCCTTGTCCAGCGTGTGCTGGGTCAGGCGCACGGCAATCTTCGAGGTGATCTCGACCACACCGTTGTCCAGCGCGCGCTGCAGCTCGGCCAGGTCGGCAAAGTACATGCCTTCGCCCTTGGCATTGATGCGCTCGCGGGTGGCGTAGTACAGACCCAGCACCACGTCTTGCGACGGCACGATGGAGGGTTCGCCGTTGGCCGGGAACAGGATGTTGTTCGAGGCCAGCATCAGCGTGCGGGCTTCGAGCTGGGCTTCCACGGACAGCGGCACGTGAACGGCCATCTGGTCACCGTCGAAGTCGGCGTTGAAGGCCGCGCAGACCAGCGGGTGCAGCTGGATCGCCTTGCCTTCGATCAGGATCGGCTCGAACGCCTGGATGCCCAGGCGGTGCAGCGTCGGTGCGCGGTTGAGCATCACCGGGTGTTCCTTGATCACCTCTTCCAGGATGTCCCACACCACCGGCGTGCCGGCTTCCACTTCCTTCTTCGCGGCCTTGATGGTGGTCGCGATGCCCATGGCTTCCAGGCGCGAGAAGATGAAAGGCTTGAACAGTTCGAGCGCCATCAGCTTGGGCAGGCCGCACTGGTGCAGCTTGAGCGTGGGGCCGACCACGATGACCGAACGGCCCGAGTAGTCGACGCGCTTGCCCAGCAAGTTCTGGCGGAAGCGGCCGCTCTTGCCCTTGATCATGTCGGCCAGCGACTTCAGCGCGCGCTTGTTGGCGCCCGTCATGGCCTTGCCACGGCGGCCGTTGTCCAGCAGCGAGTCCACGGCTTCCTGCAGCATGCGCTTCTCGTTGCGCGCGATGATCTCGGGCGCCTTGAGTTCGAGCAGGCGGCGCAGGCGGCTGTTGCGGTTGATGACGCGGCGGTACAGGTCGTTCAGGTCGGAGGTCGCGAAGCGGCCGCCGTCCAGCGGCACCAGCGGACGCAGGTCCGGCGGCAGCACGGGCAGCACGTCGAGCACCATCCACTCGGGCTTGATGCCGGACTTCTTGAAGGCTTCCAGCACCTTCAGGCGCTTGGCGTTCTTCTTGATCTTGAGTTCGGAGCCGGTCAGGTCGTTGCGCAGCTTCTCGATCTCGATGTCGAGGTCGATCGCCTGCAGCAGTTCCTTGATGCCCTCGGCGCCCATCTTGGCGATGAATTCGTCGCCGAATTCCTTGCGCTTGGCGTCGTAGTCGTCCTCGCTCATGATCGCGAACTTCTTCAGCGGGGTCATGCCTGGATCGACGATCACATACGCTTCGAAGTACAGCACGCGTTCGATGTCGCGCAGCGTCATGTCCAGGATCAGGCCCAGGCGCGACGGCAGCGACTTCAGGAACCAGATGTGGGCGCAGGGCGCGGCCAGGTCGATGTGACCCATGCGCTCGCGACGCACCTTGGTCTGCGTGACTTCAACGCCGCACTTCTCGCAGATGACACCGCGGTGCTTGAGGCGCTTGTACTTGCCGCACAGGCATTCGTAGTCCTTGATGGGACCGAAGATCTTGGCGCAGAACAGGCCGTCGCGCTCGGGCTTGAACGTGCGGTAGTTGATGGTCTCGGGCTCCTTTACTTCATCGAAGGACCACGAGCGCATTATCTACGGCGAGGACAGGCCGATGCGGATCGCATCGAAGTGCTCGTCGGGCGTGAACTGCTTGCACAGGTCGAGCAATGATTTCATGGGTTGCTGTCCTTAAGTTCGGTGAATCAGGAACGTTCCAGCTCGAT
>QFCS01000319.1_pt1 | contig 56846 bp, 59 predicted proteins | sample 3576561 | NCBI WGS metagenome assembly QFCS01 | reverse complement strand
TGCGCCACTTCGCCTTCAACATCCTGCGACGCATCGAGGACAGCCGAAGCCTCAAGCTTCGAAGAAGCAAGGCAGCCCGAAACCCAACATACATGGCCGACATCATCGGCCAGCTCCGTTAACCCGGATTCACTGCCGTGGCCACCGCTATGCGCGGCTTGACAGGCGAACGGGATTCCCCGTATGAGCCAGCAACACTTTCGGGCGCGCTCTCGGGCGCGCCTTTCCGTTGGCCCTGCCGGGGCCGAGCAGTTCGACAGGCCAGACCAATGAAGATCAAGAATTCGCTCAAGGCCCTCAAGGGCCGCCACCGCGACAACCGCATGGTTCGCCGCAAGGGCCGCATCTACATCATCAACAAGACCGCGCCCCGCTATAAGGCCCGCCAAGGCTGAGGATCGGCCGGGCCGCCCCGTGGCCCGCATCACACGAATTTCAGTTTGACGTTCCGCTCCCGAGGCCTAGACTCCCCGGGATGCGGAATCGTTTTGTTTTCCCGGTACTGCTGACGCTGTTCGCGAGCGCGCCGGCGCTTGCAGCCGACACCACGCCGCCGCGTACCGACCCGGCGCGTACCGGTGGTTCCGAAGCCACCGCGCCCAAGACCCGCCAGGAACGGCTCGACACCCTGTTCTTCGACCTGAAGCACGAGCGCAACGAAAAGGCGGCCGAGCGCATAGCTGCGCGCATCTGGCAGGAATGGAACCGCTCCGACAGCGCCGTCGTCGACCTGATGATGCAGTGGTCGCAAGAGGCGATCGAGAAAAAGAAGTACGACGTCGCGCTGGACTTCCTTGATCAGGTGGTGACGCTCCAGCCCTCCTATGCGGAAGGCTGGAACCGCCGCGCCACCGTGCATTTCATGATGAACAGCTATCGCAAGTCGATGGCCGATATCGAGCGAACGCTGCAACTTGAGCCCCGCCATTTTGGCGCCTTGTCCGGCTTGGCGCAGATCATGAAAGTGACCGAGCGCAAGCAGTTGGCCCTCGACGCGTATGAGCGCGTACTCGCCATCTATCCTATGCTGCGCAGCGCCCAGAACGAGGTGGCGACGCTGTCGGAGGAACTGACCGGCGAAGGCATCTGATCCAGCAAGGCGCCGCTCGCGTATAAGACCGCGCTTTTTGCACTGGTTTCAGCTTCGTCGATGAATATCATTTACGCCGCCATCGCTTTCTTGCTGGCCGTGATATTTGCGCTCGTTGGCGTGACGCGCATTGGAACCTGGCTGATCGAGCGTCGTTACCCGCCGGCAGGTGCCTTCGCCATCGTCGACGGCGTACGCCTTCACTATATGCATTCGCCGATGCCTGCCGGCGCGACACTGCCGCCGCTTGTGTTCATCCATGGAGCCAGCGCGAACCTGAACGACCAGATGGTACCGCTGCGGCCACTTTTCACAGGACAGGCGGAAATGCTGTTCTTCGACCGGCCCGGCCACGGCTGGTCGGAGCGTGGTACGGGCAATGGCACGCCGCAGGCGCAGGCCAAGCTGCTTGCAAAACTGATGGACCAGCTTGGCATCGGTAAGGCGATCATCGTCGGGCATTCCTTCGGCGGCGCCGTGGCGGCCGCCTTGGCGATCGAATACCCTGATAAGGTCGCGGGGCTGCTTTTCGTTTCGGCGGCGACCCATCCGTGGCCGGGCGGCCGTACCTCCTGGTATTATCGGCTGACGAGCTTGCCGATCGTCGGCTGGCTGTTTTCCGAAACGATCGCTTATCCCGCCGGCACGCAGCGCATCGGCGCGGCGACCGGCTGCGTGTTTGCGCCAAACCCCACGCCGGACGACTATCTCCGGCGGGCTGCGATCACTCTGGTGCTGCGGCCAGCGGCTTTCCGCGCCAATGCGGTCGACGTTGAGGGACTCTACCCCTTCGCGATCGCCAACGCGGCGCACTATCGCGACATTCGTGCACCGACGGTGGTGATTTCCGGTGACCGGGATACCGTGGTCTATGAGGAAATCCATTCGCTCGGGCTGGCCAGCGATATTCCGGGCGCTGAACTGGTCTGGGTGAAAAATCTCGGCCACAAGCCGGACTGGGTAGCGCCCGAACTGATCGCCGCGGCAGTCCAGCGACTGGCGGGTCGCCCCGTCGATCTCGCCGGTACGACACGCGCGGCGGAGGCAAGAATCGCTGGCGACCGCCAGGGCCAAGGCGTTTGTGTCGACGAACCGCCCGGCGCGGAAGCCGAGGCAACGCCTTAGCTGGAGAACCCTTCCGAGGAGGACGGGCGTCAGAGCCCTTCGCTCATCGGCCGTTCAGGTACGGCCGTCCGAGCCGAGATAGGCAATTCGCAGCATGTTGGTGGACCCGGGCGTACGCAGCGGCACGCCGGCGGTGATAATGATGCGGTCGCCCTTGGCGCCGAACCCCTCTTCCTGCGCGATGCGGCAGGCGCGCTCGACCATGTCGTCGAGATCGCTGGCGTCCGGCGTGACGACGCAGTGCGTGCCCCACAGCAGCGAAAGACGGCGCGCCGTCTGCAACACCGGCGACAGCGCGATGATCGGCACGCGCGGCCGCTCCCGGGCGGCGCGCAGGCCTGTGGTACCCGACGCCGTGTAGGTGACGATAGCCGAAAGCTTAAGCGTTTCGGCGATCTGGCGGGCAGCCAGCGAAATGGCGTCGGCGCCCGTCGCTTCCGGCTCGGTGCGCTGCGCGTGGATGATGCCGGCATAGGTCGGATCCTGCTCGACCCGCTCGGCGATGCGGTTCATCGTCGATACCGCTTCGACCGGATATTCGCCGGCCGCCGACTCGGCCGACAGCATGATCGCGTCGGCACCCTCGAACACGGCGGTCGCGACGTCGGACACCTCTGCGCGGGTCGGCACCGGCGCGGTGATCATTGATTCCAGCATCTGTGTGGCCACGACCACCGGCTTGCCGGCGCGCCGCGCCGCCCGGGTGATCTGCTTCTGGATACCGGGCACCGTCTCCAGAGGCATCTCGACGCCAAGGTCGCCGCGTGCCACCATCAACGCATCGGAGAGTTCTATGATCTCGGCCAGCCGCGCCACGGCCTGCGGCTTCTCGATCTTGGACATCAGGTGTGCCCGGCCGCGCGCCAGCTTGCGCGCTTCGGCGAGATCCTCGGGGCGCTGGATGAACGACAGCGCGATCCAGTCCACACCTGCCTCGACCACCGCGTCGAGATCGGCGCGGTCCTTCTCGGTGAGGGCGCCGACCGGCAGGTCGGTGTCGGGGAGGCTGACCCCCTTCTTGTCGGAGATCCTGCTACCGGCGATCACGACCGTCTCGATCGACCGGCCATCGCAGCGCACCGCCTTGAGTTCCAGCTTGCCGTCATCGATCAGCAGGCGATGACCGGCCTCGACCGACTGCAGTATCTCGGGATGCGGCAAATGAACGCGGCGGGTGTCGCCGGGGGTCGGATCGTCGTCGAGTGTGAAAGTCTGCCCGACCCGCAATGCGGCCTTGCCGTCGGCGAACTTGCCGACCCGCAGCTTCGGTCCCTGCAGATCCGCCAGAATGCCTATCGGCCGGCCAAGCTCTGTCTCCACCGAGCGGATGCGGTCGACCAGCGCACGCATCAGCGCATGGTCGGAATGGCTCATGTTTATGCGGAAGACATCCGCGCCGGCCTCGAACAGCTTGCGGATCATCTCGATCGACGATGACGCCGGCCCGATGGTGGCGAGTATCTTGACCTTGCGGCTGCGTCTCATTGTGGCGGCACTGCTCCGTTGCCGGTGGCGGCCGTGTCGCCGCCGCTCTGGGGCTCGTCTGTCAGCTGGACCATCCAGCTTGCCTGCTCCCCCGTGTCATATTCCTGGAAGCCGGCGCGCTGGAAACCGCGGGCGACACAGTCGGTGACGCCGGCAATCTTGAATTCCTTTTCGGCCACGCACATGGTGATGGGGCCGTCCCAGCGCCCGCCGCGCTCCGCATCTTCTGCGTAGAGGTAATAAAAACGGGAGGCCAAAGGGCCCTCTATAAGCGTTTTGCAGCTCGATCCTTCGATGTGCCACCAGCCTTCGGTCACCCAGCCGGCCTTGGCGCGATAGCCGATGCCGACACCGACCAGATTCTGCGTGGCATTGCAGACGCGGAAGTCGGCATTGGCGTCGGTGGAGCCCAGGACCGACGCGATGAAAACGGCGCACGCGGCGACAGCGCAGCGGCTGCGCAGGCCGGTCGCAAGAACCATTCCCATACCTCTCGAAATGGACGAAATCATTCCCGATGATCCCTTTTCGGCAAACTGCGCCCGCATGTCAACGCGCGTGTCCGGCCAAATCCAATCGATTTAATCGCCGACGCACCCGTGACACGCGCACGGCTCGGGTGTCCGCCCCAAGATTGGCGAAACAACGGCATTGCACCGGCAGCCGCTTCGTGGAAATACGCGCCTTCCCCGACCTTGCAACAGCCGCCATGGAAACTTCATGACACGCACGGCAGTTTTCGCTCCGGTCGTCGCCATTGATGGCGACCGAAGCAGAGGCATGGTGCTGGTCGCCGACCATGCTCGCCGCGACCTGCCGTCCGATTATGGCGACCTGGGTCTGCCTGCGAGCGAGTTCGACCGCCATATCGCTTATGACATCGGCGTGGAGGCGGTGATCCGTGCGCTCGCTGCGCGTCTCGCTGTACCCGCGGTTTTCGCCGGCTTCTCGCGGTTGCTGATCGATCCCAACCGCGGGGAAGACGACCCGACGCTGATCCGCCAGCTCTACGACGGCACCATCGTGCCCGCCAATTACCCGCTGGCGCTGCAGGAGCGCGAGCGCAGACTCGCTCTTTTCTACCGGCCCTATCATGATGCGGTTGCCAAGACCGTGGCATTGGTGGCGCGCGAAAGCAGGGCCGCCCCGTTTATCTTCTCGATCCACTCGTTCACACCCGTCATGCAGGGCCGGGCGCGGCCTTGGCATGCCGGTGTGTTGTGGGACCGTGACGACCGTGTGGCAAAACCGCTGATCGACCTTTTGGCAACGGACCCGCTGCTTACCGTCGGCGACAACGAACCTTACGACGGCGCGCTGAAAGGCGACACCATGTACCGCCATGCCATCGTTCATGGCTTTGCACACGCGCTCCTTGAGATCCGCCAGGATCTCATCGCCGATGAAGCCGGCGCCGACTCCTGGGCCGAGCGGCTGTCGCCGATCGTTGACGCGATCAACCGACGTCCCGATATACATGTCGCGAAACAGTTCGGCTCGCGCACCGGGCCGCTGCAGAGGTATTAAGCCATCCCCGGCGCAATACTCCGGAACATGGTTCATATGGAGGCCAGCATGCCCGACCTCGGCGATAACCAGAAGCGCGATCTGGAGGCTGCTGCGTTCAGACGGCTTGTCGAACATCTGCGCGAACGCAGCGACGTACAGAACATCGACCTGATGAATCTCGCCGGCTTCTGCCGCAACTGCCTTGCCAACTGGTACCGCGAAGCGGCGGAAGCCACCGGCACGGCGCTCAGCAAGGACGAGTCACGCGAGATCGTTTACGGCATGCCTTATGCCGAGTGGCAAGCCCGCCACCAGACGGAAGCGTCGGATGCAAAGAAGGCGACGTTCGAGGCCAGCCGGCCGAAGGATCCCTGATCGAACTGCTCAGGCGATCGGGCGTTCCGGTGGCCGTTTCGCGCCCGCAACGCTTCCGCGAAACTGTAGCGACGCTACCCGAAAGCCGCATTAAGGCGGCTTGACCGCCCGTGCCGCTTCGGGCATCGAACCGCGTCCGCCGCCCCAACGAGTCGCGGTCCCCAGGAAATCGCCGGAGCAAGACATGGCCGAAGACATCACCGAAACCAGCCAGACCGTGGCAGCGGGCCAATTGCGAGCCTTCATTGAGCGCATCGAGCGGCTGGAAGAGGAAAAGCAGACCATCGCGGACGACATCAAGGACGTCTACGCCGAGATGAAGGGCACGGGCTTCGACACCAAGGCGGTGCGCACCATCATCCGCCTGCGCAAGAAGGACGCCAACGAGCGCCAGGAAGAAGAGGCGATCCTCGACCTCTACATGGCCGCGCTTGGAATGGCCTGACGGCCGTGCGTTGGGAGCCGGCAGCCTGACCTGCCACCGGACTCAGGCGACGTCGAGCACGATCTTGCCGATATGCTCGCCTTCCTCCATGCGCTCGTGCGCACGCCAGGCTTCCCGGAGCGGGAAGATCATGTCGAGCAGCGGCGCGACACGCCGTGTCGCGAGCAGCGGCCACACCTGCGCCTCCAGCGCCGCGGCGACCCTTCCCTTGAATTCGACGGTGCGAGGCCGCAGCGTCGACCCGGTATGCATCAGCCGCTTGACCATCAGCTTGGCGAAATCGGTGCTGGCGACGGCGCCTGCTTGGGTGGCGATCTGCACAATCCGGCCTTCGACGGCGGCGGCCGAGTAGTTGCGGCCGACATAATCGCCGCCAACCATGTCGAGGATCAGATTGGCGCCGTTGCCGTCTGTAAAACCTTTCACCGCCTCGACGAAATCCTCCTTGCGGTAGTCGATGGCGCGGTCGGCACCGAGGCGCAGACAAGCCGCGCATTTCTCCTCGCTGCCTGCGGTGGTGATGACGGTGGCGCCGAACGCCTTGGCCAGCTGGATCGCCGTGGTGCCGATGCCGGACGTGCCGCCATGGACGAGCAGCGTCTCGCCGGCCTTCAGCCCGCCGCGCTCGAACACGTTGTGCCACACCGTGAAGAAGGTTTCCGGGACCGCCGCCGCCTCGGTCATGGTGAAGCCGGCCGGCAACGGCAGGGCGTTGCTCTCGTCGACCTTGCAATACTGGGCATAACCGCCGCCCGGTGTCAGCGCGCAAACGAGATCACCGACGCGCCAGCGCTTCGCATCCGGGCCGAGCGCCGCGACCTCGCCGGCAACTTCGAGGCCTGGCAGGTCGGAGGCGCCGGCCGGGGGCGGGTAGGCGCCCTTGCGCTGCAGCACGTCGGGGCGGTTGACGCCGGCGGCGCGCACGCGAATGAGTACCTCGCTGCCGGAAAGCTCCGGCACCGCTCGTTTCTCCGACTTCAGCGCCATCGGGCCGCCAGGCTGGGAGATCGCCACCGCGGTCATGCGCGCCGGAATTTTCGTGTCCCCTGCCATCGTCGCTCCGCACCGATTTTTCTGCCGGCATTTGCCTCCGGCCCGGTCTCTTATGTAGTCTCCGCGTCGAACTGGCAAACGGGAGGTGCGCCGATGGCGGCATTCGACGACGAGCCACGCAAGCCGGCGAAAGCCCATGTGGTCGGCCAGGATATATCGCTGCTCTCGGTCGATGAACTGGCCGAGCGGATAGCCGCCCTGCTGGCGGAAATCCAACGGCTCGAGGCCGAACGGGACAAGCGCGCGACGACCAAGTCGGCGGCCGACGCATTGTTCAAGCGTTGAGGTCGCAACCCGGCAATCGCCTCCGAAAAGCCTGGAATAGGCTTTCGAGGTCGCCTTCCCCGAATCGGACCCGGACCACCTGATGTTTGCGACCTACCGGCCCATCCTTTCGCTGCTGCGCGGCACCGCTTTCCTGCTTGCCGCGTCCGGCCTGCACGGCCTGCTTCTGCCGCTGCGCGGGCAGGAGGAGGGCTTTTCGACGGCAACGCTCGGGTTGCTCGGCACCGCCTGGGCCGGCGGCTTCGTGGCAGGCTGTTTTCTGGCGCCGCGGCTGGTGCGGCGGGCCGGCCATGTGCGCGCCTTCGGCGCCTTCGCCGCCACGGGGGCCATCATCGCGCTGCTCACCGGTCTGCTGATCGACGCCACCGCCTGGATCGTGCTCAGGGCCGCCACGGGTTTCGTGATGGCCGGCGCCTTCATGGTGATCGAAAGCTGGCTCAACGAGAAGGCGACGAACGAAAACCGCGGCACGGTGTTCGGGCTCTACATGATGGTCACCTACGCCTCGATCATGGCAGGACAGATGATCGTGGCGGCGGGCGACGTGCGTACCGATTCGCTGTTCATGGTGGCCGGCATATTCTTCTGCCTGGCGCTGCTGCCGACGGCGATGTCGACAGCCGATACGCCGAAGCCGCTGCAGGACGTCAAGCTCGACGTGAAGGGTCTCTACGTCAACTCGCCGGTTGCCTCGGTCGGCTGCCTGCTGATCGGCGTCGCCAATGGCGCCTGGGGCACGCTTGGCGCCGTCTATGGGGCGCGCATCGGCATCACCACGGCCGAGATCGCGCTGATGATGAGCCTGGTCGTCGTGGCCGGCGCCGCGCTTCAATTGCCGATCGGCCGCGTCTCCGATCGTACCGACCGCCGTTATGTCCTTGCGGCCGCGTCGGTGGGGTCGGCGTTGTTCGCGCTGCTGGTGTTTTTCGTCATGCCGCGCACCGGCGTCGCGGTGATCGCCATGACCGCATGCTACGGCGCCCTCGCCTACACACTCTATTCGCTTGCCGTTGCCCACGCCAACGACCATGCCAAGCCGGAGGATTTCGTGAAGGTGTCAGGCGGCCTGCTGCTGCTTTACGGCTTCGGCACCATGATCGGACCGGTCATCGGCGCTGGGCTCATGACCGTGATGCGGCCTGAAAGCCTGTTCCTGGCGACGGCGCTGGCGCATTTCACGCTCGCCGCCTACACGCTGGTGCGCATCACCCGGCGTGCGCCGGTGCCGATCGATGCGCGCGAGGCGTTCAAGACGCTGCCGTCGGAGCGCGGCGCCACGCCGGAGGCAGCGAGGCTCGACCCGCGCACCGTGGCCGAACAAGGCGGTTGAGAATCGTATCGGCTTGCCGCAAGGTGAGCGCATGCTCACCACCGATGCGTTCACGGCCATTGCCGACCCGAACCGGCGTCATCTGCTGGAGGAGTTGCGGCGTGGGCCAAAGACCGTGAGCGAACTCGCTTCCGGCCTGCCGGTGTCGCGCCCGGCGGTTTCACAGCATCTCAAGGTGCTGCTCGACGCCGGCCTGGTCAGTGCCACCGCCGCCGGCACCAAACGGGTCTATGCCGTCAGCGAACCGGGTTTCCTGAAGCTCAACCTCTGGCTCGATCAGTTCTGGCAGGCTTGACGCCCCTTCCCTGAATACTTCCATCCTTCCTCGGCGTGGTAGACGGCACCCTATTGAAAGTTGCGTCCTTTCGGCATCACCGAGCCCGCCTTGCGCGACAAGGCCTCGAAGTCCCCTTGCTCCGGTACAATCTTGCCGATGAGCCGGGTGGCACGCGGATGCGAACTCACCTTGCCTTGTCCGATCAAGTGCTCGTGAGAAACCATGCCTTGGCTGGCAGCCGCTTGAAGCTGCGCTTCTTCCGAGAGAGCACTCAGCCAGGGTGTAAAATCTTCCAGCCGGTCCGCAACGACGTGGATTACGCCGGACTCGGATTGCAGCCTGCCCTGTACCCGCACGCAGCGGGCGCCCAGCACGATCGGTCGGAACCGGTCGAACGTCTTTCGCCATACGATGATGTTGGCGATGCCGGTCTCGTCCTCGATGGTCATGAAGATGACGCCCTTGGCGGAGCCGGGCCGCTGGCGCACCAGCACGAGGCCGGCGACCGAGATGGCTGCCCCTGACGCGCTTCTTCGCAGGGCGGCGTTGGGCAGAACATCCGCCGCATCCAGCCGTTCGCGCAGGAACGACATGGGATGCGCCTTGAGGGAAAGGGCAAGTGTCCGGTAATCATGGATGACATGCTCGCCGAGCGGCATGACCGGCAGGCGGGTCTCCGGTTCGGTGTCGCGCAGCCTGAGCGCCGGTCGCTCGAACAGCGGTAGCCGCTCCGCCGCGCTGCCCGCATCGAGAGCCCGGACGGCCCATAGGGCCTGGCGCCGGTCGAGGCCGATCGAGCGGAACGCGTCTGCCGCGGCAAGACGCTCGATCACGGCCGCCGGCAGTCCTGTGCGCAGCCAGAGGTCACGGACGGACTCGTAACCGCCGCCGCGCCTGTTGGCGAGAACCTCCATGTCCTCATCCGACAATCCCCTGATCTGCCGGAATCCCAAGCGGACGGCATGACGGCTGGCAATGACCGTGCGCATTTCGGCATGGCGTTCTGCCACCCTTGAAGGGTCGAAGCCGCTCGGTTCCAGGAGGCAGTCCCAGGTGGAAAAATTCACGTCGACGGGACGGATTTCCACTCCGTGCTCGCGCGCATCGCGCACCAGTTGCGCCGGCGCATAAAAGCCCATCGGCTGCGAGTTGAGGATCGCGGCGCAGAAGACGTCGGGGTAGAACGTCTTGAACCAGCAGGATGCGTAGACGAGAAGCGCGAAGGCGGCGGCGTGGCTCTCGGGAAAACCGTATTCGCCGAACCCCTCGATCTGCTTGAAGCAGCGCTCGGCGAAGCCGCGTTCGTAGCCACGCGACACCATGCCGTCGATCATGCGCTCGCGATAATTGCCGATCGTTCCCGTCCGCTTGAACGTCGCCATGGCCCGCCGCAACTGATCCGCCTCGTCGGGCTGGAAGCCGCCCGCCTCGATGGCGATTTTCATCGCCTGTTCCTGGAACAGCGGCACGCCGAGGGTCTTTTCAAGGATCTTCTTTAGTTCGGGTTTCGGGTATTCCGCCTTTTCCTTGCCTTGCCGGCGGCGCAGATAGGGATGGACCATGTCGCCCTGGATGGGACCGGGCCTGACGATCGCCACCTCGATGACAAGGTCGTAGAATGCTCGCGGTCGCAGCCGCGGCAGCATCGACATCTGCGCCCGCGATTCGATCTGGAAGACGCCGAGCGTGTCGGCCCGGCAGATCATGTCGTAGACACGCGAATCCTCCGTCGGGATCGTCGCGAGTTCGACGCTGCGGCCATAAGCATCGCGCACGTCGTAATGATCCTTGAGAAGAGCAAAGGCCCGGCGCAGGCAGGAAAGCATGCCGAGCGCCAGCACATCGACCTTGAGGATCTTGACCGCGTCGAGGTCGTCCTTGTCCCACTCGACCATGCGCCGCTCCGGCATCGCCGTCTTCATGATCGGCACGACGTCGTCGAGGCGATCGCGCGTGATGACGAAGCCACCGACATGCTGGGAGAGATGGCGTGGAAAGCCCAGAATCTCGTTGGCGCGCTCCATCACCAGGCGTGATAAAGGATCTGCCTGGTCGAGCCCGCCCGCCTTCGCCTCGCGCTCGCCGAGTTCCGCCGAGGACCAGCCCCAGATCGAGCCCGACAGCGCACCCCGCACGTCGTCCGACAGGCCCATGGCCTTGGCGACCTCGCGCAATGCCGAGCGGCCGCGATACGTTACGACTGAGGCCGCCAGCGCAGTGCGCTTGGCGCTGTATTTTTCGTAGATGTAAGCGATGACTTCGTCGCGGCGGTCGTGCTCGAAATCGACGTCGATATCGGGCGGCTCGCCGCGTTTTTCCGAGATGAAGCGCTCGAACAGGCAATCGATGATGTCCGGCCCGACATCGGTGATGCCGATGCAGAAGCAAATCACCGAATTGGCGGCCGAGCCTCGCCCCTGACACAGGATGCCTTCGGATCTGGCAAATTTGACGATATCGTGGACGGTAAGGAAGTAACGGGCGTAGTTGAGTTTTTCCACGATCCGCAGTTCGTGGTCGATGAAATTCACGACCCGATCCGGCACCCCGCCGGGATATCGCTTTTCGGCTCCCTCCCGGGTCAGCCGCGCCAGCTCGGCCTGCGGCGGCAGACCGGATTCCGTCGGCTCGTCAGGATAATTGTATTCGAGATCGCTCAGCGAAAATTTCAGCGTGTCGGCGAAACGCAGCGTCTCCGCCAGCGCCTGCGGATATTTGCGAAAAAGCCGCGCCATCTCGAACGGCGGCTTGAGGTGGCGCTCGGCATTGGCCTCGAGCGCGAGTCCGGCATTGGCGACGGGAACGTTGAGCCGGATCGCCGTCAGCACATCCTGCAAGGCGCGGCGGTCCGGTTGATGATAGAGCACGTCGTTGACCGCCATCATCGGAACGCTGCAGACGGCCGCCATTGCCGCGGCTTGCGACAGCCTGAACTGATCGTTGCCTGCGTAGGCAGGCGAGACGCCGAGCCAGACCGCATCGCCGAACTGGCGCTTCAGCAGATACAAAAACTCAAGCCCATCCTGCACTGTACCGCCGTCCAGATCTGGCAGTACCACCAGCGACAGCTCGGCGCCCCATTCGAAGAGGTCGCTTCGATAAAGGACGGATGCGCCCTTTTCGCTCTCGTCTCGCAGATTGGCCTGCGTGAGCAACCGGCAGAGATGCCCCCATCCGGCGCGATTGCGCGGGTAGGCAAGAATGTCCGGCGTGGCATCGGAAAACACCAGCCGACAACCCGGATGATAACGGACGCCTCCGGTCTTTGCCTGCTGCCAGGCCCTGACCACGCCGGCCACGGTGTTGCGGTCGGCGAGCCCGATCGCCGCAAGACGGAGGCGTTCCGCCGCGACCAGCAGTTCTTCCGGCCTGGAAGCGCCGCGCAGGAACGAAAAATTCGACTGGACGGCGAATTCGGCATAAGCGGGGACGACCGGCGCGTTCATGCGAACATGCCTTGCATGAACCAGCGCGGCGGTGCTTCCGAGACACCGTAGAGACCTTGCCTGTAGAGCCAGTAGCGGCGACCGCTCTCGTCCTCGACCCGGAAATAGTCGCGCGTCTCCGACGCCTCCTCGCGCCACCATTCCGGGGCGATACGCTCCGGTCCCTCGGAGCGGACAATTCGATAAAAGCCGCGCCGCCAGCGAAATTGCTGCGGCGGACCCTCCGGAATTTCAGCGGCGGTCACTTCGACACACTCGGGCAGGTCGAATATCCGAACCGGACGCTCCTTTTCGATCACTTCCGCCTGCACCACCGCCTTGAGCCCAGCAAACGAAGGGACCTGCGCAAACGGGACGGGAACGGCCGCGCGTTCTGGCAGGTGGCTCTCGACCAGGCGGGGTCGCAGAATCGCCGCCTCGCCGAGACGCGCCCGCACCCGGTCGGCAAACAGCGCGATGTCGCTGCCGGTGTCCGAAGCCATACCATGAAGATCCGCCTGGGAAACATCCAGCCGCCCCGCGACAAGCACGCAAAGCCGGACGAGGTCGAAACCGAAACCCGCATCGATGTCCGCTCCGAGCCCCGTCAGCCGCTCGTGGAAGAGTTTCTGGATGACATGCGGCTCCCGCAACGGCCGCGACGCACCGACCGTGATCCGGTTCACCGCGCCGTCGACCCGGAACAGATTGAGCTGCAGCCTTTCGGCGCCTTCGCCGCGCCGCTCCAGGTCGCGCTTCAGTTGTATTGCCAGCAGCATCACCAGCATCTCGATGTCGTCGAGCTGGCCGATCGGCTCGGCGAGCATCCGTTCCGCCGAAAGCGGCGGCACCGGCAGGCGCGGCGAGATCGCCTCGCGTACGTGTCCGAGTGCCTGGTCGAGCCTGAGCACGACGTCCCTGCCGAAGCGGCGCACCAGCGGCGCGCGCGCCGCCGCCGCGATGGCTCCGCAGGTGCGCAGCCCGACACTTTCGAGGCCGGCCCGCGTCTCCGGCTGGAGCCGCAGCGCCGCCAGCGGCAAGGGGGCAAGCAGATCCTCCTCTTCGCCGTCGGCCACCACCGAAGCTTGGCCGAACCGCGCCGCCGCCCAGGCCGCCCCGGGTGTCGATGCGAGGCCGGCACGCACGTCGAAACCCTGCTGGAGAAAACGAAGGAGAAGATCGTCGAGCATAGCCCGCTCGCCGCCAAAAAGATGCGCGCAGCCGGTGATGTCGAGGAACAGTCCGTCGCCGCCGTCGAGGGCGACCAGCGGCGTATAACGATCGCACCAGTCGGCCAGGCCCTCGAGCAGGCGGCGGTCCGCCTCCGGCGCCTCTTCGACGACCTCGATAAACGGGTGCAGGGCGCGCGCCTCGGCCACACCCATGCCAGGCTTGAGTTTCAGCCCCCTAGCCCGCGCGTCGAGCGCGGCGACGCGCTGGGTGTTGCTTTCGTGGCGGCTGAACACCAGAGGCGGACCCGCCTCCAGCTTCCGGGAACGCCACGACCTGCCGAGGCGCTGCCTGAGCAGCCTGTCGGCCGGCAGATAGGGGAACCACAGCGACAGGATTCTCTGCGGTGCGCTTTCTTCTGTCCTGGAAAGTGTCATGGTTCCACTCCAGCGTGAACGCGGCGAGGTTGGGTGTGCGGCTCTTGCTGATCGTCACCTGAAAGGCGGGCGGGCCGATCGAACCGGCAAGTGGGCCTGTCAGGGTGACGCGCGGCGCGGCTGGCGCCGGCGCCACCACCAGGCGCACGGGCGCGGCGGTCGGCTCCGGCTCACCCGGCGCGCGGATCAGGAAGAATGGACGCCCGGCCGCAAGCGCACGACGGTGCAGGCGCTGCGTTGCGGTGAGGTCGAGTTGTTTCGGCGCGCCGCGGATCTCAAGAAGCACGGCCTGGAAGGCGTCGAGGCGCGCCGCTTCCTCGGCGATCCACAGCACATCGGCAAGTCGTTCCGCCTCGGCGAGGAGAAGTGACGAGGCGGAAAACCCAAACCGCGAGACAAGTCCGGGCGCATAGGGCCGACCGGCCTCGCGGAAGGCGTCCGAGGTGGCGATCCACAGCAGCGGCGCCTCGACGCGTGGCGTTCCCAAAAGCCGGCAGAGCCCCAAGGTGAAGCCGGCCGCGACGCCCGCGTCGCGGCTTGCCTCGCCGTGGATTTCCACCAGCCCGGTTGCAGGCAGGCCGCCGCCCAGCGCCGTGTCGAAACTTTCGGCCCCGGTGCGCAGCAGGCCTCCGGCCCGCGTCGGCACCGGGTCATGCGCGGCGAGCGCTTCGTCGTCGAAACGCTCGGCCAGCCGGCCTTCGATCCTCGCGATTTTATGGCGCAGCTCAACAATAAGCTCCCGCGCCACGGCAGCGCTGGCCATGACGATACGTCCGATCAATATGTTCCTGTTATGTTCATATAGATTCCAGAGCCGAAAAGAGGAGTCAAGCAGAGTCTTCAAGAATTTATTCCTCTCCGCCCCGGCTTTCGGCACGACCAAGCGCAAAGGCCTCGAAACGCGCCGGTCAAAGCGTTATATGCCGTCAAAAAGGATATAGAATGGCCCGCATCTACCAGACCCGCGCCTGGCACGACCAGCTTTCCCCGTCGATCGAGGAATTCGAGCTCATGGCGCTGGAAGCCTATGCGCACCTGCCGGAGGAATTCCGCACGCTGACCGGCGAGGTGGTGATCCAGATCGCCGAATTTCCCACCGACGAGATCATGGACGACCTGTCGCTGGAGACGCCGTTCGATCTGCTTGGCCTGTTCGAGGGACGCGGCATCGCCGAACGCTGGAATCCGGCGACCGGCGAAGGCCCGAACCGCGTTACGCTCTACCGCCGCGCCATCCTCGACTACTGGGCTGAAAACGAGGAGACGCTGGGCGCCATCATCACGCACGTGCTGATCCACGAGATCGGCCATCATTTCGGCCTCTCTGACGACGACATGGAAAAGATCGAGGAAAGCGTGGAGTAGCCCGGGCTCCCCGCTTCCGCTCAGCCCATAGCAGAGGGAGAATAACGGCTGCCCAGCGAATAGCGGCTGCCGGCGTAGATGAAGGTGTTGACCGTGGCGATCGCCGTGCCTGACCACGTGCGGCGGTTGAGCAGCAGGCAGGGTTCGCCGGCGTCGATCGCCAGATGCCCGGCCGCGAAGGCGTCGGCGGGAACTGCGGAGATCACCTGCTCGACCTCCGTCAGCGGCGTCGACGCCTGCAGGTAGTCGTAGGTGGTCATGCGCGAAAAATCCTGGCGGTGGTATTCGGGCACGAGTTGGGCGTTGACGTAGCGCTCCTCGAGCTGCACCGGCACGTCGTTCTCGAAATGCACGACGATCGAATGCCCGACCGGCCGGCGGCTGGAAAACTCGAACGCCACCAGCAGCTCCGGCTCGGGCTCGGCGATCAGCTCGGTGATGACCGCGGCGGCCCGGTGCCGCCCGCCGCGCGCCCGGATTTCCGTGGCGATGTTGGCGATCTCGATCAGCGTGGAGCGCGGCCTGGGCGGCGCGACGAAGGTTCCGACCCCCTGGATGCGCAGCAGGTGGCCCTCGGAGGTGAGCTCGCGTAGCGCCCGGTGCACGGTCATGCGCGACACGCCGAGCGCGCTCACCAGTTCGTTCTCGGACGGCAGCCGCCGGTCCTTCGACCATTTGCCGCTACCGATGTTGGCAAGCACGAAATCCTTTACCTTCTCGTAGAGCGGGCTGGCGGTTTCCGGCAGGCCGCCGGCCAGATCGTTCGGCGCCGTGCCGTCGTCCCGGTCGGTCATTGTTGTGCCCCCGCGCCGATGCGGATGATGGTCTTCAGCCCCCGGCTGTCGCCGGCGAGCAAGCGGGTATAAGCTGCGGGGATATCGGCGATGGCGATCCGGCGGTCGATCAGCCGGGTCAGTTGCGGCGCCAGCGACGGTAGCAGCGACACGGCTTCCGGCAGTTCGTCGGCGAAGGCATGGCAGCCGACCAGCGCGATCTCGCGCTCGACCAGCAGGTTGGGGTCGAGGTCGAGGCGCTGGTGGGCGATGCCGACCAGGCCGAACGCCGCGCCGCCGGCGAGCAGGTCGAGCACTGCTGTCATGGCGGCGACGCTGCCGGTGGCATCGAGCGCGAAACGCAGCGGCCGGTTGGACATGGCCGCCGCCAGCGACGCGCTGCTCAGCTCCACGATTGTCGCTCCGGTCACCTCCGCCACCAGCGCGGCCCGGCCGCCATTGCGGTCGGCGACAAGCACAGTGCCGTCGTGTTGCCGCGACAGCAGCAGAGCGGCCAAACCGCCGATCGGTCCGCAGCCGACGACTAATACCGGCTCGCCGGAAGCTATACTTAGCCGGCGAATTGCATGCAAAGCCACCGCCAGCGGCTCCGCCATCGCCGCGACAGCCGGATCGAGCGAAGGATCATGGCGGACGAGCAGCCGCGCCGGCAGCAAGACCTCCTCGGCGAATCCGCCGTCGCAGACCTCGCCGACGAAACCCAGCCGCTCGCAGACGTTTTGCCGCCCGGCGCGGCAGTTGCGGCACTCGCCGCACCAGAAGCGCGAATCGGCGACGACGGTGTCGCCAGGCGCAAAATCGATCACATCTGCGCCGACCGCCGTCACCACGCCGCCGAATTCATGCCCGGCGATGCTCGGGGCGCGCGATATCCACTGGCCGGTGCGGAAATTGTGCAGATCGGAGCCGCAGATGCCGGCCGCCGTCACTGCGATGCGCACCCAGCCCGGCGCCGGGTCGCCGGGCGAAGCGACCTCTTCGACACGGAGGTCGCCTGCCGCATGGAGCCTCGCCGCCAACATGGTCGTGTTATTTCGCCAGATAGGCGTCACGCACGGCCGACACTGCGTGCTCGTGCGAGGAAAAGCCCTCGTAGCGCGCCAGCGTGCGCGCCGCTCTGGCGAATTCCGGATAGGCCGGCCGGGTCACGTAGCCGATCGACGAGCGCTTGACGAAGTCGCTGACCGACAGCGGCCCGCAGGTGCGTGCCCAGCGGCTGGTCGGCAGCACGGCGTTGGGGCCTAGGCCGAAATTGCCGATCGACACCGGCGTATACGGCCCCATCAGGATCTCGGCCGCCTCGGTGATATGGCCGAGATGCACGAACGGCTCGGTCGACAGGATTTCCAGGTGTTCCGGCGCGTAGTCGTTGACGAAACGATAGCTCTCCTCGATCGACGGCGTCAGCACGATGCCGCCGAAGGCGCCGGTCAGCACCGCCGTGGAGAAGGCGACACGCTGCTCGGTCATGCGTCCCCAATGCTCGGGCAGCGCGGCCAACGCCTCTTCGGCGACACGGCGGCTGTGGGTGACGAGATAGGCGGAAGAGTCGGGACCGTGCTCGGCCTCGATCAACAGGTCGAGCGCGGCCAGCCCGCCATGCACGCTGTCGTCAGCGAGGATGATGGCTTCCGACGGCCCGGCGGGCAGCCCGGGATCGATTACCCCGGCAAGCAGCCGCTTGGCGGCGACCACCCACGGACTGCCTGGCCCGACGATCTTCAGCGCCTTCTTCACCGTCTCGGTGCCGTAGGCGACAGCGGCGACGGCCTGGGCGCCGCCGCATTTGTAGACGGTCTCGACACCGGCAAGCCGCGCCGCGACCAGCGTCGCCGCGTCGACCGAACCGTCGGGCGACGGCGGCGTGACGATGGCGATGTCCGGCACGCCGGCCACCGCCGCCGGCACCGCGGTCATCATCGTCACGGACGGAAAGGCACCCTTGCCGCGCGGCACGTAGAGCGCCACCGAGCGGATCGGCGTGAAACGGTCGCCGGCGAAGGCGCCGGGCCGCATCTCCTTCAGCCACATCGCCTCCGGCTTCTGCTCCTCGTGAAAATGCCGGATGTTGTCGATGCCGAAGCGGATCGCCTCGATCACCTCCTCGTCGACCAGCTCGAATGCCCGGTCGAACTCCGCCTCGCTCGCCTTCAGCCCGCCGGGCGCGACGTCCGCCTTGTCGAGGTCGCGTGCGAACCGGAGCAGCGCCGCATCGCCGTCCCGGCGCACCGCCTCGATGATCGGGCCGACCTTGTCTATGAAACCGGACAGGTCGGTCTCCGACCGTTTCAGCAGCGTATCCCGCTCGGCGGCGCTCAGCTTGCTCAGGTCGTGGAACGAGACGTTCGGCATGGCTTTATTCCCTCGCGGCCAAAGGGGCCGCCCTTCACTTCGACTTCAGGAAGATCTCCAGCCCGACCAGCCGGTCGAGCAGCACGATGGCAAGGCCGGAGCAGGCGATGAACACCACCGAGATCGCCGCCAGATCAGGCGTGATGATCGAGCGGATCGAGTTGTAGATCTGGACCGGCAGCGTCACGATGCGGGCGTCGGTGAGCAGCAGGCTGACCAGGAACTCGTTGAGCGCCAGGATGAACATCAGCAGCGAGCCGGTGATCACGCCCGGCATCACTGCCGGCAGCGTCACCGAAAGGAACACCTGCAGCGGCGCTGCGCCGCAATTGGCAGCGGCGAGCTCAAGGTCGGGGTCGAGCCCGGCGGCACTCGCCGTCACCGCCCAGATCATGAACGGCAGGTTGATGACGCAGGCGGCGATGCCGACCGGCCAGAGCTGGCCGAGCATGCCCGCATTGCCGAACACCAGCATCAGGCCGATGCCCGAGCCGATCAGCGGAATGGTGAACGGCAAAAGCAGGTAGACCTGGATCGTCTTTTCGAACCGCACCGCATATTTGGCGAGCGCGATGCCGGCCAGCGTGCCGACCGGAATGGCGATCACCGTGCAGACGAAGGCGACCCACAGGGTGCGCAGGAAAGCGTTGCGCAGGTCGCTGGCCTGCGAGATTTTCGCATACCATCTCAGCGAGAGCCCGTCGGGCGGGAAAGTGATGATGTTGCCGCCGGTGAAGGAAGCGCCGAGCACCACGATCGTCGGTGCCGACAGCGTCACGATGGTGATGGCGACGAAGGCCCAAAGCACAAGTTTTTTGCTCAGCGGTTCGTTCACCGGCGTCGCCTCCCCATCGTCAGAGTGCCGGCGCCGAACAAGGAAAACACCAGGCCGACGACGATCGAACCCAGCGCCACCAGCATCAACGCCAGCGTCGCGCCCAGCCCCTGGTCGGAGGTTCGGAAGAACTGGTCGTAAATGGCGTTGGCGATGAAATCCTGCGAGCCGCCGCCAAGGATGGCCGGCACGGCGAAGTCCGTCAGCGACAGCGTCACCACCACCACCCCGGCGCCGACGAAACCCGGGCGCGCCAGCGGCAGCACGACATGGACGAAGGTGCGTATCCAGTCGGCACCGAGCGAGCCGGCGGCCGCCTCCAGCTCCTCGGGAATCGCCGTCAGCGCCGGCGCCAGCATGAGCACCGCGAAGGGCAGCATGTATTGCACCAGGCCGAACAGCACGGCGGGATAGTTGTAGATCAGCCGCATCGGCGCGATGCCCACCAGGCCGAGCGCTTCGTTGACCATGCCTTGATTGCCCAGAATGATCAGCCAGCCATAGGCGCGCACCACCTGGCCGATGAAGAAGGGCAGGAACAGCGCGATCAGCAGGAATTTGCGCAAGGCGGACGAGCGAGTGCGCACCATCAGGTAGGCGTAGGGAAAAGCCAGCACCAGGGTGATGATCGTGACGATCGCCGCCGCCATCAGGCTGCGGCCGGCGACGACCGCGAACAGCGGCTCGGTCAGCGCGCGGCGATAATTCGCCAGCGAATAGTCTTCGGAGAACAGGAACGTGGTGGTGTCGAGCGTGCGCAGGCTGGCATCGGCCATCTGCGCCAGCCCGAGCACCAGCAGCCCGACCAGCAGCACCGCCGGCGCCAGCATGAGATAGGGCGTGGCGCGCGCCATGCTGCGCGGCCAGACGGCTGCCGCCACGGCTTCCAGCGCATCCATGATGCGCCAGGTCAGGGGATAGGCGGTGCGGGTTGCAGGCATCAGCTTTTTCGAAACGAAGGCGTGGGTGATAAAGGAGCTGGCGGCGCCGCTGCGCCCCTCTCCCCGCTTGCGGGGAGAGGATGCTGGCAGGCAGGTGAGGGCAGCGCAAACTTTGGCGGCAGGCGCCGCCCCTCATCCGCCCTTTCGGCGCACCTTCTCCCCGTTTACGGGAGAAGGGATCGTCGAGCGCTAGCCCTGCATGATCGCCTTGAACTTGCCGAACCAGTCGCTTTCGTTCTCGACCTGCACTTTGGACGAGATGCGGATGAGGTTTTTGAAATCCTCTTCCTTGGTCGGGTAGGACGGGTCGCCGACGAGATCGGCCGGCGGCGTCAGGCCGGGCACCACGCCGGGCAGGCCGAGCCCGTCGAGCCAGACCTGCTGGGCGTCCTTGGTCAGGGCGAAGTTGATGTATTGCTTGGCCCAGTAGAGTTCGTTCTCCGGCAGGCCCTTCGGGATCCACAGCCCGTCGGTGTCGAACTTGCAGCCTTCCTCAGGCACCACCCACTTGATATCGATGCCGTTCTTCCTGGCCTCGCGGGCATTGGTCGAGATGGTGCAGGCAGCGTCGATCTCGCCATTCTGGAACCATGTGGTGAAGTCGGGATCTTCGCCGAGCAGCGGCTTCTGCTCCTTCATCTTGGCGACGAAATCCCAGGCGGGCTGCATGTTGGCCGGAATGTCCTCCAGCTTGCCGCCGCCGGCCACCTGCGCCGGGAAATGGAAGCCGATGCCGTCATTGTAGAAGGCGAGCCGTCCCTTGAACTTCGGATCGAGCAAATCCTTCCAGGATTTCGGCGCACCGCCCGGGAAAGCCTCCGGACGATAGGCGAGCACATATACGTAGCCGTAGGTGTTGACGATCGGATAGCCGTCGAGCCCGACCGGCTTGGCGAGTTCGCTGACATTGGCGAGGTTGGGCAGGTCGGACAGGTCCTCGGTCACGCCGCGCAGCGCCGACTTGGTGGCGTTGGTGGTGGTGTCCCAGTTGATGTGGATCGGCGGCACGCGCTTCTGCGCCACCGCCGCCCACACTTTTGGCTGGATCTCGTTGTCCTCGGTGAGGTCGTGGCGCACTGCGACGCCGGTCGCCTTGGTGAACGGGTCGGAAACGCCCGCCTTCAGGCTGTCGACCCAGCTGCCGCCCCAGGCGCGTACGATGATCTCGGCCGGCTTTTCCGGCTCCTGGGCAAAGCCGGCGCGCAGGCCGAGCGCCGAAGCGCCGCCGAGCGCGGCCGCACCTTGCAGCAGCGTCCGGCGGTTGAGGTTGGGCATGGGAAATCTTTTCATCTGCGTTCTCCTCTTGTTGGTTGGTTTTATCGAAACACCAGCATGTCCCTGGCATTCCAGCCGAGAAAGACGTCGGCGCCGACGGAATGCTGGGCATGCTTTTCCGGATCGTGGCCGAACACCCGCACGACCGTGTCGCCGAGCGCCGGCACGGTGACTTCATAGACGACACGTTCGCCTTCGAAGATGGCGTCGGACACCGTGCCGGCGAGCGTCGTATCCAGGCCGACAAGCGCTGCCGCATCGCCGGCGATACGAATCTGCTCGGCGCGGATGGCGCCGGCGGCCGTGCTGCCGATCGCTGGCGCGGAGCCGGGATCGCCGATCGTTCCCGCCAGCATCGTGTCGCCGCTGGCGAGCGAAATGCTCCCGGCGTCCACGGCCTTCACCGTGCCGGCGAGAAAATTGGTCACGCCGATGAAGCCGGCGACGAAGGGGTTCTGCGGCCGCCAGTAGGTCTGCGACGGGCGGGCGATCTGCTGGATTCTGCCCTTGTCCATCACGACGATCTCGTCGGAGACCACCAGCGCCTCGCGCTGGTCGTGGGTGACGTTGATGGTGGTGACGCCGAGCTCGCGCTGGATGCGGCGGAATTCGAGCTGCATTTCTTCGCGCAGTTTTCTGTCGAGCGCCGCGAGCGGCTCGTCGAGCAATAGCAGGTTCGGCTCGAAGACTAGCGCACGGGCGATGGCGACGCGTTGCTGCTGGCCGCCGGAGAGCTCGTGGATTCGCCGGCTTTCGTAGCCGCCGAGTTTTACCAGTTCGAGGTAACGGCTGACCCGCCCCGGAATGGTGCGCGCGTCGCGGCGCCGCATCTTCAATGGAAACGCCACGTTTTCGGCCGCCGTCATGTGCGGAAACAGCGCCAGCCGCTGGAACACCATGCCGATCGAGCGCTTGTGCGGCGGCACGGCGTTGACCGCCTCGCCATTGATGAAGATGTCGCCGGCGGTCGGCGTCTGGAACCCGGCGATCATGCGCAGCAAGGTGGTCTTGCCGGAGCCTGACGGGCCGAGGATGGTGAGGAATTTCCCCCTGGGCAGGTCGAAGGACGCGTTCTCGACTGCATGCACGCCGTCATAGACCATGCTGACGGCGCGGGCGGCGACGGCGATCGGCGCAGGGTTCACGGCCCCCGTCGCGGCTCCCTGGATCGCCTCCTGCATCCCGTCTCCTTCCGTCCGCAGGCATACTCAAAGTTGCCGTTAACTGGTATATACAAGCACATACAAGCGGGAATCGAAACATTCCGCAAGGGCAATTTCGTTTCACCCCAGGCGAGGTGATTTTCCGGTTGTGGCGAGGAACTCCGCGGCATTCAGATCGAAGCCAGGTAACCACCGTCGATCGGGATGCAGTGGCCGGTGACATACGCCGAAGCATCGCTGGCCAGGAAAATCACGGCGCCGCCGAGATCTTCCATCGCGCCGAAGCGTTTTTGCGGGATTTTCGCCAGCATCGCCTCCTGCCAGCCGTCGTCCTGGTAAAACACGTCGGTCATCGCCGTGTGGAAATAGCCGGGCGCGATGGCGTTGACGCGGATGCCGTGCGGCGCCCATTCGGTGGCGAGCGCTCGGGTCATGCCGAGCAGCCCGGTCTTCGAGGAGCCGTAGGCGACAGCCGTGGGGATGCCGACATAGGAGGTGAGCGAACACAGGTTGACGATCGCCCCGCCGCTGCCGGCCGCCGTCATCAGCCGCGCCGCCGCCTGGGCGCAGAAGAAGGCACCCTTGAGGTTGGTCGAGACGATACGGTCCCACAAGGCCTCGTCGACGTCGAGCGACGGCTTCACCTCCTCGTAGCCGGCGTTGTTGACCAGAATATCGAGCCCGCCCAGGAGCTTGGCCGCTGCCTCGACAGCAGGGCCGACCTGCTCCACCGCCGTTACGTCGAGCGCCACCGGCACACATTTGCGGCCCGACCGGGCTACCCGCTGCGCCGTCTCGTCGAGCGATTCCACCTGCCGCGCCGAGATCGCTACGTCCGCGCCGGCGGCCGCAAGCGCCTCGGCGATCGCCTGGCCGATGCCTCGGCTGGCGCCGGTCACCAGCGCCTTGCGGCCGGTCAGGTCGAAAAGAGTCTGCATTGCCCGCTCCTTGGCCCAAAGAAACGAAGGGAACACGCATCGCCTGAGGTTGTCTATACATCTTGCTCGCCCGGGCTTGCGAAACCCTCGCCGTCTCCAGACGAGATGATCATCCCTCCGCGCCGCCGCATGTCGCCGATCCGGCGTGGATTTCCGCCGCGACGATGCTATAGCGAATGCGAAACAACGACATCGAGCAACTTTTGTTGGACCCCAGGACCCTGATCGACATCGGTCTTGCCGCCGGACGCGAGATCATGGCGGTCTATGCCGACAACGCCTTCGGCCACCGTCGCAAGAGCGACGGCTCGCCGGTTACCGAGGCGGACCACCGCGCGGAAGCAATTATTCTTGAAGGACTTAGGGCGGCTTGGCCGGACATTCCGGTGGTCGCCGAGGAGGAGGTTTCAGCCGGCCGCATACCAGGCGCGTCGGCAAAATTCTTCCTCGTCGATCCGCTCGACGGCACCCGCGAATTCATCGAGCGCAACGGCGAGTTCACCGTCAACATCGCGCTGGTCGAAAGAGGTCGGCCGGTCGCCGGTATGATCTATGCGCCGGCGCTCGGCCAGTTGTTCGTTGCGAGCGACGGGCAGGCCTGGCGGGCCGATGTGAACCATGGTTTCGCCGAGACCTTGGCGCCGATCCGCACCCGCCCGGCGCCGGGGCGGCTGGCCGTCGTGGGCAGCCGCGTGCACTGCGGCGAGGATACGGTGGAATGGCTGAAACGCTTTGATATTCAGGAGCTTGTATCGCGCGGGTCGTCGCTGAAGTTCTGCCTGGTGGCGTGCGGCGAGGCCGATCTCTACCCGCGTTTCGGCCGCACCATGGAGTGGGACACGGCGGCGGGTGACGCCATCCTCCGGGCGGCCGGCGGCCTGACGACGACCATCGACGGTGTACCCTTGAGTTATGGCAACAGGGGTCGGCAAGGCGAAGCCGACTTCGCCAACCCGCCCTTCCTCGCCCTTGGCGACACCACGCTTCGCGACACTGCCGGCAGGCTTCTGGTTCGTCTGTCAGGTTGATTTTTTATCGTTGTTTCAAAGACTTGATGTCGATGACACGGCAAACGAGGCCGACGGACCTGACGAAAGGCCTCGCGGAGCTGCCCGTGACATGCCTTGCCTCGATTCCGGCCTGACGGGCACATCGATTTCGCTGACGATTGTAGCGGTGACATTTCCTGTCTCGCACGCCGGGCACTGCCCGCCTATTGTCGCCGGCTGACGCTTGGGCAGAGACGGGACGAGGGCCGCAAGGATGAAGCTGTTTTCACTATCGAGACGTTCGCTGCTGTCCGGCTCGGCCGCGCTGCTCGCTTCGACCGCCATGCCGGCAAGACTGTGGGCGCAGACACCGAAAGCCGGCGGTCGGCTGATCGTCGCCGCCGATTCGGAGCCGCGCAACCTGAACCCGGCCATCGTCGCCTCCAACGGCGTGTTCTTCGTGGCGAGCAAGGTGGTCGAGCCGCTGGCCGAGGCCTCCTTCGACGGTCCCGACGGGCTGGCGCCGCGGCTGGCGACCAGCTGGGAAGGATCGGAGGACGGGCTTTCCGTCACGTTCAAGCTGCGGGAGGGAGTCACCTGGCACGACGGCAAGCCGTTCACCTCGGCCGACGTCGCTTTTTCGGCGCTGAAGGTCTGGAAGCCGCTGCAGAATCTTGGCCGGGTGGTGTTCAAGGATCTCGAGGCGGTCGACACGCCGGACGAGCACACGGCGGTGTTCCGCTTCGCCAAGCCGACGCCGTTCCAGCTGATCCGCAACGCCCTGCCGCCGCTGACCAGCGTCTTGCCGAAGCACGTCTACGAGGTCGGCGAGATCGCCGACAACCCGGCCAACACCGCGCCGGTCGGCACCGGGCCGTTCAAGTTCGCCGAGCACAAGCCCGGCGAATATTACCGGCTGGAGAAAAACGCGGCCTATTGGGGCGAAGGCCAGCCCTATCTCGACGAGATCATCTACCGCGTCCTGCCCGACCGCGCGGCGGCCGCCGGCGCATTGGAAGCCGGCGAAATACAGCTCGCAGCGTTTTCGGCCGTGCCGCTCGCCGACCTCGCCCGCATCGCAAAAGTGCCGGGGCTCGAGGTGGTGTCGCGCGGCTATGAAGACCTCACCTACCAGCTGGTCGTCGAGATCAACCACCGCCGCAAGGAGCTGGCCGACCTGAAGGTGCGGCAGGCGATCGCCCACGCCATCGACAAGAAATTCGTCGTCGACACCATCTTCCTCGGCTACGCCACCGCCTCGACCGGGCCGGTGCCGGTCAACAGCAAGCTGTTTTACACCAGCGACGTGCCGGCCTACGGCTTCGACACCGCCAAGGCGGACGCCTTGCTCGACGAGGCCGGTTATCCCAAAGGAGCCGACGGCACCCGCTTTGCGCTGAAGCTGCTGCCGGCACCCTATTTCAACGAAACCCGGCAGTTCGGCGACTATCTGCGCCAGGCGCTCGCCAAGGTCGGCATCGACGCGCGCATCGTCAACAACGACGCGGCGGCGCACCAGAAGGCCGTCTACACCGACCACGACTTCGACCTCGCCGTCGGGCCGCCGGTGTTCCGCGTCGACCCGGCGATTTCGACCACCATCCTGGTGCAGAGCGGCATCCCGGACGGCGTGCCGTTCTCCAACCAGGGCGGCTACAAGAACGCTGAGATCGACGAGATCATCGCCAAGTCTGACACGCTCGACCCGCAGGCGCGCATCGCGCTGTTCAACGATTTCCAGAAGAAGGTCGCCGAGGACCTGCCGCTGATCAACGTCGCCGAATGGGGATTCGTCAGCGTTGCCAGCAGCGCGGTGAAGAACATCGCCGGCAACCCGCGCTGGGTGGTCTCGAACTGGGCCGACACCTGGCTCGACGCCTGATTTTCGCCGGGGCTTGCGCCTTGTTATGGCGGGTGGTGAATTCGGCACCGTGAACGCCGCCGCGCTGCCCCTGCTGTCTGTCGCACGCCGTCTGCCTGAGGGCGTGCCCGCGAGGCTGCCCCTCGCTGTCCTCCCGGACACCTCTCCTTGCGGGCTGGGAGAGAGACGCCGGCCGTTTGGGTTTCGTTCCTCTAAGCGCGCCCCCTCCACCACGCTTCGCGTGGTCCCCCTCCCCCGTAAACGCAGGGCAATCGCATATGACGTTCGGTGGCGCCGTACCCCCACCCCTAACCCCTCCCCACAAGGGGGAGGGGGACCCGCTTGCATGCCTGCCGGGCACCAATCGTCGGCGATTTTACGCGGCATCACGGCCGCAAAGTCCCCCTCCCCCTTGTGGGGAGGGGTTAGGGGTGGGGGTACGGCGCCGCCGAACGTCGCGCCGTACGCCATATGCGATTGCCCTGCCCGTAAACGGGGGAGGATCAATGGCGCGGTCGGCCGCGGCCTCGGTTCCTCCCCTGCGAAGCGGGGGAGGGGGACCACGCGAAGCGTGGTGGAGGGGGCATATGCGATGGCCCAGCCCACGCTTGCCTCCTTTTTCATCGCCGCTGGCAGAGCCGAGGCTTTGTGGAGATCGCCTGTTCAGCGAGGCACCCCCTCTCCGTCTCGGGCTTTGCCCGAGCCACCTCTCCCCCACAGGCGTGGGGGCGAGGAAAAGCGGAGCGTAATGTGAACCGCGTCATCAAACTGGTCGGACGACGTGCGGTCGGCGCGATCCCGGTGCTGGCGATCGTCATCGTCGGCGGGTTTCTTCTGCTGGAGGCGGCGCCGGGCGATGCGGTCGACGCTTATGTGGGAGGGATCGCCGGCGACGCGACGCTGATCGCGGAACTGCGGCGCGCCTGGGGGCTCGACCAGTCTGCAGCGGCTCGGCTCAGCCTGTATCTGTGGTCGCTGCTCCATCTCGACCTCGGCCGCTCCGTTACGTTTTCGCGGCCGGTGCTGGACGTGGTGCTGGAGCGGCTGCCCAACACGCTGCTGCTGATGGGCAGCGCCACGGCACTGTCGTTTTCGCTGGGCTCGCTGCTCGGCATCGTCGCCGGCGCGCGGCCGGGAAGTGTTCGCGACCGGCTGCTGTCGATCGGCTCGCTGGCACTCTACGCCGTTCCCGGCTTCTGGCTCGGCCTGGTGCTGGTGCTGTTGTTTGCCGTCGAACTGCGATGGTTTCCGGTGAGCGGCATCGAGACGATCGCCTCCGGCAAACACGGGCTGGAGCGCCGACTCGACATCGCCCGGCATCTCGTGCTGCCGGTGACCAGCCTCGCCGTCATCTACCTCGCGCTTTATCTCCGGGTAATGCGCGCCGGCATGGCCGAGGCCTGGCGCATGGATTTTGTACGCGCCGCCTATGCGCGCGGCCTGCCGCGCCGCCGCATCGTGCTCCGGCATGTCGCTCGCAACGCGCTGCTGCCGCTGGTGACCATGCTCGGCCTGCAATCGGCGGCGATGCTCGGCGGCAGCGTGGTGATCGAGAGCCTGTTTTCCGTGCCGGGGCTGGGCCGGCTGGCGCAAGAGGCGGTGGCGGCACGAGACACGCCGCTGCTGCTCGGCATCATCCTGACCAGCGCCGTTCTGGTGCTGGTCATCAACCTCATGGTCGACCTGCTTTACGCCGCGCTCGATCCGCGCGTCGGCGCCAGCGAGGCTTCGACATGATCGAGCGGTTGCGGCGTTCGCCGGAAGCGCTGGCCGGTTTCGCCATACTCGTCGCGCTCGCCGCGATGGCAGTAGCCGCACCGCTGCTTTTTCCCGCCGATCCGCTGTCGATCGCCGGGCCACCGCTGACGCCGCCATTGCAGGACTGGGCGCTGCCGCTCGGCACCGACCGGCTCGGCCGCGACGTGCTGGCAGAGCTGTTCCATGGCGCCCGCACCTCGCTTGCCGTCGGCCTCGCGGCGGCGGCGGCGGCGATCGTCGTCGGCTCGCTGGTCGGCACGGCGGCCGGTTTTGCCGGCGGGCTGGCCGACGAGGTGCTGATGCGGGTGACCGACGCGTTCCAGACGGTGCCCGGCTTCCTGCTGGCGCTGGCTTTCGTCAGCGTGGTCGGGCCATCGCTGACCAGCGTGGTGGTGGCGATCGCGCTGGGCGCCTGGACCGGGCCGGCGCGCATCGCCCGGGCCGAGATCCTGTCGTTGCGCGAACGCGATTTCGTCGCCGGCGCCCGGGTGATCGGCATGCACCCGGTCGAGATCGCCTTGCGCGAGGTGTTGCCCAACGCGTTGCCGCCAGTGCTGGCGCTGAGTTCGGTGATCGTCGCCGCGGCAATCCTGATCGAGGCGTCGCTGTCTTTCCTCGGCCTCGGCGATCCCAACCGGGTGACCTGGGGCGGCATGATCGCCGAGGGCCGCACCGTTTTGCGTACCGCGCCATTCCTGTCGATCGTGCCGGGTTTGGCGCTGGTGGTCACGGTGCTCGGCGTGTATCTCGCCGGCGAAGGATTTGGCGAAGCGTCTGCAGCGCGGCGGAGCCTCGCGTGATGGGCGGCGCATTCCCGGGCCTCGTCGCGTTTCGGATGAGGGGTGTTGGGAGGAGCGCGATGCTCCCGGGCACAGGTACGAGCACCTCGGCATGAACCCGCTGCTCGACATCGCCGGGCTCGGCGTGCGCTATCGCGCCGGCAAGGACGCCCCGGCGCTGGCCGGCATCGATCTTTCGCTGGGCAAGGGCGAGCGCATCGCGGTGATCGGCGAGAGCGGGTCGGGCAAGAGCACGCTGGCGCTGGCGATCGCCGGGCTGCTGCCGCGCGATGCCTTGGTCGATGGCAGGATAACATGGTCCGGCCTGACACGACCGCCGCGCAACGGAAAAGACATCGGTTTCGTCTTCCAGGATGCCGGCGCCAGCCTGGACCCGGTGATGACGGTAGGGCGGCAGGTGGCGGAGGTCGCCGAGGTTCATCTCGGCCACGACCGCCGCACCGCGCTGCGACGCGCGGCCGAGCTGTTCCCGCGGGTCGGGCTGTCGCCGGCGCTGGTCGATGCCTATGCGCACCAGCTTTCCGGAGGCCAGAAGCAGCGCGTCGGCATCGCCGCGGCGATCGTCGCGGAGCCGGCTCTGCTGATCGCCGACGAGCCGACCAGCGCGCTCGACAGCATCGTGCAGGCGGAGATCGTGCGGCTGCTCGGCGGGCTCGTCTCCGGCAGCGGCATGGCGCTGCTGCTGGTGAGCCATGACATCGCGCTCGCCGCGGCACTGTCGGACCGGATCGTCGTGATGAAGGACGGGCGCGCGGTCGAAGCCGGCCGCACAGCCGACGTGCTGGCGGCGCCGGCGGCCGCCTATACGCGCGCGCTGCTGGCGGCGAGCCCGAGCCTGGACGATGTGGCCGTGGTCGGTTGGGAATCGCCATGACCGCGCTGTTGTCCGCGACCGGCCTGCGAAAGACCTTTCAGCGCGGGGGCAGGCTGTTCGCGGCGGTCGACGACGTTGGGTTCACGCTCGAGCGCGGCGAGACGCTGGCGCTGGTCGGGCCCTCCGGCAGCGGGAAATCGACGCTGGCGCGCATCGTCATGCGGCTGATCGAGCCTGACGCCGGCGCGCTGCTGTTCGGCGGCGTCGACCTGCTGGCGCTGCGCGGCGGCGCCTTGCGGCAGACGCGGCGGCGGCTGCAGATGGTGTTCCAGGACCCGCTTGCCGCCTTCAACCCGCGTGCCACCGTGGAGCGTGTGCTCGACGATCCCTTGCGCGTCAACGCGCTGGCAAGCCGCGCCGAGCGGCCACGTTTGATCGGCGCGTTGCTGGAGCGCGTAGGCCTGCCGGACACGCTGCGCAGCAGGGCCGTGCACGAGATTTCCGGTGGACAGAGGCAGCGCGTGGCAATCGCCCGGGCGCTGGCCACAGGGCCGGAGCTGATCGTGCTTGACGAGGCGCTGTCGGCGCTCGACGTGTCGGTGCGCGCCGACATCGTGCGGTTGCTCTCCGGTCTTCAGCGCGAGCGCGGCATAGCGTATCTCTTCGTTTCGCACGACCTCGCGCTGGTACGGAGCGTGGCGCACCGCATCGCCGTGCTCGACCACGGGCGCATCGTCGAGGCGGGCAACGCCGGCGACATCATCACCGCGCCGCGTTCGGCCATGGGCAAGGCACTGGTGGCGGCGAGCCTGCGGCTGCCGCGCCGCGACATCGGGGAGCAGGCATGACCGACACCGACCGCGCCGAACGGCTGAGCCGCGAACTCGATGCCGCCTTTCGCAACCGCGCCGACCTCTACCGGCTGTTTTACGATACGCTCGCCACCCGGCTCGGCACCGTCGAGGCGGAGGCGCTGATGGTCGAGGCGGTGGAACAGCGCGGCCGCGAGGTGGCGGCCTCCGCCTTTGCCGGCTTCGGCCCGAACGACGCCCGCGCGCTGGGCGAGGCTTTCCTGGCCGTCAGCCCCGATGGCGGGCGGCTTTACCCGACCGACGTGGAGCGGGACGAGCGCTCCATCGCTTTCAAGGTGCACCGCTGCCCGCTGAAGGACGCCTGGGTGGAAGCGGGCCTCGACGGCGAGGCGCTCGCCACCATGTGCCGCATCGCCGGTGCCTTCGACCGTGGCCTGTTCGAGGCGACCGGCGTACGATTCGCCAACGTGACCTGGGTGCCGGGGCATGGCGACGGCTGTTGCCACATTTTTTTGCAAGATCGCGATGCCGGAGAAGGCGGCGGACCGGCGGGACGAAACCAGACTCGACCGGAGGAAGCCATGAATGTTCGCATTGCGCAGGAGGACTTGGAGAAGGCCGCGTGTCTGGCGCTGCGCCGCGCCGTCTTCATCGACGAGCAGGGCGTTGCGGCGGCGCTGGAGATCGACGGGCTGGACGACGAAAGCACGCATGTGCTGGCGGCCTCGGGCGGGACACCGATCGGCGCGGCACGCTTCCGCATCGTCGGCGACGCCGTGAAAATCCAGCGCGTCTGCGTGTCGCAGGATTTTCGCGGGCATGGGGTCGGCGCAAAGATCATCGGCTTCATCGTCGAGCATGCCCGGCAAAACCGGCTGGCGAGGTTCGCCCGGCTGGGCGCCCAGACGCACGCGCTGGATTTCTACCGCAAGCTTGGCTTCGAGGTGATCGGCCCGGAATACCTGGACGCCGGCATCCCGCACCGGGACATGCAGCTGGCGCTGTAAGCCGCCCACCAAGTTTTGAGGTCGCAGGCCTTGCGGCGAGGAGCGCGCTCGAACCTCGCTCGAATTTCATTACCGCCCCGTCGGCGTCGTGTTATGTCGGCGCTGATGGCACAGCTCAAGGCTCACGAAGTTGACGCATGGCTGGCGCGCGCCGGCGCGGACACGCCGGTGCTGCTCGTCTACGGGCCGGACCGCGGCCTCGTCAGCGAGCGGGCGAAGCGGCTGGCCGAAAAGGCCGGCGTGCCGCTCGACGACCCGTTTTCGGTGGTCCGGCTCGACGCGGCCGAACTCGACAAGGACGCCGGGCGGTTGCTCGACGAGGCCAACACCGTGCCGATGTTCGCCGGCCGCCGCCTGCTCTGGGTGCGCAACGCGTCGGGACAGAAGACGCTCGCCGACGACGTCAAGGCCCTGTGCGCGGCGCCGCCGCCCGACGCGATCGTGCTCATCGAGGCCGGCGACCTGAAGAAGGGCGCGGCGCTGCGTGCCACAGTCGAGGGCGCGAAGGCCGGCATGGCGCTGCCATGCTACGCCGACGACGCCCGCTCCATCGACGCCGTCATCGACGACGAATTGCGAAAGGCATCGCTCGACATCGAGCCGGACGCGCGCGCGCTGCTCAGGCGCAGCCTCGGCGGCGACCGCATGGCGACGCGCGGCGAACTGGCAAAGCTGGTGCTTTACGCGCAGGGCCGCGAAACGATCACTGTCGAGGACGTGCGCGCGCTGACGGGCGACGTCTCGGCGCTGTCGGTCGACGAGGCGGTCGACGCCATCCTCGCCGGCGACCTGCCGGCCTTCGACACGGCGTTCGCGCGCCAGGCGCTCGGCACCAGCCAGGCTTACGCCATCCTCGCCGCCCTGCAGCGGCAGATGCAGGCGCTGCAATTGATGCGCGTGGCAATGGAGAAGAGCGGCGGCACGCCGTCGGCCGCCGTTGCTTCCGCCAAGCCGCCGGTGTTCTTCAGCCGCCGGCGGCTGGTCGAGCAGGCGCTCGGCCGCTGGAACAGCCGCGCGCTGTCGCTGTTTCTGGCGCGGCTGCACGACGCCGTGCTGCAGACGAGGCGGCGCCCCGACCTCGCCGTCGCCACCGCGCATCGCGTCCTGATCGGTATCGCCCTGGACGCGCGTTCGCGATAGTTTGCCGGAAAACGATTCTAGCCTTGCATCTTTAGCCGGCGGCACAAGTCGTCCAGCTGCTCGAGGCTGCGGTAGGCGATCCGCACTTCGCCGCCTTTCTGCTTGTGGCTGATCGCCACGCGCAGGCCGGTCATGTCCGACAAAAGCTTCTCCAGCGCGACCGTATCGGCATCCTTCTCCGCCGCGGTTCTTGCCGGCTCGACCGGTCGGGCCTCCATCGGCGACTGCGCCAGCGCCTCGGCCTGACGAACCGAAAGGCCATCCTCAACGATGCGCCGCGCCAGCGCGGCCGGATCGGCGGCCGACACCAGTGTGCGCGCATGGCCGGCCGACAGCGCGCCATCGATCAGCAGGCCGCGGATGTCGTCCGGCAGCTTGAGCAGCCGCAAGGTGTTCGCAACGTGACTGCGGCTCTTGCCGATCACCTGGCCGAGATCCGCCTGGGTATAGCTGTGATCGTCGATGAGCTGCTGATAACCCATCGCTTCTTCGATCGGGTTGAGGTCGGTGCGCTGGACGTTCTCTATGATGGCAAGCTCAAGCGCGGTCCGGTCGTTGACGTCGCGCACGATGACCGGCACCTCGGTCAGGCCGGCGCGTTGCGCCGCCCGCCAGCGGCGCTCGCCGGCGATGATCTCGTAACGCCCGGGGGCCGCGCTCGACGGCCGTACCACGACTGGCTGGACGATGCCGTGTTCCTTGATCGACTGGGCGAGATCGGTGAGGTCGGCGTCGCCGAACGCCCGGCGCGGGTTACGCGGGTTGGGCGAAATGAACTCGATCGGCACCTTGCCATCGGTTTGTACGGCCGGCTCTTCCGGTGCAGACGGCTTGTCGATCTCGCCGATCAGTGCAGCCAGGCCACGCCCCAGCCGCCGCTTGGAAAGATCGTCGCTCATATTCGTTCCAGCCTCTGTTTTCTTTTCTTTAACCAAGCCGAATTTGCGCCTTCGGCAACCGGCTAGGCGGCACGCAGCTTGCGCTCCTGACGGATGACTTCCGAGGCGAGCTGCAGGTAGGCCTGGCTGCCGGAGCACTTGAGATCGTAGAGGATCGCCGGTTTTCCGTGCGACGGCGCCTCCGACACCCGCACGTTGCGCGGAATGATGGTGTTGTAGACCTTGTCGCCAAGATGCGCACGGACATCGTCCACCACCTGGTTGGCGAGATTGTTGCGACCGTCATACATGGTCATGACGATGCCCTGGATGGTCAGGCCCGGGTTGATCGTGCGATGCACCTGGTCGACAGTCTCCAGCAACTGGCTCAAACCTTCGAGCGCGAAAAACTCACACTGCAACGGCACCAGCACCGAATCCGCGGCAGCCATCGAGTTCAGCGTCAATAGGTTGAGGGATGGCGGGCAATCGATCAATATATAGCTATAGAGCCCGACCCGCGCCGCCGAGGCACGCACCGCGTTGCGCAACCGCAGCACGCGATCCGGTGTGCCCGCGATCTCCATTTCGACGCCGAGCAGGTCAAGCGTCGACGGCACGATCGACAGGCCTGGAACCGCGGTTTCGACAGCAGCGGCCTCAAGGTCGAGCGCCCCGGTGATCACGTCGTAAGACGAAGAGGCGCGGTGACGTCGATCGATACCCAGACCGGTGCTGGCGTTGCCCTGCGGGTCGAGGTCGATCAGCAGGACGCGCTCGCCAATGGCGGCGAGGGCAGTTGCCAGATTGATCGCGGTGGTCGTCTTACCGACCCCGCCTTTCTGGTTTGCAATGGTGATGATGCGTGGAGTGCCAGACATGACCAGCCCGCGAAAACGTTGCGTAATGCGGTTACTCGTTCACGCGCGCATCAATCCATTGATTTCCAGGACGACGCTCTGCGATTCAACCGCGCTGGCATGTTCTATCAGGTCGAATCTCCAGGCGTGAGAACTTTCTTCCACTTCCCGCCGATAATCCCGACCTTTGTGAAAGAAACCCCGTGCGCCATGCGACAGCCACGGCTCCGAAAGCCGCAGCAAGGCGTCCAAGGACGTCAGCGCGCGCGACGAAACAGCATCTACGACAGGCACCTTGTCGTAGATGTCTTCGATGCGGCGGGCATGAACGACAACCGGAAGGCTGAGCGTACCGGACATCGTTTGCAGGAAACTCGCCTTTTTCCGGTTGCTTTCGACCAGATCGACGCGGACGGCAGCCTTGTCTCTCAGCAGAATGGCGACAACGAGTCCGGGGAATCCGCCGCCCGAGCCGAGATCAACCCACCGAACCGCTTCCGGAGCGATCTTGAGCAGCTGGGCGCTGTCGAGAATATGTCGATGCCAAATGTCGTCAGTGGTCGACGACGCGACAAGATTCGTAACGGCGTTCCAACGCAGGAACGATTCTACAAATCGCTCAAGCTGGACAAATGTTTCACGTGAAACAGGTCCGGCGACCTTGACAAGCGCGTCGAGCCTGTTCGAGCTCACGCCGCCCGGCTCCGCCCACGCTCCAACGCGCGCAACCGCGTAACGATGATTGCCATTGCCGCGGGGGTCATGCCTTCCATGCGTTCCGCAGCCGCGATTGACCCTGGACGACGGGCGAGCAATTTCTGCTTCAGCTCGTTGGAAAGACCTGGAAGGTCATCATAGTCGAAGTCTCCGGGGATGGATCGCGCCTCCTCCTTCCGAAGGCGGTTTATGTCGCTGGTCTGCCGCTCAAGATAAACAGCGTAACCTGCTTCAATCTCGAGCAGTTCGGCCGTCCGTTGATCCAAGTTAGCAAATTGCGGCCAGACCCTGCCAACGACCTCAAGTGATATCTCGGGATACGAGAGCAGCTCATAAACGCTCCGCCGTCGACCATCCATGTTAACGTTAAGGCCGAGCCGTACTGCCTCGTTCGGCGTTAACGTCAATGAACGCGCCATGTCGATGGCTGCGTCAAGCCGGTCCTTAACCATCCGGAATGCCTTCAACCGCGCAGCCGAGGCGATACCCCAGGATTCTGCTCGTGGCGTGAGCCGGGCATCGGCGTTGTCGGCGCGAAGCGACAGGCGAAACTCGGCGCGCGAGGTGAACATTCGATACGGCTCCGAAACGCCACGGCTGGTCAGATCGTCGACGAGCACGCCGATATAGGCTTCGGACCGCCCGATGACAGCTCCATCCATACCGCTGGCGCGACGCGCCGCATTGAGGCCGGCAAGCAGGCCTTGCGCAGCCGCCTCTTCATAACCGGTGGTGCCATTGATCTGCCCGGCCAGAAACAGGCCACGCACCTTGCGGGTCTCCAGCGTCGTTGCAAGTTCGCGCGGGTCGACGTGATCGTATTCGATCGCGTATCCCGGTTGCAGCATGCGGGCGCGCTCCAGCCCGGGAATCGTCTTGAGAATGTCTGCCTGGACGTCCTCGGGCAGAGAGGTCGATATTCCGTTAGGGTAGACGACCCGGTCGTCGAGGCCCTCCGGCTCGAGGAAAATCTGGTGGCCGTCACGGTCGCCGAACTTGACGATCTTGTCCTCGATCGACGGGCAATAACGCGGGCCAATGCCCTCGATCGAACCGGAATACATGGCCGAGCGGTGCAAATTGTCGCGTATCAGCTGGTGCGTTGCAGGAACGGTACGGGTGATGCCGCATTCGATCTGCGGGTTTACGATGGTTTCGGTCAGCAGGGAGAAAGTGGAAGGGGTTTCGTCCGCTGCCTGTCGGTCGAGCCCCGCCCAGTCGATCGTTGCCGTATCGAGCCGCGGCGGCGTTCCGGTCTTGAGACGATTCAACGCGAAGCCTGCGCAGGCGATCGAGGCGGACAGGCTGACCGCCGCCTTCTCGTTCACGCGGCCGGCCGGGATACGCTTTTCACCTATATGGATGAGGCCACGCAGGAAAGTACCCGTGGTCAGCACGACCGCGCCGCATGAGATCTGACGGCCGTCGGCCAGCCCTACACCTTCGATCCGCTCGTTCCTGACGACCAGGTCGGCGATCTCCGCTTCGATCACCTCGAGACAAGGCTGTTCCGCAATGAGCGACTGTACCGCCTGACGATAGAGCCGGCGATCGGCCTGGGTACGCGGTCCCCGTACCGCCGGTCCCTTGCGGCGATTGAGCAGGCGGAACTGAATGCCGGCGGCGTCGGCGGCCACCCCCATGATGCCGTCGAGCGCATCGATCTCGCGCACCAGCTGGCCCTTGCCGATGCCGCCGATGGCCGGGTTGCAGGACATGGTGCCTATGGCGGCGGCGGACATCGTGACCAGCGCGGTCGACGCGCCCATGCGCGCGGACGCGGACGCGGCTTCGCATCCCGCGTGACCGCCACCGACGACGACGACATCGAACCGGTCAGTGTTCATGGCGTTTGCAATAGGCGTCCGGCGCGGCCTGTCAAGCGCGGCCGGTGTTTCACGTGAATCACAACCGTCATTTGCCGATGCAGAACTGACGGAAGACCACATCGAGCAGGTCTTCGACATCGACGGCGCCGCTGATGCGGCCGAGCGCGTCGGCTGCCAGGCGCAGTTCTTCCGAGCGCAGCTCCAAGCCAAGCTGCTGTCGCGTCACAGCCCGGTCGATATGAGCGGCGCCTGTCTGCAGCAGCTCCACGTGACGAAGCCGCCACGGCACCAGCTCACCTGCAGCCGGCGCAGCAGCCAGCGCCCGCCGGCCAATCTCCTCCAGCAAAGCGGGTAAACCTTCCCCGGACATGCAGGAGATTACGAAGTCGACACCCGCCCTATCATCGCTCGGACCGACGAGGTCCGCCTTCGTTCCAATCCTCAGCGCGGGCACATCGCCGGGCAGGCCGGGCACCGCCACAGGATCGGCCAGGTCTTCCAGGACCAGCAGCAGGTCGGCTGAACCGGCCTTGCGACGGGCACGTTCGATGCCGATGCGCTCGACGGTGCCTTCAGTCTCGCGTATGCCGGCCGTGTCGGTAAGCCTCACTTTCATGCCAGCGAGGTCCAGCAGCACCTCGATCAGGTCGCGTGTCGTGCCGGGTTCGGCCGTTACGATCGCGGCCTCCCGTTGCGACAAGGCGTTGAGCAGGCTCGACTTTCCGGCATTCGGCGCGCCCAGCAGCACGACGTCGTAGCCATCACGCAGAATCTCCGCCTTGTCGTAGCCGGCGGCGTGCCGCGCGATCTCTCCGGACAATGCAGCCATGTCCGCCCAGACCTGAGCTGCAACCGAGTCCGGCACATCCCCTTCGTCGGAAAAGTCGAGCTCGGCTTCGATAAAGGCGCGGGCACGGATCAGGCGTTGCCGCCAATCGGCGTAGAGCCGTCCGTTCGCGCCAGTCGCGTTGCCGACCGCGAACCGGCGCTGCGCCTCGGTTTCGGCGTTGACGATGTCGGCCGTCGCCTCCGCGTCAAGCAATGACAGCTTGCCGTTCTCGAAGGCGCGGCGCGTGAACTCGCCGGCGGCCGCGAGCCGGCACCCTTCCATACGGCAGATCGTTTGCAACAGCGCTTCGACCACGGCGCGACCGCCGTGCAGCTGGAACTCGGCACAGTCTTCGCCGGTAAAACTGTGCGGGCTCGGAAAGAACAGTGTGAGGCCGGAATCGAGCCGCGAGCCGTCCGGCAGCATCAGGCCGCCATAACGGGCGATGCGCGGGTCCGGAAGCGAGCCGGCGAGGGCGGTGACGACGTGACGCACGCGTGGACCGGTGAGGCGCACGACGGCCACGCCGGACGGCAGCAGCCCGCTGGAAAGCGCCACGATGGTGTCGCGAGAAACGGCGGCGGCCGGTCCGATGTCGCCTTGCATGTTGCCGGTTGTGTCCTATGGTCTGGCCTATGGCTCTCGCACCAAGCAACCTGCTCGCCGACGAATCAAGCCCGTATCTGCGCCAGCATGCCGGAAACCCGGTGCACTGGCGCGGCTGGAACGCCGAGGCTCTGGCGGAGGCAGGCCGACTGAACCGCCCGATCCTGCTGTCCGTCGGTTATGCAGCCTGCCACTGGTGCCACGTGATGGCGCATGAGTGTTTCGAGGATGCCGAGGTCGCCGGGGTGATGAACCGGCTGTTCGTCAACATCAAGGTCGATCGCGAGGAACGGCCCGATATCGACCAGATCTACATGGCGGCGCTGACGGCGATGGGTGAGCAGGGCGGCTGGCCATTGACGATGTTTCTGACGCCGGATGCAAAACCATTCTGGGGCGGCACCTATTTTCCCAAGACGCCGCGCTACGGCCGCCCGGGCTTTATCCAGGTGCTGGAGGCGGTGGCGACGGCCTGGGGCAAGGACACCGCCCGCATCCTCGAAAGCGCCGACCGCATCAACGCCCACATTGCCGGCCGGCTCGACGCCGAGGCGCCGGCCCAGACGGTGAGCGCCGACGATCTATCCACGTTTGCCGCCGCCGTCGCCGGCATGATGGATACCGAGCATGGCAGCCTGCGCGGCGCGCCGAAGTTTCCCAATGCACCGTTCCTGCAGAGCTTGTGGCTGAGCTGGCTGACCGACGGGACGGCCGAACACCGCGAGCATGTGCTGCGGACATTGGAAAACATGCTGCGTGGCGGCATCTATGACCATATTGGCGGCGGCCTTGCCCGCTATTCCACCGACGCCGAGTGGATCGTGCCGCATTTCGAAAAGATGCTCTACGACAACGCCCAGCTGATCCGCCTTTGCAATTGGGCGTATGCCGAAACGGGTGTGGAATTATTCCGGAAGCGAATCGAAGAGACGGTTGATTGGCTGCGCGACGAGATGACCGTTCGCGGTGGTGGTTTTGCGTCGAGCCTGGACGCCGACAGCGAAGGTGAAGAGGGACTCTTTTACACCTGGGCAGACGCCGAGATCGACGAAGCGCTCGGCGACATAAAAGCGGACTTCCACAGCTACTTCCACCTTCGCAAGCCGCAAGGCTGGGAAGGCAATCCCATTATCCTGCAGACGGCGCAGCAGGCGCTGGACAGCGTGTCGACGGAGGGTCGACCCAAGGCCGATGCCGTCAAGGCACAGCTGAAGGCATCGCGGGCAAGACGTGTGCGACCGGGGCGCGACGACAAGGTGCTGACCGACTGGAACGGCCTGGCGATCGCCGCGATTGCCGAGGCGGCGCGCGCGCGCTGGGGCAGCCTGAATGGCTCGATATGGCCAAGGCAGCCTATGCCTTCGTGCTCGCGCGCGCGGATGAAGACGGCCGGCTGCCGCATTCGATCCTGGGTCAGGCAAAACTGTTTCCGGCTCTGTCGACGGATTATGCCGCCATGGCCACCGCCGCCGTCTCGCTGTACGAGGCGACGCGCGACCAGTGCTACCTGGACGATGCCGGACGTTTCGTCGCGCTGTTGCGACAGTGGCATCAGGACAGCGCCGGGGGGCACCACCTCACCGCCAGCGACGCTGGCGACGTGCCCATCCGCATAAGGGGAGACGTCGACGAGGCGGTACCGTCGGCGACCGGCCAGATCATCGAAGCCCTGGCCCGTTTCGCCACGATCCGCAACGATACGGCCCTGCTCGACGCCGCATGGGCAGCGGCCGGGCAGGCAATGGGCCGCATCGCCGGACAGCCCTACGGGCAGGCGGGCATCCTCAACGGCTCGGCGCTGCTGCTGCACGCGCGAAAGCTTGTCATCATTGATGAACCGGCCAATCCAAGCCTCGTTCCGGTAGCGAATCGATGCCCGGACCCTCGCCGCGTCGATGTCGTGCTTACGGTCGCCGCGAACAGCGCTGCCGAGACTTTGCCGGACGGCACGGCGATCGACCGCAGCCGGCCCGCAGCCTACCTGTGCGAGGGGTTGACCTGCCGGCTGCCAGTGCACGAGCCCGGGCAACTGGCGGTGCTGCTCAAGGCAGCCCAGTAACAGCAGGTTTCAAGGTTATTGGACGATCGGCAAGCGGCTTCGACGCTTGCCCCAGATCCGTGCCCCCGGGAGGAGCGACAGGGCTCGCCGCTTCACCCTCATCGACACATCGGCCACGCGGCGTACGATAAACCGACTGCTCAGGTATTCATCGAATCGAAGAAATCCGAGTTGGACTTGGTCTGCTTCAGCTTGTCGATGAGGAACTCGATGGCGTCGGTGGTGCCCATCGGCGCAAGGATGCGGCGCAGCACGAACACCTTCTGCAGGTCCTGGCGCGGCACCAGCAGGTCTTCCTTGCGGGTGCCCGACTTGAGGATGTCCATGGCCGGGAAGATGCGCTTGTCGGCGACCTTGCGGTCGAGCACGATTTCCGAGTTGCCGGTGCCCTTGAACTCTTCGAAGATGACTTCGTCCATGCGGCTGCCGGTGTCGATCAGCGCGGTGGCGATGATGGTCAGCGAGCCGCCTTCCTCGATGTTGCGGGCGGCGCCGAAGAAACGCTTCGGCCGCTGCAGCGCGTTGGCATCGACACCGCCGGTGAGCACCTTGCCCGAGGACGGCACGACCGTGTTGTAGGCGCGGCCGAGGCGCGTGATCGAATCGAGCAGGATGACGACGTCGCGGCCGTGCTCGACCAGCCGCTTGGCCTTCTCGATGACCATTTCGGCCACCTGCACGTGGCGAACCGCCGGTTCGTCGAATGTCGAGGATATGACCTCGCCCTTCACCGAGCGCTGCATGTCGGTGACTTCTTCCGGCCGCTCGTCGATCAGGAGGACGATCAGATAGCATTCCGGATGATTGGTGGTGACGGAATGGGCGATGTTCTGCAGCAGCACCGTCTTGCCGGTGCGCGGCGGCGCCACGATGAGGCCGCGCTGGCCCTTGCCGATCGGCGCCACCAGGTCGATGACGCGCGGCGAGATGTCCTTGCTGGTCGGGTTCTCGAACTCCATCTTGATCCGCTCGTTCGGGTAGAGCGGCGTCAGATTGTCGAAATGGATCTTGTGGCGGATCTTTTCGGGGTCGTCGAAATTGATCGAGTTGACCTTGAGAAGTGCGAAATAACGCTCGCCCTCCTTCGGGCTGCGGATCGGACCCTCGACGGTGTCGCCGGTCTTCAGCGAGAAGCGGCGGATCTGCGAGGGCGAGATGTAGATGTCGTCCGGGCCGGGAAGGTAGTTGGCGTTGGCCGAGCGGAGGAAGCCGAAACCGTCCTGCAACACCTCGACCACGCCGTCGCCGATGATCTCGATATCCTGCGCCGCCAGTTTCTTGAGGATCGAGAACATCAGCTCCTGCTTGCGCATGACGCTGGCGTTTTCGACATCGAGCGATTCAGCGAAGGCGATCAGGTCGATCGGCTTCTTGTTCTTGAAATCCTGTAGTTTCATTTCCTGCATGAAAGGGGGCCTTGGCGAGATGTAAGGTGCCGATCGTCGAATGCGATGAGCGCGCCGGACGCAACCAATTGCGAAGAGAAAAGGATGGGTGCGTGGGCTAAAGAGGAAGAGCCTGCTTTTATCGCCAACGGGGCGAAAGAGCAAGGCAGCTTTTGGGCTGTCGTTGTTAGAAAGGTTTGACGACGACCAGCACAACGATGACGATCATCAACAAGGTAGGGACTTCATTGACGATGCGCCAGTGGCGCGCCGATTTTTCGTTGCGGTCCTCGGCAAACCGCCGCACGGCGCCGCCGAGATAGCCGTGCACGCCCGACAGGACGAGCACCGCCGCGATCTTGGCATGCAGCCAGCCGCCGGAGAAGGCAAAGCCGCTCCAGGCCAGCCACAGGCCGAATACCCAGGTGGCGATCATCGCCGGATTGATGATCAGCCGGTAGAGCCGATGTTCCATGACCTTGAACGTTTCGGACTGCACCGAACCGCGCTCGGCCTCGGCATGGTAGACGAACAGCCGCGGCAGATAGAGCATGCCCGCCATCCAGGAGATGACGGCGATCACATGCGCGGCCTTGATCCACAGGTAGAGATCGGCCGGATCGAGCAGGAACAGCGCCAATGTTGCCGCGACGAGGATGGCGAGAGCGACGATCGCCCGCTTCGTCGCATTGGCGCCGCTTGCCTTCGTCTGCTCGGATAACGTCGTCTCGGGCACCGTTGCCTGCCTTCTCTCTCAAGAGCCCCTGCCTGTCGGACGCATCGGCTCCATCCGGGAGGATGGCAGCGTCTCCACAGGCGTCTTCTCTAAATTTAATCCTTGATAAAGGAATCTTCTGATTCTGTGACTCTGTTTGAATCGGTGATTGCCGTTTGTGCCCATCGCGAGGCCCGACGGCCAGCCTGGCCGACCCGCGGCAACTTCACAACGAATACCGGGAAGAGTGGGGACAAGTCGGAAAAGGCAAACGATTTCAACCGCTGGCAGCATGGTTAAGAATGGATGAACGGCAACCGGCGAGGGCCGCGGCATTTTATCCCCAGACTTCTCCAAAGCGACGGTGCCGCGGCGACAGCGCCGTGAATTGTGGACAAATGCCATTCTGATACAGTCGCTTCCGCAGCCGGCGATCAGGGCTGCCGGTTATCCACATCTGACCACAGCAGCGGGCGTCGTCTGTGAACAAGCCGCAGAGTTTCTTCCATCTCCACCTGATTTCGGATGCGACCGGCGAGACGCTGCTCGCCGCCGGCCGCGCGGCTTCGGCGCAATACAAGCATGCCCGCGCTATCGAACATATCTACCCGTTGGTCCGTACCGAAAAGCAGCTCGAGAAGGTGTTCGACGACATCGACGAGGAACCGGGCATCGTGCTCTACACCATCGTCGACCAGACGCTCGCCGGCCTGATCGACGCGCGCTGCGCGGAGATGGGACTGCCGTGTGTCTCGGTGCTCGAGCCGGTGCTGGCGGTGTTCCAATCCTATCTCGGCGAACCGGCAGGCCGTCGCGTCGGCGCGCAGCATGTACTCGACGCCGAGTATTTTCGACGTATCGACGCGCTCAACTTCACCATGGAGCATGACGACGGCCAGCTGCCGGACGATGTCGACGAGGCCGATATCGTATTGATCGGCATTTCGCGGACGTCGAAGACGCCAACCAGCATCTATCTCGCCAACAGGGGCATCAAGACGGCCAATATCCCGATCGTGCTCGGCGTACCGATGCCGGAGAGCCTGGCGCGGGCCACGCGGCCGCTCATCGTCGGATTGGTCGCCAGCGCAGAGCGGGTGTCGCAGGTGCGGCAGAACCGGGTTCTCGGCATGACGCAGGGCTTCGATTCGCAGACCTATGTCGACCGCGCCACCATTACCGAGGAACTGGCCTACGCCCGCCAGATTTGCGGGCGTCACAACTGGCCGATGATCGACGTCAGCCGCCGCTCGATCGAAGAAACGGCGGCGGCCATCGTTGCTCTGCGAGGCAAGACGCGTTAGAGCGGAATTCCGCTCTATCTCTTTGTTTTGTCGCGTGATCTTATCCGAAAAGTCCGCAATTTTTCGGGATCACGCTTTCGGTGGATTAAGGCACGAGACAGGTCTCCCATCCATGCCCCAGCCCTTCATCCTTGCCTCCACCAGTCCGTTCCGGAAAGCGCTGCTTAACAATGCCGGGCTGGATTTCACCGCGGTCGCCGCGGATATCGACGAGCGCGCCGTCGAAGCGCCGCTTGCCGGCTCCGGCGCCACGCCGGAGGAAGTGGCGGAGGTGCTGGCGGAAGCCAAGGCGCTTGCCGTCAGCGAGCGTTATCCCGGCGTGCTGGTGCTGGGCTGCGATCAGACCTTGTCGCTGGGCGACACGATCTTCCACAAGCCCGCCGACATGGAAGCGGCTCGCCGGCACCTGCTGGCGCTGTCGGGCAGGACACATCAGCTGAACAGCGCCGCCGTGCTGGTGCGCGACGGCGAGACATTATGGCGAACCGTGTCGGTGGCGCGGCTCACCATGCGCAAGCTCGATCCGGGTTTCATCGGCCGCCATCTTGCGCAGGTGGGGCCGAAGGCGCTGCAAAGCGTCGGCGCCTACCAGATCGAAGGCGAAGGCATCCAGCTGTTCGACAAGGTGGACGGCGACTATTTCACCATCGTCGGCCTGCCGCTGCTGCAATTGCTGGCCGCGCTGCGCGATCTCGGGGCGATCGATGGCTGAGCGAAAGGCCTTTGTCTGCGGTCACCCGATCGCGCATTCGCGCTCGCCGAAAATCCACGGCCACTGGCTGGCCGAACACGGCATCGACGGCAGCTATGAGGCGGTGGACGTCGCCCTGGACGATTTTGGCCCCTTCATGCAGTCCGTCCGCGCCGGCCGCTTCGTCGGCGGCAACGTCACCATTCCGCACAAGGAAGCGGCGTTTCGCGCCGTCGACCGCAAGGACGAGGCCGCGGCGGGGATCGGTGCCGTCAATACGACATGGCTGGAGGATGGGCTGCTCTGCGGCTCGAACACCGACGCCTACGGCTTTGCCGCCAATCTCGACCAGCAGGCGCCGGGATGGGCGGAAGATGGAAGCAAGGCGGTGTTGCTCGGCGCCGGAGGCGCGGCCCGTGCCGTTCTGTTCGCGCTGAGACAGCGCGGCTTTACCGACATTCGCATCGTCAACCGCACACGGGCGCGCGCCGAAAATCTCGCGGCCGAGTTCGGTCCGGCGATATCGGCCCATGCCCTGGAGGCCGTGCCCGACCTGCTCGAGGATGCCGCTCTGCTGGTGAACACCACGTCGCTCGGCATGCATGGCGAAGCCGACATGCCGCTGCCGCTCGAACGCCTGCCGGCCGATTCTCTGGTCACCGACATCGTCTACGTGCCGTTGCGGACGCCGCTGCTGGCCGCAGCCGAGCGGCGCGGCCTCAAAACGGTCGACGGGCTCGGCATGCTGCTGCACCAGGCTGTGCCCGGCTTTGAAAAATGGTTTGGCGTGAGGCCGCGGGTGACGGCCGCGTTGCGCGCATTGGTGCAGGCCGACATCGTGGACAAGGCCGCATGATCGTGCTTGGCCTGACCGGCTCGATCGGCATGGGCAAGTCGACGACGGCGCGCATGTTCGTCGATGCCGGCGTGCCGGTGCATGACTCCGACGATACGGTTCACCGGCTTTATGCCGGCATCGCCGCGCCGCTGGTCGAGGCGTCGTTTCCAGGCACCGTGCGGGACGGCGTCGTCGATCGCGGCGAACTGACGAAACGCGTTCTCGGCAAGCCGGAAGCGCTGGCCAGGCTGGAGGCGATCGTTCACCCGCTGGTGCGCGCCGACGCCGACGCTTTTCTGGCCCGGTATCGCGCCGCGGGCGCGCGGCTTGCCGTGCTGGACATCCCGCTGCTGTTCGAGACCGGCGGGCGGAGCCGGGTGGACAAGGTCGCGGTGGTGACCGCCGACCCTGAGATCCAGCGGCAGCGCGTGCTGGCGCGGCCCGGCATGACGGAGGAAAAATTCGGCGCCATCCTGGCCAAGCAGGTGCCCGACGCCGAGAAGCGTCGGCTGGCCGATTTCGTCATCGATACCGGGCTCGGCATGGACGGCGCCCGGTCGGCCGTCGGCAGGATCGTGGCCGAACTAACGCGGGATAACCCGGCCTGAGTGTTCGCCGGACTTGCTCTGCGGCCTCGCCCGCCGGAAAGTCGGTTTTCCCTTCGATACGGACGACCTGATTCGGGCATGCGCGAGATCATCTTCGATACGGAAACCACCGGGCTCGACCCGCGCGAGGATCGCGTCATCGAGATCGGCGGTATCGAGCTCGACAACCGTTTCCCGACGGGCCGCACCTTTCATCACTACATCAATGCGCAGGGCCGCCCGGTGCATCCCGATGCGCTGGCCGTGCATGGCATCAGCGACGCCGACCTTGTCGGCAAGCCGACCTTTCCCGAGATAGCCGAGCTTTTTCTGGCTTTCATCGACGGCGCCCGGCTGGTCGCCCACAACGCCACCTTCGACATCAGCTTCATCAATGCCGAGTTCGGACGGCTCGGCATCGCCGAGATCGTGGCCGACCGCGTGGTCGATTCGCTGGCGCTGGCGCGACGCAAGCACCCGATGGGTCCGAACTCGCTGGATGCCTTGTGCCGTCGTTACGGCATCGACAACAGCAAGCGCACCAAGCACGGCGCCCTGCTCGACTCCGAGCTTCTGGCGGAAGTCTACATCGAGCTGATCGGCGGCAAGCAGGCAAGCCTCGTGCTCGACACCATCGAGGCGGTGGCCGGCGGGCCGGCCGAGGAGTGGGCGGAAATCATGGTGCGCGAGCGCCCGTATCCGCTGCCCTCGCGTCTCAGCCCGGCGGAACGCGAGGCGCATCAGCGGCTCGTCGGACAGCTCGGCGAGAAAGCGCTGTGGCTGGAGACGGCCGGCGCGATGCAACTGCGTGCACCCGGCTGACGCCGCGCCCCGCAGCTCGACCTCTCACCTTTGCTGGAATTGCTCCGGCGCGCCGGCCGCGGCAATCAGCTGACCTTGACCTTGGATGCGGCCTGGTCCTCGGCCAGCTTCTGCTGGAACATCTGCGCGAAATCGATCGGGTCGAGCATCAGCGGCGGGAAGCCGCCGTTGCGGGTGGCTTCGGCGATGATCTGGCGTGCGAACGGGAAAAGCAGCCGCGGGCATTCGATGAACAGCAGCGGCAGCATGTGCTCCTGCGGAAAGCCTTCGATGCGGAACACGCCGCCATAGACCAGTTCGACATTGAACAGCACGTCCTTCTCGAACGTGGCCTTGGCGTTCAGCGTCAGGTTGACGTCGAACTCCTTGTCGGACAGCGGGTTGGCGTTGACGTTGACATTGATGTTGATGCCGGGCGCGCGCTCGCGGCCGCGCAGCGAGTTCGGGGCGCCCGGGCTCTCGAAGGAAAGGTCCTTCACATACTGGGCAAGCACGTTGAGCGTGGGCTTGGCCGCCTGGGCGTTGCCGTTGGTCGCCGTTCCCGCCGGCGTGTTCTCGTTGCTGGCCATCGGCCGGAATCCTCCGTTTCGGCCGCGCGCGGCCCGATCAAAATCGCGGCCTCGCTAGCATGGCAGCAAGGGCAGCACAAGTTTTGCCGGGGTTCCTGCGGTCAGGCTCCGTCGTCGATGCGCCGCCAGGGAGACTCGGGGTTGCGCGTGGTGGAGCTGTAGTCGTCTGCGTCGAGGTCGATCGTCGGCCCGCGGCGTCGCCCGCCGCCGGGGCCGGGACCGCCGCGGAACATGCCGAAATCGCCGACCACGCGCACGCGGTCGCGCAGCAGTCGCCAGCCGAGGTCACGAACCGGGGACAGGAACAGCAGCAGCCCGATGATGTCGGTGAAGAAGCCGGGAATGATGAGCAGGATGCCGGCGATCAGGATCATGACACCATGGGCCAGCTGTCGGCCCGGGTCTCGTCCTGCCTCGACGTCGCGGCGGATGCGGGTGAGCACGCCAAAACCCTGCCAGCGTAGCAGGATGGAGCCGGCGATGACCGAGGCGATCACCAGCGCCACCGTGGCGAGGACGCCGATCTGGCGTCCGACCAGCACGAAACCGGCGATCTCCAGCAGGGGGAGACCCAGAAGAAAAAGCGGCAGGATCAGTCGGGCCAAGCGTTATCCCGGAAATTTGAGGTTTCTTGGCGCCGGCGATTGTTGCTGGCGCATCGTCTCATACATAGGTATGCAGTCGTCTGATTTGAATGATCGCCCCCCGCGATCTATATGAATTGTTTGCGGCGCGCATTACCATGTGGGCTGGCAAGGCGTCGCGTTCACGAGGACCGGTTGGCGGAAGAGATGGAATTCTTCGACTTCGGAACTATCTTTTTCCTGGTCGCGGCGGTGGTGATCTTCTTCCAGCTGCGCAACGTTCTGGGCCGCCGCACCGGCAACGAGCGTCCGCCTTTCGACCCCTATACAGCCGGCCGCACCCGCGACAAGGACAAGGATGCGGCCAAGACCGACAACGTCGTCTCCTTGCCGCGCAAGCGCGCGCCGGGCGAGGCGGACGATACCTACGCGGCGATCGACGCCGTGGCGCCGCCGCCGAGCGAGCTCAACAAGGGTCTGCGTGCCATCCGCGACGCCGATGCGAGCTTCGAGCCGAAGGGTTTCGTCGAGGGCGCCAAGATGGCCTACGAGATGATCGTGATGGCCTACGCCGACGGCGACCGCAAGACGCTGAAGAACCTGCTGTCGCGCGAGGTCTTCGACGGCTTCGTCGCGGCGATCGGCGAGCGCGAGACCCGCGCCGAGAAGATCCAGTCTTCCTTCGTCGGCATCGACAAGGCTGACATCGTATCGGCCGAGATGAAGGGCAGCGAGGCACATATTACCTTGCGCATCGTGAGCGAGCTGATCTCGGCGACCCGTAACAAGGCCGGCGAGGTGATCGACGGCGACCCGGAGACGGTGGCGGAGGTCAAGGACGTCTGGACCTTCGCGCGCGACACCCGTTCGAAGGACCCGAACTGGAAGCTGGTCGCCACCGAAGAGGAAGACTGACTTTCCGGGAGCGGAGCGCCGGCCGTGGCGTCCCTTTCGCCCTCCTTCGAACCGCTTGGCTACGCCGATCTCCCCGGCTGGAACGACGACGACCCGCTGCCGGGGTATCAGGCCTTCCGCCGCTCCGCCTTCCATGTCCTGACCAAACCTTATCGAACCGGCGCGCTCCGCGTCGATTTCGCGGCGTTCGAGCCGGCCTATGCCGAGGCGCGGTCTGGCGACGTGCGGGATGAACGGCAGGCGCGCGCCTTCTTCGAGCGGCAGTTCTTGCCGGCCCGCATCGCCGCAGACGATGGCGGCAGGGGTTTCGTCACCGGCTTCTACGAGCCGGAAGTAGCGGCCTCGCCGAAACGCACGCCGGAGTTTACCGTGCCGCTGCTGGCGCGGCCGGCCGATCTTGTCGACATCGACGACGATAACCGCCCTGCCGGTTTCGACCCATACCTGGCCTTTGGCCGTCAGGTCGATAACCGGGTCGTTGAGTATTTCGATCGCGGAGCGATCGAGCAGGGCGCGCTCGCTGCGGAAAGCCTGGCGGTGGCCTGGGTGGCGGAAAAGGTCGATGCCTTCTTCATCCATGTCCAGGGCGCCGCCCGTCTGCGCATGCCGGACGGCGCGCTGCGCCGCGTCACCTATGCGGCGAAGTCCGGGCATCGTTTCAGCGGTCCGGGCCGAATCCTTGCCGATCTCGGCGAGATCCCGCTGGAAAAGGTGACGATGCAGTCGATCCGCGCCTGGTTCGCCGCCAATCCCGACCGCGTCGACGAAATCCTCTGGCAGAACCGTTCCTACATCTTCTTTCGCGAAGCGGCCGTGGACGATGCCGCGCTGGGGCCGGTCGCCGCCGCAAAGGTGCCGCTGACGCCCGGACGCTCGCTCGCCGTCGACCGGCTCCTGCATACGTTCGGCACGCCGTTCTTCATCCATGCGCCCGAGCTGACTGCGTTCGAGGGAAAGCCGTTCCGCCGCCTGATGATCGCGCAGGACACCGGCTCGGCAATCGTCGGGCCGGCGCGGGGCGACCTCTTCGCCGGCTCCGGCGATGCGGCCGGGGAGATCGCCGGCGTGGTGCGCAGCCAGGCCGATTTTTTCGCGCTGCTGCCGCGCCCGCTGCTGTTGGGTGGCCGGCCATGAGCCGGCGCTCGGAAAAGGCGCTGTCGGACGAGGACCGCGTCCTCTGGAACCAGGTCGCCCGCACCGCCACGCCGCTGAAAGGTCGCAAGCCGGTAGCGGTCGAACCCGAGCCGCTTACCATGTCCGATATCATGGCGAACATCGTTCCGGAAAAGCCGGCGCGACCCTCGCCGCAGCCGGAGCCTGCGACCGCGCGGCCGAAACCGCTGCTGCAGAACGCGCTGGACCGTCCGACCCATGACAAGCTGGCCGGTGGCCGGTTGCAGATCGAAGGCCGCGTCGACCTGCATGGCATGACCCAGGACGAGGCGTACTCGCTGCTCTATTCCTTCCTCAACCGTGCCTATGCCAACGGCGTCCGCTACGTGCTGGTCATCACCGGCAAGGGCTCTTCCTCCGGCGGCGACGGCGTGCTTCGCCGTGCCGTGCCTGGCTGGCTGGGGACGGCGCCTTTCCGCCTGCTGGTGAGCAGCCACGCGCACGCCGCCCGCAACCATGGCGGCGCCGGCGCGCTCTACGTGCGCCTGCGGCGCGGCGCGCGATGACGCCCTTCGGCGCCAAGCTGCGGGCCTTGCGGGCAGAGCGCCGGGTGAGCCAGAAGGACATGGCAACCGCGCTCGGCGTCAGCCCGGCCTATCTCTCGGCGCTGGAGCATGGCCGGCGCGGCGTGCCGAACTGGGCGATGGTGCAGAAGATCATCGGCTATTTCAACGTCATCTGGGACGACGCCGAGGAACTGGAGCGGCTCGCCTGGGAATCGCATCCGCGCATAGTCGTCGACACCGCCGGCCTCAGCCCGGAGGCGACGCTGCTGGCGAACCTTCTGGCTGAAAAAATCGGCCGTCTCGACAAGGCCACGATCGACGCACTGCTCGAAATTCTGCGTGCCGCCGCCCACCCCGTGTCGGAATGAGCCGACGTCATACGTCCTCGGCGCATATCGCGAAGTCGAGGGAATGGAAATGAACGAACGGACGATGACGATTGTCGGCTGGGTGCTTACCGGCCTCTATGCGCTTTTCATGCTCGGGGCGTCGGTGGCGCCGAAGCTGCTCGCTCTGCCGGTGGTCGAGGACACCATGGCGCAGCTCGGCTGGCCCGCCGGTTACGGCCTGATGATCGGCCTGATCGAGCTTGCGTGCGTATTGCTTTATCTCTACCCGCGCACCAGCGTGTTGGGCGCGGTGCTGACCATGGGCCTGCTGGGCGGGGCGATGGCGACGCAGATCCGCGTCGGCAACCCGCTGTTCAGCCACACCTTGTTCTCGATCTATCTCGGCCTGTTCATGTGGGGCGGCCTGTGGCTGCGCGACCCCGCGCTGCGCGCCATCTTCCCGTGGCGGCGCTGACGTCCTTGTCGAAGCATGATCCTGTCCGACCTTCGGTTCGGGATCATGCTTTCAGAAAAGCGCTTGCAGCTCCGGCAGCTTCTCGTTGACCAGCCAGCCGTAATAATTCTCCTCCGGCATACGCGGCGGCTCGCCCTTGGCGGCCCGCTCCTCGTTCTCGGCCTTCAGCGCATAGGCGCGGCCCTGCGGGTCGCCGACGTTGTAGAGCGTCGCGGTGATACCCGGGTTCTGCGAAATGTCGAAGCCTGCGATGTCGCGGTAGGCGTCGATCGAGGTCTTCAGCGTCGCCGCCACATAGGCGATCGTCAGGTCGGGGTCCATGATGGTCTCATAGACCTGGTTGGGCTCGCCGGCGTCGAGTTTCGGTAGGCCGGAGACGCGGCTGACGAGATCGCTCATCTGCAGGGCGGTCAGCGGGTTGAGCTGGCCGATGCCGAAGGTCTGGCCGGCGTAGAACGGCTGGAAGAACACCGCGCTGAAACGGTTGTTGGGAAACTCGCGGCCGTCGACGACCTTGCCGCGGAACGATTTGTTCCAGACGCGCTCGCGGCAGGTCCACAGCGCGTAGCTGCCCTGCCTGTCGGCGCAGGCCTGGAATTGCGGCCGCTGGATGAAGTCGGTCACGTCCTCGCCGTCATAGGCGAAGTGCAATTTGCTGGAGAGGTAGGAGACCGCCTTGACGTAATAGGTCTGCAGCCGGTCATAGGCGTCGACGTTGTAGGTATGCTCGCCGACGATGGCGCCGACGATATGCATGGGGTCGATGCCGTAGGCGGCGGCCTGCTGTTTGATCTTGGTCCTCAGCTTGCCGTCGGTCTTCAGCAGCTTGTAGACCTTGCGATACTTGGCGTCGAAGGTGGTGCCGCCGGACTTCGTCCGTTTGCTCGAGGCGCCGGGGATGGGTGGCTGCTCGGCGCTCCGGTTGCCGGGCGGCACGACCGTCTGGGCGAGAGCCGGCCCGGCCGCGACGGCCAAGACCAGCGCAACGACGCCGGGGATAAAGATCTTTCGCAGAAGATGCCGCACGTGCCCGAGCCCTGCCTGTCTCTTGCAAAGTAGAAAAAGCGCCCGCGTCCGTCGAGCGCTTTTCTTTGGCGATGATATGGCGGCCGGTCTTGCGACGCCCTTTTTACAGGATGAAGCGCGACAGGTCGGTGTTCCTCGACAGGTCGCCGACATGCTTCTGCACATAGGCGGCGTCGATGGTAACCTTGCTGCCGTTCTGGTCGGTGGCGGTGAAGGAGATGTCGTCGAGCACGCGCTCCATCACCGTCTGCAGGCGCCGGGCGCCGATGTTCTCGACGCTGGCGTTGAGGTCGACGGCGATGCCGGCCAGCGCGTCGATGGCATCGTCGGTGAAGTCGAGCGTCACGCCCTCCGTGCCCATCAGCGCCACATACTGCTTGATCAGGCTGGCTTCCGTCTCGGTGAGGATGCGGACGAAATCATCCTTCTCCAGCGCCCGGAGCTCGACGCGGATCGGCAGTCGGCCCTGCAACTCCGGCAGCAGATCGGACGGTTTTGCCACGTGGAAGGCGCCGGACGCGATGAACAAGACATGGTCGGTCTTGATCGGCCCGTATTTGGTCGCCACCGTCGTGCCTTCGACCAGCGGCAGCAGGTCGCGCTGCACGCCTTCGCGCGACGGGCCGCCGGAAATGCCGTCCTGGCGCGCCGCCACCTTGTCGATCTCGTCGATGAAGACGATGCCGTCGTTCTCCGCCGATTCCAGCGCGCGCCGCACCACCTCGTCCTGGTCGAGCAGCTTGTCGGACTCGTCGTTGATCAGCAGGCCGTAGGATTCCTTGACGGTGGTCTTGCGCGTCTTGGTACGCTTGCCGCCCATCGCCTTCGACAGCATGTCGTTGATGTTCATGACGCCGATATTGGCGCCGGGCATGCCGGGGATCTCGAAGCTCGGCATGCCGCCGCTGCCGGTGTCGGCAACCTCGACCTCGATCTCCTTGTCGTCGAGTTCGCCGTCGCGCAGCTTCCTGCGGAAGGAATCGCGCGTCGCCGGCGAGGCGGTCTTGCCGACCAGCGCCTCGAGCACGCGCTCCTCGGCGTTCAGGTGGGCGCGCGCCTTGACGTCCTCCCGCATCTTTTCGCGGGTCAGCACGATGGCGACCTCGACGAGGTCGCGCACGATCTGCTCGACGTCACGGCCGACATAGCCGACCTCGGTGAACTTGGTCGCCTCGACCTTGACGAAGGGCGCGCCGGCGAGCTTGGCCAGGCGCCGGGAAATCTCGGTCTTGCCGACGCCGGTCGGGCCGATCATCAGGATGTTCTTCGGCATCACCTCCTCGCGCATCTGGCCTTCAAGCTGCTGGCGGCGCCAGCGGTTGCGCAGCGCGATCGCCACGGCGCGCTTGGCGTCCTTCTGGCCGATGATGTAGCGGTCGAGTTCGGAGACGATTTCGCGGGGTGAAAACGTGGTCATGGTACTTCTTACAATCCACTTTGCCACTGCTTGATCGCCTCGATCGGGCACAGCAGCATGATGATGTTGAGGGTCAGGTTGTCGCGGATGACGAGGCCGACGCCGAGTTCGAAAACGATGGCGAGCGCCACTGTCACCCATATAGGAAGCCTTGCGGCCATCGCAAAACCGAGCGCCATCCACAACGTGTCGGCGACCGAGTTGATGACGCTGTCGCCGAAATAGTCGAGCGAGATCGTCGCTTCGCGATAGCGGTTGATGATGAAGTCGGAGTTTTCCAGAAGCTCCCAGCCGGCCTCGATCATCACCGCGCCGACAAGCCGCAGCCCGACATTGACGCGCGGCATGATCAGCCACAGCAGCCCGTAGAACAGGAAGCCGTGGATGATGTGCGAGAAGGTGTACCAGTCGGACAGATGCTGGCTGTTCTCGCTGCTCTGCACCACGCCGTGCCACAGCTTCACCGTTCCGCATTTGCAGATCAGCGGCTGGCCCATCAGGTAAAGCGCCACGCCCTGCGCGGCGACAAGCGCCGCCGCCAGCAGCAGGCCGATCAGGAACACGCGCTTGTGCGCCCGAGCCTCAGGACCGGCGGCCGGCGCGATCGTCATGAAAACTCCTCGTTGTCGCGGGCCATCAGCAGCACGTGGCCGTAGACCGAATGCCGCTCGCCTATCGGACTGAAGCCGGCCTTCTCATAGGCGCGGATCGCCCGCGCATTGGCCGGGTCCGGGTCGATGATGACCCGTGGCGTGCCGTCCGCGAACAGCTCGCCGATGAACTGCCTGAGCAGCGCCGAACCATGGCCGACGCCGACCAGGTCCGGCTCGCCGATCGACAGGTCGAGGCCGAGCGTGCCGAAGGGCTGGTCGTTGTAGGGATGGTCGTCTTCCAGGTGCGGGTCGTAGCTCTGCAGATAGGCGATCGGCTTGCCGTCGAGCTCGACGATCAGCGGCTCGACCGACACCGAATCCATGTGCTCGCGGATGCCCGCGAGCTCCTGCTCGGCATCGTCCCACCATTCGGCCACGTGCGGCTGCCGCAGCCAGCGGCCGAGCAGGACGAAATCCTTGCTCGTCACCGGCCGGAAGCCGTAGCGGGTCTCACGCGGCATCGAGCGTTTCGACGACGAAGTTGCCGTTGGTGTAGACGCAGATGTCGGCGGCGATCTGCATCGCCTTGCGGGCGATTTCTTCCGCGTCCTTGTCGGTGTCCATCAGCGCGCGCGCGGCGGCCAGCGCATAATTGCCGCCCGAGCCGATCGCCATGACGCCATGCTCCGGTTCGAGCACGTCGCCGGTGCCGGTGAGCGCCAGCGAGACGTTCTTGTCGGCTACCAGCATCATCGCTTCCAGCCGGCGCAGGTAGCGGTCGGTACGCCAGTCCTTGGCGAGCTCGACGCAGGCGCGGGTGAGCTGGTCGGGATATTGCTCGAGCTTGGCTTCCAGCCGCTCCAGCAAGGTGAAGGCGTCGGCGGTGGCGCCGGCGAAACCGGCGATTACGCTGCCGCCCTTGCCGATGCGGCGGACCTTTCGGGCATTGCCCTTCATGATCGTCTGGCCGAGGCTCACCTGGCCGTCGCCGGCGATCACGACCTTGCCGCCCTTGCGCACCGTGACGATCGTGGTGGCGTGCATGGTCAGTTCATTCGACATGTCTTTGCTCCGATTCCGCGCGGTCCCGGTAAAGTGGCGATCCGCGCGATACGAGGTTGGTTGCGCCATATGTATGCCGCGGACGGCGGAATGCAAACGGGCGGGGCATATGCGGCGCGCGGGGTTTCGGTGACCGATGCCGGGTCGGTTTCGGACATGGTTTTCCTGCCGCGACGACGGGGGAAATTCGGCGGTGGCAAGTCGAGGCTTCGCTTTTCTTGTCGAGAAAGCACCTCCGTCATGACGTATCGGGCGACACCAGCACCCAGTGGGCGAGGCCGTGGACGACGTCCAGGACCTCGTGCACCTCGTGCACGGGTTTGCGCTGCCAGCCCGGCGGCCGTCCGGGGCGCAGCGGCCACAGGCGGCGGGCCGGGGGTGTCCGATGCGATGTTCGGCCGCGGCGTACCCCCACCCCTGACCCCTCCCCACAAGGGTGACGGGGATCTTGCGGTTGCGCGATACGTGCCCGCCAGCGGGCGAAGCGTCTTGCCTGGCCCGGCAGGTCGTCGAGGGCGGCGGCCAGCGCGTCGAGGCGCTGGGCCAGGCGCGTCGCGTCGAGCGGATCGTCGGGACGCGGGACCGCGATGGGGAACGGGTCGCTGAAGCCCGGAACAGAGATGCGCGGCACGCCGGTGGCCCGCGGCCGGGTGCGGACGGTCCACGGCGACAGGCGATCGAACAAGGGCAGGGCTGGCAGGCTGGGGCTTTGCGGTGGCCTGCGGGCACATAAGGCCTTGCCCGGGATCGCCGGCTTGCGCGGGCGTGGCGGCCGCACGACCAGCCCGCGCGCCGCCACGATGATCAGCCGCCGCACCGCCGCTTCGGCGGGGCGCAACAGCCGGAGCACGTAGCGGTGGAGCCGGCGTGGAAGGGTGGTGCCGCCGGCGAGGGCGGCCATGCCGACCAGCGTGGCGAGCACCCGCTTCAGCGCCTCGCCGTTTTTGTCGATCGCCGCATTCCAGTCCATTCGCCGCCGCTCCTTTCCGACACGGGCGGCGGGATTGTCGCTCGGGTTGCGGGGGCGGGGATAAAACGGTCGAGTTTTTTGCGGTGGATAGGGGTAAGTGGCTGGAGCGGCTCGGGATTGTCTTTGAGCATGCGATTTTCTCTTCACCGCTTCGATGGGATGCACAGACCTCCGTCATCCCGGAAACCGCAGCGAAGCGGAGGTTATCCGGGACCCATTCCGTAACCTCCGCTTAGTGGCGCGGGACCGAAACCACG
>QFCS01000519.1_pt1 | contig 57167 bp, 54 predicted proteins | sample 3576561 | NCBI WGS metagenome assembly QFCS01 | reverse complement strand
CATCATCCCGATCCAAAAGTTGAATTCGGAGCCGGGCACGCCGGATTCGGCGGTGGTGGGCACGTCGGGCAGGGCGCTGGCGCGGCGCGGCTAGCCCACGGCCAGGGCCAGCAGCTGGCCTTCCTTGATCTGGCCGATGACGGGCGCGATGGGCGAGAAGTAGTAGTCCACGCGGCCGGCGAGCACTTCGGTCACGGCTTCGGCGGAGCCCTTGAAGGGGATGTTCACCGCGTCGATCTGAGCGGCCATCTTGAACTTCTCGGCGTTGAGGTGGGTGGCGCTGCCCTGGCCGGCGGAAGCAAAGTTCATCTTGCCGGGGTTGGCCTTGGCGTTGGCCACCAGCTGCGGCAGCGTCTTGATGTTCTTGCTCGGCGCGATCACCAGCACGTTGGGCGTGGAGGAGATGGGCGTGACACCCGCGAAGTCGTTCACCGTGTCGAACGACAGCTTGGCGAAGGTGGAGGGGCTCACCGTGTGCGACGACGAGTGGATCATGATCGTGTAGCCATCGGGCGCGGCCGTGGCCACCGCTGCCTGGCCGATGGTGCCGCTGGCACCGCCCCGGTTGTCCACCACGATCGGCTGGCCCATGCTGGCGCTCATCTTGTCCGTGATGGCGCGGGCAATGATGTCCGTGGTGCTGCCGGCGGCGAACGGCACGATCACGCGGATGGCCTTGTTCGGGTAGCCCTGCTGGGCGGTGGCGGGCAGGCTGGTGACGAGGGCGATGGCGGCCAGGGCCGTGGCGTGGATCAGTTTCATGCTTGTCTCCGGTGAGTAGGTTCTGGCGTTGGTTTAATTCACCAATCAGTGAATAGTGGAAATTATAGGAGCAGGCACATGGGGACTGCAAGCGACGACTGCAGGGCTGTTGTTAAGGGTTTTCCCCATGATTTCGGGTGAAGCGGGCGACGGCTTGGGCGCTCGCAGCGCGACCTGGCTTGTGGTGCTGGCCAATTTTGTTAACTGAATGGTGAATTTCAGTTGATCGCTTGCAAACTCCGCCACTGCGGCGCTGCCGCGCTCGCGAAACCGGGCACGTGCAGCGAGCTCAGATCCAGCTGGCCGTGGTGCACCGCGAGGTGCGGCCGCCCGGCGCTGATCTCGTAGAAGCCGGCGTGGGCCGTGGCGAAGGCCTGGGCTTCTTCGGCGGGCGCGGTGCCGAAGCCGTCCACGTAGTGGTGGCCATTGCGCTCGATGTGCCGCACCCCCAGGCTGGCGGCGAGCAGCGTGTCCTGCTGCACTGCCAGGCCGGCCTGGCAGGTGAGGTCTTCGCCCGAGAGCAGCAGGCGTGGGTCCTGCGCGATGCGGTGGGCGTTGCGCAGCGAGCGGTAGATGCCCTTGCAGGCCTTGCTGGAGATGCCGTGGTAGCCGAGTGCCAGGCCTTCGTCGAGCGCGCCGGCGTGGTCGTCGGACTCGTCCAGGATCACCGGCACGCCGATGCCCAGTGAGGCGATGGATTCGCTCAGCGTCACCGTGCGCGCCAACGGCTGTTCCAGCAGCAGCGTGCGGCGCAGCAGGTCGGCCAGCGCGGGCGTGGTGCGCAGCGTCTGCCAGAAGCGGCCCAGGCTGGTCGCGTCGGTGAAGGTTTCGTTGCCGTCAAGCGTCACGCGGTAGTCGCTGCTCCGGCGTTGCAACACCTCGGCGATGCGGGTCAGGCGCTCCACATCGGCCTCGATCTGGCCGCAGAGTTTGAGTTTGAAGTGGTGCAGGCCGTGGCGCTGGATGGCGGCTTCCAGCGTCGCGGGCAGGCCGTCCTGCGGGTCGGCACCTGCGTCGCTTTCCACCAGCCGGTCGGCCAGGCCCACGGTGTGGCGCAGCACGACCTGCGCAGGCCGTTGGACGTCGAGCCGCGTGCTCCAGGGATCGCCCAGCAGGCCCGCACGGAGGCCGTCCACCCAGGTGTGTCCGGCAGCGCGCAGGGCGGCGTCGGCGATGGCTTTGTCCAGCAGGGCCGGGCCGAACTGCGCGGCCAGACGCGGCAGGCCGCGCGCGACGGATACCCCGATGGCCGCTTCACCCGCTTCGTGCGAGAACGCGTAGGGGCTGAGCGAGCCGCGCACGGCAAGGACGGATTCGCGCGCGTTGCGCAGCGACTCGCGCAACTGTTCGAAATTCTGCTCGTGCGTGAGCGCGGGTGACTTGTCGAACCACTTCGGCACCATCAGCTCGGCGCTGGCGCCTTCGACGCGGCGCCCGTCGACTTCCGCCAGCACACGGACGAAGGCCTGCGGGCATTGCGTGACGGTGGCCGCACCGAAGCGGAAGGGCAGGCGGAGTGTGACGTGGCGCTGATGGAGTTGCACCTCGTGCACGCGCAGGGGCACACCGGTCATGAAAGCTTCCTCCAGAGATCAATCACATGCCGTGCCGAGGAGCGGGCGCAGCCCGGCCCGTCGGGCACGTATTCAAAGGGTTCCACCGCCAGCCAGCCGGGGTAGGCGAGGTCTTTCAGCGCCTGGAGAACGGGCCTCTGGTCGGTGTCGCCCTGGCCCGGGCCACGGCGGTTCCGGTCGTTGAGCTGCACGTGTGCGATGTGCCCGCTGGCCAGAAACCGGCGCAGCACCTCGTGCACGGGCTCGGTCTCGCTGTGCGATGCCGCGCTCACGTCCAGCATGGTGCGCAGGGCGGGTGAGCCGATGCGGTCCACCATCGCGGCGGCGTCGGCCACCGTGTTCACCACGCTGGTTTCGAACCGGCCCAGCGGCTCGATGCAATACACCACACCGGCGGCCTCCGCATGCGGGGCGAGCTCGGCCATGGCGGCCTCGAAGCGCAGGCTGGCGTCGGCCACCGTCTGGCCGGCCTGTGGCGAGCGCTGCCGGGGCGAGCCGTGCACCAGCACGCGCGCACCGCAGGCGGCGGTGAAGTCGATCAGGCGGCGCAACAGGTCCAGCGTGCGCCGCCGCAGCGCCGCATCGCCGTTGACGAGCGACAGCCCATCGGGTTTGACCAGCAGCCAGTGCAGGCTGGAAATCGCCAGGCCCTGGCTGTGCGCCGTGGCGCGCACACGGTGTGCGGCGGCGGTGTCCAGCGTCTCGGGTTCGTCCGTCAGCGTGAAGGGCGCGATCTCCAGCGCCTCGTACCCCATGCGCGCGGCGGCCTCGCACTGGGAGGCCAGCGGCATGGGCTGCAGCACCTCGTTGCACAACGAGAGCTTCATGCCGGCGCCTTGCTCAGCGGCTTTCGGCCATACACGGCCCAGAGCTTCCAGGCGATGGTGACGAAGATGACGGCGGCCACGGTGCCGGCGATGGGGCGCGTGAAGAAGGGTGAGAGATCGCCGTCGGACAGGATGAGTGCGCGGCGCAGGTTCTTCTCCAGCAGGTCGCCGAGCACGATGCCCAGCACCAGCGGTGCCATGGGGTAGCCGTAGTGCCGAAGAAAGAAGCCGATCAGGCCGAAGGCCAGCATCACATACACGTCGAACAGCCGCCCGGCGATGGCGAAGCTGCCCACCGCGCAGAGCACGAAGACGATGGGCGTGATGAGGTGCTGGGGCACGCGAAGCACCTGCACCAGCGCCTTGGTGAGCACCAGCCCGAAGATCAGGATGCCGATGGTGGCGAACAGCATCATGGTCACCACGTCGTACACGAAGCTGGGGTTCTCCACCATGATCAGCGGGCCGGGCTTGACGCCGTGGATGATCATCGCGGCCATCAGCACGGCAGCGGGGGCCGATCCGGGGATGGCCAGCGTGAGCACGGGAATGACCGCACCGGGCACACAGGCGTTGTCGCCGGTCTCGGCGGCCATCAGGCCTTCCACCGAGCCCTTGCCGAACTTTTCCTTTTCCTTGCTTGCGCGCTTGGCGGCGGCGTAGGACGACCAGGCCGCCACGTCTTCGCCCACGCCGGGCACGATGCCCACGCCCGTGCCGATGAGGCCCGAGCGCAGGATGGTGCGCCAGTACTGCATCACGTCCCGCACTTTGGGAATCACCGTGTCGAAGGGGCTGATCTTCACTGGAGGCTGGCGGTCGCGCATGGCGGTGAGCAGCTCGGCGAAACCGAAGGCGCCCACCAGCGCGGGCACCAGCTGGATGCCCCCGGCCAGATCGCGCACGCCCCAGGCGAAGCGCTCGTAACCGTACTGCGGCTCCTGCCCGATGGTGGCGATGAACAGGCCGGCGATGCCTGCAATCCAGCCCTTGAGCGGGTCGTCGCCTGTGAGCGTGCCGGCGATGATGACGCCGAAGAGCGCAAGCCAGAAGAATTCGTACGCACCGAACTTGAGTGCCATGTTGCCCAGCACCGGCGTGAGCGTGGCGAGGAAGAACATGCCGATCAGCGTGCCCATTACCGAGCCGGTGGTGGCAATGCCCATGGCGCGGCCTGCCATACCCTGACGCGCGAGTGTGTAACCGTCGAGGCACGAGGCGGCCGAGGCCGGCGTGCCCGGGATGTTCAGCAGGATCGCCGAACGCGAGCCGCCGTAGATCGAACCGACGTAGGTGCAGATCAGGATCAGCAACGCCTGGCTGGGCGGCAGCTTGAGTGTGAGCGTGGTTACCAGCGCCAGCGACATGGTCGCGGTGAGACCGGGCAGCGCGCCCATGACCACACCGACCAGCGAGGCCAGCAGGGCGTAGGCGATCGTCTCGGGCGCGGCGAAGCGCCCGATCGACTGCCCGAACATGATCAGTCCATCAAACATACAGATTGCTTAGGGAAGGCGGACGAGAAAGACTTGCTGAAAGAGCAGCGTGACGACGGCCGAGGTGAGAACGCCGGCCAGCATCGCCACCGCGGCTCGGCGCATCGGGGTCGAGCCGGGGGGCATGAAGATCGCCACGAAAGCCGCGACGAACAGGGCCGTCACCAGCCAGAAAGGCGCGCGTCCGATCAGCAGGCCGGCATAGACCAGCGTGAGCAGCATCGTCGTGACGATGCGGCGGTTCAGCAGCGGCTCGACAGCCTCCGCCCCGGGCACTGGGGTTTCGCTGCCGCGCCGTACCCAGCCGCGCAGCATCAGCACCAGGCCGAGCAACGCGACGAGGCCGCCGATCATTTCGGGCACAAAACCCGGCATCGTGTAGAGCTCCGCGCCCATGGACTCGAAGCGCTCCATGCGCACGGAGCCGATCACGATCGCCAGGCCGAACACCACCCAGCCCGCTCCACCGATGAGGTCGGAGCGGGCGGTCTTTCCACCCTCACTCATGTTGTGTTCCGTGTGTGAAGGTCAGGGCTTGGGAATGCCCACGGTGTCGGGCGACACCTTGGCCTTGCCGGCCGCCTGCTGCGTCCAGGCGTAGGACTGGATGGCCGGGAACACGGCCTTCTGCGCTTCATCACCCGACATGGGGGCGAACATGGCGCCGCGCGACTGCGCGTACTTCTTCAGCGCATCGCTCTTCACCATCTCCGTGCTCCAGATGCGGTTGAGCGTCTGCGCCACTTCCGGCGGTGCGGCCTTGGGCACGAAGATGCCGAAGTAGTTGATCGGGTCCTTGAAGCCGGGGATGAACTGCGACAGCGGCGGGATGGTGCCGTAGCCTTCGATCTCGATCGACTTGTCACCCACCACCGCGAGGGGACGGATGCGCTTGGCGCGGATCATGTCGGTCTGCTCGGCCGCGAGTTGCGTCGTCACTTCCGTCTCGCCGGAGGCGGCCGCCACGGCGGCCGGCGCGCCACCGTCGTAGGTGACGTGCTTGTAGGTGACGCCGGCCGCGCGCGAGAGCGCCTCGATCGCCGAGTGGCCGCTGGAATTCACGCCCGCCGTGGCCACGGAGACCGCACCCGGTTTGGCCTTCATCGCGGCCAGCAGTTCGTTCATGTTCTTGTACGGCGCGTCCGCGTTGACGCCCACCACAGCGATGTGCGCGACGTTCAGGTAGAGGTTCCAGTCCGCGGCGGACGTGTCGAGCATGCCCAGCACCTTGTAGGTACCCAAGTCCTTCGCGCCACCGGCGGTCCAGGTGTAGCCGTCTGCCGGGGCGGCCATCGCGTTCTTGGTGCCCACCGAGCCCGACGCGCCGGGCTGGTTCATCACGACGATCTTCTGGCCGAGGTGTTTCTCCAGCTCGGCGGCGGTCACGCGGCTGACCTGATCGGTGGAGCCGCCGGGGGCCCACGGCACGATCAGCGTGATCGGGCGGTCGGGTTTCCACTGGGCCAGGGCGCTGGCCGATGCGGCGGCCAGCAAGGAGGTGATCAACAGGTGGCGAAGGGGCAGGGCGGTCTTCATGCGTTGTCTCCAGGGGTTTAATTCACCGAGCGGTTAATAGTAGAAACCGCCCCCTGCGACGTCAAGCCGCCAGCCGCCTCAGCTCATCAGGACATACCCTAGGATCACGTCGCACATGTGCGAGAGCCGCTCGTTGTGGGCCTTGGGCGTCATGAGGTCGCGCTCGAAGATCGCCGACAGCGTGTGGTTGTTCGACAGGTAGAAGTAGGACAGCCCGGCGATCGACACGTAGAGCTGCAGCGGGTCGATGCCGCCCCGGAAGGTGCCTTCGGCCCGGCCGCGCTCGATGATCTCGGCGAGCGTGGCGATGAGCGGGGAGTTGAGCTGGCGTGCCCGCTCGGACTGGGCCAGGTGCCGCGCGCGGTGCAGGTTGGCGCTGTTGAGCAGGGTGAGGAATTCGGGATGCTCCAGGTAGTAGTTCCAGGTGAACTCGACCAGGCGGCGCAGCGCGGTCTCGGGCTTGAGGTGCAGCAGGTTGAGCTGCTGTTCTTCGGCGCGGATGTCGCGGTAGGCCTGTTCCAGCACGGCCTGGAACAGGCGTTCCTTGTCCTCGAAGGAGTAGTAGATGAGGCGCATGTTGAGGCCCGCGCGCTCGGCGATGCGGTCCATGCGAGCGCCGCCCAGGCCGTGCTCGGAGAACTCGTCCCGGGCCGCGATCAGAATGGTATTCTGCGAGCGGTCGGCGTCTCTCAGGCGCTCTTCTGCTGCCGGTGTGGGTGGGGTGCTCATGCCGAGATAATTCTCCAATTGGTTAATAAAGTCAAATGACCCGGATCGCTGGCCACCTGCTTGTCGAATGCCTCATTGTCCAGGGTGTGACCCATGCCTTCGGTGTGCCGGGCGAAAGTTATCTCGCGGTGCTCGACGGCTTTCACGCGCACGCCGACCGCATCCGTTTCATCACCAACCGGCAGGAGGGCGGCGCGGCCTTCATGGCGGAAGCCCAGGGCAAGCTCACGGGCCGGCCTGGCGTGTGTTTCGTGACGCGTGGACCCGGTGCCACCAACGCCTCCATCGGCCTGCACACCGCCTTCCAGGATTCCACACCCATGGTGCTGTTCGTGGGTGACGTCGCCAGCGATGCGCGCGACCGCGAGGCCTTCCAGGAGGTCGACTACGCGGCGTTCTTCGGCCCCTCCACCAAGGGCATGGCCAAGCGCGTGGAACGCATCGACGATGCGCGCCGCATTCCCGAGTACGTGGCGCGTGCCTTTGCCACGGCCATGAACGGACGTCCCGGTCCGGTGGTGCTGGTGTTGCCCGAAGACATGCTCACGCAGACGGTGGAGGCCGAGCCGCTGCCGCGTGTGGAGCCCGTTCAGGCCTGGAGCGACCCGGGTGCGTTGCGTGAACTGCGGACGCTGCTGCTGGCCAGCCAGCGCCCGCTGGTGATCGCCGGTGGTGGTGGCTGGACGCCGCAGTCCGCCTCGGCCTTGCAGCGCTTTGCCGAGAACTGGCAACTGCCCGTGGCGAACGCGTTCCGCTTCCAGGACACCTTCGACAACCACCACGCCCTGTACGCGGGCGACGTGGGCCTGGGCATCAACCCCGCACTGGCGCGCCGCATACGCGAGAGCGACCTGCTGATCGCCATCGGCCCGCGCCTGGGCGAGGCCACCACGGGTGGCTACACGCTGGTGCAAGCGCCGGTGCCGGCGCAGAAGCTGGTGCACATCCACGCCAGCGCCGAGGAACTGGGCCGCGTGTACCAGCCCACGCTGGCGATTCACGCCACCATGAACGCCGCCGCGCGCAGCCTGGAGGTGCTGACCGCACCGCCCTCCGTGCCGTGGAGCGACTGGGCACTCGCGTGTCACGCCGACTACACGGAAAACCTCGACGCCGCCAACGGCGGCATCACACTGCCCGGCACCATCGACATGCCGGCGATCATTCACACGCTGCAGCAGCACCTGCCCGCCGATGCCGTGCTGACTAACGGTGCGGGCAATTTCGCGAGCTGGCTGCACCGCTTCTTCCGGTACCACGGCCTGACGAAGGGCCACAAGACCCAGCTCGCACCCACCAACGGCGCCATGGGTTACGGCGTGCCGGCGGGCATCGGAGCGGCCATCCTCACCGGGCGCACCGCCTTCACCATCGCGGGCGATGGCGATTTCCTCATGAACGGCCAGGAGCTGGCCACCGCCGCGCAGCATGGCGCCAGGAGCATCGTGCTGCTGCTCAATAACGGCAGCTTCGGCACCATCCGCATGCACCAGGAGCGCGAGTACCCGGCCAACGTCAGCGGCTCGGCGCTCGCCAACCCCGACTTCTGTGCGCTGGCCCGCGCCTATGGCTACGCGGCCGAGCGCATCACCCACACGGCCGAGTTCGAACCGGCGCTGCGGCGCGCGCTGGCCGCACCGGTGGGCACCGTGATCGAGGTGATGCTCGATGTGGATGTGATCACCACCCGCGGCACGCTGAGCGCCATTCGCCAGAACGCCCAGCGCAAGACGGCGTGAATACATCACAAAAGCGGCGGCACCTGCACACACCCTGACGGCGGGGCCCCTGCCTAGACTGGACCTATCCATCACAGGGGTATGTCATGTGGCAGGCAACGGACTCGGTTTGGAACGGCGGCATCGACAGGGCGGGGGCTCTGGGCATGCGCCCGCCTGGCATGGACTCGCAACACCTCCTGCGGGTGTTCGACGAGATCGACTACGGCATGCTCATCATCGATGCGCAGGGCCACATCCTGCACGCCAACCACCTGGCGCGCCATGAGCTGGCCAACGGCCGCGTCATCATGTCGTACGGCAACAACCTGCTCGGCAGCAACGCCGGCTTCACCTCGCAGATCCAGCAGGCCATGGAGTCGTCCTTCCGCGGACAGCGCCGGCTGCTGATGCTGGTCGAGGGCGAGAAGGAGTTGTCGCTGGCCTTCACGCCTCTGAGCCACCCGCTCGAAACGGATGCGCCTTCGGTGCTGGTGCTGATGTCGCGCCAGAGCACGAGCGACAACCTGGCCGTGCGCATGTTCGCCCGCTCGCTGAACCTGAGCCCGAGCGAAGAGTCTGTCCTCATGGGGCTGTGCCGGGGGATCCAGATCGCGGACATCGCCGAACAGCACGGGGTGGCGGAATCCACCGTGCGCAGCCAGATCAAGACCCTGCGCGAGAAGGCCGGGGCACCCAGCATCCGCCGCTTGCTGCACAGGATCAACAGCCTGCCGCCGGTGGTCCCTGCCTTGCGCATCATCACGCCCATGCCTCACAATGCCACGGAGTTTTCCCACCCGTGACGTGAGCCTGGATGCCTGCCCCTACCGTTTCTTTCGTTTCACCCCCCAACACCCACCACGTCGAAGCGCTCGCGGCCCTTGGCGTACCGCGCAAGTACCGCCGGGGGGCCCTGCTGATCCAGGAAGGCGAAACCGGCGACACGCTTTACATCGTGCTGCAGGGTCGCCTGCGCGCGTTTGTTGCTGACAACCACGGCCGTGAGCTCACGCTGGGCATGTATGGCCCTCTCGAGTACGTGGGCGAGATGTCACTCGACGGTGGGCCGCGTTCGGCCAATGTGGAAGCCGCTGAGGGAAGCACCTGCTCGGTGGTGTCGCGCGCCACGCTGCTGGACTACATCGCTGCCCACCCCGAATTTGCCCTGGAGCTCATGTCGCGGCTCATCCGCCGGGCCCGCCTGGCCACCGACAGCGCGCGCAGCGTGGCGCTGATCGACGTGTATGGGCGTCTCGTGCGCCTGCTCAACGAGCTGGCGCGGCAGCCGGACGAAAACGGTGAGCGCCCGCTGAAGGAGCGCCTCACCCACCAGCAGATCTCGCAGCACCTCGCCTGTTCGCGCGAGATGGTCAGCCGCCTGCTGAAAGACCTGGAGACCGGCGGCTACATCGACGTGCGCGACCGCTGGATCGTGCTGCGCAAGCCGTTGCCAGCCCGCTGGTGAGCACGGTCAGAGGTCGTTGACCATGGCCCGCGCCTGAAGCGGCGCCGCCGAGCTGGTGCCGGCCAGGCGCACCACGCTGCCGCTGCGGCTGCCCGCGCCGAGCACACCCCACAGTGCGGGGTTGTCATCGCAAGGCTCCAGGGTTTCAGGCACCTTCTTCACGCCTGGCCGCTGGGGCCGGCTCGCATCGGGGTCTGGCTTGCGCGGCGAGTAGAGTGCAAAGTCTCCGCCCGCCGACGGGTGAGCACGCACGCCACCCACGCTCACCGTGTTGCTGCCCGTGGAAAGGCTGTTGAACGTGCCGCTGCGCCGGATGGGTGTGGGGTTGCTGGCGTGGTCGACGAAGGAGCCGAGGTTTCCGCTGGTGTCGTAGAGCACGTCTTCCAGGTAGGACTGCCGCGCGCCGGTGTTCTGGCCGATGGCGACGTCGTCGCGCTCGATGTAGGCGTCGAACAGCGTCGGGGTCGCGCCTGTGTTGTGCAGGACGACCTTCCAGGTGCCGAACGGGCCTGTCGTCACCGACTTCCGGCGGCTGAAGGTCGGGGCCAGCGCCAGCAGGGCGCAGGTGCCATGGCTGCCCAGCGCACTGGTGGTGGGGTAGATCAGGCCGCACAACGGTGAGCCTTCCGCGTCGACCCAGATGCCGCCATGGCCCATGGACATGGGCGGCAGCGGCTGCGTGTGGCCGGGCGGCGTCACGCTGATCTGCACGCCTTGCGCCCCGGCCGGCAGCCAGAGTTCGAGGTAGCTCTCGGTGCGGTCGTCGGGTTGTACGCGCCAGTGCAGGGTCACCGAACCGCTGGGGGGCAATGTGGCGTTGGCGTGTGTGCGGCTCTGGTACGCATTGCCGGCGGGCACGGCGATCTGCAGGCGGCCGCCCAGCAGGGCGATGAGCTGGTCCATCGCCGCTTCCAGCACCGAGGTGCCGTCGTGCGGGCCGGCCAGCGTGCCCCAGCTGATGTTCACCACGACCTGCGCGCTCGGCGCGCAGCGCGCCAGGATGTACATCAACCCGTCGAGCACGCTCACGTTCATCGCGCCGCCCGAGGTGTCGAGCACGTTCGACCAGTCGAGCTGCACGGCCACCAGGTCGCAGCGGCTGGCCTCGTCGTCCATGGGGTGCAGCAGGTTGCCCTTGCCGCAGGCCAGGCTCATCACGTGCGTGCCGTGGTTGACGGGGCGGGTCAGATCCCAGAACTGCAGGTGTTCGTAGAGCGCGTCTTCGTCCACCTGTCCGTGGCGCGTGTAGGTGGCCATCGCCGCGTCGATGTCCGCACCCGAGAGCTCGTGGCCGTAGCCCATGTCGTGTGGCGTCGGGCCGGCGCGGGCGGGGTCCAGCGGCACGCAGTGGTGCGGCTGGTTGCCGGGCCAGTTGCCATTGACGGTGTCGTCCTGGCGCCAGAAGTGCTTCACACGGGTGTGGCCATGCGCGTCGAGGAACTGATCATTTGCGAAAGCCAGGCCGCCATCGATCAGGCCCAGCACCTTGCCGTCGAGCAGGCCGGGCGCAGGGGTGGGCACGCTGTCGGGCGTACACGGATCGACCAGCGCGTGAGCGTGGTGGCCCACCGGCAAGCCGAGTTCGAACCGGAGGATCAGGCTGCGCAGGTGGGGGTTGTTGCGCCACTGGTCGAAGAACCGCTTCTTCACCCGCGCGGTGCAGAAGCGCAGACCGGGCACGTCCAGGTACACGCGAGGAATCTGCAGCCACGCGGTGGAGGAGGCGGCCACCAGGGTCGGCACATCGGCCTCGGCGGTGAGCTCGATCACGATCGGCAGCCACTTGGGCGGCCTCTTGCCGCGGCCGAAGTGGTAGCCCGCGAAGCGATCGGCCTCCGCCCAGATCAGGTAGGGGTCTTCGTTGTCGATGGCGCCTGGGGCATTCCAGTCGATGCCGGTGAACTCACCGGTGGGCAATGGTTGCCACGCCGCGCTCATTGCCACTCCTTGAGCGCTTCCTCCCAAAGCCAGTTCAGCAGCGGCGCATTGCCCACCGCCGTGGACGTGGCCGAGCGCGTGTAGGCGTTGCCGCTGGTGTGGTCCATCGACTGGTTCAGGCTGAAGTCCAGCGGTTCGCCGTTGGGGCCTTCGAACAGACGGCCGTCGAAGCCGCGTTCGTGAACACGTGTGCCGGTGGCGCGTGCCACCAGGAATTCGGCCAGCGCCGTGCCCAGGAGGCGCCCTGCGGCACTATCGACGGGATAGTGCACGCCGGCGACCACGCGGTTGGTGGCGATGCGCGCGGCCAGCCGCTGCAGTTGTTCACGGGCCAGCGTGCCATTGGGTGGAGAACCTGTACCCGGTACAGCATCCAGCAGGGCCTCAAGAAGCGTGGCCACCGCGAAGGCCTCCGTGGCGTGACCACTGGGCCAGCTGCCATGTCCCGGGGTCTCGATCATGGGCTGGATCTGCGGCGAGAACGCCACCGGGCGGATGCTGGCGAAGATCTGCTTGAAGCGCATTTCCACCAGCACGCTCAAGGAAAACACCAGATCGATCAGTTGCAGGGTCTTCTTGTGGCGGTGAGCCGTGAGCCCGAGCAGGGACGACCAGAACGCGATCGGCGGGATTTTCTGGTCGACGATCTCGATCGCACGGTCGGCGCGCAGGTCTGCGTAGGAAGCGACCAGGTCGAGCTGCTTCTTGAATTGCGCCTTGGAGGGCGCGCGCATGCGCACCAGCGGCTTGCGCTGGATGGTGCTGGCCTGGAGATTGGCGAACTCGAGTGTGGCGTCCTTCGGGCCGCTACGGGTCTTGAAGAGGAGGCCTTCGACCAACTGGGAGAAGCAGGCTTCGTGGCGTGGGCCTTCGGCCCAGAGGGCCAGGTTGGCCGAGTTATCGAAAGGGGGTTCGGTGACGTGCAGCACCGCGCCATTGAAGGGGCCGACGATGGCAGCCCGGCTGAGTATCAGCGCATCCGCCGAGACCACCGCATTGGCCGACGCGCCGCCGCTGGCTCCTCCGCTCGCCCCTCCGCTGGCGCCCCCACTCGCTCCTCCACTCGCGCCCCCACTGGCTCCTCCGCTCATGTCGATTCTCCTGTTGATGGATGATGGATGTTCAATGCTGGCGTAAACCCAGCTCCGCGAAAACCTTGGCGCCGCGCTGCCGCAGGCGGCTGTGGCTGCCAGCGGCTGTGTACTTGGACAGGGTGAGATCGGGCTGCAGCGCGAGGATCAATTCAAAGGTTTCCCGGGCATCCTGCCTGTGCCCGAGTTCGTACTGGGAAATCAGCATCGCGCGCAAGGTCGGCAGGTGGTACCGGTTCTTGGCCAGCGACGAACGGCACAGTGCAACAGCTTCTTCGAGGCGTTCCATGGCCAGGTAGCTGTTGGCCAGCATCATCTCGAAATAGTATTTCTGGGGATCCAGCGGGGACAGGTGCAGCGCTTTCTCGGCCTCCATCATGGAGTCCTCAGGCGTGCCCCACATGGTCGACCACACGCTGTTGTACAGCCAGGCCATCGGGTCGTTCGGGTTGCTTTGCGTGGCTTCCTGCAACAGGCGATGTGAGGCGTCCACATCTTCTCCCAGATGGCAGAGCGCGTGTCCCTTGATGGCCATCGCGAGCGAACTGTTTGGTTCGAGGTCGAGTGCCCGGTCGGCGGTATCGATCGCTCGCTTGAAGTCACGTGCGGGTTCGCCGGAGAGGCCTTGCACCACCTGCATGATGTGCCACTTGGCCATCCAGGCCCAGGGCGTGGCCACGCGCTTGTGGCGTTCCACCACGGCCTCCAGCAGTTGCTGGCTGCGCTGCAGGTCGCGCGGCGTGGAGCGGTGCATGAGCGTGATGCCACCGAGCATCAATGCGTTGCTGTCGAGCTGCGGCACCGGCAGCACCAGGGTGCGCTGCACCACGTCGTTCAACAGGGCCCTGGCGCAGGCGGCGCACAGTGTGTCGAGCAGTTGGCTCTGGGTTTCGAGCAGATCGCGTGTGTCGCCGCTGAGGCGTTCCGCCCAGATCACCTCGCCGCGCTTGCGGTCCGAGAGCTCGGCCATGATCACGACCTTGTCGCCGTACGTCACATAGCTGCCGCCCAGCACGAAATTGGCATCCAGGTGCTGACCGATCTCGCCCGCGTTGGTCTGCCGTCCCCGGAACGCCGTGGTGGACATGCGCGATATCACACGCAGGTTCTGGCTGCGGGCCAGCTGCGAGATGACACCGTCGGCAATCAGTTCGCCGATGACGAACTGCTCCGGCGCATGGCTTCGCGTCTCGAAGGGCACCACGGCGATGGAGGGGCGGAAGTCGGTGGCGCTGGCTTCGGGCACGCGCGGGCGCACGGACGCCGACGTCCGGGACACGGGGTACAGGTGCCAGGTGCGAACGGGCTCTGGCCAGTGCTTGAGATAGCTCTCGCCGCGGTCTTCCACCTCGGCGTCCACACCGACGACGATGCCGTCGAACACGCTCGTGGTGACCAGGGTCTCACCCGGTGAGGCGAGGTCGGCCACCCGGGCGGCGAGATTCACGCCGTGGCCATACACGTCGTTCTCGTCCACGTACAGGTGGGTGGCGTTGAGCCCGGCGCGCAGATGCAGCTGCTGTGCCGGCGGCAGGGTTTCGTTCAAGGGCGCAAAGTACTTGTGCAGCGCCAGCGCGGCCCGCACGCCATCGGTGGGGTGGTCGAACTCGACCAGCATGCCATCGCCCAGACTTTTCACCAGGCGCCCATGACACGCTGGCAGCACCTGGGTGGTGGCGTGGTGCATGAAGCCGCGCCATTGGTTCACCACCGCAGCTTCGTTGGCCGCCATGAGGCGCACCGACTCCACCAGGTCAATCACCAGCACCACCTTGTGTCGCTGCTGCGGCAAAGGGGGTATGGAAGGTTTGTCCTGGTCCGCTTGAAGGGTCGAATCGGTCACGGGATGGCGTGCGGTCATGCCTGTTGGTTATCGAAATTCCTGTTGCAGTTTCTCACATGTCTTGCGGAAAGCTGAAGAGCAGGCGCGCAAAAACAGCAAAGCCGACTTGCGTCGGCTTTGCTGAAACTGAATGCACCGTGAGAGGTGCAAACGGAAGGATTACTTCAGGTGGTCGTTGACCAGCTTGGTCATTTCGAACATCGAAGCCTGGGCCTTCTTGAAGATTTCCTTCAGCTTGGCGTCGGCGTTGATCATGCGACGGTTGACCGAATCCTGCAGCTTGTTCTTCTTGATGTAGTCCCAGATCTTCTTGGTGACTTCGGTGCGTGGCAGTGGTGCGCTGCCCACGATGGCGGCCAGGGCGGCGCTGGGGGTCAGCGCTTTCATGAACGCAGCGTTGGGGGTGCGCTTCTTGGCAGGAGCCTTCTTCGCAGGAGCCTTCTTGGCCGGAGCGGCCTTCTTGGCAGGAGCCGCTTTCTTGGCCGGAGCAGCCTTCTTCGCGGGAGCCGCCTTCTTGGCCGGAGCGGCCTTCTTCGCAGGAGCGGCCTTCTTGGCCGGAGCCGCCTTTTTAGCGGGAGCTTTCTTCGCAGTTGCCATGGTTGAATTTCCTTCTAGAAGTTGACGAGTCGCCAGTGGAAAACGCGCTTTCTCACTGGTGTCTCGGATGCTAATGGAGTTGCACCATCAATCCAAGGTGGAGAGCGCCCTTTTTTCAAGCTTTGCGCAGGGTAGATGCCGGTTTTTGGCGAGGAAAACAACACTTCTTCGCCGGTGTGCCCCCCGCAGTGTGCCCCCCGGGGTGTTTCTGCTCAAATCCGGCGCTGATTTCCTCATCTCTTTCGAGCGAGTTTCACCATGTCCAACCCACCTGTTTTCGCGACCTGCGATCTGTGCGATGTCCACAAAAACGATGGCTCCGGCGCCTTCCGTGTGCTGCCGCCGGTGTTCCGCAGTTTCGGTGCGCGGACCCGATTCGCCGGACCGGTGGTGACCGTGAAATGCTTCGAGGACAACTCTCTCGTGAAAGCCGCGGTGGACAGTGCGGGTGAGGGGCGCGTGCTGGTGGTCGACGGCGGTGCATCCTTGCGGCGCGCGCTGGTGGGCGGCAATCTGGGCGCGGCGGCCGCCCGCAATGGGTGGGCGGGCGTGGTGGTCGACGGTTGCGTGCGCGATGTGGCCGAACTCGCGCAATGCGACGTGGGCATCCGGGCACTGGCGTCCATGCCGCTGCCCACCGAGAAGCGCAATGAAGGCCAGCGGGACCTCGCGGTCCAGATTCAGGGGGTGTGGGTGCGTCCGGGCGACTGGCTGTATGCCGACGAGGACGGCATCGTCGTAGCCGACCGCGCCTTGTGATGCGGCAGCAACGCGGAGCGTGAGGGGCGGAGATCCAGCGCCGGGCCGCCCCACGCTGGATCAGTCCCCTTGGGGGGCAGCGACCCGCGAAGCGGCGGAGCGTGGGGGCTCTTTCAAGCCGTGATGCCCTTGTAGAGCATGTAGCTGGCGAGCAGATACAGCAGGACCGCGAACACGCGCTTGAGCGACTTCACCGGCAGAGCGTGCGCGGCCTTCACGCCGACGGGCGCCATCAACACGCTGAAGACCGCAATCACCAGCAGCGCGGGCAGGTAGATGTAGCCGAATGAGCCGGGCGGCAAATCCTTGAGACCCTGGCCCGCGATCACGTAGCCGACCGCGTTGGCCAGCGCGATGGGGAAGCCCAGCGCGGCACTGGTGGCCACGGCGTTGTGGATGGTGACGTTGCACCAGGTCATGAAAGGCACGCTGACAAAACCACCGCCCGCACCGACAAGACCCGAGAGCATGCCGATGACGCTGCCAGCACCGACCAGACCCGGTGTGCCAGGCAGTGTGCGAGTGGGCTTGGGCTTCTTGTCAAGCAGCATCTGCGTTGCCGAAAAGCCGACGAAGGCCGCGAAGAACAAGGCCAGCCACGAACCCTTGAGCAACGCAAAGATGCCCAGGCTGGCGATGGCCGAGCCGATCACGATGCCCGGCGCCAGGCCCTTGACGATGTCCCAGCGAACAGCGCCGCGTTTGTGGTGCGCGCGCACACTGGAGATGGACGTGAAGATGATGGTGGCCATGGAGGTGGCGATGGCCATCTTGACCGCGAGTTCGGCTTCGACGCCGCGCGCTCCAAGGATGAAGGTGATGAAGGGCACCATCAGCATGCCTCCACCAATACCCAGCAGGCCGGCGAGGAAGCCGGTACCGAGGCCGAGTGCGGCCAGTTCGACAATCAGGATCGGATCTAGAGGCATGAAAGGTGTCTGCAAGTGCCGCCGGACCGGCATCCTGAACCGGGGTTCAGGTGGGCGAGGGCAGCGTGGCTTCGGGTTCGTCTGACGCGAGACGCTCGCACCAGCCACGCAATGTACCAAGCCCGGGCTCTATGAGCATTGGTTCAAGGAAATATAAAGCCCGGCGCGCACTGCAGACAGTTCAAATTGTAGAGGTTGCGCGAGACGGGAGCAGACCATCGGTCGATATACCTGAGCGGGTGACAGGCGGTGTGTCAGAGCAGCCGGCCATCCTTGTCGAGCGTCTGGTCGAGTCGGCGCATGAGTTCTTCCACGCGCGCCTGCGTGTGCGGGTCGAGGGGTTCGTTGTCGAAGCCGCCACCGGCCTCCGCGAATGCGCTGTGCTCGGGCTGCCCGAACGACGATGCCTGGAAGCTTTCGGCCTCCTTCTGCGAGAGCTCGAACGCGAGGTTGAGTGAGGCCAGCACCGCGATGCGGTCGCGTGCCTTCACTTTGCCGGCATCGCGGATGCGGCACATGGCCGTGTCCACGCGTTCCACCGCGTCGAGCAGTGAGGCTTCGCCGCCAGGTGGGCAGGAGAGCAGGTAGCTCTGGCCCATGATCTGCACTTCGATCTGTTTGCTGCCGGGCTTGCTCATGAACGTTCCTTGCGGTTGTCTGGGGGGGCGTCGGTCACGCCGGGTGGCAGGCGATCAAGCAGCGCATCGATGCGGGCACGGGCGGCCATCAGACGGGACTTGAGCGAGTCGCGCTCGGCCTGCAGCGCATGCACCTGTTCAACCAGCAGGCTGTTGGTGCGCTGCAGTTCCTCGTGGCGAAGCAGAAGCCGCTCGACACGTTCGGTGATCTGGTCAATGTGCTTGGGATCGGCCATGTTGGGGGACTCGGTGTTTTTGCATTGTAGGGTTGCCCTGCGCGCCCTCGACTTAGAATGCGCGGTGTTGGTGCTCGCGGTGTGGTTCTCATGCCGCAGTTCAACGGGAAGCAGGAGGGTGAATCCCCAAGGATGAGCCTAACCTGCGCTGCCCCCGCAACGGTAAGCAGACGAGTGGTCGTGAGCGCATGCGCGAACGGCTGTCTCAACCTTCGTCAAGCAGCCACTGGGCGACACGCCGTGTCACCTGGGAAGGCGATGGAGGTCGGTCTGTCAGCCCGGATACCGGCCAACAAGGTGGTGGTGCGTCTGGCGACAGAGGCACCACCGTGATGCCCAGGCACCGTCGGGGAAGACGGTGAGGGCCTTGTCCGTTCTGTTTCATCATCATGAAAAATTGCACCCTGGCCGTGCTGCCGCTGGCGTTGCTGGCTGGCTTCGGTTCGTCCGCCTCCCACGCACAACAAGCCTCCGCTCCCACCACCCTGAAGGAAACCGTGGTCACGGCCACGCGGGTTGAAACCCGTACCGACGCCGTTCTCAGTGATGTCGTCGTCATCGAGGCCGAGACGATCCGGCAGTCGGCCGGTCGCTCCCTGTCGGAGATCCTGTCGCGCCAGGCGGGCATCCAGATGACCGCCAACGGTGGACTGGGAAAACAGTCCGGCCTTTTCATCCGTGGTACCGAGGCACGCCACATGCTGCTGCTGATCGACGGGGTGCGCTACGGCTCCAGCACCTCGGGCTCTGCCGTGCTGGACAACATTCCGCTGAGTGCGATCGATCGCATCGAGGTGCTCAAGGGCCCTGCATCGGGTCTGTATGGCAGCGATGCCGTGGGCGGCGTGGTGCAGGTGTTCACCCGACGCGGGGCGAAGGGGTTCCATCCGCAGGCCAGCGTCACGGTGGGCAGCTATGGTCACCGTGAGGCCACCGCCGGCTTCAGCGGCGGTACCGATGAGCTGACCTACAGCCTGAACGTGGGCAGGTTGCGCGAAGATGGTTTCTCAGCGACCAACAGCCGGGTGGCTTTCGGCAACTACAACCCGGACAAGGACGGCTTCGAGCAGGACAGCGTGTCCGGCTCGCTGCGCTGGGCGTTCGCTCCCGGCTGGAGCACCGACGTGCATTTCACCCAGGCCGACGGGACGAGCCGGTTCGACCAGGGGCCGGGCACGTTCGACGTGCGTTCTGAAACCACCACCCGGGCGGCGGGCTGGGGCCTGGAGCGCAAGTGGTCGGCCGATTCGCGCACGCAACTCCGCCTCTCGCGCAGCAACGACAAGTCCGACAGCATCAGCTCGCCCGCACCGGCGGATGTGTTCAACACCGCCCAGACGCAGATCACACTGCAGCACGACTGGAACACCGCTCTGGGCAACCTGCTCGTGGGTGTGGAGTCGATCAAGGAAGAGGTGACGGGAACGCAGGCGTACGCGGTGCGCTCGCGCACCACGGATGCGGCCTTCATCGGTATCACGGGGCAGGCGGGCAACCACCTCTGGCAGGCCAACATGCGGCGGGACGACAACTCGCAGTTCGGCGGGGCCACCACGGGCTTTGCGAGCTACGGCTACCAGCTCACACCGAACTGGCGCCCCCACGTTGCCTACGGCACGTCGTTCAAGATGCCGTCGTTCAACACGCTTTACTACGTGTCGCCCTTCTTCAACGGCAACCCCACCACCCAGCCGGAGCGGGGCAAGAGCAGCGAAGTGGGACTGACCTACACACAGGGGCTGCACGAAGTGAAGCTCACGCGGTTCGACAACCGCGTGCGTGGCTTCATCACGCTGCAGCCGGTGGTGGCCAACGTGCCGCGCGCGCGCATGGAGGGCTGGACGCTGGCCTATACCGGCTCGGCGGGCGCCTGGAGCTGGTTCACCAACCTGGAGTTGCTGGATGCCCGCAACGAGATCACGGGCCGCAAACTGCAGCGCCGGGCCGACGAGGTGCTGACTGCGGGCCTGGACCACAAGCTGGGCGCCTGGAACTGGGGTGCCTCGCTGCAGCTGGTGTCGGACCGTTACGAGAACGCCACCAACACGCAACGCCTGCCGGGCTTCGGTACCCTGGACCTGTACGCACGCTACGCTCTGGGCAAGGACTGGTCGCTGGCGTTGCGTCTGAACAATGTGGGTGACAAGGCCTATGAAACGGCCTACGGCTACAACCAGCCGGGGCGTGCCACCTACGTCACGCTCAACTGGGCGCCCAAGCCGTGATGTTCGATCCCGGCCCTGGGTGGCGGTTGCCGGAAAGGGCCGGGTGGAAACTTTCGGGAGAGATCACGTGAGCCTCACACCAGGCCCCCAGCGCATCGTCTGCCTCACCGAGGAGACCACCGAGTGGCTGTACCTGCTGGGGCAGGAGCATCGCATCGTCGGCATTTCCGGCTACACCGTGCGGCCGCGCCGCGCGCGCGAGGAAAAGCCCAAGGTCAGTGCCTTCCTGAACGCGAAGATCGACCGGATCCTCGCCTTGCAGCCGGACTGCGTCTTCGGGTTCTCCGACCTGCAGGCCGACATCGCCGCCGAGCTCATCCGCGCGGGCGTGCAGGTGACGGTTTTCAACCAGCGCAGTGTGGAGGAGATCTGTTCCATGCTGTACCAGGTGGCTGCGGTCGTGGGGTGTACCGGCGAAGGGCTGGCCTGGATCGACGCCACGCGCCGGCAGCTCGACGGCATCCGTGCCGCCGTGCAGGCGCTGCAGGCCCAGGGGCGGCGACGCCCGCGCGTGTTCTTCGAGGAGTGGGACGAGCCCCACATCAGCGGCATCCGCTGGGTGTCGGAGCTGCTGGGCATCGCAGGCGGTGACGACGTGTTCCCCGAACTGGCTGCGATGCCGCTGGGCAAGGACCGCATCATCGCGGACGGCGCCGAGATCGTGCGGCGCAACCCCGACATCGTGATCGGCTCCTGGTGCGGCAAGAAGTTCCGCGCCGAGAAGGTGGCCGCGCGCACTGGCTGGGAAGCCGTGAATGCGGTGAGGAACGGCCAGCTGTTCGAGATCAAGTCGGCCGACATCCTGCAGCCCGGACCGGCCGCGCTCACCGACGGTGTGGCGCAGATGCACCGCATCGTCATCGACTGGATGCAGCGCCATGGCTGACCCCATCGCGCGCAGCGAATTCGTTCTCGGTGGGCAGCGCAGCGGCAAGTCGCGCCGCGCGGAATCGCTGGCCCGCCAGTGGCTGGCGGATGCAGCACTTCACCGCGCGGTGCTGATCGCCACCGGCCAGCCCTGGGACGACGAGATGCGCGAGCGCATCGCGCGCCACCAGCGCGACCGCGCCGAACGCGTGCCCGGCATGGACACGGTGGAAGAGCCACTGGCGCTGGCGGAGGCGCTGGCGCAGCACAGCGCGCCGGACACGCTCGTGGTGGTGGACTGCCTCACCCTGTGGCTCACCAACCTGCTCATGCCCGCCGAAGGCGCGGGCGTCGATGCCACGCGACCCACCGCCGCGCTGTGCGACGCGATCGCTGCCGCGCCCGGTCCGGTGGTGCTTGTCGGCAATGAAATCGGCCTGGGCGTGATTCCCCTGGGGCGCGAAACCCGCGCCTTCGTGGACGCGCTGGGCGCCCTGAACCAGGCCGTGGCGGTTGCCTGCGAGCGCGTGACGCTCATGGCCGCGGGTCTGCCTCTCACCTTGAAAGCGCCTGCGTGATGTCCCGTGTCTTCTTCTTCCGCTGGGCCGTTGCGCTCACGCTGTCGTCCGCTGGTGTGCTGCACGCAGCCGGTGTGCAGGTGACGGACGACCGCGGTGTGACCGTGGCGCTGCCGCAACCGCCGCAGCGCATCGTGTCCGTGCTGCCGTCGCTTACCGAGACGGTGTGCGAACTCGGCCAGTGCCACCGACTGGTGGGCGTGGACCGTTATTCCAACCACCCGGCCCCGGTGCGCGCGCTGCCGCAGGTCGGTGGTGGCATCGACCCGAACATCGAAGCCATCGTGGCCCTCAAGCCCGACGTGGTGCTCATGGCCACCTCGTCGCGAGGCGTGCAGCGGCTCGAGTCGCTCGGCGTGAAGGTGCTGGCCATGGAGCCGAAAAGCTCGGCAGACGCGCAACGCGTCATGGGCAAGCTCGGTCAACTGCTCGAGGTGCCGGATGCCGAGCGCATCTGGCGCGCCATCGATGCCGGCGTGTCGGCGGCGGCGCAGTCGCTGCCGCCGGGCGCAAAAGGCCTGCGCGTGTACTACGAGGTGAGCGCGGGCGGCTATGCGGCCGGCACGAAGTCCTTCATCGGCGAGATGATGGCCCGGCTCGGTCTTCAGAACGTCGTGACGCCCGCCATGGGGCCCTTCCCGCGTGTCAATCCCGAGTACGTGGTGCGCACCAACCCGGACCTGATCATGATCGGCGCGCGCAATGTGCAGGGCCTGGAGTCCCGGCCGGGCTGGCGCAGCATCCGTGCCTTGCGAGAGCAGCGGGTCTGCGTGTTCACCGCCGACGAGTCCGATGTGCTGGTGCGTCCCGGCCCCCGCATGGCCGAGGCCGCGCGGCTGATGGCACGCTGCATCACCGAAAAGGGCGCGCGATGAGTGGTGCACGCCACAGCCTCTGGCTCGCCAGTTCCCTGCTGGTGGCCGCCGTGGCCGTGCTGGTGCTCGGTGCGGGCGTGGGCAGCACCGGCTTCGACAGCGTGCTGCGCGCGCGGCACGACCCGGTGGCCTGGCAGATCCTGTGGGACATCCGCCTGCCGCGCACGCTGGGGGCGTGGGTGGCCGGCGCGCTGCTCGGCCTGGCGGGCGCGGTGGCGCAAGGGCTTTTCCGCAACCCACTGGCCGACCCGTACCTGCTGGGCAGCGCCTCGGGTGCCGCGCTCGGCGTGGCGCTGGCCCTGGCGCTGTTCGGTGCCACGCCGTTCGCCACGCAATGGCTGGTGCGGCTGGGCCTGACGGGCGCGGCCTTCGCGGGCGCGGTGATCGGCGTGGTGCTCACGCTGGCGCTGGCCAAGGGCGTGCAGCACACGCTGCGCCTGCTGCTGGCGGGCGTGATCGTGGGCGTGGTGCTCGGTGCTGCGCGCGATCTGGTCACCATCGCCTCGCCCGACGTGCTGCAGGCCATGCAGGGCTTCATGCTGGGCAGCACCGGTTTTGTGGGCTGGGCGGCCTGCGGCGTGATGGCGGCCATGCTGCTGGCCGCGCTACTGGTGGGGGCTTCGCTGGGGCGCGTGCTCGATGGCCTGGCACTGGGCGAGGCCACGGCCGTCAGCCTGGGCCTGCCGTTGTCCGTCGTGCGTGTCGTGCTCGTGGCGGTGCTGGCCCTGGCCACCGGTGCGTCCGTGGCGCAGACCGGCCTGATCGCCTTCGTGGGGCTGGCTTCGCCTCACCTCGTGCGCTCCATCGTCAAGACCACGCACGGCCGGTTGATCGTCCTCAGCGCACTGATGGGCGGGCTGCTGCTGATGTCGGCCGACGTGCTGGCGCGCTGGGTCATCGCCCCGCAGGAATTGCCGGTCGGTGTGCTCACTGCCGTGCTGGGTGGCAGCTACCTGCTCTGGCTGATGCACCGGCGCCGCCGGCCGGGAGGTGGACTGTGAGCGCCGTCCAGCCCATGGCGCTGCAAGCGCAAGGTATCGGCGTGGTGCTCGGTGACGCACCCGTGCTGCATGGCATCGACATCGCCTTGCCCGCCAGTCGCTGGACCAGCGTGGTCGGCCCCAACGGCGCGGGCAAGTCGACCCTGCTCAAGGCGCTGGCGGGGCTGCTGCCGCACAGCGGGCAGGTGAGGCTGCTGGACCGCCCGCTGGCCCATTGGCGTGGCCGCGAACGCGCGCGGCACCTGGCGTGGCTGGGGCAGGGCGAGCAGGGCGCCGATGACCTCAGCGTGTGGGATGTGGCCATGCTGGGCCGCCTGCCCCACCAGGCCTGGCTGGCCGCGCCGTCCGACGCCGATCGCGCGGCGGTGGAACAGGCTCTGCGCGCCACGCAGGCCTGGGACTGGCGGGAGCGTCCGCTGGGCGCGCTGTCGGGCGGCGAGCGCCAGCGCGTGCTGCTCGCGCGCCTGCTCGCCGTGCAGGCCGACGTGATGCTGATGGATGAGCCGCTGGCCAACCTCGACCCACCGCACCAGGCCGACTGGCTGCTCCTGGTGCGCGAACTCGTTGCCCATGGCAAGACCGTGGTGAGCGTGCTGCACGAGATCGGCATGGCGCTGCACGCCGACCAGATGGTGGTGATGGCCGCCGGCCGTGTGCGCCACCAGGGCACCTGCGACGACCACGCGACCCACCGCGCCCTCGAACAGGTCTTTGACCATCGCATCGCGATCCACCCCCTCGGCGACCAGTGGGTCGCGCTGCCCCGCTGAACATGACACACCCCCCCTGCGCCGCTTTGCGGCTTCCCTCCTCTCTGGCGCGCCTTCGGCGCTGGGCGGGGGACGGCATCTCGGGCCGGCGGAGCCGGACCCTTGATGCCTCTGGTGGAGGTTGTCTCTCCTTCTCTCGTTGTGGGCCGCACGCCGGTGCGGTGAAAAACTGATATGCAGATCGAAACTCCACCCGTGTTGCGGGACACCCCCAAACCCCAGGGCGAACGGCGCGGCCTGGTGCTGGTGCACACCGGCACCGGCAAGGGCAAGAGCACCGCCGCGTTCGGTCTTGCGCTGCGTGCCCACGGCCGTGGCAAGACCGTGAAGGTCTACCAGTTCATGAAGGTGCCGTCGGCGCGGTTCGGCGAACATCGCCTGTTCGAGCAGCTCGGCATTCCCATCGAAGGGCTGGGGGACGGCTTCAGCTGGAAGAGCCGCGATCTGGACCACTCCGCCGAACTCGCGCGCGACGGCTGGGCGAAGGCCGAGGCCACCATCCGCGCCGGCGGGCACTTCATGGTGGTGCTGGATGAAATCATGTACCCGCTGCGCTACGGCTGGGTGCCGCTGGACGCGGTGCTCACCTGCCTGCGCGAGCGGCCGCCGCAGGTGCACGTGGTGCTCACCGGGCGCGGCGCGCCGGCGGAACTGATCGAGCTGGCCGACACGGTGACGGAGATGACGCTGATCAAGCACCACTTCAAAGCTGGCGTGCCCGCGCAAAGAGGCATTGAAGACTGATGGATCTGAAACACCCCCGCCGCGCTCCGCGCGTCCCCCCTCAAGGGGGCGATACCTGCCGCCCGGCCAAGCCGGTTCTGCGGTATCCCTTGCTGGGGCCTTTGGCGTTCGGGCTGCTCGGCGGTTTCGGCGTTACCCCCGCACTCGCGCAGCACCGCATCGTCACCCTCTCACCCTCGCTCACCGAAGCCGTGTGCGCGCTCGGCCACTGCGCGCAGCTGGTCGGTGTGGACCGCTATTCGAGCGGGCCGGGACCGGTGGCGAAGCTGCCGAAAGTCGGTGGCCTGCAGGACGCGCAGATCGAACACATCGTCGCGCTGCGCCCAGACATGGTGTTGCTCGGGCCGCGAAGCCGCGCCGGCGAGCGCCTGAGCGAACTCGGCGTGCCGGTGCAGACCTTCGACGCGCGCACCCATGCCGACCTCAAGCGCATGCTGCTCGCGCTGGGCCAGTCGCTCGGCGAGACCGCGCGCGCCCAGGAACTGGTGCAGCGCATCGAACAAGAGCTGGACGCCGCCGCACGCCGCGTGCCGGCGGCGCTGCGCGGCCGTACGGTGTACGTGGAGGTCGGCGTCGGCCCCACGGCGGCGAGCGCGAAAAGCTTCATCGGTGAAACCGTGGCGCGGCTGGGCCTGGTCAACATCGTCAGTGGCGATGCGGGCCTGTTCCCGCGCGTCAACCCCGAGATGGTGGTGCGCCGCTCGCCCGATCTGATCATCGGCCCCGCCGCCACCTTGTCGGCGATGGCCGACCGCCCGGGCTGGGCCGCCTTGCCCGCGCTGCGCCGGCAGCAGGTCTGCCAGCTCGACGCCGAGCGCATTGACCTGCTCTCGCGCCCCGGCCCCCGCCTCGGCGAGGCCGCCCACATGCTGGCCGACTGCCTGCTCGCCCTGCCCACACGCCCCTGAACCGGAGACCCCATGCAGACCCGAAAGATTCCCGCCACCATCGTCACCGGCTTCCTCGGCGCCGGCAAGACCACGCTGCTGCGCCACCTGCTCACGAACGCGCAGGGCCGCCGCATCGCTGTCATCGTCAACGAGTTCGGCGAACTGGGTATCGACGGCGAACTGCTGAAAGGCTGCGGCATCGGTTGCGACGAGAACGGTGAAGAGAACGGCCAGCTGTTCGAGCTCGCCAACGGTTGCCTGTGCTGCACCGTGCAGGAAGAGTTCGCGCCCGTGATGGAGCAGCTTGCCGCGCGGCGCGACCAGATCGACCACCTCGTCATCGAGACCTCGGGCCTGGCCCTGCCCAAGCCGCTGGTGCAGGCCTTTCAGTGGCCAGCGCTGCGCAACGCCTTCACGGTCGATGCCGTGGTGACCGTGGTGGACGCACCCGCCGTGGCCGCGGGCCTGTTCGCCGAAGACCCGGCGGCGGTGGACGCCCAGCGCCGAGCCGACGAGAACCTGGACCACGACTCGCCGCTGGCCGAACTGTTCGAAGACCAGCTCGCCACCGCCGACCTGGTGGTGGTGAACAAGACCGACGGCCTGGACGCGGCCGCTCTGGTGGGCGTGGAGACCACGATCCGCGCCGAGACGCCGGCCGGCGTGAAACTGGTGCACGCGCAGCACGGCCGGCTGGACCTGGGCGTGCTGCTCGGCCTGGAGCGCGCGGTGGAAGACGTGATCGACCAGCGCAAGACGCACCACGACGAGGAGGAGGACCACGACCACGACGAGTTCGATTCGGTCTCGCTCACGCTGGACACGCCGGACCGCCAGCGCCTGCTGGACGCGCTCGTCGCGCTCGTGCAGCGCCATGAGATCTACCGCGTGAAAGGCTTCGTGGCCCTGCCCGGCGCCGCCATGCGCCTGGTGGTGCAGGGCGTGGGCCAGCGCTTCGACAGCCACTTCGACCGCGCGTGGCGCGCAGACGAAGTGCGGGCCACGCGCCTGGTGTTCATCGGCGATCACCTCGACCGCGACGCGTTGCAGAGCGAACTGCAGTCGACCCTGAGCGCCGGCGCCAGCGCGGCCTGACATGCACCTGCTGTCCACGCGCCCGGGCGGCCACGTCGAGGACGGCGGGCAGGGCATCGTGCGCGTGGAGCAGACCCCGGGTGACATCGTGGTGCTCAGCGCAGCGGACACCACACTCTCGTTGCTGGCCGATGCCGCCAACAGCCTGGGCGATGGCTTTCCCACCGTGCGGCTGGTGAACCTCATGTGGCTGCGCCAGCCCGCCTCCACCGACATGTACGTGGACGACGTGCTGCGCCATGCCCGTGTGGTGGTGATCGACCACCTGGGCGCACCGAGCGACTGGGCCTACGTGGTGGAGCAGGCGGTGGCGCTGGCGGCGAAACACGGTCAGTGGCTGGCGCTGTTCTCTGGCGACAACGCGCAGGACCCGCAGTTGCTGATGCGCAGCACCGCATCGCCCGAGGATTGCGACCAGCTCTGGCGCTGCCTGCGCGAAGGCGGACGCGACAACGCACAGGCCTTCTTCTCCCTCATCGGCCACGCGGCATTCGGTCTCGGTCCAAGGCCACCGTTGCCGGTCCCGTTGCCGCCAGTGATGCTGTACACGCCGCAGGCCGTGGCGCCCTGGCGTGCCGGTGCACCCGTGGCCCTGCTGGTGTTCTACCGGGCACACCTGCAATCGGGCAACACGGCCGTGTTCGACGCCATGCTGGCCGCGCTGGCCGACGAGGGCCTCAACGCCATCGCCGTGGCCATCGATTCGCTCAAGAACCCCGGCAGCCTCGCCACGCTGCAAGGCATGGCCGCCGGGCGCGGCGTGGCCGTGGTGCTCAACGCCACCAGCTTTGCCGTGGCCTCGCTCGACGGCGACGGTGCGGACGAGGTCACGCTGGCCGGTGATGCGCCGGTGCTGCAGCTCATCACCGCCGGTTGCTCGCAGGAACAATGGCAGGCCGACCCGCACGGCCTGGCCCCCCGCGACCTCGCCATGCAGGTGGTGCTGCCGGAGGTGGACGGCCGCATCGGCACGCGCGCCATCAGCTTCAAAGGGCTGGCCTGGCGCTGCGAACGCACCGAGGTGGACGTGGTGCGCTACCAGCCAAAACCCGAGCGCATCCGCTTCGTGGCCGAACTCGCGCGCCGCTGGTGCACGCTGCGCGACAAGCCGAACGCGGACAAGCGCCTCGCGCTGATCCTGGCCAACTACCCGAACGACGACGCACGCCTGGCCAACGGCGTCGGGCTGGACACGCCCGCGTCCACCGTGACGATCCTGCGCAGCTTGCGCGAAGCGGGGTACTCCACTGGCGAACTGCCCGCAGACGGCGACGCGCTGATGGCGCGGCTGGTGCTGGGCGTCACCAACGACACCGACGCGAACGACCACCGGCCGGTCGGACAGAGCCTGGCCATGGCCGACTACCTGGCCGACTTCCACGCCTTGCCACAGGAGAACCAGGACGCGGTGAACACCTTGTGGGGCGCACCGGAACAGGACCCGATGCTGCGCAGCGGCCGCTTCATGGTGCCGGGCCTGCGCCTGGGCCAGGTGTTCGTGGGTATCCAGCCGGCGCGCGGGCGCGACCTCGATCTGGTGGCCACGTACCACGATGCCGACCTCGTTCCCACGCACGCCTATCTGGCTTTCTATTTCTGGTTGCGGCGCCGCTTCGCGGTGGATGCGGTGGTGCACGTGGGCAAACACGGCAACCTCGAATGGCTGCCGGGCAAGAGCGTGGCGCTCGGTGCGGCCTGCTGGCCCGACGCCATCCTCGGGCCCCTCCCGCACCTGTACCCCTTCATCGTGAACGACCCGGGCGAGGGCAGTCAGGCCAAGCGCCGCACGCAGGCGGTGATCATCGACCACCTCATGCCCGCCCTCACGCGCGCCGAAACCTACGGCCCGCTGCAGGAGCTCGAGCGCCAGATGGACGAGTACTACGAGGCGCTCTCGCTCGACCCGCGCCGCGCGAAGCGGTTGCGCGAAGGCATCCTGGCGCAGGTGCTCAAACACCGGCTGCACCAGGAACTGGGCTTCCAGCCACCGGCCGACGAGGCGCAGCGCGAGCAGCTGCTGGCGCGGCTCGACGCCTACCTGTGCGAGATCAAGGAATCGCAGATCCGCGATGGGCTGCACATCCTCGGCGAGTCGCCCCAGGGCCGTCAGCGCACCGACACGCTGGTGGCGCTGGCGCGTTTTCCCGGCGGCCAGGTGGCGGGGCAGGGCAGCCTGCTGGTGGCGCTGGCACAAGACCTCGGCCTGCAGAACTTCGACCCGCTCAGCCCGGAATGGGCCGAGACCTGGACCGGGCCACGCCCGGCTGTATTGCAGGCCCTGAGCGACGAGCCCTGGCGCCACGCCGGGCACACGCGCGAGCGGCTGGAGTTGCTGGCGAGCGCGCTGGTCGAGCGGCACCTGGGCGAGCACGCCATGGCGATGGACGCCGAGGCGTCGCCGCACACGGCGCCGGTCATCGAGCGCATGCGCCAGACCCTGGCGCCCCGGCTCGACGCTTGCGGCCCCAACGAGATCGGCCAGCTCATGCGCGGCCTCTCGGGCCGCTTCGTGCCCGCCGGCCCCAGCGGCGCGCCCTCGCGCGGCCGGCCCGACGTGCTGCCCACCGGCCGCAATTTCTATTCGGTGGACACGCGCGCCGTGCCCACGCCCACCGCCTACGCCATGGGCGCGCTCGCGGCCGAACGCGTGGTCGAGCGCCACGTGCAGGACCACGGCAGCTTTCCCGGCGCGGTCGGCCTCTCGGTGTGGGGCACGGCGACCATGCGCACCGGAGGAGAAGACATCGGCCAGGCCTTCGCGCTGCTGGGCGTGCGGCCGAAGTGGGCGCCCGGCAGCAACCGCGTGGTGGACATCGAGGTGCTGCCCATGGCCATCCGCAACCGGCCGCGCGTGGACGTGACCTTGCGCGTCTCCGGTTTCTTCCGCGATGCGTTCCCGAACGTGATCGACCTGTTCGACACGGCGGTGCGCGCCGTGGCCGCCATACCCGAAGCCGACGAGCCGGACGACGTGAACCCGATCCGTGTGCGCGTGCGGCGCGAAGCCGCCGAGGCGGTGGCCGCCGGCGCCCGGCTCGACGACGCGCAGCGTCAGGCGACCTGGCGCGTGTTCGGCCCGCGCCCGGGTGGCTATGGGGCCGGCCTGCAGGAGCTGATCGCCAGCGGGCGCTGGAACGACCGCGCGGAGCTCGCACAGGCCTACCTGCGTGCTGGCGCGTTCGCCTACGCGCAGGGCCAGCACGGCGAGGCGGCGCGCGCGGCCTTCGAACAGCGCCTGGCGCGCGTGGACGCGGTGCTGCACAACCAGGACAACCGCGAGCACGACATCCTCGACTCCGACGACTACTACCAGTTCCAGGGCGGCATGGCCTCCGCCGTGCAGCACCTCACCGGCGAGAGCGCCGCGCTGTACCACGGCGACTTCAGCACGCCCGGCGCGCCGCGCGTGCGGCCGCTGGGCGAAGAGGTGGCGCGCGTGGTGCGTGCGCGCGCCGTCAACCCCAAGTGGATCGACGGCGTCAAGCGCCATGGCTACAAGGGCGCCTTCGAGATCGCCGCCACGGTGGACTACCTGTTCGCCTTCGACGCCACCACCGGCGTGGTAGGCGACCACCAGTACGCGCTCGTGGCCGACGCCTACCTGCACGACGGCGCCACGCGCGACTTCCTGCAACAGCACAACCCCCAGGCGCTGCGCAGCATCGGCGAACGCCTGCTCGAAGCCATGCGGCGTGGCCTGTGGGCCGAGCCCGGCGACCACCGCGAACGCATCGAACACCACCTGCTGGCGCTGGAGCACACGCTCGAAGACCAAGGATTGCCCCCATGAACATCACGCCCGAACTGCAGACCGCCTCGCCGGCCAGCTTCCCCTTCTCCGCGCTGGTCGGCCACGAGAGATTGCAGCGCGCGCTGCTGCTCGCCGCCATCGACCCGGGCATGGGCGGCGTCCTTATCAGCGGCCCGCGCGGCACCGCCAAGTCCACGGCGGCGCGGGCGCTGGCGACCTTGCTGCCGCAGGCGCCGTTCGTCACGCTGCCGCTGGCCGCGGGCCTGGAGCAACTGGTCGGCACCCTCAGCCTGGAGGACGTGTTGCGCGATGGCTCGGTGCGTCTGTCGCCGGGGCTGGTCGCGCGCGCCCACGGTGGCGTGCTGTATGTGGATGAAGTGAATCTGTTGCCCGACGCGCTGGTGGACGCGCTGCTCGACGTGGCCGCCAGCGGTGTGAACACGGTGGAGCGCGACGGCGTGTCGCGCCAGCACGCCGCGCGCTTCGTGCTGGTGGGCACCATGAACCCGGAAGAGGGCGAATTGCGCCCGCAGCTGCTGGACCGCTTCGGCCTCTCGGTGGCGCTCGACAACCCGGCCGACGCCGCGCAGCGCCAGGCCATCGTGCGCGCCCGCCTGGCGTTCGACGCCGACCCGCAGGCGCTGCTGGCCACGCACACCGCTGCGCAGGCGGAACTCGCGGCCCGCGTGGCCGCCGCGCGCGAGGCACTGGCCGCGCTGGCATGGCCCGACGCGGTGGTGCAGCACGCGGCCAACCTGGCGCTGGCCGCCGGCGTGGACGGCATCCGGGCCGACCTCGTGATGCTGCGCGCCGCGCGCGCACTGGCCGCGCTCGAACAGCGCGACACCGTGTGCGTGGACGACGTGAACGCCGTGGCCGAACTCGCGCTGGCACACCGCCGTTCGCCGCACGTGGCACCGCCACCGGCTGGCGGCGCCTCTCGGCCGCACCCTTCGCCCGCTGCCGGGCAGGGCGACGCCGTTTCGCAGGAAGCCGCACCCGAGGGCGACTGGGGCGCGCTGCCGCCACAACCCGAAGCCATGGTGCGTGTCCCATCCACGGGGGGCTGGCCCCCAAAAAAAGCATGAGCCACCCCGGCCCGCACGCGCCGCAGGCGCCCGGCGGCCGGCGGTGGCAGGCACCCCAAGCCCTCGAGCGGCCCACCCTGGCCCGGCACGCGGCGCGTCCTGCCGAAGCGAAGGGCACCGGCATCCACTGGTTGCGCACGCTGCAGGCCAAGGGGTCACAGCGGCTGGCGGCGGCGCACCTGCGCCACCAGCCCGTGAACGCCCGCCCACCCGGCCTGCACCTGATCGCGCTCGATACCTCGGGCTCCATGCAGCGCGGCGGCCGGCTGGCCTGGGCCAAGGGCTACGCCGCGCGCCTGATCGAACAGGCCGCGCGCGCGGGCGACCACGTGGCGCTGCTGTGCTTCGGTGGCCAGGGCGTGCAACTCCTGTTGCCGCCAGGCCCGGCCCGGGTGGCCGGCAGCGCGCGCGTGCGACCGGTGGGTGGCGGCGGTGGCACGCCGCTGGTGGCCTGCCTGCGCGAGGCCGAGCGCCTGCTGCGCAAGGCCCGGCACGCGCGTGGTGAGAACTGCCTGTGGCTGCTCACCGATGGCCGCACGCTCGAACAGCCCATGGCACCGGCGGCAGCGGGGCACATCGTCGTCGTGGATTTCGACGACCCCCTCAAGCCCGTGGGCCGCTGCGCGGCCTGGGCCGAACGCTGGCACGCCGAGCACCGGCTGCCCGTCTGAGCACCTCTGAACGAACGACATGTCCGCACCTGTTCCGCCATTGCCGGTCACCGAGGTGATCGTCTGCACCACCTGCCGTCCGCCGGGTGCCTCGCGCGATCTGCCCGCCGCCGGCGCCGCGTTGTTCGAGGCCGTGCAGGCCGCGCGGCAACACGGCCCCATCAACAACGCCGTGCGGGTGCGTGGCATGGCCTGCCTCAGCAGCTGCTCGCGCGCCTGCTCCGTGGCCTTCCAGGCGCCCGGCAAATACACCTACCTGTTCGGCGATCTTGTGCCCGATGCCGAGACGGCCGAGCACGTGCTGGCCTGCGCGGGCCAGCACGCCACCGCGAGCGACGGCAACCTCCTGCGCAACGAGCGACCCGCCCGCCTGCGCAGCGGCATCCTCGCGCGCCTGCCACCCGCGCTGGAGGTGCCGGACGCATGACATGCCTTTCCTGTTCCCGCCACGGCGCCAGAGGGCGCGGCACCGTGGCTTCCTTGTTCTCTTGCCCCGACTTTTCTTGAAATGGAGCACCACATGAATGGAACCAGCACCACCACGCCTTTGGGCACCGCATCCGCTGCGCGCAGCCTGCTGCTGCAACTCGCGGCCGGCGCCGCGCTGGGACTCGTCGTTTTGTACGGCGTGGCCTTTGCAGAGAGCCCGGTCGCTCACAACGCGGCGCACGACGTGCGCCACGTGACCGTCAAGCCATGCCATTGAGAACCACCCCCGCCGCGCTTCGCGCGACCCCCTCGAGGGGGCGGTGCCTGCAGCCTGGCAAAACCGGTTCCGCGGCACCTCTGGAAGAGGTCGCTTTGGTTCGTCTGTTTTTTGGAGTTTGAACATGATTTTTCAACGATTGATCTGGGTCAGCCTCGTGGTGGCCCTGTTCGTGGGTCTGGTGCAGACCGGTGTACAACAGCTGCAGGCCGTGCCGATCATCCTGGCGGCCGAGCAGTTCGAAGACCAGAAGGTGGAGGCCCCCGCTGCGCAACCTGCGCACGCGGGCCACGAAGGCCACGCCATGGACGAAGAGGCCGAGGAATGGGCACCCGCCGATGGCTTCGAGCGCACCGGCTGGACCCTCGTCGCCAACGTGTTGCACGCCTTCAGCATGGCGCTGCTGGTGTTCGCGGTGATGGGCGTGGCCACCTGGCGCGGCACCTCGTTGCGCGCGCTGCCGCTGGCGCTGGTGATCGCCGCCGCTGGCTGGCTGTCCTTCTACCTCTGGCCGTCGATCGGCCTGCACGCCGAAATCCCGGGCATGGACGCCGCGCGCCTCGGTTCGCGCCAGGGCTGGTGGACGCTCGCGGCCGCGAGCGCCGCCGGCGCCTGTGCCGTGGCCGCCGGCATGCGCAGCCATTTCCGCTGGCTGATCGCCGCCGCGCTGCTGGCGCTGCCCTACGTGGTGGGGGCGCCGCACATCACCGGCGACCCCCTGGCCGGGTTCCAGGGTGAGGCACAGACCACGTTGCGCGACCTGGGCACGCAGTTCGTCTGGGCCACGCGCTGGGTCTCGGTCTCGTTCTGGGCCTTGATGGGCATGGCCACCGGCCTGGCGTTCCAGCGCTGGCTGCAGCCCGCGTTGCGCGCCACTTTCGGCGAAGCCGGCAAGCTGTCGCAGATGGCCTGACCGGGGAGAAGGGGGCGGCCTGCCCGTCCGCAAGCACAGGCAGAATACCGCCTCCATAAGTCGAAAGAACTACGACATGACCACCACGCCCGATATCGCTCTGCCGCAGACTTCCCTCGCTGTGCAGCCCCTGCATTTCCATGCGAGACCCACGCCCCAGCCCGCAGCCGAGGCCGGCACGCACGCCTGGCGCGTCGACGATGTGCTGGGGCTGTTCGACCTGCCGTTCCCCGAGTTGCTGCACCGCGCCCAGACGGTGCATCGCCAACATTTCGATCCCACCGAGATCGAGCTCGCGACGCTGCTGTCGGTGAAGACCGGCGGCTGCCCGGAGGACTGCGGCTATTGCCCGCAGTCGGTGCATTTCGACACCGGCCTCACCGCCGGCAAACTCATGGGCGTGGACGCCGTGCGCGAGGCGGCGCAGCGCGCACGGCAGGCCGGCGCCACGCGCTTCTGCATGGGCGCTGCCTGGCGCGCGCCGAAAGACCGCGACGTCGATGCCGTGGCCGAGCTCGTGCGCGCCGTCAAGGCCGAGGGCCTGGAGGCCTGCGCCACGCTGGGCATGCTGTCCGACGGACATGCCGAGATCCTGCGAGATGCGGGCCTGGACTACTACAACCACAACCTCGACAGCGCGCCCGACTTCTACGGCGAAATCATCACCACGCGCGACTACCAGGACCGCCTGGATACGCTCGCGCGTGTGCGCAACGCGGGCGTGAAGGTGTGCTGCGGCGGCATCGTGGGCATGGGCGAGACGCGTCTGCAGCGCGCCGCGCTGGTGGCCGAGCTGGCCAACCTCGAGCCCGACTACCCGGAGTCGGTGCCCATCAACCACCTGGTGAAAGTGCAGGGCACGCCGCTGGCCGATCAGCCCGACCTCGATCCGCTCGAATTCGTGCGCACCATCGCGGTGGCTCGGATCACCATGCCGCGCGCGCGGGTGCGCCTGTCGGCCGGGCGGCAGCAGATGAGCGAGGCGGTGCAGGCCCTGTGCTTCCTGGCCGGCGCCAATTCGATCTTCTACGGCGAGAAGTTGCTCACCACTGGCAACCCCGACGTGGCGGCCGACATGTGTCTGCTGGCCAAGCTGGGTTTGAGGCCACGCCACGTGTCGGCCGACTGAAGCAGGGTCACGCATGTCCTCGCTCAATGAGACCTGGCGCCAGCGCAGCCTCGCGGCGGTGTGGCACCCCTGCACGCAGATGAAGCTGCATGCACCGGGCGGCGCGGCCTTGCCGCTGGTGCCGGTGGCGCGGGCTGACGGTGTCTGGCTGTATGACCACGAAGGCCGACGCTACCTCGATGCGATCAGCTCGTGGTGGGTCAATCTGTTCGGGCACAACCACCCGGCCATCCGAGAAGCCCTCACGGATCAGCTGAACCGGTTGGACCACGTCATGCTGGCTGGCTTCACCCACACCCCGGTGGTGGAACTGTCCGAGCGCCTGGCCGCGGCCACTGGGCTGGGCCATGCCTTCTACGGCAGCGACGGTGCCAGCGCCACCGAGATCGCCCTCAAGATGAGCGCGCACCACTGGCGCAACGCAGGGCGGCCCCACAAAAACCGCTTCGTCGGGCTGGCGGGCGGGTACCACGGCGAGACCGTGGGCGCACTGGCCGTGACCGACATCACGCTCTTCCGCGAGGCCTACGCGCCACTGGTGCGATTGGCCGCCACCGTGCCGAGTCCCGATGTGCGTGCCGCGCTGCCGGGCGAACCCGGCGCCGACGTCGCCGAGCGCGCCGCCCGCGCACTGGCCGGTTGGCTGGAGGAGCACCATGAACGGACGGCGGCGCTGATCGTCGAACCCCTGATCCAGTGCGCCGCCGGCATGGCGATGCACGATCCCCACTACCTGCGGCGCGCGCGCGAGCTGTGCGACCGTTACGAAGTGCACCTGGTGCTGGACGAGATCGCCGTGGGCTTTGGACGCACCGGCACGCTGTTCGCGCACCAGCAGGCCGGCATACGGGCCGACTTCCTGTGTCTCTCCAAAGGCCTGACCGGCGGCACGCTGCCACTCTCGGTGGTCCTTGCCACCGATGAGGTCTACGCCGCGTTCTACGACGACGAGGTCGCACGAGGTTTCCTGCACTCGCACAGCTACACCGGCAACCCGCTGGCCTGCCGCGCCGCACTGGCCACGCTGGACCTGTTCGAGCAGACCGACGCGCTGCGGCGCAACGAGGCCACGGCCGCACGGCTGGCTGCGCAGTTCGCTCCGCTCTCGGCGCACCCTCGCGTGCGCCATGCGCGACAGCAAGGCATGGTGTTCGCGTGGGATGTGGCCAGCAGCCTGCTCGACTTTGGTCGCCGTTACGCACGCCACGCGCTGGAACAGGGGCTGGTGCTGCGGCCCATCGGCCACACGTTGTATGCCATGCCGCCCTACGTGATCGACGAGGAGGAGGGCGCGTGGCTGGCGCAAGGGGCGCGGGCCGCGTTGGAGGCCACGTTGGCGGAAGAGGACGCCGGTGCGGGGCTCGTAGGCGGGGTGGAGGTGCGCGATGGCGTTTGACGGATGCTTCGTCACTGGCACCGACACCGGTGTGGGCAAGACGCTGGTCAGCGCGGCCCTGCTGCACACGCTCGCGCGGCACCACCGGCGTGTGGTCGGAATGAAGCCGGTGGCGGCGGGGCTGGTCGATCATCAGGGGCAAGCGCTCAGCGAGGACGTGCTTGCCTTGCGCACGGCTTCCACGGTGCGCGTGCCTGCCGCGCTCGACAACCCGGTGGCCCTGCCCGACGCCATGGCACCCCACCTGGCGGCTGCGCGCGTGGGCCGCACCGTGACCGTGGCCGACCTGCTGGCCGCGCACCGCGCGCTGCGTGGCCACGCCGACGTGGTGGTGGTCGAAGGTGCAGGCGGCTGGCGCGTGCCGGTCAACTGCGATGAAACCCTGGCCGATCTTGCGTGCGCCATCGGTGCGCCTGTGGTGCTGGTGGTCGGTCTGCGCCTGGGCTGCCTCAACCACGCGCTGCTCACGGCCGATGCGATCCGCGCCGATGGCCTGCCTCTGGCGGGCTGGGTGGCCAACGCCATTGATCCCGACATGCCCTGCCGCGAAGAGAACATCCACACGTTGTGCCGCTGGCTGTCGGCGCCACTGCTGGGCCGGATAGCGTGGCAGACCACCGCGCCGAAGGCGGACGAAATCACGGTGGACCTGCCCACGGCTTGGCAATGAAAGAGACATGATGAGCTGGTTGGACGAATTCGATGAGAAGCTGGCGACGCTGGACACGCAGTCGCTGCGCCGCCGCCGGCGTGAGGTGGTGCCAGAGCAGGGCGCGCGGCTGTGCGTCGATGGTGCGTCGCTGCTTGCCTTCTGCAGCAACGACTACCTCGGCCTGTCGCAGGACCCGCTGCTGCGCGAGGCCGTGCACGCCGCCGTGGACCGCTACGGCGTGGGGTCCGGCGCCTCACCCATGGTCAGCGGCCACAGCGCGGCCAATGCGGCACTCGAGCGCGAACTTGCCCAGGCCGTGGGCCTGCCGCGCGCGCTCTATTTCTATGCAGGCTACGCCACCAACGCGAGCATCGTGCCGGCCTTGGTGGGCGAGGGCGATGCGCTGTTCTCGGACGCACTGAACCACGCCTGCCTGATCGACGGCGCGCGCCTGTCGCGTGCCACGGTGCACCGCTACCCCCACGCCGACCTGGCGCGCCTGGAGGCGCTGCTGGCGGCCAGCCAGGCGAGGCGCAAGCTCGTGATCAGTGACGCGGTGTTCAGCATGGATGGTGACGTCGCCGACGTCGCGGCGCTGCACGCGCTGTGCGAACGTCACGACGCCTTGCTGCTGTTGGACGACGCGCACGGTTTCGGCGTGCTGGGGCCGCAGGGGCGTGGCACCCTGGCCGCTGCCGGCCTGACCGGTGCCCAGGCCTCGCGGCGCGTGATCTACATGGCGACACTGGGCAAGGCCCTGGGCGTGGCCGGTGCCTTCGTCGCCGGCCCGGACAGTCTGGTGGAGTGGCTGCTGCAGAAGACCCGCAGCTACACCTACGCCACGGCAGCGCCCGCGCTGCTGGCCGAGGCGGTGCGGGCGGGCCTGCGCTGCGTGCTCGGGCCCGATGGCGAATGCCGCCGGCAACAGTTGCAGGCGCACATCGCGCAGCTGCGCGAAGGGCTCGCACCCGGCAGCGATCCCGCGCTTGATGCCGCCGGCTGGGCGCTGATGCCCTCGGCCACCGCGATCCAACCCCTGGTGATCGGTGACAACGATGCCGCGCTTGCTGTGATGGCCGTGCTGCGCGAGCAGGGGGTGTGGGTGCCGGCGATCCGCCCACCTACCGTGCCCGCCGGTACCGCACGGCTGCGCATCGCACTTTCGGCTGCGCACCGGCCAGCGGACATTGACGCGCTGCTGCGCGCTCTGCGGATCGCCGCCGCAGCCACGACGGCGATGCCTGCATGAACGTCCCGATGGACCTCCATCCTTTGCTGGCACCTGCGGCCATTCTGGTCGCTCTGCTGGTGGATCGCTGTTGGGGTGAGCCGCCCGCGCGGTGGCACCCGGTGGTGGGGATGGGGCGTTACCTCGGCGCGCTGGGCCCTCGCATCGCGCCGGCCTGGGGTGCGCCCGTCGCGGGTATGGCCCGTCCATTCGTGCTGGGGGCGCTGGTCTGGATCGCCGGGGCGCTGCTCGTGGTGGCGGTCGCCCTTGCGGCGCTCAGGCTCATGGGCAACTGGCCGATGTGGCTGCAGCTGCTGGTCACGGGCCTGCTACTCAAACCCATGCTCTCGTGGCGCATGCTGCGCGACGAGGTAAGCGCGGTGGAACACGCGCTGGGCGAATCGCTCGCGGCGGGCCGCGCCCGGCTGGCCTGGCTGGTGAGCCGCGACGTGAGCGCGCTCGACGCCTCGCAGGTGCGCGAGAGCGCCATCGAATCGCTGGCGGAAAACCTCAACGACTCCGTGGTGGCGCCGCTGTTCTGGTTTGCCGTTGCCGGCCTGCCCGGGGCTGCGCTGTACCGCTTCGCCAACACCGCCGACGCGATGTGGGGCTACCGGGGCGAGCGCAATGGCCGCGACTGGACCTGGGCCGGCAAATGGGCGGCGCGGGCGGACGACGTGCTGTCCTGGCTGCCGGCGCGCATCACCGCGGCCCTGCTCACGGTGCAGGGCGGGGTGGGGCACTGGCGCACGCTGCAGGCGCAGGCGCGGCGCACCCCGTCGCCCAACAGCGGCTGGCCCATGGCCGCCATGGCGCTGGTGCTCGACGTGCGGCTGTGCAAGCCGGGCGTGTACACCCTGCACGGTGACGGCCGTCTCGCACAGCCGGCCGACACGGCGCGAGCGCTGCGCCTGGCTGGCCGGGTGGTGCAGGGTTTGACAGTGGGCGCGCTCGCCTGGGCCGCACTGGCCTGGAGAATGCCGGCATGACGACGACCCTGCACGGTGGGCCCGATGCCCACGGCATTCCCCGGTGGGACTTTTCCACCAACGCCAATGCCTGTGGGCCGTGCCCCACGGCGCTGGCCGCCGTGCAGCACGCCGACGCCCGGCACTACCCCGACCCGTCGTACACCGCCTTGCGCGCAGCGCTGGCCGCCTTCCACGCGGTGGACGCGGAACGCATCGTCATCGCCGGCAGCGCGAGCGAATTCATCGGCCGCATCACCGCCTGGGTGGCGCGCGAAGGCGGGCAGCGCGTCTGGTTGCCGGCGCGCGCCTATGGCGACTACACGCGCGCGGCCGAGGCGTGGCGCCTGGAGCGCACGGCCTACCCGGCGTTGTCCGACCTGGCCTGGCTGTGCGAGCCCGCCAGCCCGCTCGGCCGCGCCGAACCCATGGCCATGGTGGTGGCGGCCACGGCCCCCCGCGTGGTGCTCGACCGGGCCTACGAGCCTTTGCGGCTCGGGGGACGCAGCAGCCTGGATGCCGCTGCACTCGGCCGGGTCTGGCAACTCTGGTCACCCAACAAGGCGCTCGGCCTCACCGGCGTGCGTGGCAGCTACGCCATCGCCCCGGTGGGCGCGGTGCCCATGGCGCGCGCGCTCGACGAGCTCGCGCCTTCCTGGCCGCTGGGTGCGCATGCCGTGGCCCTGCTCGCTGCCTGGGTGCAGCCCGCGTCGCAGGACTGGCTGGCACACAGCCTGGACACGCTGCGGGGGTGGACTGCCGCGCAGCGCAGCCTCCTCACCGATCTTGGCTGGGCCGTGCCGCCCGGTGACGCACCCTTCTTCTGCGCCACGCCGCCACACGCGCTGGATGCCGTGGCCCTGCGCGCGCGTGGCATCAAACTGCGCGATGCCACCTCGTTCGGCCTGCCTGGCCAATGGCGCGTGAGCGCTCAATCGCCCCAGGCGCAGGCCGCATTGCATGAGGCGCTTCTGGATCAGCGGGAGCGCGCGACATGAGCGCTCGCTGCGTCATGGTGCTCGGCACCACCAGCGGTGCGGGCAAGAGCTGGCTCACCACCGCGCTGTGCCGCCACTACGCCCGCATGGGCCTGAAGGTGGCGCCGTTCAAGGCGCAGAACATGAGCAACAACGCCCGGGTGGTCGCCCCCTCGCTCCACCGCTCACGCGGGTCGCAGCCGCCCGAGGCGGCTGATTTTCCTGGGGGTGGCCCGGCGGAAAGTCATTGGGCCGGCGGAGAGATCGGTTCCGCCCAGTATTTCCAGGCCCTGGCCGCACGCGCCGAACCCGATGTCCGCATGAACCCGCTGCTGCTCAAGCCCGAGGCGGACACGCGCAGCCAGGTGGTGCTGATGGGGCAGGTGGACGAGGCACTGTCGCGCATGCCGTGGCGCGGGCGCAGTCTGCGCGTGTGGCCGCAGGTGGCGGCCGCGCTGGACGCATTGCGCGAAGAGAACGACGTGGTGGTGATCGAGGGCGCGGGCTCGCCCGCCGAGATCAACCTGCACGCCAGCGACATCGTCAACATGCGCGTGGCCCTGCACGCGCAGGCGCGCTGCCTGCTCGTGACCGACATCGACCGCGGCGGCGCTTTCGCCCACCTGTACGGCACCTGGGCCTTGCTGCCACCCGAAGAGCGCGCGCTCATCCATGGCTTCGTGCTCAACAAGTTCCGCGGCGATGCCAGCCTGCTTGTCCCCGCGCCGCAACAACTGCGGGAACTCACCGGCGTGCCCACGGTGGCGGTGCTGCCCATGTGGTGGCAGCACGGCCTGCCGGAGGAGGACGGTGTGTTCGACGACAGGACCCGTGCCTCCGGCTCCGTGCACACCACCATCGCCGTGATCGCCTACCCGCGCATCAGCAACCTCGACGAGTTCCAGCCGCTGAAGAACGTGCCCGGCGTGCGCCTGCTGTGGGCGCGCACGCCGGCCGACTGCGCCGGTGCCGACTGGATCGTGCTGCCCGGCAGCAAGGCCACCGCCGCCGACCTCGCCTGGCTGCGGTCACAAGGGCTGGACCGCGCCATCGCCGCGCACGCCGCGCGTGGCGCCCCGGTGCTCGGCGTGTGCGGCGGCCTGCAGATGCTGGGCGAGGCGCTGATCGACACGCACGGCATCGACGGCAACGCCCCCGGCCTCGGCCTGCTGCCGCTGGTGACGCAGTTCGACCCGCAGAAAACCGTGCGCCGCACGCAGTCGCGTTTTGGCGACCTGGCTGGCGCCTGGGCCGCGCTCTCGCGCGTGGAAGCCACCGGCTACGAGATCCACCACGGGCAGACACTGCCACACGCCGCCATGGCCGCCGCTGGCGACGTGGCGCAGGGGGCGCTGCCCGATGGGCTGGGCTGGTGCAACGCGCAGGGCAACGTACTCGGCGTCTACCTGCACGGCCTGTTCGAAGACCCCCGCGTGCTGCACGCGCTGTTCGGCGCGACGGCCCCCACCCTCGATACCGTGTTCGACGGCCTGGCGGACTTTCTTGCCCAGCATGTCGAACCCGGCCTGCTCGACCAACTCATCGCACCCTGAACATGAACACCATCGCCGACATCAGCCAACCCGAACTTGCGCAGGCGCTGCAGCGCGCGCTGGACAACAAGACCAAGCCGCTGGGCTCGCTGGGCCGGCTCGAAGCGCTGGCGCAGCGCATCGGCCTCATCCTCGGCACGCCACAGCCCACGCTGCGCGCACCGCAGATGCTGGTGTGCGCGGCCGACCACGGCCTGGCGGCGCGCGGCGTCTCGGCCTACCCGAGCGACGTGACCTGGCAGATGGTGGAGAACTTCCTCGCCGGTGGCGCGGCCGTGAGCGTGCTGGCGCGCCAGCATGGCATCGGACTCAACGTGGTGGACTGCGGCGTGCGCCACGACTTCGCCCCCCGCCCCGGTCTGTTCGTGCGCAAGGTGGCGCCTGGCACGGCCGATGCATCGAGCGGCCCCGCCATGAGCGCAGCGCAATGCGCGCAGGCCATCGCCAACGGCCGCGAGGTGCTGCGCGGCCTGCCGGGCAATGCGCTGCTGCTGGGCGAGATGGGCATCGGCAACACCTCGGCCGCTTCCCTGCTGCTCGCGCGCCTGGCGGGGCTCGATGTGGCCGACGTCACCGGCGCCGGCACCGGGCTGGACGCGGCGGCGGTGCAGCGCAAGATCGGCATCCTGCGCGAGGTGCTGGCGCGCCACGGCGATGCGCAGGCGCCGCTCGATGCCCTCGCTGCGTTCGGTGGTTTCGAGATCGCCACGCTCACCGGTGCGGTGCTGCAGGCCGCCGAGGAACGCCGGGTGATCGTGGTGGATGGCTTCATCGCGAGCGCTGCGGTGCTGGTGGCTGCACACCTCGAACCGAACGTGCTGCAGCGCTGCGTGTTCGCACATTGCTCGGGCGAACGCGGCCACGCGCTCATGCTCGCGCACCTCAAGGTCGAACCTTTGCTGGATCTCGGCCTGCGCCTGGGCGAAGGCTCGGGTGCCGCGCTGGCCTGGCCGCTGCTGGTGAGTGCGTGCGCGCTGCTTCGCGAGATGGCGAGCTTCGAATCGGCCGGCGTGTCGCGCAGCGAGGAGCTGGAGCAGAACCCCACGGCGCACCGATGACATGAGCATTTTTTTCCGCCACTTTCTGCTCGCCCTCCAGTTCTTCACCCGCATTCCTGTGACGGGGCGGCTGGCCGGGTGGGTGGGTTACAGCCCGACCATGCTGCGCGCAAGTGCGGCGCACTTCCCGGGTGTGGGCTGGGTGGTGGGCGGGCTCTCGGCACTCGTGCTCTGGGCCTTGCTCGCGTTGCTGCCACCCGGGCTCGCGGGCCTGTGGGTGGCGGTGGTGCTCAGCACCGTGTTCAGCGTGATGCTCACCGGCGCCTTTCATGAAGATGGCCTGGCCGACCTCGCCGACGGCCTGGGCGGCAGCGCGCAGCGCGAGCGAGCGCTGGAGATCATGAAGGACTCGCGCATCGGCAGCTACGGCGCCATCGCGCTGGTGCTGGTGCTGCTGGCGAAGATCGGTCTGCTCGTCCTGCTGGCGCAGGGGGGCGGGCGGCTTGCGGTCGTCGCCCTGTTCGCTGCGCACGTCACCTCGCGCACGATGCCCCTGTTCGTCATCCGTACACTGCCGCACGTGGGCGATACCGCGCAATCCAAAAGCAAGCCGCTGGCCGATCGGTTGTCTGATCGGAGCCTGTTCGCGGGATTGCTCTGGTGGTTGCTGGCCATGGTGCTCGCGTGGTGGTGGCTGCCCGGCGCGCCGTGGGCACAGGCCGTGCTGGGCGCGCTGCTCGGTCTGGCGTGGGTGTGGCGGCTGCTGCGCCGCCGCCTGCAAGGCTTCACCGGCGATGGCCTCGGCGCCACGCAGCAGGTGAGCGAGGTGCTGTTCTACCTGGGCATTGCCTTGTCGTTGCCCGTGCTCTCATGAAACTCTGGTTGCTTCGCCATGCGCCCGTGATGCTGGGCCCCGGTCTGTGCTATGGCTCGAGCGATGTGCCCGCCCATGGCGAACTCACGCGCGAGGCCGCGCTGAACATCGCGCCGCTGCTGCCACCGGGTACGCCGGTGTGGATGTCGGGCCTGCTGCGCGCGCAGCAGCTCGCGGGGGCGATCCAGGCCGAGCGTTCCGACCTGGGTGCCGCGCGCATCGACACCCGCCTCAACGAGATGGACTTCGGCACCTGGGAATTGCAGCGCTGGGACAGCGTGCCCCATTCGGCTTTCAACGAGTGGATGGCCGATTTCGCCCACCACCGGTTCGGTGGCACCGAAAGCACGCAGATGCTGCTCTACCGCGTGGCCGCCGCGCTGGCCGACCTGCGGCCGGCCACCAGCACCGATGTGCTGTGGATCACCCACGCGGGCGTGATCCGCGCCGTGACGTACATCCTGAACAGCGGTGGCGTGCACATCCGCGAAGCCAGCGAATGGCCGAAGGACGCGCCCGAGCAGGGCGGGTGGATCACCGTCGAAGTCTGAGCCCGCCTACAGGCCAAGCCAGGCCAGCAGGTCGCGCAGGCGCTTTTCGGTACCGGTGTCGAATCCCTGCACGCCCACGCTCTTGAGCACATCCTGTCCGGCTTCCGAGTCGGGCAGGGCACGCAGCGCTTTCTGCATCGCCTCGATCTGGGTCGGCGTGAATTCGCGGTCCGCGATCAGCGGGAAGTAGGGCTGCGACACGCTGGTGTGCAGCACGCGGTGGCCGCTCTTTTCGAGCGATTTCGCCACGCCGGAGTACGACGCCACGCCGCCCACGTCGGCGAACTTGTTGCTCAGGTAGAACGGCACGGCGCCCTGTTCGCGCACGCGCTGCACGTTTTCCTTGCCGATGTCGACCCCTTCGTCGCGCAGGGCCGCCGCGCAGAACTTCGCCATGTAGGCCGCCGGTTCGGGCAGCACGAGGCGCTTGCCCTTGATGTCGGCGAGTGTCTTGTAGGGCGCCTCCTTCGGCACCACGATCAGGCACTGGCCGTCGGGCTTCGCCGAGGCCACGTAGCGGTAGCCGTAGTCGCGCATGCCGCGCGCGGGAAAGTCGCTCGGGCGGGCCATCGCCAGCGCGAAGCGCCGTTCCTTCATGCCGTCCTCCAGCGCGGAAAACTCGCGGATGAACACCACGTTCACTTTCTGGCTGAGGCTCTTGCCCAGCACGTCGGCCAGGCCCTGGTATTTGGCGATCACCCGGGCGTGGTCGGTGCCGCCCGAGGTGCCTTCGCTGATGGCGAGGATGAGGTCCCTTGCGTGGGTCGGCCCGGCACACAGCAGCAGGGCCAGCGCGGCGCGCGCGAAAAGTGTCTTTGTCATTCTGATCGTCTCCCCCGGATGGAAAAATGCCATCGTAGGCGCACCAAACAGGTGCGGATCGGGTGAGGGGATGAACGCAGGCTTTCTCACGCCTGGGCGGCATCGCTCAGGGGGCGGTCGTCTTGTCCTTGTAGTCGCAGTACGCGATGACGGCGCAACGCGGACACAGCGGCTTGCGCGCCTGGCAGACATAGCGCCCGTGCAGGATGAGCCAGTGGTGCGAGTCCACCGCGTAGGCGGGTGGCACTCGCTTCATGAGTTGCAGCTCCACCGCCAGCGGCGTCTTGCCCGGTGCCAGGCCGGTGCGGTTGCCGACGCGGAAGATGTGCGTGTCCACCGCCATGGTGGGTTCGCCGAACGCCACGTTGAGCACGACGTTCGCCGTCTTGCGGCCCACACCGGGCAAGGCCTCGAGCGCCTCGCGCGTGCCGGGCACCTGGCCGCCGTGCTGCTCCACCAGCATGCGGCAGGTCTGCATCAGGTGCTTCGCCTTGCTGCGGTACAGGCCGATGGTCTTGATGTAGCTCTCCAGCCCTTCCTGGCCCAGGTCGAGGATGGCCTGTGGCGTGTTCGCCACCGGGAACAGCTTGCGCGTGGCCTTGTTGACGCCCACGTCCGTGGCCTGTGCCGAGAGCAGCACGGCGGTGAGCAGCTCGAACACGCTGGTGTATTCGAGCTCGGTCTGCGGGCTGGGGTTGGCGGCCTGGAGCGTGGCGAAAAAGGCTTCGATCTGGGGTGGCGTCATGGGCGCGGATTGTCCCACGCGCCACGCGCGGGGCTCAGCCCCGTTCGGCCTCGGCGCGCAGCCAGTTCGCGAAGTCCAGCGCGTCGGCGTTGTCGTGCGCGTGGGCCGCCATCTCCACGTAGTAGCCCCGGCGCGTGGCTGCGCCACCGCTGCGGAACGGCGCCACCAGCTGCTTCGCGTCCACCAGCGACTGCAGCAGCGGCAGCCGGCCGATCACCACCCCCTGGCCGGCCACCGCAGCCGCCACCGCGTCGGCGTACTGGGTGAACTGCACGGTGTTTTTCATGCGCATGTCCTGCAGGCCCATCACCTGGAACCAGGGGTCCCAGTCGGAGGTGAGGGCCGTGCCCGCGTGCTTCTCCACCGTCAGCAAAGTGTGGCGGGCGAGGTCGGCCGGCTGGCGCAGCGGCGCGGTCTTCTGGCGCAGCAGCGATGGGGCGCACAGCGGCTGCAGGGTTTCCTCGAACAGTGCCTTGCCCGGTCCGATGCTGGAGGGCACGAAGCGCACCGCCATGTCGAGCCGGTGCCGTTCCAGATCCATGATGGCCATGGAGGCGGAGATGCGCACGTCGACCTCCGGGTGGTTCGCCGTGAAACGGGCCAGCCGCGGGATGAGCCAGAGCGAGGCGAAGCCCTGCGTGCACGTCATGGCCACCTGCCGCAGGCGCGGGCCGGGGCGCACACGCGCCGAGGCGTCGCGCAGCCGCTCCAGCGCATCGCGTGTGGCACGCTGCATGACCTCGCCGGCCTCGGTCAGCGCCAGGGCACGGTGGCGCCGTTCGAACAGCGGCACCCCCAGGCTTTCTTCCAGCAGCTGGATCTGCCGGCTCACGGCCGACTGGGTGAGGTGCAGTTCCTGCGCGGCCAGGGTGAAGCTCAGCGTGCGCGCCGCCGCGTCGAAGCAGGGCAGCAGGTCCAGCCGGAGCATCTGCGAGCGGGGGAGGGTGTCAGGGGTGGCTTTCACATTCTTCCTTCACATTCCTGAATGGCATGCGAAGCATTCGAAATGAGCGTTTGCGCAGTATAGGTTGGCTCCCTACATTCATGCACATCCCTGATGCGAAGGAGTGTTTCATGAAAACCGACACCTTGACCGTGGACCTGAACATGCCCCACAAGGCGCTGCAGTCCATCCCCTCTGGCGCGCTGCGCCTCGTGTGCCGCGAAGGCAGCGTCTGGCTCACGCTCGACCACGACGAGCGCGACGTGGTCCTCAACGAGGGCGACAGCTTCGTCACCCAGCCACAGCATCGCGTGATCGCCTACGCCCTGCAACCCGCCGTGCTGCGGCTGGAGCCGCATGCCTCCGCCTGCACCCGGCGCACCCCCGAGCCAGGCTGGCGCGGGCTGGCGAAGCGGCTGCGCGGCGCCCGCTTGCACGCCCCGGCGGGCACGGCCCTGGCCTGAGCCCGGAGGCGCCCCACGCCGGTGCGCGAGAATGGCGGTCGTTGTTCACGACTTCACGGAAACCGCCGCCATGACCTTTGCCATTCCTTTCGCCGACCGCCTCAACAACGTCGAAACCTCCGCCATCCGCGAGCTCTTCAAGCTGCTGGGCAAGCCCGGCATCATCAGCTTCGCCGGCGGCTTTCCCGACAGCGCGATGTTCGATGTGGATGGCATCCGCGAGGCGGTGAACGCGGCGCTCACCGAAGAGGCCGGCGGCGCCCTGCAGTACGGCGCCACCGAGGGTTACCAGCCGCTGCGCGAGCAGCTCGCCGCCTTCATGACCAGCAAGGGCGCGAAAGACGTGGCCGCGAACGACCTGATCGTCACCACCGGCAGCCAGCAGGGGCTGGACCTGCTGGGCAAGACGCTGGTCTCGCCCGGCGACAAGGTCATCGTCGAAGGCCCGACCTTCCTCGCCACCATCCAGTGCTTCCGCCTCTACGGCGCCGAACTCATCAGCGCACCGGTGGACGGCGACGGCGTGAAGACCGACGAACTGGAAAAGCTCATCGCCGAACACAAGCCCAAGTTCGTCTACCTCATTCCCACCTTCGGCAACCCCAGCGGCGCCATGCTCAGCCTGGAGCGCCGCAAGAAGGTGCTGGAGATGGCGGTGAAACACGACACGCTGATCGTGGAAGACGACCCGTATGGCGACCTCTACTTCGGCGCCCCCCCGCCGCCCAGCCTGCTCGCGCTCAGCGCCACCGTGCCCGGCAGCCGCGAGCGCCTGGTGCATTGCGGCAGCCTGAGCAAGGTGCTCAGCCCCGGCCTGCGCGTGGGCTGGATGGTGGGTCCGGCCGATCTGCTGGCCAAGGCGACCATGTGCAAGCAGTTCAGCGACGCACACACCAGCACCTTTGCCCAGGCCACCGCCGCGCAATACCTCAAGGCCGGCCGCATGCCCGCCACGCTGGACAAGGTGCGCAAGGTCTACGCCGAGCGCGCCACCACCATGGGCAACGCCCTGCGGCGCGAACTGGGCGATGCGATCGAATTCGTGCAGCCCCAGGGCGGCCTGTTCGTCTGGGCCCGCCTCACCGGTGCGGGCGGCAAGGTGGCCGACGGCGGTGAACTCGCCAAACGCGCCATTGAAAAGGGCGTGGCCTTCGTGCCCGGCGCGCCGTTCTACGCCCGCAACCCCGACCACGCCACCCTGCGCCTGAGCTTCGCGACCGTGGGGCTGGAGAAGATCGAGGAGGGCGTGGGGCGGCTTGGCCAGGCGGTGTGAGCCGCTGAGGGTGCCGCTCGGGTCAGCCCGAGCGCTTCTTCGTGTGGTTCTCCGCCTTGCGGCGTTCCAGTTGTTCCGCTTGTTCGATGGTCAGCGCTTCCTCGAGCGCCGCGATGATCACGGACATTTCCTTGCGAAAGACCGGCGCGGCCTTTGCGGCGTTGTGCAGCACAAGCCTGGCGCGTTGCGTATCGATCTCGCTGCCATAGCGCTTGCGGCCTACGTGGCGAAAACCGCGCAAGTCATCCAGCAGCCCGCGCAGCGCCTCGCTGATCAAGGGGTCGCGTGTTTCGGTGGCGATTGCAGCGATCTTGATCAACCGCGCGTGGTAACCCGAGTCCTGCTCCATGGGCGGGTCGGTCTGCTTGAGAACGGCCTCCAGAATCGTCTCCATGCCTGTGTAGACGCTGTTGACCGTCGACCCTGCCAGCTTGCCGTACTCCCATTCACCGGCGGCTGGGTTCTGCGCCTCCCAATGCCCGAATGCCTCGAGTTCTTTCTCGAGCTTGGCCATCTCGGCCTCGAACTCTTTCCTATGCATTCAGGCTTTCCTTGATGCGAGCGAAGGCGTCGGTCCCGATGGTTTCTGCGGCGACCACATCCACAGGAATCGTGAGGCGTTCGGCCAGCGTTTCGGAAATGGCACGCAAAGCCCCCATCGGCCCCGGGTCCGTGATCAGCAGGTCGATGTCGGAAAAGGGCGTGGTCCTGCCTGTCTTCATCGAACCAAAAAGTGCGATCTTCACGCCCTTCTTTTTCATGGCCTTGATGATCGTTTGCGCTTCCTGCCTCCCCAGGTGCAGGCGGGCCTTGGCCAGGCGCTGCGTTTCCGGATCTGGCTGATAAAGCGAGATTCGAGGCTTTGCCTGCGGCTGCGAGGGCGCACTGGGCTCGGTCACCCGCGGTTTGCAGGGCCTTCCTCTGGGCAGTCTGGGATCGGCCACATCCGAAGGAATGAGCCACATCGTCATGGGTCCCAGGGTTCGCAGGGTGGCACGGGGAATGCGGCCGGTGCGGCACAGCTGCCGCACCCGTTCCGCGCTGATGCCATGCAGGCGTGCGTACTCGGCAGGGGACAACAGTGAGACAGACGCACCCAGGCCACCTGAATGTGCAGGGGCGTGGCGGGAAGTCTGAGTCGAAATCATGGCCGCATTCTACAAAATAGTAGACCCCCACAACATTTATGAGTAAAGGCTGTAGGGCTGGATTTGCACTTTAATACTGTATTTAAATACAGTATATTGAGCGCACCATGCAGCCCGCCTTTTCCTGGCCGGAGGACGACCCGTCTCCGTCCCTTTCATCCCTCCGCTCGACCACACCCCCTGCGGTGGCCATGCCTGCGGCCGTGGTTGCCGCGCTCTGGCGGGGTGACCAGATCGGCGCGCCGGTCTCGGCTGTCTGGCCCACCGGTTTCGACGCGCTGGACGCGCAACTCCCCGGCGGTGGCTGGCCCGGCCATGGATTGACGGAAATCCTTTCGCCGCTCAGTGGCTCGCTGGAATGGCGCCTGCTAGGGCCGGCGTTGCGATCCATCTGCGCGGCCGGGCAGCCGGTGGTGGTGGTCGGCCCGCCGTTGCCGCCGCACCTGCCGGGCCTGCGTTTCGAGGGCATCGACGAGCGCCGGCTGGTCTGGGTGCGGGCCGACACCCCGGCCGAGCGCCTGTGGTCGGCCGAGCAACTGATCAAGGCCCAGGCCTGTGGCGCGCTCGTGGCCTGGCTGCCGCGCGCACGCGCCGAACAGATCCGCCGGTTGCAGGTGCTCGCGGCGGGGTTCGACGCGCCGGTGTTCGTGTGCCGGCCCAGCCGGGCGCTGCGCGAGTCGTCGGCCGCACCCCTGCGCGTGCAGGCCACGGTGGGTGTGGACTGGGAGCTGCACGTGCGCATTGCCAAACGCAAGGGCCCACCGCTGGACGACACCCTGCGCCTGGCCTCGGTGCCGGGCAGCCTGGCCGCCATCCTCCCGCCCCGGTTGCGCCAGCCCGGCCGGTGGATGCCTCACGAAGAGACGATCCATGTTGTGGACAGCCCTTCTGCCCAGCCCGTGCAGCGGCACAGCCGCGTGCACTGACGCCGCGCAGCGCGCGCTGGCCACCTGGGCGCTGCAGTTCACGCCCCGGGTGGCGCTGGCCGACGAAGCCGTGCTGATGGAGGTGGAGGCCAGCGTGCGCCTGTTCGGTGGCCGGCGTGCGCTGCGCGACCGCGTGTGGAACGAAGGCCGGGAACTGGGTGTGGCGCGGCTGGCCTGGGCGCCCAACGGCCTGGCCGCGCTCGCGCTGGTGCGCGCCGGCATCGAGAACGGCTTGCGCCACCCGCTGGAGGCGCTGCTCGACACCTTGCCCATGGACACGCTGAGCGCCGTGCACCCGCACCGCCTCACGCTCGAACACATCGGCTGCCGCACGCTGGGCGATGTGCGCGCGCTGCCCCGCGATGGCCTGGCGCGCCGCTTCGATCAGCACCTGCTGAATGCACTGGACCAAGTCTACGGCCTCGTGCCCGAAGCGCACGACTGGGTGGCGCTGCCCGAGCATTTCGAGGAACGCCTCGAACTCATGGCGCGCGTGGAGCAGGCGCCGGCCTTGCTGTTCGGCGCTCGGCGCTTGCTGCGCGTGCTCAGCGGCTGGCTGGCGGCGCGGCGCGCGGGCGTCACCGCGTTCACACTGCACTGGGCGCACGACGCGATGCGCTCGCGCGCGGCAGGCGAGGGCGGTGAGATCACCATCCGCACGGCCGAACCCACGCGCGACATCGAACACCTCTGCCGCCTGCTGGGCGAACACCTGGCGCGGGTGGAATTGAAAGCCCCCGTGGGCGACCTGCGGCTGGTGGCCACCGAGGTGCGGCCGCTGCACGACGTGAGCGCCTCGCTGCTGCCCGACACCGTGCGCCAGGGCGAACAACTCGGTCTGGTGCTGGAGCGCCTGGCCGCGCGCCTGGGGCCGCAGCGCGTGCTGCGCCCCGTGCTGTGCGAGGACCATCGCCCCGAATGGATGTGCCGCTGGCAGCCGGCCGCGCTGCCGCTGCCGCGCAAGGGCGCGCCCGGCACCGATCTGCCCCAGCCCGGCTTTCTGCTGCCCGCGCCGCTGCGCCTGCTGGTGCAGGGCGACCACCCCGTCTACCACGGCCGGTTGATGTTGCTGCTCGGCCCGCAGCGCGTGGAAGGCGGCTGGTGGGACCGCGCGGGCGACGAAGACCGCAACGTGGTGCGCGATTACTGGGTGGCCCTGTCTGCCGAAGCCGGCGTGGTGTGGGTGTTCCAGACCCGGCTGGACGGTGCGCCCGCCTGGTATCTGCACGGGCACTTTGCCTGAAGGTGCCGCATGAACACGCCCAGCACGCCAGCCACGCTGCCCGACTACGCCGAGTTGCGGTGCCTCTCCAACTTCAGCTTCCTGCAAGGTGCCAGCCACCCGGAAGAACTGGTGGAGCGCGCGGTGGAGCTGGGCTACCGCGCCCTGGCCCTGGTGGACGAATGCTCGCTGGCCGGCGTGGTGCGCGCGCACGTGGCCGCGAAGAAACACCGGTTTCCCCTGCTCATCGGCAGCCAGTTCCGCGTGCGCTGCGATTCGCCTTTCACCCTGGTGGTGCTGGCCTGCAACCTCAACGGCTACGGCAACCTCTGCGAGTTCATCACGCGCCTGCGCCGCGCCTCCTCCACGAAAGGCACCTACCGCCTCGACCTGAACGGCATCGACGCCGAGGCCCTGGCCGACTGCGTGGTGATCGCGGTGCCCGAGCGGGCCATCGAACAAGCGCAGGCCGATGCCGTGGCCCGCTGGCTGCTGTGGCACTTTCGTGGCCGTTGCTGGCTGGGCGTGGAACAGCTGTGCCAGTTCGATGACGAGATGCGCCTGCACCGCCTGCGCCAGAGCAGCGAACTCACCGCCGTGCCCCTGGTGGCCGTGGGCGACGTGCAGATGCATGTGCGATCACGCAAACCCCTGCACGACGTGCTCACCGCCATCCGCATCGGCAAGCCGCTCACCGGATGCGGTTTCGCGCTGGCGCCCAATGCCGAGCAGCGCCTGCGCCTGCGGTCCACGCTGGCCAGTCTCTACCCCGCCGAACTGCTCGCGGAAACGCTGGTGGTGGCCGCGCGCTGCCAGTTCTCGCTCGACGAGTTGCGCTACCAGTACCCGGGCGAGGTGATCCCCGAGGGCGAAACGCCGCAGAGCTACCTGCGCCGGCTCACGGAAGAGGGTGCCCGCCAGAAATGGCCAGACGGCATCAGCGGCAAGAACGCGAAGCAGATCGAGCACGAACTCGAACTCATCGCCTTCAAGCGATACGAACACTACTTCCTGACGGTGTACGACATCGTCGCCTTCGCCCGCTCGCAGAACATCCTGTGCCAGGGCCGCGGTTCGGCCGCCAACAGCGTGGTCTGCTACTGCCTGGGCATCACGGCGGTGAACCCGGACCTCACCGGCCTGCTGTTCGAACGTTTCATCTCGCGCGAACGTGACGAACCGCCCGACATCGACGTCGACTTCGAGCACGAACGGCGCGAAGAGGTCATCCAGTACCTCTACGAAAAATACGGCCGCGAACGCGCCGCACTCACCGCCACCGTCATCAGCTACCGCCCGCGCAGCGCCCTGCGCGACGTGGGCAAGGCGCTGGGCTTCGAGGAAGGTTCGCTCAGCGTGCTGGCCAAACAGTCGCGCTGGTGGGATGGCCACGGCATCGCAACCGAACGTCTGGTAGAGGCGGGGCTCGATCCTTCGCAGCTGAAAGTGCAGCAGCTGCTGGAATACACGTCCGCGCTCATGGGCTTTCCGCGCCACCTCTCGCAGCACACCGGCGGTTTCGTGCTCACGCAGCTGCCGCTCTCGCGTCTGGTGCCCATCGAGAACGCCACCATGGAAGATCGCACCGTCATCGAATGGGACAAGGACGATCTCGACGCGCTGGGCCTGCTCAAGGTGGACGTGCTGGCGCTGGGCATGCTCACCGCCTTGCGCAAGGCCATGGCGCTCATCAGCCAGAAAGAAGGTCGCATCTTCACCATGGAAAGTGCGACCCAGAACGACCAGGCTACCTACGACATGATCTGCGCCGCCGACACCGTGGGTGTGTTCCAGATCGAAAGCCGCGCGCAGATGAGCATGTTGCCGCGCCTGCGACCGCGCAACTACTACGACCTCGTGATCGAAGTGGCGCTGGTGCGGCCCGGCCCCATCCAGGGCGGCGCTGTGCACCCCTACCTCAACCGCCGGCAGGGCAAGGTGCCGGTGACCTTTCCCGGCCCGGAAGATGGCAAGGCCCTGAGGCAAGCCCTCGGCCGCACCATGGGCGTGCCCATCTTCCAGGAACAGTGCATGCAGATCGCCGTGCTGGCCGCCGGCTTCACACCCGATGAGTCGGACCAGCTGCGCCGCGCCATGGCCGCCTGGAAACGGCATGGCAACGTGCAGAAGTACGAAGAGCGGTTGGTGAGAGGCATGACCGATCGCGGCTACGAACTCGAATTCGCCCAGAGCATCTTCGAACAGATCAAAGGCTTCTCCAGCTACGGCTTCCCCGAAAGCCATGCCGCCAGCTTCGCGCTGCTGGTCTACGTCAGCAGCTGGATCAAATGCCACTACCCGGCCGAATTCCTCACCGCGCTGCTCAACAGCCAGCCCATGGGCTTCTACACGCCCAGCCAGCTCGTGCAGGACGCGAAACGCCACCACGTTGTCGTGCGCCCCATCGACGTGCTGCACAGCCACCACGACACCACGCTCGAACCCGATGGCGCCGTGCGCCTCGGCCTGCACCTCGTCAACGGCATCCGCAAGGACAGCGCCCAACGCATCGTGGCCGCGCGCGAACAACAAGCGCTGCGCAGCGCGCAAGACCTGGCCCGCCGCGCCGGGCTGGACCAGCCCCAGATGAAAGCCCTCGCCGCCGCCGACGCCCTCATGGGCCTGAGTGGCCACCGACGCCAGCAGGTGTGGGACGCCGCCGCGCTGCGCACCGCACCCGCCCTGCTCAAAGGCGCGCCGGTGGAAGAAGCCCCGCTCGCCTTGCCCGCCGCACCCGAAGGCGAAGCCATCGTGTGGGACTACGCCAGCACCGGCCTCACCCTGCGCCGCCACCCGCTGGCCCTGCTGCGCGAAGAGCTCAGCAAGCGCAGGCTCATGACCGCCGAACAACTCAAGGACGTGCCTGATGGCCGCCTCGTGCGCCACTGCGGCATCGTCACCCTGCGCCAGCAGCCCGGCACCTCATCGGGCGTGGTGTTCGTGAGCCTGGAAGACGAAACAGGCGTGGTGCAGGTCATCGTGTGGAAACGCATCCGCGAACGCCAGCGCGCCGTGCTCACCAGCTCGCGCCTGCTCGCCGTGTACGGCACCTGGCAGCGCGATGGCGAAGCCAGGAACCTCATCGCCGGCCATCTGGTGGACCTCACACCGCTGCTCAATGGCTTGTCGACGGTGAGCCGGGACTTTCATTGAACGAAGGTCAGACGATCGCGTGCTGGATGTCCGCGTCGACCAGCAGGACGCCGAAGGAGGCGTGGCTGTAAACGAGGTACGTCTGCATGCCTGAACCCAGGTCGCCGGTGATCTGGCCGCTGGCGTCGGTGGTGAACTGCTCGGCCGCGCTGAGCGAACCGTCGCCGTTCATGTCGACGGACACCGCCACACCCGCACCCGCTGGTGAGCCAAAGCCCATGGCGTCGACCGTGTCTGTCGCGCCCCCATTCACAACCAGTGTCGAGAGTGTCGGACCCGCCGCCCCGGTGAGTTCCAGCACATCGGCCGCCATGAGCGAGAGTCGATGTCCGCCGTTGTTGAGGTCGATGTGCTCGAAGCCGGTGAGGTGAGTGGCACCGAAATTCGCAGACGCCAGATCGAGATGCAGGCCTGTACCTTGCAGCAAGATACCGTCGTAACCCGTGCCGCCGAGAATGGTGTCGGCGGCGGTGTCGGACAGGTAGGTCGAATGCACCACGAAGACGTCGTTGCCAGCCTCCAGGTTTGCCCTGTCCGCCCCCTTGTCGTTGCCCTCGCCGCTGTCGATGACGCCGTTGTAGACAGCGCTGGTGGAGACCAGAACCGAGTCGGCGTGGCTGGAGCCGAGAACGTTCTCGAAGCCGAAGAGGGTGTCGGGCCCATCGCCACCGATGGCTGTGCCCAGGCTGTCGTTGCCGAAGAGGTTGACGGTGACGCCGCTGGCGGCATGTAGGTAGGAGACCCAGTCGGCCGAGCCGTTGACAGTGCCGGACGCAGCGTGGTCGACGGTGGAGGAGCCCGCGATCAGCACGTCGGCACCCCGGCCGCCTTCAAGGGTGTCGTTGCCGGCATCTCCCAGAAGCGTGTCATTGCCGTCCTTGCCGTCGACGAAATCGTCACCGGCGCCAGCGAAGACTCTGTCGTGGCGAGCCGTGCCAGGCAGGGTGTCATCCTCTGGGGTTCCCATGATGAGGTTGTAGTTGGCGCGAATAGGGCGCAGGAGATGGTAGGCCGCGAAGGCACCGACGACACCTGCCAGGGCCGTGGCCGCCCCGTCCACGATGCCCGCGCCGGCCACCTCTGGCAGCCCGAAGGCTGCGGCGGAGCCGTCGGTCAGGCTGGAGAAAGTGGTTCCATCCTGGCCCAAGTAGGCCAGCATCTGGTCGCCAGAATCGCTCAGGCCGACCAGTTCACCACCGGTGTCGTGATAGTCCTCGATGGTGACCGTGACGACTTCGCCGGCCTGTTCGAACGCCAGCTCCAGGTCCTGTCCCACGCGCCGAGCCTTGACCTTGGGCGGCGCCTTTCCGGTGGCAGGGTTGACGAACTCGATGCGGATGAAAGGCGTGTCTCGCACGATGTTGACCATGCCGGACATGGCGGTGAGAGTGGCGTGGCCACCGCCGGGCGCGGTGATGTGGAGCTGGATTGCCAGAGTCATGATCCTCCTTGTGTGGTTGTCGGTCGAAAGGCACGAAATGTATGGCGAAGGCACTCATGGGAGCGCTGGTCGCTTAGGGAATGCTCAGACGAGGAACAGAATGCGTCCAATACGACGCGAACGGTTCCCACGCTACCCGGCTTACATGTGTTTAGTGCGACCCTGCAAGGCTGGTTCACGGTGTGCACCATGGCCGTCTCTTTGCGTTGCGCCAGCAACGCGGCATCTCATCGGGCTTGATGCGACGGCGTGGGCTGCTGCCGGTTTCAAAGACACCTTGTTAAGGTGGAAGATGAAACCGGAGGTGGTTTATGGAGAGAAGACGGACATTCAGCCGCGAGTTCAAGCTCGAGTCGGTCAAGCTGGTCAGCGAGCGCGGCGTTTCTGTG
>QFCS01000318.1_pt1 | contig 57231 bp, 51 predicted proteins | sample 3576561 | NCBI WGS metagenome assembly QFCS01 | reverse complement strand
GGACGTGACTTCCCCGGCCGACCGGCCACGTTAGCCCGTCGGAGGAGGCGCCGGTTCCTCCCCGCAGACCACCGTCATGACCGGCGTTCCCGGCAGGAGGAACTGCCGGGGATCATACGCGCGGCCGACAGGGTGGGGATAGAACGGCCGGCGGACCTTATCGCAATAAACGTAAGTGCTTGGAACGGCTTGCGATTATTTTTGCGCGCACGATTTTCTCTTCACCGCCGCTTCGGATGCAGTATGGGACGCGCTTATGCCCAGCGGACGCGAAGCAAAACCGTTCCGGCTCCGGCTCTCCCTCCGGCCGGCCGGAATGACGGCCGGTCGGGCCGCGGAACGCAGCACGAAGCTCGGCTGGGCGCAACGTCTTGCGTAGGCGAACACGATCAATTGCGCCGCATCTCGGAATCGAACGCCGGCTCGGCGCATTTCATGGCGACTGTTTCGTTACGACCGGCGCAAATTATCCGTGAGGTCGGTTCTCTCAAGGAGGATTTGCATGCGTGGCCATTGCCTGTGCGGCGCGATCGCTTTTGAAGTCGACGGCCGGGCGCAGGCTTGCGTGGTCTGTCATTGCGAGAGTTGTCGGCGGCAATGTTCCGCGCCGATGACCGCCTACATCGGCGTCCTGGACGGCCAGTGGCGATGGCTGAGCAAGCCGCCGAAGGTCTTCAACTCTTCTCCCGGCGTGGAAAGGACGTTTTGCGATCACTGTGGCTCGCCGCTGTCCTTCCGTTCGAAGAAGATGTCAGATGTGATGCATTTTTTCACCGCGGCGATGGAGGAACCTGAAAAATTCGCACCGACGCTGCATGTGGCTTTCGAGGAGAAGCTCCCCTGGCTGAAACTCGCCGACGGCCTGCCGACGCGTTTCGGGCCCGACTACACGAAAGACTAGCTAGTTGTTGGCCGGCGGCGTCTCGCCTTCGGCGGGCGGGTTTTCCGCCGGCGGCGCATCGGCGGCGGGCGCGTCCGGCTGCTGCGTCCCGGGGGTGCTCTCGCCGGGGATTATCCGCTTCAGGATGGAGTTTTCCGGGTCTTCCGGCAGCAGGCCTTCCAGCCAGTCGCCGATGCTTTCCAGCATCGGCCGTGACTTGGCGTCGTTGACCCAGGCAGGCCGCTGCGTGCCGACCAGCCAGTCGAAGAACAGCAGCGCCACCGCCACCACCAGGATGCCGCGCGCCGCGCCGTAGAGGAAGCCGAGCGTGCGGTCGAGCGCGCCGATGCGCGAATCGATGATCAGGTCGGCAATCTTCATCGTGATCAGCGACACGATGATCAACGCAACGATGAAGACGGCGCCGGCCGCGGCCGCCATGGCGAGCTGCGGATTGTCGATATAGGGCTGAACGTAGGGCAGCACCGGCTTGTAGAAGAAATAGGCCGCCGCCGCCGCCGCGATCCACGAGACGATCGACAGGACCTCGCGCGAGAAGCCGCGGACCATGGCGAGCATTGCGGAAACGAGCGTGAAGCCGACGAGGATTCCGTCCAGCAGCGTTATCGGCATTCAGTCCCCACCTTCATGGCCTCGTCGCGCCCGCCACCCGCCCGCGGTCGTCGCGTTTCGATCAGTCGTCCGCTTCGCGCCTGAGCGGGCCGGCGATCCGGACGACGAGATCGACCAGCGTGGCCGGCTGGAATGCGTTGGCGCCGATGCCGCCGCCGAGTTCCTCGCTGCCACGCGGCAGAACCGCCTGCCCGAAGCCCAGCTTTTCCGCTTCCTTCAGACGCTGCTGCGCATGCGCAACCGGCCTGACCGCACCCGAAAGGCTGATTTCGCCGAAATAGACGCAATCGGCGGGAAGGGCAAGGCCGGTGAGCGACGACACCAGCGCCGCGGCGACCGCCAGATCGGCCGCCGGTTCGCTGATGCGGTAGCCGCCGGCGACGTTGAGATAGACGTCGTGCATGCCGAAACGCAGGCCGCAATGCGCCTCCAGCACCGCCAGCACCATGGCGAGCCGCGGCGAATCCCAGCCGACGACGGCGCGGCGCGGCGTGCCGAGCGACGTCGGTGCCACCAGCGCCTGAATCTCCACCAGCACCGGCCGCGTGCCTTCCATGCCGGCGAAGACCGCGGCCCCCGGCGAAGCCGCGTGGCGCTCGCCGAGGAACAGTTCGGACGGGTTCGACACCTCGCGCAGACCCTTGTCCGACATCTCGAACACGCCGATCTCGTCGGTGGGCCCGAATCGGTTCTTCACCGTGCGCAGGATGCGGTAGTGGTGGCCGCCTTCGCCCTCGAAATAGAGCACGGCGTCGACCATGTGCTCGACCACGCGCGGGCCGGCGATCTGGCCCTCCTTGGTGACGTGGCCGACGAGCACGATCGCGGCGCCGGTGGATTTGGCGTAACGGATCAGCGTCTGCGCGGCGGCGCGTACCTGGGTGACCGTGCCCGGCGCCGAATCGGCGGCGTCGGTCCACAAGGTCTGGATCGAATCGAGGATGACGAGGTCCGGCCGCCGGCCGTCGGCGATCGTCGCCAGAATGTCCTCGACATTGGTCTCGGCGGCGAGTTCGACCGCCGATGAGGCGACGCCAAGGCGCTGCGCCCTCAGCCTGATCTGCGCCACGGCCTCCTCGCCGGAGACGTAGACGATGCGGTGGCCCCGGCCGGCCAGCGCGGCGGCGGCCTGGGTGAGCAGCGTCGACTTGCCGATGCCGGGATCGCCGCCGACCAGCAGTGCCGAACCGCGCACGAAACCGCCGCCGGTGGCGCGGTCGAGCTCGCCGATGCCGCTGGCGATGCGCGGCGCGTCCTCGATGTCGCCGGCGAGCGAGGTGAGCGCCACGGCGCGGCCCTTGCGCGCTGAGCGCAGCGCCGCCGGGCCGCTGCCGATGCCGCCGGCCGTGCCTTCCTCGACCAGCGTGTTCCACTCGCCGCAGGCGTCGCATTTTCCCGACCAGCGCGGGCTGACATTGCCGCAGGCCTGGCAGATGAACTGGGTGCGCGACTTGGCCATCAGGCAGGCTGCACTCGCGACAGGTGGCCAGTCGATTGCGGCGCCCCCGGATGCTGTCCCGCCGACATCAGATTTCCAAGGACTTACTGGTCACGTCCGTTTCGGGACTTGGGTCCTGATCCAGAGCCTTCAGGCGTGAATACTCCGCCCATGACATGAGCACCGTGCTTGGTCTTCTCCCGCGCGTGACTTCAATAGGCTGGGGGTCCGCGAGACGTTTGTACAAACCCAGTTTCTTACGAACGTCCGTCGCGCTGATTACGATCATGTCGACGTTCTCCAGTATGAGTCGGCATTCGGCTTGAATCACTCGAACCGCTCCGGCAGGTGATGCTCCTCGGCAAGGTCGGAGAAACGCGTGTATTCGCCGGTGAAGGCCAGCGACACCATGCCGGTCGGGCCGTGGCGCTGCTTGGCGACGATCACCTCGGCCTTGCCGCGTGCCTCGTTCATGTCGGTTTCCCACTGCGTATATTCGATCGTGCCGGGCTTGGGCTCCTTGTTCTTGAGGTAATACTCCTCGCGGTAGACGAAGATGACCACGTCGGCGTCCTGCTCGATCGAGCCGGATTCGCGCAGGTCCGAGAGCTGCGGCCGCTTGTCCTCGCGGCTCTCGACCTGGCGCGACAGCTGCGACAGCGCGATGATCGGCACGTTGAGTTCCTTGGCCAGCGCCTTGAGGCCGGTGGTGATCTCGGTGATCTCCTGCACGCGGTTCTCGTTGGCGCGCTTCGACGAGCCGGTCATCAGCTGGATATAGTCGATGACGATGACGTCCAGCCCGCGCTGGCGTTTCAGCCGCCGCGCCCGCGCCGCCAGCTGGGCGATGGAGATGCCGCCGGTCGAATCGATGAACAGCGGGATCTTCTGCAGCATCTGCGTGCAGCCGACCAGCTTTTCGAAATCCGCCTCGGTCAGGTCGCCGCGGCGGATCTTCGAGGACGGCACCTCGGCCTGCTCGGAGATGATGCGGGTGGCGAGCTGCTCCGACGACATTTCCAGCGAGAAGAAGCCGACCACGCCGCCGTTGGCCGCCTTGAACGAGCCGTCGGCCTGCTGCGCCGGCTCGTAGGCGTGCGCGACGTTGAAGGCGATGTTGGTGACCAGCGAGGTCTTGCCCATGCCCGGGCGGCCGGCGAGCACGATCAGGTCGGACGGCTGCAGGCCGCCCATGCGGCTGTCGAGGTCGCGCAGCCCGGTGGCGATGCCGGAGAGGTGGCCGTCGCGCATGTAGGCGGCGCTGGCCATGTCGATGGCGGTCTTGATGGCGTCGGAAAAGCTCTCGAAGCCGCCGTCGTAGCGGCCGGTCTCGGCGAGTTCGAACAGCCGGCGCTCGGCGTCCTCGATCTGCGCCTGAGGCGACATGTCGACCGGCGCGTCATAGGCGATGTTGACCATGTCCTCGCCGACGGTGATCAGCGCCCGGCGGGTGGCGAGGTCGTAGATGGCGCGGCCGTAGTCGGACGCGTTGATGACGGTGACGGCCTCGGCCGCCAGCTGGATGAGATAACGCGCCACCGTGATGTCGCCGACCTTCTCGTCGGCGGGCAGGAAGGTCTTCAGCGTGATCGGGTTGGCGACCTTGCCCATGCGGATGAGCTCGCCCGCGACCTCGAACACCTTTCGATGAAGCGGCTCGTGGAAATGCGAGGGTTTCAGGAAATCCGAGACGCGGTAGAAGGCGTCGTTGTTGACGAGGATGGCGCCGAGCAGCGCCTGCTCGGCCTCGATGTTGTTGGGCGCTTCCCGGTAAAGCGGGGTCTCCGCGCTGCCGAGCTTGCGTGCTGCCTCTGCCATTCCGTTCCCGCCTGAAAACCTGCCTCGCTCGGGTTACCAGAAGCCGTTAAGCGAGGGTGAACAATCCGGGCGCGGTACACCGAATTCACAGCCGAATCTTTTCGGTGGAAAGTTAGCCGTTGACCGAATCGGAGAGTGAGTCTAGCCGATCGGGTGCCTGGAACAAAGCGGGAACTTGAGCGCGCGAGTGTCGAACGCCGTTCGGCGGCACGCCGAGCGACCTAGCCCGACGTGCCGCCTGCGAAGTTCCGAGGTGGCGCGTTCAGCGCCCCAGCGAGCGCAGGTTGATGCGGGTCATCTCGACGTCGACGCGCGCGGCGATGTCGGCGCGTTCCACGCCGATGTCGCGCAGCCGGCGGTCGTCGAGCCGGTCCAGTTCGTCGTGGACGCGCTGCCGTGCGCTTGCAGCGCGCCAGTGCGTCAGCGTGGCATGCGCCAGCTCGATCAGCCGGGACGCGAGGGTCGGACGGACAACCGCCGGAAGCGGCGTGCAGGCGGAGGCGGACATTTCATCACCTTTGAGAAAGTTCTTTAGGGTGAAGATTACGCGATTGAAATAAAAAGAAAAAATGAGCAATATTCATACCATCTACAAAATTCCTTTGAAGATCGCGATGACGGTGCACGTTCCCGGGACCCGCGCGCTGAAGGTGTTTCACGCCGCCGGCCGCCACCTGAATTTTTCCCGCGCGGCGGCCGAGCTCGGCCTGACGCCGGCGGCGGTCAGCCATCAGATCAAGGAGATGGAGGACCAGCTGGGCGTCATCCTGTTCACACGCACCAGCCGCTCCATCAGCCTGACCGGGGCCGGCGCGGTGTTTTTCGACGCGGCGGGCGAGGCGCTCGACCAGCTGGCCCGCGCCGCGGCGCGGGCGCGGAAACTGTCACGCGGCATCGCCCAGCTGAGGCTGACCATGGAGGGCATGTTCGCGTCGAAATGGCTGGTGCCGAAACTCGACGGCTTCCGCCGGCGCTGCCCGGACATCGACCTGCGCTTCGACATCTGCGACACCGTGCGCGACTTCGATCAGGACGACGTCGACATCGCGGTGCGCTTCGGCACCGGCCGCTACCCGGGCCTGACCACGCACCGGCTGTTCGACAACGTCATCTTTCCGGTGTGCAGCCCCCGCCTGCTCAAGCAGGGGCCGCCGCTGGAGACGCCGCGCGACCTCCTGCAGCACACGCTGGTGCATATCGAATGGTCGCGCCACGGCGTCACCTGGCCGAACTGGCGCATGTGGATGGCGGCCGCCGGCGTCGAGGACTTCGACGACAGCCGCTGCGTTCTGTTCGACGATTCGAGCCACGTCATCCAGGCGGCGATCGACGGCAACGTGGTCGCGCTCTGCGATTTCTCGATGGTCGCCAGCGATCTTTCGGCCGGGCGGCTGGTGCGGCCGTTCGAGCTCGGCCTGAAAATGACGCCGGAATACGCATATTTCCTGGTGTACCCCACGGAGACCGCCGCCGACCCGCGCATCGTCGCCTTTCGCGACTGGATGCTGGACGAGGTGGCGCGCACGCCGCTCGACGCCTGACACGGCGGCCGACGGTGAAACTTCGGTTGCCTCGCAGGCCATGCGCGGGTTAGCTCGCGCCGGGCATGCGGGCGAAGGCGTGCGCGAGATCGAGGAGGCGCGACATGACGCGACCGACCACCATTGGCCTGGATGCCGATGATACGCTGTGGCAGAACGAGCAGTTCTTCCGCCTGACCGAGACGCGTTTCCAGGCACTGCTCGCCGACTACGCGGCGCCGGAAGACCTTTCCACGAGATTGCTGGAATCGGCCAAGCGCAACATCGGCTACTATGGCTTCGGCATCAAAAGTTTCACGCTGTCGATGATCGAGACGGCCGTCGAGATCAGCGAAGGCAGGGCGCCGGCTTCCGTGATAGGCGAAATCCTGGCGGCGGGGCGCGAGATGGCGGCGCACCCGGTCGAGACCTTGCCGCATGTGGCTGAGACGCTGGCCAGCCTTACCGGTCGCTACCGCATCGTGCTCATCACCAAGGGCGACCTGTTCGACCAGGAACGCAAGCTGGCGGAGTCCGGTCTCGGCGACTATTTCGACGCGGTCGAGATCGTCAGCGACAAGTCGGTCGCCACCTACGAACGTGTCTTCAGGCGCCATGGCGATGGCGCGGCGCAGGCGATGATGGTCGGCAATTCGCTGAAGTCGGACGTCGTACCCGCGCTCAGAGCCGGCAGCTGGGGCGTCTACGTGCCGCACCCGCTCACCTGGGCGTACGAGCACGCCGAGGTGCCGGCGGACGCGGCGCGGTTTCGCGAACTCGCCGATCTCGGCGAGCTGCCGGCGCTGATCGAGGCAATCGGCTGAGAGGGGTCTGAACCCCTTTCCGCTCAGCCGGGGTCGAGCGGCATTGCGTCGCCCCAGTCGAGGCGCCGGGCGATGCGGAAGGCGGCGCCGTCGCGCCGGGTAATCGTCCGCTCCCCGGCAAGGCCGTCATTGCGGCAGAGTTTCAGCGTGACAAGCCCCTTGGCGCCGCGCGGCGGCGCGATCACCCGCGCCGCGACGGTCTCGGCCGGCCGTCGCGAGGCGGCGACAAAGATGTATTTTTCGTCCTCCCAGGGCACCTCGCCGCCCTTGGCCAAGCGGTGTAGCCGTGAACGCGCCACGCGCCGCGAAAAATGGCACCAGTCGGGTTCCGCGAGCGGGCAAGGCGCGCTGTGCGGGCACGGCGCCGCCATATGAGCGCCAGCGTCGATCAGCCGCCGCCGCACCGCGAGGATGCGCCGCCAGCCTGCCGGCGTGCCCGGCTCGACGATGACGAGCAGGCCGGCCGTCAGTGCCCACAGCCGGTCGACCAGCGGCTCGAGCGCGACCGGCTCGATCTCGTCAAGCACATAGGACAAGGTGACGAGGTCGGCGGGGCCGAGCGCCGGCAGGTCGCGGGTGACGTCGCCGGCGATCCAGAGATGTTCGATCCCGTCCATTGTGGACGCCAGCGCTTCGCCGACCGCGCGGGCGGTCGGGCTGGTCTCCACCAGACAGGCCGCCGACAGCTCCGGCCAGCAGTCGGCTGCCGCCCACAGCGCCGAACCGGGGCCGGCGCCGAGGTCGAGCAGTGTCGCCGGAGCGAAATCAGGCAGCAGTTCCGCCGCCGATGCAAGGCTGGCGCGGATCGCCGCATACGTGGCCGGCAGCCGCGTCGCCAGATAGGCCTTGACTGCGAGCTCGCCGTCGAGATGCAACCGGCCGTCGCGCAGCTCGGCGCGGTACCGGCTGGACAACAGCGCGGCGGCGCGCTGCAGTTCGGCGAGCGGCGTGCGCTCGAGTTGCCGGTCGATGGCGACCTTCAGCGGCGCGGGCAGTTCCATGCTCAGGCGGGGCGCGGCGCGAACAGGATGACCGACGCGCCGACCAGGCAGATGACCGCACCGGCAAGGTCGAAGCGGTCTGGGCGCACGCCTTCGACGCTCCACAGCCAGACGAGCGAGGCAGCGATGTAGATGCCGCCATAGGCGGCGTAGGCGCGGCCGGCGGCATCAGCGTCGACCAGCGACAGCAGCCAGGCGAAGACGGCGAGCGAGACGACGCCGGGCAAAAGCCAGAGGGCCGACTTGTCCAGCCGCCACCACGCCCAGAAAGCGAAGCAACCGGCGATCTCGGCGAGAGCCGCGACGGCAAAGACCAGATAATTCATCGGCATGGTCCGCAGGAGGGTATCGCGCCATGTTGCAGATGCCGGCCGTCAACTCAAGCGAACCGCTTCGCTGAGCAGCGGCCCTTTGTCCGGCGGTCAGTCTTTGCCCGCTGGGGGCACGCAGAGCGGCAGGTGCGCCGTGACGGCGGCGACGAAGCGCTTGCCTTGCAAACGCTTAGCAACTTCAATAACCTGACAGCGCTTGGAAGTACGTGGGCCTCGTTGCGCCTTAGCCATACGAGGCAGTTCATCCGGCCCAGGCTCCGGTTCGCAGGAGGGATTCTGCGGGAGCCTTGAGTGCGGCCTATACACGGGCCCAGGCCACGTTCTGCTCCCGCAGCCTTTTCAGATGCGATATCGCCCAATCCGATATCGTCGAATCCGACATCACATCCCGGTTCGTGGGATAGCCGACACCGCGCAGAAGAAGAACGATTGCATCGGGCTCGGAAGGTTAAGCCTGCGGTGTCCCTGAGCAGGATCGCCGATGTTCGGTCGCGTTTGTTTGAGGCCAGGCAAGCACGCCGGGGCGGTCGAGAACGCGTGACTTATCGGGGGTTAACCCCGCACCGGCACTGACGGTGTGCGATTCTGCCGAGACGAGCGAATACGTCGGCAAACCGCGCAAGGTTGCGATGTTCAAGCCGGCCTTGCGTAATTGTCCTCCGTGCGGAGTCCGGTGAATGACGGCCACGCAAACAGCGCGACCGCTACCCGCGATCCGAAACCTTGCGCCGGCCGCGCTTCGGCTTTTCGGGCGGTGCATCCATCTCGCGATGCCCCATCTCGTGCATGGTGAGCGCCTTCTCGCACTTCTCCATGTAGCCGCGGGTGACCGGCAGCGTGTCGTTCCTGCGGGTGAGCTGGATCTGGAACACCATAAGGTCCTGCCAGCGGAACGCCGCCTCCGACCCGGACAAGTAGAACTCCCACATGCGGCAGAAGCGCTCGTCGTAGATCGCCTTGGCCTTGTCGCGGTTGGCGAGAAAGCGTTCGCGCCAATGTTTCAGCGTGTCGGCATAATGCAGCCGCAGGATCTCGACATCGCCGACCATCAGCCCTGATTTCTCGATCGCCGGCATTACCTCCGACAGCGCCGGAATGTATCCGCCGGGGAAGATGTGCTTGCGGATGAACGCGTTGGTGGCCGACGGCGGCCCGAAACGGCCGATCGAATGCAGGAGCATGACGCCGTCAGGCTTGAGCAGCGTCGCGCATTTGTCGAAGAAGGTGCGGTAGTGGTTGACGCCGACATGCTCGAACATGCCGACCGAGACGATACGGTCGAAACGTTCGTTCAGGTCGCGGTAGTCGCGGATCTCGAAATGGACGTGGTCCTCGAGTCCTTCGGAGCGCACTCTCTCGCTGGAGACCGCGTGCTGCTCGGTCGACAGCGTTACCCCGAGCACGTCGGCGTCGAAGTTCTTGGCGATGTAGAGCCCGAGCCCGCCCCAGCCGGAGCCGATGTCGAGCACCGAGTGACCGGCCTTGAGCCGCAGCTTGGCAGCGATGTGGCGCTTCTTGGCGAGCTGGGCTTCCTCCAGCGTCATCTCCGGCCGTTCGAAGTAGGCGCAGGAATACTGCATGTCGGCGTCGAGGAAGAGCTTGTAGATCTCGCCGGAGAGATCGTAATGGCGCTGAACGTTGCGCTTCGAGCGCGCGTGCGTGTTGACCTGCTGCAGGCGGCGGACGGCGACGCGCAACCCTTCGACCGCCCGCGTCCACGCGTCGGTCCCACCCATCGGCCCGATGTTCTCGTAGACGAGCTTGAGGAAGGACAAGACGTCGCCTTCCACGAAGTCGAGTTCCTCCTCCATGAAGGCTTCGCCGATCGCCAGCGTCGGGTGCAGCGTGATCGCGCGCTCGGCATGCGCGGTCTTGATGTGCAGGTGGACGGGCGGGCCGCTGCCGTCGCCGAATGAAGCCGTGGTGCCGTACGGCCCGGTGAACTTCAGGTTGCCGACCCGAACGACACGGTCGACGATACGCTTCAACAGGATATTCATGGCCGCACGCCCCTTGAAGGACTGACGGTTCGTCAGCAGAACTGTCGCATTCTGCTTCAAAACGTCGCGGCTGAAAATGTTCCGTTTGGCCCAAAGACGAGGCAGATCGTGATGCCAGCCGGGTACTATTTGCACAAGGCGGCTTTGCGCTATGCAGCGGAAGCACGGCGGTCGGGTGCTGCCGCCCACGAAAAAGGCCCGGGCGGACGGCCCGGGCCTTGTCAGGATCGCGGTTTCGCGACGGATCAGGCTTCTTCTTCCTCGGCGGCCGGGTCGAAGAAATTGTCCGGACGGGCGTTTTCGTTGATGTCGTCGCCGTAGATCGCCTCGGCGGTGGTGAGCGTCTCGCCCTTGGCCTGGCGCTCGGCCTCGTCGGCGGTGCGGGCGATGTTCAGCGTCACCGTGACCTCGACCTCCGGATGCAGCGCGATCGCCACATTGGTGAGGCCGATCGTCTTGATCGGGTGGTTGAGCTCGACCTGGTTGCGGGCAACCGTGAAGCCCTCGGCGGTGAGCAGGTCGGCGATGTCGCGGGTCGACACCGAGCCGTAGAGCTGGCCGGTCTCGCCGGCGGAGCGCACGACGATGAAGCTCTTGCCGTCGAGCTGGGTGGCGACCTGCTCCGCCTCCGACTTGCGCTCGAGGTTGCGGGCTTCGAGCTGAGAGCGCTGGCCCTCGAACTTCTTCTTGTTGGCGTCGTTGGCGCGCAGTGCCTTGCCCTGCGGCAGCAGGTAGTTGCGGGCGAACCCGTCCTTGACGCGGACGGTGTCGCCCATCTGGCCGAGGCGGGAGATACGCTCGAGCAGGATGACTTCCATGTCTCTGTTCCTTTCGTGGCCGCTGGCGCGGCAGGTTTCGAAACGGAGCAGGACGCGGGTGTCGCGCGGCGGTTGCCGGGGTCGCTGTCCTGCCCGTGGCGGCAGTTAGGGGCGTTTCGCCCCAACTCGGGATTTTCGAAGCGATCCGCCGCGCCCGTCGCGACGGGAGTTGCCCGGGGACGGTTTACTTTTTCCGCTGAAAGACCGAACCGGACCAGTCCGTGGCACGGCGGAAAAAGTAAACCGTCCCCCGGCGCTTGGCTCAGCGCACCAGGTAGGGCAGCAGGCCGAGGAAGCGGGCGCGCTTGATCGCCTGGGCGAGCTCGCGCTGCTTCTTCTGGCTGACGGCGGTGATGCGCGACGGCACGATCTTGCCGCGCTCGGAGATGTAGCGCTGCAGCAGGCGCACGTCCTTGTAGTCGATCCTCGGAGCATTGGCGCCGGAGAACGGGCAGGTCTTGCGACGACGATGGAACGGGCGCCGCGTCGGGATCTGATTGATGTCGACCATTATTCGGCAGCTCCTTCCACAGGTTCACGCGGGCGGCGCGGGCCGCGGTCGCCGCCATCGCGGTCGCCGAAGCTGCGCGGGCCACGGTCGCCGCGGTCGCGGTCGCCGAAGCTGCGCGGGCCGCGGTCGCCGCGGTCACGGTCGCCGAAACCACGCTCGCTGCGCTCTTCGCGCTTCTGCAGCATGGCCGACTGGCCTTCCTCGTGCTTCTCGACCTTGATGGTGAGGAAGCGCAGGATGTCTTCCGACAGGCCCTGCTGGCGCTCGAGCTCGTTGAGCGCGGCCGGCGGGCAGGTCAGGTCCATCAGCGTGTAATAGGCCTTGCGGTTCTTCTTGATGCGGTAGGTGAGGGACTTCAGTCCCCAGTTCTCGACCCGGCCGACGGAGCCGCCATTGGCAGAGATCACGCCCTTGTAGTGCTCCACAAGCGCGTCGACCTGCTGCTGCGACAGATCCTGGCGGGCAAGAAACACATGTTCGTAGAGAGCCATGATGCTTTTGCCTTTCTTCAACTTTCTGCCCGGTACCGGCGGCTAAGCCTCTGCAACCTGTCTTTGACCCTTCGGGGCTAGGCCGCCTCGGGGGAAGAAAGGAGCATGGACGGTCGAGAGCGGAGACACGGGAGGCAGAGGCGCTTTCGTCCTCGGTCGCAGGTCGATAGAACCCGCGGCCCTCCGTTCAGCCCCCAGCCAGGACCGGCAGAAGCCGCGCTCTATACAGGCTTTTGCCGCGAATGCAAGGCGGACGGCGCTGTTTTGCCGCTTGCCGGCTACCAGCCGACCGGCCGCAGCAGCGAACTCGACAGCCCCGCCGGCTGCGGCGGTGTCGGGAACAGCGCCGCCTCGCCGAAGCGCCTGCCGAAGATCAGGTCGTATTGCAGCGCGCGGAAATCGCGGATCAGCGGGTCGACCGCCTCGACCTGCGCCCAGTTCTGCGTCGGCGCGCCGGCCTTGCTGACCAGCATGTTGCGGTCGACGACGCGGAAGCGCTCATGCACGGCGCCGAGAAAGCCGGTGTAATAGGGATGCTCGAAGCCGGCCGCCCGCATCAGGTGCAGGGGCAGGAAGGACGGGCTGATCGAGCCGAGGTCCGGCACCGGCCCGGAACGGTTCGACCACAGCACCAGCGGCGTCTCGTGTTCGGCCGACAGCGTCGCCAGCGGCGCGTTTCGGTCGGCGACATAGTCCTTCATGAAGCCGGTCTCGACGAACACCTGGCCGAGCGGCGGCAGATGGTCGCCGAAGAAGGCGATGATCGTCGGCCGCTCGCGCTGGCGCGCCCATTCGACCAGCCGCGCCAGGCTGGCGTCGGCGTCGGCGGCGCCCGTGGCGTAGGTCTTCAGCGCCTCGCGGGAGGCCTCGCTCATCGGCCCGGCCACAGTGAAGGCCGAATCGGCGTAGCGGTCGGCCTCGTAGGGGCCGTGGCCCTGCAGCGTCACGGCAAAGTAGAACAGCGGCTGGCTCGCCCATTCGGCCGAGCGGATGATCTCGTCGACCAGCGCGGAGTCGGCCGCCAGCGGTCCGCGCTTGGCCAGCGGCGGCAGCGATTCCTCCGACAGGAAGCGGTCGAAGCCGAAGGCGCGGTAGACCGAGGCGCGGTTCCAGAACCAGCCGACATAGGGATGGAAGGCGCGGGTGTCGTAACCTGCGCTCTTGAGGAATGTCGCCAGCGACGGCACCGGTGCACGCACATATTGCTGATAGGGGATGCTGCCGTAGGGCAGGAAGGCGTTGGAGAAGCCGGTCAGCGCCTCGAACTCGACATTGGCGGTCATGCCTCCGAACTCGGGCGACAGCATGCGGCCGGTGGCGAGCGCGCGCACCGCCGGCAGCGGGTCGGGCGAGATCGTCGTGCCGGGCAGGTGGGTCGGGTCCCAGAACGACTCGCTCATCACCATGATGATGTCGGGCTTTTCGTCGGGGATGCCGAGCGGCACGCGTTGCGCCGCCGCCGTCACGTCGGCCAGCGCCTCCTCGGAGTAGCCTTCAGGAGCCGTCACCTTGGCCATCGGAACGTTGAGCGCGAAGGCGATGGCAAAGCCGTTGCTGTTGTAGTTCTCCTTCTGGTCCCACATCACCGGGGAGATCTGCAGGCGGTCGCGCGCCCAGGAGAAGGTCGCGTAGTCCATGATCGAGCCGAAGAACAGCAGCGCCGGCACCGCGACCACCAGGCGCGAGGCGCGCCCCCGCGCCGACAGGCGCGGCGCATGCCTGCAACGGAAGCGCCAGGCCACGAAAAGCGCGAAGACGGCTACGACCGCCACCATCGCGAAGGCGAGCGCCGTGATAGGCCGCTGGCGCACAAGCAGCGGCATCAGTTCGATGATCTGGCGGGCATAAAGGAAGTCGGTCGGGTAAAGCGGGTCGCCGAGGTAAAAAGCCTTCTGGTGGCCGACGAAGGCGAGCCCGAGCGCCACCGGGGCCAGCAGGAACAGCGCGTGGTAGGGTCGGCCGAACACGGCGTCGAAGAACACGATCAGCAGTGCGAACAGCACCACCGTCGTCCAGCCGGGGCGGAACGGCTGCTGGAAGAAAAGCAGCGTCTGCTCGAGTGAGCCGCGCACGGTGAGTTCGACCGCGAACACCAGCAGCGCCGACACCAGCAACATCAGGCCGAGCGAGCCGACCGGACGGAGCAGATTCAGGTACGGACGCCGACGCGGCCCGGCGCCGCGCCCCGGTTGCAAATTGCCCGGCTTCACCCTCGAACTCCCGAATTCAAACGCACGTTCCCGTCAGTGCGCGCGTGTTGCCGCGCATCTGTCATGTAAATGTCATTCAGTCGTCACAAAAATCCAGTGGCTGTGGCCAAATTGCGATGAGATTTGCCGCCGGCAAAGCATTTTGCGTGGACGGATGCGACCGTTTGTCCCTTGCCGCGCTTGACTTCGGCGCCCGGCCTGCGCGACAGGCAGGCGGACAAACGCAGGAGACGGCCGCATGACGATCGCGTTCACCTTTCCGGGCCAGGGCAGCCAGGCCGTGGGAATGGGCAAGGACCTGGCCGCCGCTTTTCCCGAGGCTCGCGCCGTGTTCGACGAGGTCGACGAGGCGCTCGGCGAAAAGCTCTCCACCGTGATGTGGGAAGGGCCGGAGGAGACGCTGACGCTGACCGCCAACGCCCAGCCGGCGCTGATGGCGGTGTCGCTGGCGGCGGTGCGCGCGATGGAGGCGAGGGGCTTCTCGCTGGCCGGCAAGGTCGCCTACGTCGCCGGCCATTCGCTCGGCGAATATTCGGCGCTGGCCGCGGCCGGCACGTTCTCCGTCGCCGACACGGCCCGCCTGCTGCGCATCCGCGGCAATGCCATGCAGAAGGCGGTTCCCGTCGGCGAAGGCGCGATGGCGGCGATCCTCGGGCTCGATCAGGTCGGCGTCGAGGCAGCGTGTGCCGAGGCTTCGCGCGTCGGTCCCTGCCAGATCGCCAACGACAATGGCGGCGGGCAACTGGTCATTTCCGGCGCCAAGTCGGCGGTGGAGGAGGCGGCGCGGCTCTGTACCGAAAAGGGCGCGAAGCGGGCGCTGATGCTGTCGGTGTCGGCACCCTTCCATTCGGCGCTGATGGCGCCGGCCGCCGAAGCCATGCGCGAGGCGCTGGCCGGCGTCGCCGGGCGCAAACCTGCGGTGCCGGTCGTCGCCAACGTCGTGGTGACGCCGCTCAGCGACCCGGACGAGATCGCCCGTCGGCTGGTCGAGCAGGTGACCGGCCAAGTGCGCTGGCGCGAGACGGTCGAGTGGTTCGGCCGGAACGGCGTGACGACGCTTTACGAGGTCGGTTCCGGAAAAGTCCTGTCGGGGCTGGCGCGCCGCATCAACAAGGAACTCGCCACCGCCAATATCGGCACGCCGGCGGATGTGGAGGCGGCGCTGGCGGCACTGAGCTGACGGGATATCATCTACGCCTACGAACGAGATCATCCATGCCGAGGTCCGTAAATCTGTCGGCGGAGATGGAACGGCATCTCAGGGCTCTTTCCGCCAAGACCGAACACAGTGAGGAATACTTGCTGCCTGAAGCCGTCGAGCGCGGTTCGGTGGACGTTGAGGATTACTATCTCGCTCCAGCAGTCACATAACCGGGTGCGGCGCGGTGAGGAAGAGATTCTGACCTCCGAAGAAGTCTGGCGTGGCATGAAGGATTGATCCTGCGGTTTGCTTCGGCGACAAACGTCGGGATTGTCGCGTATCTTAAGTAACGAACCTAACCGGAAGGCACGGAACATGTTCGATCTTTCAGGGCGAAAAGCCCTCGTAACCGGAGCCAGCGGCGGCATAGGCGAGGCGATCGCGCGGGTCCTGCACGCGCAGGGCGCGACCGTCGGCCTGCACGGCACCCGTGTCGAGAAGCTGGAGGCGCTGGCGGGCCAGCTCGGCGACCGGGTAAAACTGTTTCCGGCCGACCTGACCGAACGCGACGAGGTCAAGGCGCTGGGCCAGAAGGCAGAGGCCGATCTGGAAGGTGTCGACATCCTCGTCAACAATGCGGGCATCACCAAGGACGGGCTGTTCGTGCGCATGTCCGACGCCGATTGGGATTCGGTGATCGAGGTCAACCTGACGGCGGTGTTCCGGCTGACGCGCGAGCTGACGCATCCGATGATGCGCCGCCGCAACGGCCGCATCATCAACATCACCTCGGTGGTCGGCGTCACCGGCAATCCCGGGCAGGCGAACTACTGCGCCTCCAAGGCCGGCATGATCGGCTTCACCAAGTCGCTGGCGCAGGAGATCGCCACCCGCAACGTCACCGTCAACTGCGTGGCGCCCGGCTTCATCGAGTCGGCGATGACCGACAAGCTGAACGACAAGCAGAAGGAGGCGATCATGGCCGCGATCCCCTCCAGGCGCATGGGAACGGGCGCGGAAGTCGCCGCCGCGGTCGCCTTCCTGGCGTCGGGCGAGGCTGCCTACATCACCGGCCAGACCATCCACGTGAACGGCGGCATGGCGATGATCTGAGCCGGCAATGGCGGTCTCCGGGCACGCGACAAGGTCGGCTGCCGTGCATACCTGACAGGCGCGGCATGCAGTGTTTTCGCCTTGGACGGCCTGATTTTTTCGTGTAATGCGCCAAAACAAGGCCGGCGGACACGCTATCCCCAGCCGGGAGGGCCGTGGTCCGGCCGGTTCCATCTTTCAGCTTGATTAGCGGCAATGCGCCCGCTAACGAAGGCACACAACTCGAGACGAGGAAACCAACATGAGTGACACCGCAGAGCGCGTCAAGAAGATCGTGGTCGAGCATCTCGGCGTCGATGCCGAGAAGGTGACCGAAGCCGCGAGCTTCATCGACGACCTGGGCGCGGACAGCCTTGATACGGTCGAGCTCGTCATGGCTTTCGAAGAAGAATTCGGCGTCGAGATTCCCGATGATGCCGCTGAAACGATCCTCACCGTCGGCGACGCGGTGAAGTATATCGACAAAGCTTCGGCCTGATCGGAAGGGACATGCCATCAGCGCACCGGAGTCTGCGATGAGGCGTGTCGTCGTAACCGGGCTCGGGCTGCTGTCGCCGTTCGGCGTCGGCGTCGAGCACGGCTGGAAGCAGATCCTCGCCGGCCGCAGCGCCTGCCGGCGGGTTACGGGGTTCGAGGCGGACGATCTCGCCTGCAAGATCGCTCACGTGATCCCGCGCGGCGACGGCAGCGACCACAGCTTCAACCCGGAGGCTTATCTGGAGCCGAAGGAACTTCGCAAGATCGGCGACTTCATCCTCTACGGCATTGCCGCGGCCGATGAAGCGCTGAAGGATGCCGGGTGGGCGCCGACCTCCGAGGAGGATCGCTGCGCCACCGGCGTGATGATCGGCTCCGGCATCGGCGGCATCGATGGCATCGCCGACAATGCGCTTCTGCTGAAGGAGCGCGGACCGCGCCGCATCAGCCCGTTCTTCATCCCGGGCAACATCATCAACCTCGTTTCCGGACAGGTTTCGATCCGCCACGGGCTCAAGGGCCCGAACCACGCGGTGGTGACGGCCTGCTCGACCGGCGCCCACGCGATCGGCGACGCGGCCCGGCTGATCATGTTCGGCGACGCCGACGTGATGCTGGCCGGCGGCACGGAGGCGCCGATCACCCGCCTGTCGATGGCTGGTTTCGCCGCCTGCCGGGCGCTGTCCACCGACCGCAACGACACGCCGGAAACGGCGTCGCGGCCGTTCGACCGCGACCGCGACGGTTTTGTCATGGGCGAGGGCGCCGGCGTGGTCGTGCTCGAGGAACTCGAGCATGCCATGGCACGCGGCGCCAAGATTTATGCCGAGGTCATCGGCTACGGCCTGACCGGCGACGCCTATCACATCACCGCGCCGGCCGAGAACGGCGACGGCGCCTTCCGCTGCATGAGCGCGGCGGTGAAGCGCGCCGGGCTGCAGCCTGCCGACATCGACTATGTCAACGCCCACGGCACCTCGACCATGGCCGACACGATCGAGCTCGGCGCGGTCGAGCGGCTGGTCGGCAACGCCGCTTCCAGGATCTCGATGTCGTCGACCAAGTCGGCGATCGGCCACCTGCTCGGCGCGGCGGGAGCAGCCGAGGCGATCTTCTCCGTGCTGGCGATCCGCGACAACGTCGTGCCGCCGACCATCAATCTCGACAATCCCGAGCGCGATACGGCGATCGACCTTGTGCCGCACAAGGCCCGCCATCGCCAGGTGGACGTGGCTCTGTCGAATTCCTTCGGCTTCGGCGGAACCAACGCCTCGCTGGTGTTCCGGCGCCTCGACGCCTGAGTCGCACCGGCGACCGGGAATTTTGCCATATTCGCGCCTAGTCTCGCGGCGGGGAGCGGTGTGATTGAATAGTGACGAGGCGATGAGCGACACGCAGAGCAACACCGTCGAATTCGGCCGCCGGCCCGAGCCGCCGAGAGCTGCGGAGCCGTCCAGACCCGCCGACGCGGCGGCAAAGCCGTTCGTGCCGAAGACGGCGAGCCAGGCGCTGCGACCGGAGCCGGGCGCGGCTCCGCCGCCACGCCGCTCGCGCGCCTCGCGCAATCAGGTCGTCGTTTTCATGAACTTCCTCGTCTCGCTGGTGATGCTGATGGTCATCGCCGCGGGCGCCGCCGTCTATTTGGGCAAGCAGGCGTTCGACGCCTCCGGACCGACCGTCGCGGCCAAGACGTTCCTGGTAAAGCCCAACAGCGGCGTGGCGCAGATCGCCGGATCGCTCGAACAGAACGGCCTGATAAGCGATGCCACCGTGTTCCGCATGGGCGTGCGTGCCTATGGCGGCAAGGCGACGATGAAGGCCGGCGAATACGAGGTGCCGGCCGGCGCGTCGATGCGCGACATCATGGAACTGCTGCAGAGCGGCAAGTCGGTGATGTATTCGCTGACCATCCCCGAAGGCCTGACGGTCGCACAGGCGTTCCGCCGGATCGCCGACAGCGAGGCGCTGACCGGCGACATGCCGGACATGCCGCCGGAAGGCAGCCTGGCCGCTGACACGCAGCGCTTCACCCGCGGTGCCGAACGCAAGGTGATCGTCGCCAAGATGCTGGAGCAGCAGCAGGCGCTGATCGACGAGATCTGGGCAAAACGCGCCTCCGACCTGCCGATTGCCGACGTCAACGAGTTCGTCACCCTTGCTTCGATCGTGGAGAAGGAGACGGGCATCGATTCGGAGCGGCCGCACGTAGCGTCGGTGTTCGTGAACCGACTGCGCAAGAACATGCGACTGCAGTCGGATCCGACCATCATCTACGGCCTGTTCGGCGGCGCCGGCAAACCGGCGGACCGGCCGATCTACCAGTCCGACATCGAGAAGCGGACACCCTATAACACCTATGTGATCAACGGGCTGCCACCGACGCCGATCGCCAATCCGGGCCGCGCCGCGCTGGAGGCGGTCGCCAATCCGCTGCAGACCGACGACCTCTATTTCGTCGCCGACGGCACCGGCGGTCACGTTTTCGCGACGACGCTGGACGAGCACAACAGGAACGTCGCGAAGTATCGGGCGATCCAGAAGCAGCAGGCGGAAGACGCCGCCAAGGCTGGCGCCGGCGGCGGGACCGACGCCGGCGAAGCGCAGTAGCAAGCGCAAGGGCTGGACGGGCACGCGCGGAGGCGGTAGCTGGTCTGACCAGTGGCCGCGTCGGGGCGTCGCGGCGCTGTGTTTCGTCAGCCGGCTTGGGGGAGGTGATCGGATGAGCCTGCAAAGCATGACGGGCTTTTCCCGCGCTGCCGGCGAAAAGGACGGCGTGGCGATCGCCTGGGAGCTGAAATCGGTCAACGGCAAGACGATCGAGATCAGGCTTCGGCTGCCGCCCGGCTTCGAGCGCCTGGAGCCGGCGGTGCGCCAGGCTTTGCAGAGGCGTTTTTCCCGCGGCAACGTGCAGGCGTCACTGACCGCCGCGCGCGGCGCGGGCGGCGGCGCGCAGCCGGTCATCAACGAGGCCTTCCTCAAGGACCTCGCCGGCCTTGCCAAGCGCCTGCAGGAGCAGTTCGGCACTGCGCCTGCCAGCGCCGATGGGCTGCTGGCGCTGCGGGGGGTGCTGGAACCGGCCGAGGCACTGGAGACGGACGAGAGCCGTGCCAGCCTGGACGCCGCGATCCTCGCTGTACTCGACCGGGCGATCGCCGAACTCGCGGAGGCGCGGCAAACGGAAGGCGAGGCGCTCGGCAAGGTGCTTTCCGCCCACATCGATACGATAGAGGCGCTGACGGCGCGCGCCGAGGCCGATCCGTCGCGCGATCCGGCGGCGATCCGCACCAGGCTGAGCGAGCAGGTGGCGCTGCTGATGGACGCGGCCGCCGGGCTGGACGAGACGCGACTTCACATGGAGGCGGCGTTCCTGGCCACCAAGGCCGACATCCGCGAGGAGATCGATCGGCTGAAGACGCATGTCGGATCCGGCCGCGCTCTGCTGGCCGCCGACGGCCCGGTGGGCCGCAAGCTCGACTTCCTGGCGCAGGAATTCAATCGCGAATCGAATACCTTGTGCTCGAAGTCCAATGCAGGGACGGTGACCGCGATCGGCCTGGAGCTGAAGGCGGTGGTGGACCAGTTCCGCGAGCAGGTGCAGAATCTGGAGTAAGGCATGGGCACCGACCAATTCTCAGCCGGCATCCGCCGCCGCGGGCTGATGCTGGTGCTGTCCTCGCCTTCCGGCGCGGGCAAGTCGACGATCGCGCGGAATTTGCTGGAAAGCGACCACGAGCTCAGCCTCTCGGTGAGCGTGACAACGCGGGCGCGCCGCGGCAGCGAGATCGACGGCGTGCACTACCGCTTCGTGTCGCAGCGCGAGTTCGACCGGCTGCGCGATTCCGACGCGCTGCTGGAGTGGGCCGAGGTGCACGGCAACTGCTACGCCACCCCGCGCGAGCCGGTGGAGGCGGCGATGGCGGAAGGCCGCGATATGCTGTTCGACATCGATTGGCAGGGCGCCCTGCAGCTCAAGGAGAAGATGCGCGCCGACATCGTCTCGATCTTCATCCTGCCGCCGTCGATGGCCGAACTGAAGAGCCGGCTGCGCCGCCGCGCCGAGGACAGCGAGCAGGTGATCGCCCGCCGGCTGGAGAACGCCCGGCTGGAGATCGGGCATTGGCGCGACTATGACTACGTCGTGGTCAATCGCGACCTCGACCGCGCCTTCGCCGAGGTCAAGGCGATCGTCACCGCCGAGCGGCTGCGCCGCGACCGCAACCCGGGCCTTTTCGACTTCGTCTCCGGCCTGCTCGACGAAAAGACCTCGTAGCGGCGACGAGCCTTCCGCGTCGGCCCGGCGTGGCGGCTTGCGGGTGGAACGAGCTGTCCCGAAGATGCGCCGCTGGCGGGAGGCCCGATGGTTGCTTTTTCCCTGGGCGATGCGGTCGCCATCGCGCTGATCTTTTTCCTCGGCGGCCTCGTCAAGGGCGTCACCGGCATGGGTCTGCCGACCGTCGCGATGGGGCTGCTCGGCGCGCTGATGACGCCGGTCGCTGCCGCCTCGCTGCTGCTGGTGCCCTCCTTCGTCACCAATATCTGGCAGCTTTTCGCCGGCCCCAGCCTGCGCGGGCTCGTCGCGCGGCTGTGGCTGATGATGCTCGGCATCGTCGCCGGCACCATCGCCGGGTCGTGGTTGCTCACCAGCGACGAGCAGGGCTGGGCGACTGTCGCGCTGGGTGCGGTGTTGGTCGCTTATGCCGCGCTCAGCCTTGCGGCCTGGCAGTGGTCGGTGCCGGCGAGACTGGAACGTCGCCTCTCGCCGGTGGTCGGCGTGGCGACCGGCCTGGTGACCGGCGCCACCGGCGTCTTCGTCATCCCGGCGGTGCCTTATCTGCAGGCGCTCGGCCTGGGCAGGGACGACCTCGTCCAGGCCCTCGGCCTCTCCTTCACCGTGTCGACCGTGGCGCTTGCACTCGGCCTGGCGAGCGGCGGCGCCTTGCTGCCCGCGGAAATCCTGTGGTCGGCGCTGGCGGTCGTGCCGGCGCTGCTCGGCATGATGGCCGGCCAGCATCTGCGCGACCGCATCAGCCCGCCGACCTTCCGACGCTGGTTCCTGGTCTGCCTGCTGCTACTCGGCCTCCAGCTCGTGCTGCGGCCTTTCCTGTAGGAGCCCGTGACTACAGTGCGTTCGCCAAGGCGACGAACTCGGCGATATCGAGCGTTTCGGCCCGCCGCGTGCCGTCGATGCCGGCCGCTGCCAGCAGGGTTTCGCCTCCGAGGCCCTTGAGGCTCTGGCGCAGCATTTTGCGGCGCTGGCCGAAGGCGTCATGGGTGACGCGCTCCAGCTTGCGCAGGTCGGCCGGCAGCGGCGCGTCGCGCGGCGCAAGATGCACCACCGACGAGGTGATCTTCGGCGGCGGCGTGAAGGCGCGCGCCGGGATGTCGAAGGCGATGGTCGCCCGCGTGCGCCAGCCGGCCAGCACGCCGAGCCGGCCATAGGCGTCGCCGCCGGGCGGGGCGACGATGCGTTCAGCTACCTCCTTCTGGAACATCAGCGTCAGCGACTGCCAGAACGGCGGCCACGCAGGCGCCGCGAGCCAGCGTAGCAACAGCTCCGTACCGATGTTGTAGGGCAGGTTGGCGACGATTTTCGTCGGCTCGCCGGCGGTGAGCGCCGCCATGTCGACCTTGAGCGCGTCTGCCGGCACCACCTCGAGGCGGCCGGGATAATGGGCCGCGATTTCGCCGAGCGCGGCGAGGCAGCGTTCGTCGCGCTCGATCGCCACCACCCGTCTCGCGCCGTGCATCAACAGGGCGCGAGTCAGCCCGCCCGGACCCGGTCCGACCTCGATGACGGTGACGTCCGCGAGGTCGCCAGCCGTCCGCGCCACCTTGCCCGTCAGGTTGAGGTCGAGCAGAAAATTCTGCCCAAGTGCCTTTTTCGCCTGCAGGCCATGCCGGTCGATCACCTCGCGCAGCGGCGGCAGGCCGTCGACGGCGAGCGTCATGGCGTCGGCCGTCCAGCCATGTCGGCAGCAAGGCGCAACGCCGCGATCAGGCTGTCCGGCAGCGCGATGCCTTTGCCGGCGATGTCGAACGCGGTGCCGTGGTCGGGCGAGGTGCGGATGAACGGCAAGCCGAGCGTCACGTTTACCGCCTCGTCGAAGGCGAGCGTCTTGGCCGGGATCAGCGCCTGATCATGATACATGCACAGCGCCGCGTCGTAGCCCGCACGGGCGCGGCGGTGGAACATCGTGTCGGCGGGCAGGGGACCACGGGCGTCGATGCCCATGTCACGCAGCGCTTCGACGGCGGGCCGCACGATCTCGGCATCCTCGCGGCCCATGGCACCATCCTCACCGGCATGCGGGTTGAGGCCTGCAAGCGCCAGCCTCGGCCGCTCGATGCCGAAACGAGCGCTCAGGTCCGCGGCGACGATACGGCCGGTCTCGACGATCAGCTCCGTCGTCAGAAGCGAAGGCACGTCGGCGAGCGGGACATGGATGGTGACCGGTATCGTGCGCAGTTCCGGACCGGCCAGCATCATCACCGGCAGCGAAGCCACGCCCGTGTGCCGTTCGACCAGCTCGGCCAGATATTCGGTGTGGCCCGGCGAGCCGAATCCGCCGTCGTACATCGGCTTCTTGGCGATCGGGCAGGTGACCACACCCGAGGCCCGGCCGGCGAACACGTTGTCGACCGCGCGATCGATCGATTCGACGATGGCGGGTACGTCGGCCCGATCCGGCCTGCCGGGGTGATCTGTAAGCCGGGCGCCGAGCGGCACCACCGGCAAGGCCTCGGCGAAGACATGGCGTGCGCCCTCCGGCGTCGTCTCGGCGAGCAAGACGTCGCGGCCGAGCCGGCGCGCCCGCGCGGCAAGCATTCGGGCGTCGCCGAGAAGATAAAAAGCCGGCACCGCGCGCGTTTCGCGGGCGAGCCAGGCGTCGATGGTGATGTCGGGGCCGATGCCGGCCGGATCGCCGCAGGTCAGCGCCAGCGGTGGGGTCTGCGAGTTCTGCTGCACGGCGCGCGCCTGGCGTGAAGTCGGTGGTCGCGCCAGCGGCGCGACTTGTTGGGAAACCTGTCGCTCAGCGCTCGACGATCTTGGCGCGGGTACGCAACTCGGCGATATATTTCTTGTTGAGTTCCTCGCCCTGCTGGTCCTCGGTGCCTTCGGCCTGGAATACCGACTTGGCGACGCGGTCGTCTGAGACCTCGCGCGCGTTGCAGATGCCGATGAACTCGACGCCGCGGTCGGTCTCGCGCACCGGCGTTGCGCCGCCGACCTTGGTGGCCTTGATCTGCTCGGCCCAGTCCTTGGGCAGTTCCGGCGCCAGCACCCGACCGAGGTCGCGCACGGTCACGTCGAGCAATCCCTTGGCAAACGAGCGGGTGCTCTCGCAGCCGGAAAAGCGGCCGCGCATGGCTTCAGCCTCCCGCTTGCGTTTGGCGATCGCACCGCGTTCCGAGGCGGGCACCACAAAAATCACCTGCTGCAACAGATATTCCGTGGCCGACGGCTTGGCGCCGCCCTGCTGGAGCATGCGGCGCACCGCGTCCTGTTCGCTCATCGTGCCGCCCTGAGCGCGGAAACGACGGCTCAGCGCCTGGTTCCAGCCGAGCTGGGTGCGGATATACTCCTTGAAGTGCTCCGGGGTCACCCCGGCCTGATTGAGCACGCCATCGAGCTGCTTGTTGCTCATCTTGTTCGACTGGGCGAAACGGCCGTAGGCGCTGTTGACCGCGTCGTCGGGGACGCGGATGCCGAGGCGGTTCATTTCTGCCCTGCGCAGGGTCTGGTCGACCATCTCGTCGCCGGCAAGCTTGGACAGGTCGCCCTTGCGGCGCTGCAGCTTCAGAAAGGCGGCTCGCCGCTGAACGTCGTAGCTGGTGACGGCGGTGCCGTTGACGACGTATTTGATCTCGCTTGCAAACGCCGCCTGGCCTGGCACGGACACCGTAAAGGCCGCCGCCGCCACGAAAATCGCGAGGTTCAGGGACAGGAGAGTCTTTCTCACCGAGGCCATCCTTGCCGGGTCCGCTCCATTGTTGTTCGGGTTTGACCCGGTCGATGGCCCAAGTCTAGGGCAAAACGATGACGGGCAACCGTATTTAATCACGCGGCACGAATACAATCGACATGGCGTGCTTCGGTTCTCGATCTTGGGCCTGTCCGGGGCCCGAACCACCAACACTTTCGGGCGGCAGAACTCAGCCTCCGCCGAGGCCGCTGCTGCCGGTGCCGACGTCGCCCAAGGTACGCAGCGAGATGCTGAAGCCGAAGGTCCGCTCCGTGTCACTGTCGCCATCGGCATCGCGCGTCGTCGCCATGGTCAGGGCAATGGCGAAGCACTCGTCATCATAAGCGAGGCCGAGCGAATCGCCAACAAGCACGCTTGATTCGAGGTCGTAGGTGCCGGCACCGAAGACGCGCCAGTTCTCGTGGAAACGGATAGACGTCCCGGCGCTGACCTCGTGGCGATCCTCGCTGAAGCCGTAGTTCGGCTGCGCCTGGATGAAGGTGTAGTTGCCGGCGAGGCTGAACCAGCCGTTGGAATAGCCGGCCTTTGCCTCGGAGCGGCGCAATTCGAAGGTCTGCTCGTCGAAGCGGCCGCTGACAGAGGCCGATAGCCCGAACGGCGTGGCGAAGCCGACCAGGCCGACATAGTCGGACGTGTCGGTCTCCAGGCCGGAATAGGCGCCGGCATAGACCAGGTCAGGATCGGCGAAGGAGTTCTCGCCGGCCAGGTGATAGGACTGGCCGAACAGCGCGTTGGTGGCCCAGCCGTTGTCGTAGCTGCCGCTGTAGCGCAGGCCGATATTGGCGCGGGTGCCGCCCTCGATGCGGTCGTAACCGGAAAACTTGTCCCGCTCGAACAGGGTGGTCGCGTCGAACACGAAGCTCTGCGCGTCCTCGTTCGGGATGCCGAGCGTCGAGCCGTACGGCTCGTCGGGGCGCGCGAACAATTGCGCCATCGGCTCCAGCACGTGCGAGGCGCTGGTGCTGGAGAACAGCACCGGCCAGCGCAATTCCATGCCGGCGGTCGCCATGCCGCGATAATAGGCCGACTGCACGTCGGCGGCGACGCCCTGCGCACTGGCGAACGCGTTGATCGCCTCGACCGACGCCTGCGACTGGTCGACATAGGTGGTGTCGCCCTGGAATTGCAGCAGCGGCGTCACCACCAGTCCGCCGTCGGTGATGAAGGAGCGCTTCCACTCGGCCTCGGCGGTGACCCGCGTCGAATAGCCTTCGATGCCTTCGAGGATGTCGCGGCGCTCTCCGAAGCGGTTGTCGAAAGACGAATCGTCGAGCCGTGACCGGTAGATGGAGCGGGCATTGACGTCGAAGCGCAGCTCGCCGCCGCCCACCGGCTCATCCGGGATATAGGCGTAGTCGAGGCTGGGCAGCACCCAGGGCTGGGTGTCGTCGGTCGAAAACTCGTTGGAATCGAGAATCTCTTCCTGCACCTGGAACTTCATGGCGCGCAGGTCGAAGAAATTGCGGTCGTTGAGGCCGGTGAGGTAGATCTCGGAGCGGTGGACGTAATCGCGGTAGCCTTCGATCGCATAGGTCCGCGAAAAATTCTTGTCGCTCTGGGCAAGGATGTCCCAGCCGAACTGCCAGCGCGGATTGAGATCGAACAGGCCCTTGGAGGCAACCATTCCGCGGAAGCGGTTGGGATCGCCGGGAGGGCCGGAATCGACCGTGTTGGCGTCGAAGTCTTCCGGGTTGTTCTGATGGATGCCGGCGATCTTGAGGTTGTATTCGCCGTTGTCGAAGCGTTGCCGCCACTCGGCCTCGCCGAGGAAACCCTGCTTGGTGAAGCCGGTGCCGGTGACGGTGAGGTCGTAGGTCGGCGACAGCGCGAAATAATAGGGAACCGACAGGCCGGCACCGAGATGCGAGTTGAACCGCAGGCCCGGCATCAGGAAGCCGCTCTTGCGCTTCACCGTAGGATCGGCGATCTCGAAAGCCGGCAGGCCGGCGATCGGGAAGCCGAACATTTCGAAGCGCGACTGCTCGAAGCGGACGGTCTTGGCCTTGCCGTTCCAGATGATCTTCTTGGCCTTGATGCGCCAGATCGGCGCCCGGTCCGGCTTCTCCTCGCAGGGCGCGCAGGCGGTATAGACGCCGTTGTTGAACGTGGTGAGCAGGCCGCCCTCGCGCTTGGCGCTTTCGGCGGCGAAATAGGTCTTGTCGATGGTCTCCACGCGCAGGGCATTGACGAAGCCGTCGGCGAAGTCGTCGGTGATGTCGACCTCGTCGGAATAGACCTTGGTGCCGCTGCTGTCGATCAACTGCACGCCGCCGCTCGCGGTCACCCGCGACGTCTTGCGGTTGTAGCTGACGCGCTGGGCGACCAGCTTGTTGCCGGCATATTCGATGCGCACGCCGCCGACCGCCGTCACCATATCGGCGTCGATGTCGTAGACCAGCGTGTCGGCCTCCATCAGCATCTGCGAATCGCTGGGGACGCCGGCCGACACGCTCTCGGCCAGCCCGCCGATCTCCTGCGCGCCGGTGCTGGTCCATGCCGCGACGGCGAGCACGCATGCCAATGCAGTCGTACCGGCCAGGCGCGTCAATCGAGCCGACATTCCTGTGGTCCCAGACGGACCCCTCACTAGCCGTCTTCCTTGTAAAGCAAGAAGGTAACCCCGAAAAACAACGCCACGACCACCGGCAACCATGCTGCGATATAGGGCGGCACGAATCCGGCGTTGCCGAACGCCCTTACGAGTACGGAAACAACATAAAGCAGAAAGCCGGCCATGACGCCACCCAGAATCATGGTCGCGGATTGCCCCAGTCTTGCGAAGCGCATCGACACCGTCGCGGCGATCAACGTCATGGCGACGAGCAGCATCGGCAGCGCCATCAGCGAGTGGAACTGCATGGCGAAGGCGTTGGCGCGCAGCCCGAACGAGCGGGCGATTTCAATCTTTGCGGGAAGATCGAAGAACGGGATGGTTTCCGGCCGTGCCAGCCTTTCCTGCACGAATTCCGGCTTCAGATTGGTGGCGACGCGGTCTTCCGCGACGGCTTCGACCTTCTGGCCGTCGCGGAAGCGGCGAACCTCCTGCAGCTCCCAGTAGCCGTCGCGCAGATAGGCGCGGCGGGCGTCGCGACGCTCGACGATGTTGCCGTCAGCGTCGATCGAGAAGAACACCGCGTCGGCCAGTTCGATGCCCTGGTTGAGCACGGCACGCGCGCCGATGATGGTGTCGCTTTCGTCCGTCCGCTGCCGAATCCATGGCGCTGAGAACGCCGAAACCTCGTTGGATGAACCGGAGCGGATCTGCGTCTCGAGGAACTCGGACTGCAGGAAGCCGCGGGCGGCGAGCGGATTGAGCAGCAGCACCACCAGGACGCCGAAGACAAAGGCTCCGAGGCAGGGTGGCAGCAGGAACTGCCAGGCCGATACACCGGCCGAGCGCGCGATCACCAGTTCGTAGGTGCGGTTGAGCGAGATCAGCGTCGCCATCGCCGAGAACAGCGCCACGAAGGGCACGGCCTGCAGCAGGATCATCGGCACGCGGAAGGCCGAGACGCCGAGCGCCGACAGGAAGGTGAAGCCGGGCAGGCCGGAGGTGCGGCTCGACAGTTCGGTGAAGTCGATCAGGAAGATCAGCGCGAATACGCCGAGCAGGATCCAGATCGTGATCGTCGCGTAGCGGACGAAGAAGTAGCGGCCGAGGGTGAAGCCGATCATGCCGGTCCCCGCGCCGCGCCGTCGTCCTTGCGGCGAGACCAGAAGCGGGTGGTGCGTTCGCCTATCCGCTTCACTCCGTCGCTCATCCACTCCGTCCAGGCGACCGGCAGTTCCATGGTGCGGCCGGTGGCGATGAACCAGCCGGCGAGCGCCGAGGCGCCGACCGGCACGGCGTAGATGAGGGGGGTCAGCCACGGCGAGGACTGCGCCTGGTTGGTGACGAAGAAGCCGAGCCAGCGCACGAACAGGCAGATGGTGACCGCGGTGATCAGCGGGTTGATGCGGCTCTCGCGGTGAGAGCGGGCGTCGCCGGCCACAGCCAGCGCGATGAACGCGAACACCACCGAATACAGCCATTCGCTGAAGCGGCGGTGCAGTTCGACCCGGAACGAGCGCGGGTTGTCCTGGAACACCCGGTCGTTGGGATCGGGATCGATCAGGTAGGGGATGGTGCGATCCTTGGGATACATGGTGACCGAATCGGACGCCTTGGAGAAGGCCGACAGGTCGAAGGAGTAGGACTTGAAGCGCACCACCGAGACGTCGCCGGACGGCGTCTTGCGGTGGACGACGCCGTCGTTCATCACCAGCAGGTCCTTGCCTTCCGCGTCGTCCACCACCGCGCCGGTCTTGGCGTAGTAGACGAGGTCGACGCCCTCCTGGCGCGAATCGGCGACGAAGATGCCGCCGAGACGACCGTCGGGCAGCCTTTCGCCGACCTGGACGAACACGCCCTCGTCGACCTTGCGGAAGGTGCCTTCCTGGATGACCAGCGACAACAGGTCGGCGCGCGCGGCGGCGACGAGGTGGCGGCCGCGCTCGCGCGCGTAGGGATCGACGCCGTTGTCGATGGCGAAGGACAACACGCTTGCCGCGACCGCGAGCAGCAGCACCGGGCGAATCACCGTCATGCGCGAGCTGCCGGCGGCGCTGATCACCACCAGCTCCGAATCGGTGTTCATCACCGACAGCGTCTGCGCCACCGCGATGACCAGCGCGAACGGCACGACGATCGGGATGATCGACGGCAGGATGAGGGTGGCGATCTCGAAGAAGGTGAGCGCCGACTGGCCGTTGTCGGTGACGAGGTCGATGCGCGCCAGCACCTGCGTCGTCCAGACGATCGCCAGCGTCCAGAACAGCGCGGCGGCGAACACCTCCGCGGTCCGTCCCAGGATGTAGCGTTCAGCGACTTTCATAGGTCCGGCGCGATCCTGTGGCCGATGGCGCCGGGAGACTCTCGGCGGATTGGGAAGAGAGAATTACCTGCCTCGAACACGCAAAACAATCCGGCCGGAATCATGACGGGCGGCTCCGGCCACCCCGACTTGCCTAAACTTGTCGGCTTCCTTGGATAAGAAACCGGCAACAAACGTGGTGAACGACCTGCTAACGGTCAAGCCCGAGTGGGCCGGCGGATCGCCTGCTGAAATTCGCCGATGCCGCGGTCCTCGTTGTTTGGTGCAACTTGCCAAAGCCGTGCAAAACGTCGAAATGTCTGACAAGTGCACAATTCTCGCCACTACCGCCGCTATCGGGGAAATCAATGACAACAAGGCCTGCGATCGCTTTCGCAAGATTCGCCGCACCGAAAAAAGGCGTCGCCGTCGTGCTGATGGCGGAGGATGGCGGGCTCGGCCCGGCCGCGCGGGCCTGCGATCCGGGCAATGTGCTGCCACGTGCCTTCGGCGTCGCCGAATTCAAGGGCAGGGCCGGAAGCGTCGTCGACCTGATCGCGCCGGAAGGATCGCCGCTCGACCGCATCGTCGCCCTAGGCGCCGGCAAGGCGTCGGCGCTTGTCGAATTCTCCTGGTACCGGCTGGGCGGCAGTATCGCCGCGCAGATGAAGAAGGCCCGGGAAGCGGCCGTCGTGGCGGAATTGCCGGATGTGAGCATCGGCGGCAACGAGGCCGCCGCGATCGCCGCCGGCATCCTTTTGCGCAGCTACAGCTTCGACACCTACAAGACCAAGAGGGACGAGCCGAACGGCGCGGCGGCCGACCTCGCCAAGGTTACGATCCACTGCGCCAATCCGGCGGCGGCGAAGAAAGCCTTCGCCGAGGTCCAGGCGGTGGTCGACGGCGTCTGCCTCGCCCGCGACCTCGTCAACGAGCCGGCCAACGTGCTCGGCCCGGTCGAGTTCGCCGCCAGGGCGACGGAACTGCAGTCGCTCGGCGTCAAGGTCGAGGTGCTGACCGAGCGCGAGATGCGCAAGCTCGGCATGGGCGCGCTGCTCGGCGTGGCACAAGGCTCGGTACGGCCGCCGCGCATGGTGGTCATGCAGTGGAACGGCGGCAAGCCGAAGGAAAAGCCGATCGCTTTCGTCGGCAAGGGCGTGGTGTTCGATTCGGGCGGCGTGTCGATCAAGCCGGCCGCCGGCATGGAGGACATGAAGGGCGACATGGGCGGCGCCGCCGCGGTAACCGGGCTGATGCGGGCGCTGGCGCAGCGCAAGGCCAAGGCCAACGTCGTCGGCATCATCGGGTGCGTCGAGAACATGGTCGACGGCAACGCCCAGCGGCCCGGCGACATCGTCACCTCGATGTCCGGCCAGACGATCGAGGTGATCAACACCGACGCCGAGGGCCGGCTCGTGCTGGCCGACGCGCTCTGGTACTGCAACGACCGCTTCAAGCCGGCCTTCATGGTGGATCTGGCGACATTGACCGGCGCCATCATCGTCGGCCTGGGCCATCATTATGCCGGCTTGTTCGCCAACAACGACGAACTGGCGCAGCACCTTTTCGCCGCCGGCCAGGCGACGCAGGAGCGGTTGTGGCGCATGCCGCTCGGCAGCGAATACGACAAGATGATCGACACCAAGAACGCCGACATGAAGAACACCGGCGGCCGCCAGGGCGGCTCGATCACCGCCGCGCAGTTCCTGCAGCGTTTCGTCAAGGACACGCCCTGGGCACATCTCGACATCGCCGGCACGGCGATGGGCGCGCCCGGCAACGACATCAACCAGTCCTGGGCGACCGGTTTCGGCGTGCGGCTGCTCGACCGGCTGGTGCGCGACCATTACGAGGACTGAGCCTTTCCGCCATGGCAGAGGTGCTGTTCTACCATCTGACGGAGTCGACGCTCGACGACGCCCTGCCGACGCTGCTCGAGAAGACGGTGCAGCGCGGCTGGCGGGCGCTGGTGCAGACCGGCAGCGAGGAGCGGCGCGACAGCCTGGACGGTCATCTGTGGACGTTCCGCGACGATTCGTTCCTCGCGCACGGCACCGACCGCGATCCGCACGCCGAGGCGCAGCCGGTGCTGCTGACCACCAGCCAGGAGAACCGTAATGCCGCGAACGTGCGTTTCGTCGTCGACGGCGCCAGCCCCCCGGCTGCGGACGATTGCGAACGCATCGTCTTCATGTTCGACGGCCACGACGCCGCCCAGGTCGAGCAGGCGCGCGAGCACTGGAAAGTGCAGAAGGCGGCCGGCCACGCCGTGACCTACTGGCAGCAGACGCCCGAGCGCCGTTGGGAGCGCAAGGCATGATGTACGCCGCTTATCCCCGCCGCGCCGGCAAGGTCTCGCCGTGCTGATCCGGCTCCTGTTCCTGCTCATATTGCTGGCCGGCGCCGGCGTCGGTTTCGCTTATCCATGGGCGAGCCAGAATTTCGAGCGCCGCGAGCTCGGCAGCTGGCGGGCGCAGGATTCGGCGACCGGCTTCCAGCCGGTCGAGGTGCAGCTCGATCCGGCCGACGCGCCGGTGGGCGTCGTGCTGGACGTGACGGCCATCGTGCCGCCGGCGCTCGACGCCGGCCAGAGCGTGCTGACCATCACTGCTTCGACCCAGGGCCGCACCGTGCTGGCACGAAGCCTTGATCTCACTGGCGCCGAAAAGCGCGATGACTCGCCGCAGACGCCGCAGCAGATTTATCGCATAGGCGCGGGGACCATCCCCGAGGTCGAAGCGGCCAGCTATACCTTCACGGTCGGCCCGGGCGATGCCGACGGCGTCGACCTGCTTTCCGTAGACCTCGGTCTCGTCGGTGGCAGCACCTATGACGAGCGCGCCCAGCCGGTCGGCTTTTCCATCATGGCGATCGGCTTCATCGGTTTCGTGCTGACGTTCCGGCGCCGCGACGGCGGCAATGGCGGCGGCAGCACGGGCGGCGGCGGCCAACCGCCGAAGCCGCGCTGGGGCAGGGACGCCGCGGGGGCGTGAACTACCGCCATGCCTTTCACGCCGGCAATTTCGCGGACGTCGTCAAGCACGTCGTGCTGGCGCGGCTGGTGGAATACCTGAAGCTTAAGGAAAAACCGTTCCGCGTTATCGACACCCACGCGGGCAGGGGGCTCTACGACCTCTCCGGCGACGAGGCCGGGCGGACTGGCGAGTGGCTGGGCGGCATCGGCCGGCTGCGCGAGGCGGAGGTGACCGGGCCCGCCGCCGGCCTGTTGGCGCCCTATCTCGACGCCGTCGCCGCGGTGAACGCGGATGGAGGGCTGCCACGTTATCCCGGCTCGCCGCTGCTGGTGCGCCATCTGCTGCGCCGCCAGGACCGCCTGACCGCGATCGAACTGCACCCCGAGGACGGGGACGCGCTCGCAGACCTGTTTGCCGGGGACCATCAGGTTCGGGTCATCACCCTCGACGGCTGGCTGGCGCTCGGCGCACACCTGCCGCCCAAGGAAAAGCGCGGATTGGTCCTGGTCGACCCACCCTTCGAGCTAACCGGCGAGTTCGACCGGCTGGTCGAGGGCCTCGTCAGGGCGCACCGGCGCTGGCCGGGCGGCGTCTATGCGCTGTGGTATCCGATCAAGGACCGCGCCGCGGTCGCGGCCTTCGGAGAGGCGCTACGCGTGGCGGCCATCCCGAAGACCCTCGACATCCGCTTCTTCGTGCGGCCGCCGTCCTCCGAGCCGCGCCTCGACGGCACCGGCATGGTCGTCGTCAACCCGCCCTTCACCCTGGAGAACGAACTGGCCACGGTGATGCCGGTGCTGCACGATGCGCTGGCCGAAGGGCCCGGCGCCGGCTGGTCGCTTGAATGGCTGGTGAAGGAAGCGGGCGGCGCTTGACCGCGACCGGCCGTTTGCGCAGAGTGACCCGGAACGACCGGCTTGATGACGACGAGGACGCCATGCTGCATTTCCTGAGGGCGCTGTCCGCTGCGGCGATGGTGGTGGCCGGCCTGGCCTCGGCTCCGGCGGTGCGCGCCGCCGACTATGTCATCCAGGATTCGGGCGCGTACGGCGCCTGCGCCGAGCAGAAATACCTGAGCAAGATCTCGTCGCGCTTCGACCATCAGGTCAAGAACGTGCCGCATCTGCCTGACGTGTCGATCCTGGAGTTCCGCAACATCCACGAGCGCCGTTATCTGCCCGAGACCGAGGAATGGCCGATCTCGCGGCGTTATTGCGGCGCGACCGTCGTTCTCTCGGACGGCCACACGCGCGACATCTGGTACCTGATCGAGGGCCGCATGGGCCTCGCCGGCATCGGCGACAACGTCGAGTTCTGCGTGTCCGGCTTCGACCGCTGGTTCGTCTACAACGGCCGCTGCCGCATCCTGCGCTGACGGACGCTACGGCCGGAGGCGGCCGCGAATGCTGAAAACCCTGTTTCTTGCCGCGCTCCTGGCGCTGGCGGGCTGCGAGCCGCAGAGTGAGGCCACCAAGAAGCCTGCTGCTGCCGATGCGCCGTTGGCCGCCGCCGACGCTGTCCCGCAAGGCAAGGGCTTCGACTTCTATGTCCTGTCGCTGTCGTGGTCGCCGAGTTATTGCGAGGCGGAGGGCGAAAACGCCAACCGTCAGCAGTGTTCGGCCGGCCGGCCCTACGCCTTCGTCGTGCATGGCCTGTGGCCGCAGTTCGAGCGCGGCTTCCCCGCCGATTGCGGCGGCGACGGCGAGGTTTCCAACGAGACGTTGCGCGGCCTCTACGACCTGATGCCGTCGGCGGGGCTGATCCGCCATCAATGGCGCAAGCACGGCACCTGTTCCGGCCTGTCGCAGTCTGACTATTTTCGCGTGCTGCGGCTGGCCCGGGAGAAAATCGTGGTGCCGCCGGCATTCCGCCGGCTCGACGATTATCGCACCCTGCCGCCGGCCGAGATGGAGAAGGCGTACCTCGACGCCAATCCCGGCCTCGCCGCTGAAGACGTGGCCGTCACCTGCGACCGCCGCTATCTGCGCGAGGTCCGCATCTGCCTGAGCAAGGACCTCGGTTTCCGCGCTTGTCCCGAGGTCGACCGGCGCGCCTGCCGCGCCGGCAAGGTGGTGATGCCGCCAGTGCGCGGCGGCTGACCGCACACTGAAAGGGCCGGTCAGAAGATCGCCGTGGTCGGCAGGCCGAGCGCGGTGGCGCCGGCATATTCGGCCTGCGGTCCTGCCTGCAGCGGATGGAAGCGGGCGCCCTGGATGTCGCGGAACCGCCGCTCCAGCCCGTTGCTGCGGTAGAAGCTGGCGCCGCCGGCAAGTTCCATCGCCAGTTCCACCGTGCGGATGGCGTTCTGCGCCACCAGCGTGCGCCCGATCATCACCTCGTTGACCGAACCGGCCGACGGCGCGTTGCGTTCGACCACCTCGATCATCCAGCGGTGCGCGAGCTGCGCGGCGCGTAGCGCCGTGTCCATCTCTCCGGCCAGCCGCAGCGCATGATTGCTCTGCCGCTTGGACTTCGCCATCTCGACGGCGATGTCGCGGGCGCTTTCGGCCACGCCCAGATAAGCGGCGTAGACGAGCGGGAAGGCAATCGTCGAGATGATCTGGAACAGCGGGTGCCATTCGCCGCTTTTGCGCGAAACCGCCACCGCCGCGTCGGGCACGAACAGCCCTTCGATCAGCACGTCGTTGGAGCCGGTGCCGCGCATGCCGAGGCTGCGCCAGGTGTCGAGCACGGTCACGCCGGCCGCCGCCATCGGCACCGGGAAGTGGATGACCGCGTCCGGTTCGCCGTCGGTATGAACCACCGCGCCGGTCATCAGCACGTTGCCGGCCGCCGCGCCCGAGGTGAACACCTTTCGCGCCGAGACGCGATAGCCGCCCTCCACCTTGACCGCCTTGCCGGAGCCGGTGATCCAGTCCGACCCGCCGCTGGACAGCAGCACGATGCGCTCGCTGGCCACCCTTCTCAGCAGCGGCTCGACCGCCGTGGCATTCTGGTGCCGCCAGCGCCAGGCCGGGATGGCGACCTGGTGCGTATGCATGGAGAAGGCCAGCGCCGTCGAGCCGCAATGATGGGCGAGCGTGCGCAGCATGGCCGCCAGCGTGCGCACATCGGCGCCACCGCCGCCGAGTTCGGCAGGCACGCCGGCCTCTACGAGCCCGGCTTCTTTCAGCACCGCATAGTTGTCCGCGACGAAGCGGTCATGTTCGTCGGCTTCGGTTGCGCGCTTGGCGAATTCAATGCCAAGTTGTTCCGCCGTAGCAACAATATCGATCTCTTTCGATGGTTCGGTCGTCTTCGCTGCGCTGTTCATCGCCGGTTTCCCTCTTGGTTCATTGCACGATGCACGGAAGATCAGCCCATTCGAAGATACAGGCAAGTTCAGGAACTGTACTGAAAAGCGTTTGCTGTAGACCGGAATGCGGATACGATAACCAGCCGATGCTTGGCGCGAGCTCCGGGCCAGACTATTTTGGTTTTGATGATCGGTCGCTTGGCCGCTGGTCGTTAGGGAGAGAACATGGAAGAGCGTGGCGGATACGGGCAGTTCTGTCCCGTCTCGATGGCGGCCGAGGTTTTGTGCACGCGCTGGACGGTCCTTCTGATCCGTGAGCTGATGTGCGGTTCCCGGCGTTTCAACGATCTGCGCCGCGGCGTGCCGCGCATGTCGCCGGCGCTTTTGTCCAAGCGCCTCAAGGAGTTGGCGGAGGCCGGCGTCATCGCCGTCGTGCCTCGCGAAAACGGGGCGCTGGAGTACGAGCTGACGCCGGCGGGCGCGGAGCTGCAGCCGATCGTGCTGTCGATGGGGTTCTGGGGCCATCGCTGGATCGAGTCGCGGCTGTCGCTGAAGAATCTCGACCCGTCGCTGCTGATGTGGGACATGCGCCGCCGGCTCAATCCTGAGCCGCTGCCGCCCGGGCGCTGCACGATTCAGTTTCAGTACCCCGAACTTCCGGACGCCCAGCGCAACTGGTGGCTGGTGATCGAGGAAGGCACCGTGGATCTCTGCAATTTCGATCCCGGCTACGACGTCAACCTCCTGGTGCGCAGCTCGCTCTACACCATGACGGCGATCTGGATGGGCATGAAGCTGATCCCGGCGGCGCTGTCGACCGGGGACCTGGAGCTGGAGGGCGAGAGGCCAGTCGCGAAGGCCATCCAGCAATGGCTCGGGCTGAGCGGTTTCGCCGTGGGCGAGCGCGCCGTCGCCTGACGGCGGCGTGGAACAGCAAAAGCCTGTGGCTGGCTTACGGACGAGGTTGCCGGCGGGCGCATCCCGCCATAGGGTCCACGGCGCTTTTTGCCGGAGACCGAAAGAAATGCCGAAGCTGCTTTGTGCGCCCGCTTCACCTTATAGTGCCAAAGCCCGCATGGCGGCGGCGCAGGCCGGAATTCCGCTCGAACTTGTCAGGATCGAGACTGGACCGCAGCCGGCGGAGCTGACGGCGGTAAACCCGCTCGGCAAGATCCCATGCCTGGTGCTGGACGACGGACAGCCCGTGTTCGACAGCCGCACCATCACCCAGCAGCTCAACCGCATGTCGGGCAACGCGCTGCTGCCGCGCAACCCGGCGAAGCGGCTCGAGGCCGAACAGCTGGAGGCGCTGGCCGACGGCATCTGCGATTGCCTGCTCGCCCATGTCTATGAGCGCCGCATGCGCCCGGCCGAAAAGGTGCATCAGCCGTGGCTGGATCTGCAGTGGTCGAAGGTGGTGCGTGCGCTGGACACGCTCAACGCCAAGCCGCCGCGCTTCGGCAAGAAGCCGACGGCCGGCCACATCGCCCTGCGCGCCTGCCTCGGTTACCTCGACCTGCGTTTTGCCGGGCAGTGGGAGCGCGGGCGAATCAAGCTTAAGCGCTGGGCCGCGCGCTTCGACGAACGGTTTCCCGAGCTTCGGCAGTGCCTGCCGGCGTAGGCTGCTCCAGCCCTTCTCCCGGTCGGGCGGAGTAGGCCTTCAGGATCAATGATTTGCCGCCATCGCATGAATCTGTTTCGCTACGTGCGGTTCATGCGATTGCAACGACTTGGTCGCCCCGGGTGATTCAACACGAGAGGTAGTCCGCCTCGTAAAACGGTTCTCCCCGCGAACGGTCGTTCACGGGGAGACGCCAGCACATGAACGAGCGGCGTGAGGCCGCAAGGTTACAAGGATTATTCGTCGTCGTTGGCCGTCACGGTGACCGCGAGCGACTTGGTGAGATCGACCGGGTTCGCCATGCCGGCCGCCATGATCTGCGAGAACGGCACCGGTGTTTCCGGGTCTGCCGAGATTTCAAGACTCTGCGGATCGTCGAGATAGGCGCCGATCGCGGCGGTGATGGCCGACGACAGCTCCGGATTGTTGAGTTGCGCGGCGAGGAACGGCACGATCGCCTTTGCCTGGTTCTTCACGTCCTCCGGCTTCATGTTCTGCATCTTGGCGACATAGTCGATCGCCTTGCCGGTGAGCGAATCGTCGTCCCAGCGCAGGCTCGCCGAGTGGAAGGTGAGCTGCTGCATCAGCCCGAGCATGGCCAGCCCCTGCGCCGAATTGTCGGCGTCGGCCGGCTGCTCGGCCATCTTCTTCTGCATCTCCTGCATGGCCTTGATGAAGTCCGGCGTGTAGCCGCCGATGTCGAAGGTCATGCCGAAGGTGCCGGCGTTGTCGACGGTGATGTCGTACTGGCTGAAGCCCATGCGGCCGTCGCTCGGCTGCCACGAGCCGACGAGCTCGATGTAGCCGCTGATGGTCTGGTAGCCGAGCGCCTCGATGGCCGCCTTGGACTGCGGATCCTCGATCAGCGTCAGGTCGGCGGTGAATTTTTCGGCGCCGCCGGTGAACTCCATCGCCTTGCCTTCGCCCGGCGCGGTGATTTCGGCGGTCAGGTTCTGCAGCGAGAACGCGGTCTTGTCGCCCATCTTGACGTTCAGGCTGGCGAGTTCGGCGCTTTCGTAGAACAAGAGGTTGGCGACCGGGTCGGTCGAGCCGGCCGGCGGCAGCTTGACGCCGTTGAGCTTGACCGGGCTGAGCTCGATGGTCGCGCCGTCCTGGGTGGTGTTGTAGGCGTCGGTGCTGATGGTGGCGACGCGGTAGCCGCCGTTCTCCTCGGTGACGCCGGCGAAGTTGAGCTTGCCGAGCTCCAGCGGTTTCGGGTTGCCGGTGAAGGTGAGCTTGACGCCTTCCAGCGCGAAGGCCGAGGCATCGCCGTTGAGCGCCGCCCAGCTGACCTCCATGCCCTGCTGCGACATCAGCTGCTTGAAGCGTTCGGCAACGGCGCCGGCGTCCTGCGCCCAGGCTCCCGCGGCGCCGGCGGCGAAGATGAATGTCGAAAGAGTGAGCTTGCTGAAAAGACGATGGTGGATTGACATGGTCGTTTCCTGAGATTTGCGAAGACGTCTAGAATGGTGTGCAGCCTGACGTGTACGGAACAACTGGTCCGCAAGAAGGCGCGCGCGGCACCTTGGTCGAAATTCGCCGAAAAACGCAAGAAGGCCCGGGATGCGTGGCGAATGGCGGCGTTCCTCCCTTGCCGCGAATCACCCTGTTGGATAACCCGGCGACATGGGCAAGGAGCTAACGCCGCCCGGCTCCGGCGGCGATTCGATAGAACCGGTTGACCTCAAGAAGGCGCTCGAGGAGCGTTACCTCGCCTATGCGCTTTCGACCATCATGCACCGGGCGCTGCCGGACGTGCGCGACGGCCTGAAGCCCGTGCACCGCCGCATCATGCACGCGATGCGGCTGCTCAGGCTCAATCCCGACCAGGGTTTCGCCAAATGCGCCCGCATCGTCGGCGAGGTGATGGGCAAGTTCCACCCGCACGGCGACCAGTCGATCTACGACGCGCTGGTACGGCTCGCGCAGGACTTCGCGGTGCGTTACCCGCTGGTCGACGGCCAGGGCAATTTCGGCAACATCGACGGCGATAACCCGGCCGCCATGCGCTACACCGAGGCGCGCATGACCGAGGTGGCGACGGCGCTGCTGGAGGGCATCACCGAGGACGCCGTCGACTTCCGCCCGACCTACAACGAGGAGGACGAGGAGCCGGTGGTGCTGCCCGGCGCCTTCCCGAACCTGCTTGCCAACGGCTCCAGCGGCATCGCCGTCGGCATGGCGACCTCGATCCCGCCGCACAACGCCGCCGAGCTCTGCGACGCCGCGCTGCACCTGATCGAGCACCCGCAGGCCTCGGTGGCCGACCTGCTCAAGTTCGTGCAGGGGCCGGATTTCCCGACCGGCGGCATCATCGTCGACAGCCGCGAGTCGATCCTGGACGCGTACGAGACCGGCCGCGGCGGTTTTCGCGTGCGGGCGCGCTACGCCACGGAGGACCAGGGCAGGGGCACCTGGCAGATCGTGGTGACGGAAATTCCCTACCAGGTGCAGAAGGCGCGGCTGATCGAGAAGATCGCCGAACTTCTGGTGGCGCGCAAGCTGCCGCTGCTGGAAGACGTGCGCGACGAAAGCGCGGAGGACATCCGGCTGGTGCTGGTGCCGAAGAGCCGCAGCGTCGACCCGAGCCTGTTGATGGAATCCGTCTACAAGCTGACCGACCTCGAAAGCCGCTTCCCGCTCAACATGAACGTCTTGTCGCGCGGCAAGGTACCGAACGTGCTGTCGCTGAAGACGGTGCTCAAGGAATGGCTGGAGCACCGCAAGGAAGTGCTGGTGAGGCGCTCCCGCCACCGGCTGGGCGAGATCGAGCGGCGCCTGGAGATCCTCGGCGGCTACCTGATCGCCTACCTCAACATCGACGAGGTGATCAGGATCATCCGCGAGGAGGACGAGCCGAAGCCGGTGATGATGGGGCGCTGGGACCTGACCGACACCCAGGCCGAGGCCATTCTCAACATGCGGCTGCGCGCCTTGCGCAAGCTCGAAGAGTTCGAAATCCGCAAGGAATTCGATGCACTTAGCGCCGAGAAAGCGCAGATCGAGGGTCTGCTCGCCTCCGACGCCAAGCAATGGCAGACCGTCGCCTGGCAGATCCAGAAGGCGCGCCGCGACTTCGGACCGGAGCAGAATCCCGACCTCGGCAAGCGCCGTACCACCTTCGCCGAGGCGCCGGAGCACGACGACGCCGACATCCACCACGCCATGATCGAGAAGGAGCCGGTCACCGTCGTGGTGTCGGCCAAGGGCTGGCTACGGGCGATGAAGGGTCACCTGACCGACCTGTCGCTGCTGACCTTCAAGGAAGGCGACAGCCTGAAGCTGGCCTTCCCGGCGCAGACCACCGACAAGATTCTTGTCCTCACAACCGGCGGAAAATTCTACACGATCGGCGCCGACCGGCTGCCCGGCGGGCGCGGCCACGGCGAGCCGATCCGCATCATCGTCGACATGGAGAACGACCAGGACATCGTCACGGCGTTCGTGCACGACCCGGCGCGCAAGCTGATGCTGGTTTCGCGCGACGGCAACGGCTTCGTGGTGCCCGAGGCGGAGGTCGTCGCCAACACCCGCAAGGGCAAGCAGGTGATGAACGTGAAGAGCCCGGACGAGGCGCGGCGCTGCGTTCCGGTGTCGGGCGACCATGTCGCGATCGTCGGCGACAACCGCAAGCTTTTGGTCTTCCCGCTGATGCAAGTCCCTGAAATGACACGCGGAAAGGGCGTGCGCCTGCAACGCTACAAGGACGGCGGGGCGCTCGACGTAAAACTGTTCGCGCTGGAGCAGGGGCTGTCCTGGCAGGATTCGTCCGGCCGCACCTTCACCCGCACGGCGACCGAGCTGGCGGAGTGGATGGGTGACCGCGCCGCCGCCGGGCGCATGGTGCCGAAGGGCTTTCCGCGCAGCGGCAAGTTCGGCTGAGCGGTTTCATCAGGTCCGGATTCTTGTTCGGTTTCAATGCGATAGGCGGGAAGGTCGCGGATATTGGCGCGACGGGCCTGACGAAACAGCCCGCCGGCCTGACGGCGCGGCGAAATTCGGGTTCTCAGACCTGACAAGCTGTTCCGCCGGGGCTGACTTTGATGGCAGGGTCGGGCGATCGCGCGGCGGCTCCAGGAGCGCATGCGATGGATCGTCGGCGCCGCCCCTCATCGCCCAGTCGGAACCTTCTCCCCGTGAACGGGGAGAAGGGGCCGTGGTTATGGTTTCGCCGATCGCCGGGTCGGCAAACATTTTTCTATTCGTCCGTGTCGGCTTCCGTCGGTTCCTGTCTCGCCGAGGCGGCCGAGACGAGGTCCTTGAGCGAGCCGCCGGCGCCGTTCACCCCGGCGGCGGCAAGCATGGCATCCACCAGCGGCTTGTTGCCGGTGAAGCGCAGCAGCTGGTCCGCCAGGTCGCTCGGACCTGACGAGCGGCCATCGCCGTCGCCGCCCGAACGGCCTGCGGAAAAACCGGCGGTATCGAAGACGCGGATGCTCTCGATGCGGCTCGCCGGCTCCATGAGCGCCTTGAAGGCTTCCGGCAGCATGCGGATGCGCGCCTGCGTCAACTCGAACTCGATGATCTGCGCGGAGAGCATGTTGTTGGCCTCGTTGCGGGCGCGGATGGTCGCTGCCTGCGCCTCGCCCTCCACCTTGATACCTTCGGCCCGCACCTTCATGGCCTCGGCTTCGGCACGGGCTTCGACCAGCACGGCTTCGGCCCGGTCCTCGGCGGCGGAGCGCTCCGCCGTCGCGCCGACCGTTACGGTGACGGCCTCCGCTTCGGCCTGCTCCTGCGCCAGCAGCACCGCGATCTGGCGGCTGCGGTCGGCGATCTCACGCTCGCGCGCCGTCTGCACCTTTTCCTCGGCGGCCACGGTGAGCGCCTGGGCGGCACGCGCCTTGGCCTCGGCCTTGGAGGTCTCCTCGCTCTTGACGGCGATGGCCACCGCCTTGTCCTGGCGGCTGAGCTCGACGTCGCGTTCGGAATTGATCCGCGCCTCTTCCTTCGCCTTGTCGGCCGCCGCCGCGCGCTCGGCGATGCTGCGCTCGCGGTCGATCTGGGCGCTTTGCTCGGCGAGCTTGGCGTCCTCCTCGGCCTTGGCCTTTTCCGAGCGGGTGACCGCTTCCTTGTTGGCGATGTCGCGCTGCTGGTCGAGACGAGCCTCTTCCTCCTGGCGCTTCAGCGCGAATTTTTGCCGCGCCGCGGTGAGGTCCTGCTCGGCGATGGCGACTTCCGTCTGGCGGGTGATGTCGTTGCGTTCCTTGCGCCGCTGCTCGGTGATGGTGGTGAGCTTGGCCAGGCCGACGGCGTCGAAGGCGTTGGTCTCGTTGAAGAACTCCTTCGGCGTCTGGTCGAGGCCGGTGAGGCTGACCGATTCCAGCTCAAGGCCGTTGGAGCGCAGGTCAGTCTCAACCGCCTCCTGCACGGCCTTCACGAAGTCGGAGCGACTCTCGTGCAGTTGGTCGAGCGTGTTGCGCGCCGCCACGGAGCGCAGCGCGTCGACCAGTTTCGCCTCGACGAGGTCCTGGATCGCCTTCGGGTCGTTGACGCGGTCGCCGAGCGTCTGGGCGGCAAGCCCGATGCCGTCGTCGGTGCCGTCGACGCGCACGTAGAACTCGGCGCGGATGTCGACGCGCATGCGGTCGGCGGTGATGAAGGCGTCCTCGCGCCGACGGTCCACGACCAGCTTGACGGTGTTGAGTTTCACACGTGCCAGCGCATGGACGATCGGCAGGATGATGGCGCCGCCGTCCTTGACCACCTTGCGGCCGCCGACGCCGGTGCGCACGAAGGCTTCGTCGCGCTCGGCACGGTGGTAGAGCCGGCCGAAGGTGAAGCCGATGGCGGCGATGACCACCACCACGATGCCCGCCCAGATCAGAAACTGGATGATCTCGTCCAAAGTGTCACTCCTTCCTTGCCCAAACTATTGTCCGAGGCATACCGGGACGGACGGGGTTGTTGCCGAAGGCCCCATCCGTTCGCGCATGGCCGTTCAGCCCTCGGTGCTGAACGGCATGACTAGGAAAATCCGGTCCCGGCCGTCGCCGCCCGAGATCACGACGACTTCGACGCCCTTCTCGATCACCGTTCCAGCGTCGGCCGGCCGCGCCCGGATGGTGTGCAACTCGCCATGGGCGTCGCGCACCCGCACGTTGCCCGGGCGGCCGTCGTCGAGCGGGCCCAGGGTCACCACGCCCCTGCGGCCGACGAGGTCGCCGTGGTTGACCGCGTAGCTCTCGTCCTGCGGGATCAGCCGCGCCAGTCCGTTGCCGACCAGCTTGGTGACGCCGACGGCCGCGGGCGCGGCGACGACGGCATAAGCCCAGTTGGGTACGAGCGGCAGGCTGTCCGACAGCAGGATGCCGACCGCCCCGAAGGTGACGAGCAGCAGCACGCCGAGGATGGCGGCAGGCACACGGCCGAGATTCAGCCAGTCGAAGAGTTCGCCGACGCTTGTACCGTCGAGGAGGTCGGTCATCGCATTCCCGAACGACACGCTGCCGGCGAAGAAGACGACAATCTGAACCACGCCGAGGAACAGGCCGGCGAGCAGCGGGTAGAGATACAAGGCTGGCGCGTCGGCGAAACCTTGCAGCATCGACTACTCCTTTCGTTTCATCTCTTCGCGCAGCGCCGCCAGGCGGTCGTCGATGCGCCGTTTGCGGCCGAAGGCTTCCAACTCTGCGAGGTCACCGTCGCGCGGCTTGCCGGCCGGCAGGTCCGTCAGCCGCTCGACGGCGCCGAGGGCGGCGGCGATCTTGTCTTCCGGCGTCGTCCGGGTACCGGCGGCCGGCGTTGCCGGCGCGCCGCGTTCCCTGGCGCGGCGGGCGATATGCACACGTTCGGCCGCCTCGCGGCGCGCTGCGTTGGCGGCGTTCAGCGCCGAGCGGGAGTCTGCGATGCGCAACTCCACATCGGCGATGAGGCGGTCGATCGAGTCGACCTGCGCGTCGATGTCGTCCTGCCGGCCGATGCCGGCGCGGGCGAGGTCGTCGCGACCCTCGCCGATGGCGAGGCGGATGTTGGCGTCCAGGCCGTCGCGTTCGTCGATCAGCGCGGCCTTCTGCATGGCGTAGCGCTTCTGCTCGGCAACCGCCGCCGCAAGGCCGGACTTCAACTCGTCGAGCGCCTTGTCGATGTCGCGGATCGCCTGTTCGGCGACCGCCTCCGGCGCCTTGCGTTCAAGGCCGTCTATGACGGTGGCGACCAGTCCTGCGGCGAGGCGGGACACACGACCGGGGATGCTTTCGGTCTGCATGGCTTCGATCTCCTTGGTTTGCATGTCACGGGAAAGCGGAACGGCCAGCGAATAGGAGCCGTTGGAGCGGATCAGATGCGACAGGGCGTTCTTTTCATGCGCGTCGCTGTAGCCGGTCATCAGGAACGGGACGACGACACGCCCGTCCAGCATTGCCAGCGAAACCCGGTCGACGCCTTTGAACGACATCAGCTTTTCGTCGAGCGGCAGACGATCCTCTGACCAGGTGCCGGCCGCATATTCGCGGATGCCATTGGTTACGAGACGCGAGGGGAGGCCGGTCCGCAGGCGGATTTGCTCGTAGGCCAGGCGCTGCAGCTCGAACGTGTCCTTCGAGTGAGCCGGCGTCGTCTCGTCCAGGATCGCGCGCATGGCGGCATAGGCCTGGAACGTCCGGTCGATCTCCCGGTCGGCCGCGTCGTCGGTGATCAGGGTGTAGTTCGCAGTCTTCACCTCGGTGTTCTCCAACTTCCAATCACATAATGAGTGATTGAGACGCGTTCAAGAGGCAAATCACAAATTAGGTGATTGAAGGGTCCTGCCTTGCCCACCCTAAAGTCACGTACGCGTACATAATTTTGCAGCGCAACATCTTGACGTGCGAATGATCGTTCGCATAAAGTGAGAATGAACATTCGCTCTTGTGGGCAGGTGCCATGGACGAATCCAGCCAGTTGAGTTTCGACACGATGGAGGCCGGCGAGGCGCCGTCGCTGTCGCGTGCCGAGCGGCGCGACCTGCAGACCCAGCGCATCCTCGAGGCCGCCAAGCTGTGTTTCGTGCGCTCCGGCTTCCAGGGCGCCTCGATGCAGCAGATCTGCGCCGAGGCCGGCATGAGCCCGGGTGCGCTCTACCGCTATTTTCCGTCGAAGGAAGCGATCGTCGAGGCGATCTGCGAGGCCGACCGGCGCGAGGACGCGGAACTGTTCGCCCAGGTGCTGAAGGAGCCCGATGTCGTCGAGGGTCTGGTGATGGGCGCGCTCGCCCACATCAAGCATATGCACGAGGACCATGCCGCCGTGCTGTTCGCCGAGATCTGCGCCGAAGCCATGCGCAACCCGGCGATCGAATCGACCTGCATGAAGAACATGCAGCAGGTGCAGGAGATGTTCATGGCTTATCTCGGCGCCGCCAAGGCGCGCGGCGAGATCGACCCGCCGGTGGAACTGGAAGTGCTGTTGCCGACGCTGATGTCGATCGCGCACGGCATGGCGCTGAACGACCTGCCGGCCATGGGCGTACCCCTGGACAAGCTGGAAGTGATCCTGCGCGCCATGGTCGTCGGCATGCTGCGGCCGAGCGGGGCGAGGCGCTGAAACGTATGGTCTTAACGCTCGACCGTCTGCGCCGCCCCTCATCCCCCTGCCGGGACCTTCTCCCCGTGAAGGACGGGGAGAAGGGGGGTGGCCGCTACGTTGCCGTTTCCCCTTCTCCCCGCATGCGGGGAGAAGGTCCCGGCAGGGGGATGAGGGGCGGCGCAGACGGTCGAGCCAGCAAAACGCACAAACCGAAAATTCTTGTCTCCCGAGTGAACAACAAAATGGTCCGTAACACGTCACTTGCCGCGTTCGCCGTCCTGCTGGCCGCCACGACCTTCTGGGCCGATGTGCCCGCCTTCGCCGCCGATCCGCAGCCGCAGCCGGCGGCGGCACGGTCGCTGCCGGCGATCCGGGTCGCCATCGCCGAGCGGCGCGAACTGGTCGAGACGCTGTCCGTCAACGGCACCATCGTGGCGCGCGACGAGGCAGCCGCCGGCACCGACCTCAACGGCATGATCGTCACCGCGCTCAATTTCGACATCGGCGACACGGTGAAGAAGGGCGACGTGCTGGCGACGCTGGACCGCTCGATGCTCGACACGCAGCTGGCGCAGATGCAGGCGACCTATGCGCAGGGCGAGGCGAGCGTGGCGCAGATGGAGGCGCAGATCGCCGACGCCAGGGTGGGCGTGAAGCAGGCAGACGAAGAACTGGAGCGCGCGCTGGCGCTGCAGAAGAAGGCGGTGGCCAGCAAGGCGCAGCTCGACAACGCGCGCAACGCCGCCGACAGCGCGCGTGCGAAACTAGACTCGGCCGTCAAGGGCCTCGGCGCCAACCGGGCACAGCTCGCGGTGATCGCCGCGCAGATCAAGGGCGTCGAGGTGCAGATCGACAAGACCGAGGTGCGCGCGCCAGCCAACGGGCTTGTGCTGGCGCGCGCCGCCACGGTCGGCGGCGTCGTTTCGCCGACCAGCGGGCCGCTGTTCCGCATCGCCATCGACGCCGAGTTCGAGCTGGAGGCGAATGTCGCCGAGACCGTGCTGCCGCGGCTGACCGTCGGCATGAAGAGCGCCGTGTTCCTGCCGGGCATCACGGACAAGGTCGCCGGCACGATCCGCCGCATTTCGCCCGAGGTCGACCAGCGGTCGCGACTGGGGCCGATCCGCGTGGCGCTGCCCAAGGACGCGCCGGCGCGCGCCGGCAGTTTTGCCCGTGCCGAGGTCGAACTCGTACGCCGCGAAGGCGTGGCGGTGCCGATCTCGGCGGTGCTCTATCATGGCGAGACGCCGCTGCTGCAGGTGGTCGAGAACGGGCGCATCGCCACCACGCCGGTAAAACTCGGCACCCGCGCCGCGGGCATCGTCGAGGTGGTCTCCGGCGTGACGGCCGGCCAGGAGGTGGTGGCCCGCGCCGGTACCTTCGTCGCCGATGGCGACGAGGTCACGCCGGTGCGCGACGGCGACACCACGGGAGCGGTTAAGCCATGAACTGGAACTTTTCCGCCTGGGCGATCCGCAACCCGGTTCCGCCCATCCTGTTGTTCATAGTGCTGTTCATTCTCGGCCTGATGAGCTTCGGCAAGCTGCCGATCACCCGCTTTCCCAATATCGACGTGCCGATCGTCAACGTGACGGTGACCGACCCCGGCGTCGCGCCGAGCGAGCTGGAGACGCAGGTGACCAAACGCGTCGAGGACGCGGTCTCCAACATTTCCGGCGTCAAGAACGTCACCTCGACGATCACCGAGGGCAATTCGCAGACGCTGATCGAATTCCGCCTCGAGGTCGACACGCAGACTGCCGTCAACGACGTCAAGGACGCCGTCGAGCGCATCCGCAGCGACCTGCCGGCCACCGCCGACACGCCGATCGTGAGCCGCGTCGACGTCGAGGGGCAGGCGATCCTGACCTATGCGGTCTCGGCGCCGGCGATGACCCTCGAGGAACTGTCGTGGTTCGTCGACGACACGGTGATCCGCAAGCTGCAGGGGCTGAAGGGCGTCGCCCGCGTCGACCGCTACGGCGGCGTCACCCGCGAGATCAAGGTCGAGCTCGACCCCGACCGGCTGAACGCGCTGGGCGTGACGGCGGCGGCGGTGAACCGCGCGCTGTGGTCGGCGAACGTCGATCTGACCGGCGGCAGCGGCAAGTTCGCCAGCCGCGACCAGGCGATCCGCGCGCTCGGCGGCGCCAAGACGGTCGCCGACCTGGAGGCGCTGGAAATCCCGCTGTCGGGCGAGCGCATGGTGCGGCTCTCAGACATCGCCACCGTGACCGACGCCTGGGCCGAGCCGAAGAGTTTCGCCCGCGTCAACAACCAGACCGTGGTCTCCTTCGGCATCTTCCGCGCCAAGGGCGCCAGCGACGTCGAGGTGAGCGAGCGTGCCACCGCGGCGATCGCAGCGCTCGAGCAGGCCCATCCCGGCGTGACCATTTCCAAGGTCGACGATTCGGTGACCTATACCGAGGGCAACTACGATTCGGCGATGGAGATGCTGCTGGAAGGCGCAGCACTTTCGGTGATCGTGGTGCTGCTGTTCCTGCGCAACATCCGCGCCACCATCGTGGCGGCGACGGCGCTGCCGCTGTCCATCATCCCGACGTTCTGGGCGCTCGACATGATGGGTTTCTCGCTCAACCTGGTCAGCCTGCTCGGCATCACGCTGGTGGTCGGCATCCTGGTCGACGACGCCATCGTCGAGATCGAGAACATCGTGCGCCATGTGAAGATGGGCAAGTCGCCCTATCGCGCCTCGCTGGAGGCGGCCGAAGAGATCGGCCTTGCCGTCATCGCGATTTCGGCGACGATCATGGCGGTGTTCGCGCCGGTGTCGTTCATGGGCGGCATCGCCGGCCAGTATTTCAAGCAGTTCGGCCTGACGGTTGCGGTGGCGGTGTTCTTCTCGCTGCTGGTGGCGCGGCTGCTGACGCCGATGATGGCCGCCTATTTCCTGCGCGGCGGCGGCCATGAGGAGCCGAAGCCCGGCGCCTTCCTGCGCGCCTACCTGGCGCTGCTGCGCGGCACGCTGCGCTTCCGCTGGCTGACGCTCTTGATCGGCATCGCCTTCTTCGCCGGCTCGATCTACGCCACCGGCTTCCTGCCCTCCGGCTTCATCCCGCGCGAGGACGCCAGCCGCATCGTCTTTTCGCTGGAGCTGCCGCCGGGCAGCCTGCTCGACGACACCCGCGAGACCACCGACGAGGTTACCCGCATCATGCGCGAGAACCCGGAGGTGGAGAACGTCTACGTGATCGGCGGCGCCAGCCCGACCGGCACGCTGGAGACGCGGCGCGCCACCGTGATCGCCGACCTGAAGCATAAGTCCGAACGCGACGTGCCGCAGTATGTGATCGAGGAAGAGCTGCTGCAGAGGTTGTCGGCGCTGCCGGACCTGCGCGTCTACTTCGTCAACGACCGCGGCGAGCGGGCGCTGGCCTTCGGCGTCATGGGCACCGACGGCGCCGTGCTCGACGAGCAGGCGCGCAAAATCCAGAGCGCGATGACGGCGACCGGAAAATTCCGCGCGGTGACCTCCAACGCCGCGCTCGACCGGCCGGAGGTGATCGTCGTGCCGAACCTGGTGCGGCTGGCCGAGCTCGGCATCTCGACGGCGGCGCTGTCCGAGACGCTGCGGGTTGCCACCATCGGCGACATCGACGAGAACCTGGCGAAATTCACCGTCGGCGACCGCCAGATCCCGATCCGCGTGCAGCTCAACGAGCGTGCCAAGGACGACCTGTCGGTGGTGAGCACGCTGCCGGTGCCGACGCCGGGCGGCGCGACCGTGCCGCTGTCGTCGGTGGCCGACATCCGCTTCGGCCAGGGGCCGTCGTCGATCAACCGCTTCAACCGCGAGCGCCGCGTCGTCATCGGCGCCGACATGGCGCAGGGCGCCGAGCTGAGCGACGGCCTCAACATCGTCTGGTCGCTGCCGGAGGTGAAGAACATGCCGGCCGGGACGCGCATCCAGGAGACCGGCGACGCCGAGATCATGGGCGAGGTGTTCGAGGGTTTCGCCACCGCCATGACCACCGGCCTGATGCTGGTGCTGGTGGTGCTGATCCTGCTGTTCGGCTCGGTCTTCCACTCCTTCACCATCCTCGGCTCGCTGCCGCTGGCGATCGGCGGCGTGGTGGCGGCGCTGTGGCTGACCAATTCGGCGATCTCGATGCCGGTGGTGATCGGCATCCTGATGCTGATGGGCATCGTCACCAAGAACGCCATCATGCTGGTCGACTTCGCGGTGGAGGAGGTGAAGCAGGGCGTGTCGCGCGCGGACGCGATCATCGATGCCGGGCGCAAGCGGGCGCGGCCGATCGTCATGACCACCATCGCCATGTCGGCGGGCATGATCCCGGCCTCGCTCGGCATCGGCGACGGCGGCGAGTTCCGCGCGCCGATGGCGATCGCGGTGATCGGCGGCCTGCTCGTATCGACGCTGCTGTCGCTGGTGTTCGTGCCGTCCTTCTATACGATCATGGACGACGCGGCGATCCTGACGGCCAGGCTGTTCCGCTGGCTGGTGCGGCCGAACAGCGCCGACGATGGCCCGGCCAAGCCGGCGCACGGCGTGCCGCTGCATGTCGTGCCGCACGCCGAAAAGACCTATCCGGTGGCGGCGGAGTGACGTCTGCCTGGCGCTTCGGCTGACTTAGCAGGGCAGGCCTGAACATCGCCGCCGGAAAGTCATACGGAAAACATGACGGCGTGACAGGCTGCGGTTACCTCGCCGAGAGGGCCGCCGCCGAAGCCAAGAAATTTGCGGTCCCGCAACATTTCTGCGTTATAGGAGGATGTGCAAGCGCGGCCGGCCGGCCGGCGCTGCAGTTCACGTTCCGGAGACCGTGCATTTGAGCAGGCACGAACCCCGCAAGATCACGGCCGAGCCGCGCCTGATGGGACCGGCGACGCCGGGCCGCATCGCCGTGGTGCCGCCGCTGTCGGCGGCGCGCTGGCTGCTTCTGGCGATCATTGCCGCGGGTATCTATTTCTTCCACGGCTTCGTCGTGCCGGTGCTGGCGGCGCTGGTGATTGCGTTCGCGTCCTGGCCGCTCTACCGGCGGCTGCTCGCCGCGGTCGACGGCAGCCGCACGGTCGCCGCCTCGCTCGCCATCCTCGCCATCCTCGCCTTCCTGGTGGTGCCTATCGCCATTGCCGGCAGCTATGCCATCCACGAGGTGCGCGAGTGGATCGGCTGGGCTTTCGAGACCAACCGCAACGGCGCGGCGACGCCCGGCTGGATCGCCGCGCTGCCGATGGCCGGCGAATGGCTCGATGAGCAATGGACGCGGCATGTCGGCCATCCCGGCGCCATCGGCGAACTTATCCAGCTCGTCAGCGGCGCCAATATCGGCAACATCTACCGCGCCGTGCTGGCGGCCGGCAGCGGCGCCTTCGGCCTGCTGCTGACCTTGCTGTTCATGCTGATCGCGCTGTTTTTCGTCTACCGTGACGGCGAGTCCTTCGCCCGCCAGCTCGACCGGGTCGGCGAACGCATCGTGCCGACGCGCTGGGAACGCATTTCGCGCGTGGTGCCGGCGACGATCAGCTCGACCGTGACCGGCATGACGCTGATCGCCATCGGCGAGGGCGTGGTGCTCGGCATCGCGTACTGGGTCGCCGGCGTGCCGTCGCCGGTGACGCTCGGCGTCATCACCGGGATCATGGCGCTGATCCCCGGCGGCGCGCCGGCCTCGTTCACGCTGGTGTCGATCTACCTGGTTTCCAGCGGCTCGCCGATCGCCGGGCTGGCGCTGTTCGTCTGGGGCTCGGTGGAACTGTTCATCGTCGACAAGACGCTGCGGCCGAAGCTGGTGGGCGGGCCGATCAAGCTGCCGTTCCTGCCGACCTTCTTCGGCCTGATCGGCGGCGTCAAGACGATGGGTTTCCTCGGCCTGTTCATCGGCCCGGTGCTGATGGCGCTGCTGGTCGCGATCTGGCGCGAATGGCTGCGCGAGGTCGAGCTGACCGACCAGGCGGCCGCCGTGCTGCCGGCCGAGCCGGTCGCGCTGCCCTTCGACAAGGACGAGGAGCCGAAGCGGCAGGTTGGGTAGGGGGCGAGACCCGCGGCCGCAAATCCCTCAGATCGGCAGCACCGCGCTGCGCTTGTGCTGGCGCAGAGCCAGGTTGGACGAGGCGGTGGCGACGCCCGGCTGGCTGAGCACCTGCTTCATCAGGAAAGTCTCGAACTCCTCGACCGAGCGGGTGCGCACGATCAGCGTGTAGTCGTGCGCGCCGGTGACGGAGTAGCAGTCGACGATCTCTGGCGCAGCCTGCGCGAACGCCTCGAAGCGGCTGCGCACCTCGGTGCTGTGGGCGGTCATGTTGACATGCACGAACACGCAGACGCTGAGGCCCACCGCCAGCGGGTCGACCAGCGTGGCGCGGCCGAGGATGACGCCGTCCTTCTCCATGTCCTGCACGCGCCGCCAGACGGTCGACTGCGACATCGCCAGCCGGTCGGCGAGCTGCTTCAGCGTCAGCGTCGCGTCGCGCTGCAGTTCGCGCAGGATGCGGCGGTCGTTCTCCTCGGTCTTCATGGCAAGTCCTTTCAGAACGGTCGCATAAAACGAAAAATATCGCCATAATATGATGGTGACTCTGGAAGATTGGCAAGATTTTTCAGCCGAGTCGCGGGATAATCCGGCCATGAATGCGGTGACCCGCAGGCAGCCGGTCGCCGCCGAACCGATGGAGGAAGAGATGGCGAAGCCAGCGACCGCCCGGGTCGAGGAGCCCAAGGCCAAGAACCGCTACAAGGATGCCAAGCGGTATCCGGATTTCACGATCGACCAGGACTGGAATTCCTATTCGGCCGACGAGCACGGCCGCTGGGACCGGCTGTTCGCGCGCACGCTCGACGTGCTGCAGGACCGCGCCTGCGAGGAGTATCTGACGGCGGTGAAGACGCTGCGGCTTTCGGAAAAGGGCGTGCCGAACATGGCGCGGCTGAGCGACCGGTTGGAGAAGATCACCGGCTGGCGGGTGGTGCCGGTGACCGACCTCGTGCCGGACGACATCTTCTTCGACCACCTCGCCAACCGGCGTTTTCCCGCCGGCGCCTTCATCCGCTCCGAGCAGGAGATGGATTATCTGGAGGAGCCGGACATCTTTCACGATATCTTCGGCCACGTACCGCTGCTCGCCAACCCGCCCTATGCCGACTTCATCCAGGCCTACGGCAAGGGCGGCCAGCGCGCGCTGAAGCTCGGCCGGCTGAAGAATCTGGCGCGCCTCTACTGGTACACGGTGGAATTCGGGCTGGTGCGCGAGAACGGCGGGCTCAAGATTTTCGGCGCCGGCATCATGTCGTCGACCGCCGAAAGCGTGTTTTCGCTGGACGACCCGTCGCCACACCGCGTCGGCTTCGACCTCGAGCGGGTGATGCGCACCGACTACATCATCGACGACTTCCAGAAGGTCTATTTCGTCATCGACAGCTTCGAGCAGCTGGTGAAGCAGTGCACCGAGGATTTTGGCGCACTTTACGAGCGGCTGGGCAGCGGCCCGACCTATGCCCCGCACGAACTGGCGGCCGGCGACGCGGTGATCAACCGCGGCACGCTCGCCTATTTCCGCGACAAGCAGCCGAGGGCCGCGGCCAATGGCTGAGCGGGTGGTGCTGATCACCGGCGCGACCGGCAATCTCGGCCGCGCCACCGCCGATGCTTTCGCCGCGGAGGGTGCCCGGCTGGTGCTGACCGGCAGCAGGCCGGAGAGCCTCGAACGGGCTTTTCCGGATTTATCCGCGCATCACGTGAAGCTGGCGGTCGACCTGACTGATGCGGAAGCGGCGGCCGAGGCGGTTGCCGGGGCCGAGCGGCGGTGCGGGCGTATCGATGCCGTCTGCGCTATCGCCGGCGCTTTCGCCATGGGCGAGGCCGCGCACGAGATGACGCCCGTGGCCTGGAATTTGATGATGAGCCTCAACGTCGCGACGATGCTGAACGTGGCGAAGGCGGCGGTGCCCGGCATGATCGCGCGCAAGGCCGGCAAGATCGTCACGGTCGGTTCCACCGCGGCGCTGAAGGGCTCGGCCGGCATGGGCGCCTACATCGCCTCAAAGAGCGCCGTGATGCGGCTGACAGAAACGATGGCGGCCGAGCTGCGCGGCCACGGCATCAACGTCAACGGCGTGCTGCCCTCGGTGATCGACACACCGGAAAACCGCGCGGCGATGCCGAAGGCCGACTTCGACAAATGGGTGAAGCCGGCGGAGCTTGCCGCCGTCATCGCCTTCCTGTGCTCCGATGCGGCCAGGGCGATGCACGGTGCGCTGGTGCCGGTGGCCGGGCAGATGTGAGACCGGCGTCGGCGGGTCAAGCCGCGTCCGCCGATCACCGAACCGGCGTCGCGCTCGAATGGCGAGTGATGCCGTCGAGACACAGTGGCCGCTCGGACGTGATCGCAAGCAACAATCCGCAACACCATGCTTTTCGCGAGCCGAATTACGAGAATTCGGGTCATCTGGATCGCAGGCGAGGTGTCGCGCTGACAAAAATCGAAAAACATCGCAGGTTTGTTCCCTGTGATGTCATTGCGGCCACGGCATGAAGCGCTTTAGCCGGACGAAATCGCCGCTTTGTGTTTCGACCGACTGAATTTTCCGTGAGAGTTGTTTCTGCCGTCGCCAATACAGTTTGCGATTGAGCAACGGCCACGGTAAGGTGACCGCCGGCGGGAGGGAGCCGGCTGGGGGCGATCCTGGAGGCACGCCTGGGTAATTCGTCGGGGGTCGGAGGACGGAGACGTATCCGGCCGCCCTTGCTGAGGCGTGTCTGATCCGAGGATTTCCATGACCCTGACCAATGTGACAACCGCCGAGGCGCGGACCGGTCTTGTCGACCCGAGCAACGCAAAGTGGACCGGCGATATCACCTTCTCCATTCCCGGCTTAGGCGCCGTCTGGGCGACGGGGTACGGCGTCTTCGAGCCGGTCGATGCGAATTACGGGACGTTCAGCGAGGATCAGGGCGACAGCTTCGCGGCCGTCATGGAGGTCTGGGATTCCTACATAGCGCCGTCGATCACCGAGGTATCCGATACCTTGCCCGGCAACATCAGGATCGCCTTCACCGACGTATCGGCGCGATACGGCGCCAATGTCAAAGGCTTCGCATACGGGCCGCCGGTCGGCGCGGAGACGGCGACCGCCGGCGACATCTGGATCGACGAGACGCTGAAGGGCGCGTCGTTCGCCGCGCGCAGTCCCGAACGGCAACTGCTGTTCCACGAATCCGGACATGCGCTCGGCCTCAAGCATCCCTTCCAGTCGCCGACGCTGCCCGCCGGTTATGACAGCACCACCTACACGGTCATGAGCTATACGACCGAGGACTATTTCCATACCTGGTCCGGTGGGGGCGGGTTCATCAGTGTCGGTTATACGGCCACGACGGTGTTCACGCCCATGGTGCTCGATATCGCCGCCATCCAGGCCCATTATGGTGCCGACACGTCGACGGCCTCCGGCAACACCACCTATACTTTCACGGATACCGACCTTAACGGCCGGCAGTCGATCTATGACGCCGGCGGCATCGACACGCTCAACCTGTCGGCGCTCAGCCGCGGCTCGCGCGTGGATCTGCGGCCCGGCGCCTATTCCGACCTCGCCTACTACGCGGTCGCCGACCAGATCGAAGATCTCGTGGCGACCTATGGCGAGAGCTTCAGGCCCTTCATCAGCCAGCAACTGAACGACCCGAACCGGCCGGCCTACGAGTGGGAGCGCAACCTGGGCCTTTCGTTCTCGACGACGATCGAGAACGTGACCGGCAGCAAACATGCCGACAGCATCATCGGCAATGCCGCCGCGAACATGATCAACGACGGCGGCAGCGCCGCGGCCGACACGTTGCGCGGGCTCGGCGGCAACGATACCTATGTCATCCACAACAGTGGCGCCGTCATCGTCGAGGCAGCCGGCCAGGGTAGCGACACCGTTCTCACCTCGGTGAGCTACGTGCTGAAGGCGGGCGTCTCGGTCGAGACGCTCGGCACCACAAACGCCGCCGGCACCGCTTCGATCCAGCTCACCGGCAACGCGTTCGCCCAGACCATCACCGGAAATGCCGGCGCCAACATGCTCAACGACGGCAGCAGCCTGGCGGCCGACACCTTGCGTGGGCTCGGCGGCAACGACACCTATGTCATCCACAATGCCGGCGCCGTCATCGTCGAGGCGGCCGGCCAGGGCAGCGACACCGTGCTGACCTCGGTCAGCTACGCGCTGAAGGCCGGCGTCTCGGTCGAGACGCTCGGCACGACCAACGCCGCCGGCACCGGCGCGATCAACCTGACCGGTAACGCCTTCGCCCAGAAGATCACCGGTAATGCCGGCGCCAATGTGCTCAATGACGGCGGCGGGGCAGCGGCCGACACCTTGAGCGGCCTCGGCGGCAACGACGTCTACGTCGTCCATCACGCCGGCGCCATCATCGTCGAGGCAGGCGGCCAGGGCTCCGACAGCGTGCTCAGTTCCGTCAGCTTCGTGCTGCAGAACGGCATCTCGGTGGAGACGCTCGGCACGACCAACGCAGCCGGCACCACCGCCATCGATCTCACCGGCAACTCGATCGGCCAGACGGTGCGTGGCAATGCCGGCTCCAACGTCATCGACGGCAAGGGCGGCGCCGACACGCTGACCGGCTTCGGCGGCAAGGACTTTTTCGTGTTCTCCAGCGCCATCGGGGCGAGCAGCGACACGATCACCGACTTCAACGTCGCCGACGACACGATCAGGCTGGAGAATGCCATCTTCACCAAGCTGACGAACACCGGTGTGTTGAACTCTGCATTGTTCCGCTCGAACAGCACCGGCACCGCGGTCGACGGCAACGACTACGTGCTCTACAATAACACCGACG
>QFCS01001074.1_pt1 | contig 57258 bp, 45 predicted proteins | sample 3576561 | NCBI WGS metagenome assembly QFCS01 | reverse complement strand
CGTCTCCCGTCTCCCGTCTCCCGTCTCCCGTCTCCCGTCTCCCGGCATCAAAGCGGCAGATAAACCGTCATGGTCGTGCCGACGCCCGCTTCACTGTGCAGTTCGATGCGGCCGCCATGCAGTTCGACGAGCTGTCGCGTGATGTAGAGGCCCAGGCCGGTGCCGCGGATGTCGAGCGTGGTGCTGGCGCGAAAGAAGCGTTCGAACACCTGCGGCTGCTCGTGCAGCGGAATGCCGAGGCCGCGGTCGCTCACTTCGATGACGGCGTAGTCGCCGCCGCGATGCGCCTGCACGCAGACCGGCGTGCCGCCCGGCGAATACTTCACGGCGTTGCCGACGAGGTTGGTCAGCACCTGCTCGATCAGCTGCGGATCGGCATTGATCTCGGCAGGCAATCCATCGAAGGAGAACTGGATCTGGTTGAGCGGAGCGAGCTCGGCCTGCTGCTCGATGACCTTGTCGATGAGCTGCACGAGGTTGAACGGCTGCGGCTGGAAGGCCACCTTGCCCTCGTCGAGACGGGCCGAATCGAGCAGGCGCTCGGCGAGCGTGGAGAGTCGCTCGATCTTCTGGCGCAGCTGGCGCAGGCGTTCGGAGGTCTCATCGGCGGGCCAGTCCTGATGATGGCGCAGGACGCGCTGTACGCTCGAATCCATCACCGCCAGCGGCGTCCGCAGTTCGTGCGAGACCACCGAGACCAGCTGTTTCTGCAGCCGGTTCAGGTCACGCTCGCGCTCGAGCGCTCCGTTGAGCCGGGCTTCTGCCTGGCGCAGCTCGTCGACATCGACCAGGCTCAGGATCATCGCGAGTTCGCCGTCGTAGGTCAGCGTCTGTGCGGTGATGCGCAGCGTGAGCTGGCGGCCCTCGGCGACGAACAGGCGGGCGTCGCGCGGGCCGTAGGTCTGGCCGTTGCGCAGAGTGTCGAAGATGTCGCGCATGACCGCGCCGTTGAGCTGGATGAGCTTGCGCGAGTCGTCCGGCAGCTGCCTGGCGTCGGTGGCGAACAGCCGCAGGGCGGCCGCGTTGGCGTACAGCGGGCTCTTGCCGAACGAAGACAGGATCAGCAGCGGAACCGGCGCGAGCTCCATCGCCTGGCGGATGCTCGATTCGCTTTCGCGCACGCGCTGTTCGAGCTGCTGGCGTTCGGACAGGTCGGACAGCGTGACCACCAGGCAGTGTTCGCCGTCGCTCGGATCGCGCGCGAGCCGCAGGTCGGCCATGTACCAGTAGTCGCCGTTATCGGTGTGCAGGCTGAATTCGCTGCGCATGCCGCCATGCGCGGCGGCTTCTTCGAGCAGGCCGAGGCCGGCCTCGGCGTCCTCGAACAGATCCTGCCAGCGGGCGCCCGAACGCCGCAGCATCGGCAGGGCCTCGATGGCGGCTGGATTGGCAAGCGCGACGTCGCCGTCCATCGACACCATCAGCGTGAGCGGCGACGAATGACGGAAGCTTTCGATCGAGCGCAGGTCTTCGATCAGGCTCGCCGGCCCGGCCGCTTCGTGCGCCTCGACGAGGATCAGGTTGCGGCCGTCCGCGAGCCGATACGGTGCGAAATGGCACTGCAGGGCGATGCGGGCACCGTTGGCGTGTGTGACCCAGCTCGCTGTCGGCGTCTCGCCGAGTTCGAGCTGCCGCCGCAAATGGTGCAGCCGCGCGACGTCGCCGGCCTCGAAAGGACCGAAGTCGTATGCGCAGAGCGCCTCGACGCTGGGCTGGCGCAGCAATTCGGCCGCGGCCCGATTGCCCCAGACCACCCGCACCGGATCGAGATCCACGAGCCAGACCGGCGTCGCGAGATGCACGAGGATCTGCCCCGCCGGACCCTCCTTGAGCTGCTGTTCCAGTGGTAATGGCTCTTCCGGCATGGGCTCTCCCGGGTCACGCCGCAGACCATTATCGGCACGGCCGGTGGAAGATTAAAGAGAGCCCGACCACGTCCCAGCGATCTCGCATGGCATTGATTCTGCACCGCAAGCGGCAGACCGGAACCGAAGGCGACGAGGAACGCGACATGGCAGCCAAAGTGGAAGCACCCGCCCCTGCGGCCGGCATGACCGGGCTCGTGCTGACGGCCGGCGGAGCGCGCGGGGCCTACCAGGCGGGCGTGCTCAAGCGCATCGGCGAGATTCCGGCGCTGCGCCGCAAGCCGTCGCCGTTCCCGATCATCGCGGGCGCTTCGGCGGGGGCGATCAACGGCGCGGCGATGGCGGCTTTCGGCAGCGACCTCGGCGCGGCCACCGACCGTCTCGCCAAGCTGTGGACCACGCTGCGCATGAGCGAGGTCGTGCGCGTGGACACGCGGGCGCTGGCGACCACGGTAGCCCGCATGGGCACCGATCTCGCGCTCGGGGGGATGATCGGCGCGGGTCGCACGCAGGCGCTGCTCGACGCGGCCCCGCTACGCCGGTTCCTCGCCCGCTCGCTGCCGCTGGACGGCATCGCCACCGCGATCGATCGCGGCCATCTGCACGCGCTCGCGATCACCGCCACCGGCTACCACTCGGGACGCGCCTTCACCTTCATCCAGGGCCGGCCCGGCCATGCGCTGTGGCAGAAGAGCCGGCGCGTCGCGCTGCAGGCGCGGCTCACGGTCGATCACGTCTGCGCCTCGGCCGCGATTCCGCTGGTGTTCCCGCCCGTTGCGCTCGCCGCATCGGGAGCCAAGGCCTGGTTCGGCGACGGAGCGATGCGGCTGACGGCGCCGCTGAGCCCGGCGATACGGCTCGGCGCCGAGAAGCTGTTCGCCATCGGCATCCGCTCGGCCGCCGTCGCCGGCGATCTGCTGCGCGCCGAACTCGCGCCCGGCGAGGGCACATACCTGCGCCGGCCGCCGCTGTCGCAGATCTGCGGCGTCTTCCTCAACGCGATCTTTCTCGATCACCTCGACGCCGACCTCGATCATCTCGAGCGCATGAACGAGCTGGTTTCCGCGTACCAGGCCGCGGCGCGCAAATCCGCGACGGTGGAAGTGTCGGAGCCCATGCGCGTGGTCGAGCCGCTCTGCATCACGCCGTCCGAAGACCTGGCCGTGGTGGCCAAGACGCTCGCGCATCGCATGCCGCGCAGCATCCGCTACGTCATGGACGGGCTCGGCGCACCCGAGGCGCAGAGCGCCGATCTGATGAGCTATCTGCTGTTCGATTCGGCGTTCACGAGCGAACTCGTGCATATCGGCTATCGCGATGCGCAGCTGCGCATCGACGAGATCGAGGCCTTCCTGCGCAAGCCGGCCGTGCGCTGATCGCTACGGCGACAGCCACAGCGTCGACAGCGGAGGCAGGGTCAGCCGCAGGGACTGCGCATGCCCGTTCGCCCATTCGCCGTCGGTCTGCGCACCACCGCCGTTGCCCGCGTTCGAACCCGCGTAGTCGGCCGCATCGGTATTGAGCAACTCGTTCCACCAGCCCGCGAACGGCACGCCGATGCGATAGTCCTCGCGGCGCACCGGCGTGAAGTTGCTGACGACCAGAACGGGCGCGCCGCCATCGCCGGGCCAGCGTAGGAACGCGAACACGCCGTTGTCGCGATCGTCGGTGATGACCCACGAAAAGCCGTCGGGATTCGCATCGAGCCTGTGCAGCGCCGGGCGCGCGGCATACAGCGCGTTGAGATCGCGCACGAGCTTCTGCATTCCGCGATGCCGCGGATCGTCGAGCAGGTCCCACTCGATCGAGCCGTCGTGGTTCCATTCGCGGCGCTGGGCGATCTCGCCGCCCATGAACAGCAGCTTCTTGCCCGGATGCGCCCACATGAAACCGAAATACGCGCGCAGGTTGGCGAACTGCTGCCAGGTGTCGCCGGGCATCTTGTTGATCAGCGAGCCCTTGCCGTAGACGACTTCGTCGTGCGACAGCGGCAGCATGAAGCGCTCGGAGAACGCATAGACCAAACCGAAGGTCATCGCATCGTGATCCCAGCGCCGGTAGATCGGATCGGTCTGCAGGTAGTGCAGGGTGTCGTGCATCCAGCCCATGTTCCACTTGAAGTCGAAGCCCAGGCCGCCGTCTTCGACCTTGCCCGAAACCTGCGGCCAGGCCGTCGATTCCTCGGCGATGGTGATCGCGCCCGGGCAGCGCTCGTGGATCAGCTGGTTCATCTCGCGCAAAAAGGCGATCGACTCGAGGTTTTCGCGGCCGCCGTACTGGTTCGGCACCCATTCGCCGTGGTCGCGCGAATAGTCGCGATACAGCATCGACGCCACCGCATCGACGCGCAGCGCATCGATGTGATAACGCTCGACCCACTCGATCGCGCTGCCGAGCAAAAAGTTGCGCACCTCGTTGCGACCGAGGTTGTAGATGTAGGTGTTCCAGTCCTTGTGGAAGCCTTCGAACGGATTCTCGTGCTCGTAGCAGGCGGTGCCGTCGAAGCGCGCTAGGCCATGCGCGTCGGTCGGAAAATGCGCGGGCACCCAATCGAGGATCACGCCGATGTTCGCCGCGTGGCAGCGATCGACGAAGCGCGCGAAATCCTCGGGCCGGCCGTGACGCGCGGTGGGTGCATAGAGCCCGAGCGGCTGATAGCCCCAGGAGCCGTAGAACGGATGCTCCATGATCGGCATCAGCTCGATATGCGTGAAGCCCAGGCCCGCGACGTAAGGCACGAGCCGATCGGCGAGCTCGTCCCAGCTCGGCGAGCGGCCGGCTTCTTCCATGATGCGCAGCCACGATCCGGTGTGCATTTCGTAGACCGAGATCGGCGCGTCGGCGGCCTGGCGTTCGGCGCGACGGCGCATCCAGGCCTCGTCGGTCCAGTGCAGCGGCCGCGGATCGGCGACCACCGATGCGGTCGACGGCGCGACTTCGGTCGCGCGTGCGACCGGATCGGCCTTTTCGATGCGCTCGCCCCAGCGCGACAGCAGCTCGAACTTGTAGAGCATGCCGGCCTCGACGCCCGGGATGAACAGCTCCCAGACGCCGGCGCGATGCAGCAGGCGCATCGGATGCCGGCGCCCGTCCCAGCTGTTGAAATCGCCGATCACCGACACGCGCTGCGCATTCGGCGCCCACACCGTGAAGCGCGTACCGGCGATGCCGTCGATGCTCATCACGTGCGCGCCGAGCGTATCGCCGTAATGCGGATGCACGCCGTCGGCCAGCTGCTCGAGATCGCGATCGGAGAGCAGCGGGCCGAAGGCGTAGGCGTCGTCGGTGATCTGCTCGGCGCCGCCGGGCCAGACAATGCGCAGCCGGTACGGCTCGTGTCCCGGATAGTCGCCACTGAAGAATCCGGCCGGGTGGCGCTGGCGCAGTTCGCACAGCAATTCGCCGCTGTCGCGCGAGACCAGCTGCACGGCCTCGGCGCCGGGCTGCAGGGTGTAGACCGCGGTGGCGTTGCCGCTGCGGCGCGGGCCGAGCAAGGCGAACGGATCGCCGTGCGCGCCGCGGATCAGGGCATCGAGCGCGCCCGCATCGGGCAGCGGCGGACCGCCGAAGGCGCTCACTTCTTCGTGTGCGAGCTTCATGAGTGGGACTCCGATTCGTTGCCGGCCGCTTCGCCGATGATGGCGGCCGCATTGGGCAGCAGGCGCGCGGCGATACGGGCCAGGCCGCGCACCGGCAGGCCGATCCAGGCCGGACGATTCGCGGCTTCGTAGCCGACTTCGTACGAGGCCTTGTGGACCAGGAACAGATCGAGCAGCGCGGACTCGTTCTGCTCGGTCGTCCACGGCTGCGGTGCGAGCGCCGCGGTTTCGCGGTACTTGCCGATGAAGCTTTCCTCGCCGATGCGCGCGAGCCTGCGCAACAGGTCCTCGGCGCGCGCGCGCGAGGCGTCGGTGCGCTTCTCGGTGCCGGCCACCGAGGCGACCGCGTAATCGAGCGAGCGCAGCAGGCCGGCGACATCGCGCATCGGCGAGGTCTTGCGACGACGCTCGTCGAGCGGGCGCTTGGGTTCGCCTTCGAAGTCGATCAGGTAGCAATCGCCGCGCGAGACCAGGATCTGGCCGAGATGGAAATCGCCATGCACGCGCGTGCACAGCGCGGCTCCGCGCGTCTTGGCGCTGTCGCGAATTGCGGCGAGCAGGGCCTCGCGCTCGCTCAGCAGGCGGCGCGCGATGTCGGCCGTGGCCTCGTCGGGCCACTCGCGACGCGATTGCAGGATGTCGAAGGCCTCGTTGAGCTGCTGCGCGGTTTCGTCGGCCCAATGCTGCAGGTCGGCCGGCGACGCGCTATCCGGATTGAAGGCCTCGTTCGCCGACGGCAGCGACAGCGTCGCATGCAGCTCGGCGAGCCGCTGGCCGATGTTGGCGGTGAATGCAGCGTATTCCGCGAGCACCGATTCGAGTTGCTGCGGGTCGTCCTCGCCGACCGAGAAGCGATCGATCGAGCGCTTGAGGAAATCGGTTACCCAGCGCCAGGCATCGCCCTCGTTGTAGAGATAGCCCTGGGCGATGAGCAGCGTGTGCTCGATGCCGTTCTCGTCGATGCGCACGACGTCGCCGAGCAGCGGGGCGGTATTCGCATAGCCGCACTCGGTCAGATGGCGCGTCATCTCCGCTTCGGGATGAATGCCCGGCACCACGCGGCGTACGAGCTTGACCACGGCCGCGTCGGCGATCGTCAGCGAGCTGTTCGATTGCTCGGCCGACAGCCAGTTCACGGCTGCGTCGTCGGCGATCTCGAGCGCCTGGAGGCGCGCACTCGGTCGAAACTCGATGCGGCCCTGCGGGCTGTCGACGGTCGCGGAATCGCGCAGCCCCTTGAGCGTGGCGCGCGCGAGCGATTCGAGCGCGAAGCCATCGGTCAGGTAGCCGACGCGACGACCCTGGCGCACGCGTGCGAGTGCGAGCTGCTGCGGCAAGGCCGGCAAGGTCGCCTCGTCCCAGGCGATACCGACGGGCAGCTGGTAGCGCTCGGATTCGCCATCGTTGTAGTGCACGTCGGCTTCGGCGAATGCGACGTTGGAATCGAACAGCCGCGCCGCGTACGCGATCCGGGTCTTGGCGATCTTGCGATCCTTGGATGCGAACCAGCGGCGCAGCGGCATGTAGGCCGGAAGAATCTCCTGCTCGACGGTGCTGCGCAGCGGTTCGTTGAGCACGTCCATCGGGCCGTTGCGCAGCACCAGCGTGATGAACTCGGGCAGCTGCTCGGGCGGACGCTGGCTGGTCAGCTGCAATTGCTCGGCACCGTTGAGCGAGAACCAGAAGAAGCCGTAAGGCGGCAGCGTGAGCAGATACGTGAGCTGCCCGATCGGCGGAAACGCGGTGTCGCCGAGCAGCTCGACCGGCGTCAGGCCGGCCCACGGCGACAGGTCGAGTTCCACCGCCTGCGCGGTGCGCGACAGGTTGGTCACGCAGAGCAGGGTCTCGTTCTCGTAGCAGCGCACGTACGCGAGAATCTTGCGATTGGCCGGACGCAGGAAGCGAATCGCGCCGCGTCCGAAAGCCTGGTGGCGGCGGCGGATCGTGAGCATGCGCCGCATCCAGTTGAGCAGCGAATGCGGATCGCGCGACTGCGATTCGACGTTGATCGCCTCGTAGCCGTAGAGCGTGCCCTGCAGCGCCGGCAGCACCAGGCGTTCGGGGTCGGCCTTCGAGAATCCGCCGTTGCGGTCGGGCGTCCACTGCATCGGCGTGCGCACGCCGTCGCGATCGCCGAGATGGATGTTGTCGCCCATGCCGATCTCGTCACCGTAGTAGATGACCGGCGTGCCGGGCATCGACAGCAGCAGCGAATTCATGAGCTGGATACGGCGCGGATCGCGTTCGAGCAGCGGCGCCAGACGGCGACGGATGCCGAGATTCAAACGAGCCCGGCGCTCGGTGGCGTAGGTCTCCCAGAGATAGTCGCGCTCCTTGTCGGTGACCATTTCGAGCGTGAGCTCATCGTGGTTGCGCAGGAAGATCGCCCATTGGCAGCCTTCGGGAATGTCCGGCGTCTGCCGCATGATGTCGACGATCGGGAAGCGGTCCTCCTGCGCGATCGCCATGTACATGCGCGGCATCAGCGGAAAGTGGAAGGCCATGTGGCATTCGTCGCCACGGCTGATTGCGCTGCCCGCATCCGGAACGCCGCCGAAGTAGGCCTGCACGTCTTCGGGCCACATGTTGGCCTCGGCGAGCAGCATCTTGTTCGGATACTCGTCGTCGATGACCTTGCGGATGGTCTTGAGGATCGCGTGGGTCTCGGGCAGGTTTTCGTTGCTGGTTCCGTCGCGCTCGATCAGGTACGGAACCGCGTCGAGACGCAGGCCGTCGACGCCGATGTCGAGCCAGTGCCGCATCACGCGCAGCACCGCCTTGAGCACTTCGGGGTTGTCGAAATTGAGGTCGGGCTGGTGCGAATAGAAGCGATGCCAGAAATAGGCGTTCGCGACCGGATCCCAGGTCCAGTTCGACTTCTCGGTGTCGCAGAAGATGATGCGCGTTTCGGTGTAACGCTGGTCGGTGTCGGACCACACGTAGAAATTGCGATGCGCCGAGCCGGGCTTGGCGCGCCGCGCGCGCTGGAACCACGGATGCTGGTCGCTCGTGTGGTTGATGACGAGCTCGGTGATCACGCGCAGGCCGCGCGCATGCGCCTCGGCGATGAAGCGCTTGGCATCGCCCATCGTTCCGTAGTCGGGATGCACGCCCTTGTATTCGGCGATGTCGTAGCCGTCGTCGCGGCGCGGGCTCGGATAGAACGGCAGCAGCCAGATCGTGTCGACGCCGAGCTCGGCGATGTAGTCGAGCTTGCTGATCAGGCCGCGAAAATCGCCGATGCCGTCACCGTTGCCGTCGAAGAACGATTTCACGTGCAGCTGGTAGATCACCGCATCGCGATACCACTGCGGGTCGTCGCTGAGCTGGTTCTTCCGGCGCCGCGACGAGGGCGTGCTGATGTTCTCGTCGAGGGCTTCGAGCTCTTCCGGATTGATGCCGCCGAAGTCGGTCGTCATCTCGCACTCCTTGCGATCGTGGTCGTCATGGGACGTCAGTGTTGGGTCGGCGCGCTGAGCTGCCAGATCGCGTAGGGCTGATCGGGCGTCAGGCGCAGGTGCTGAATCTTTCCGCTCCAGCTGAAGGCCTGGCCACCGTGCAGCAGATCGCGGACGAGCAGCGAGCCCTGGTCGGGCTGGCCGAATTCCCACAGTGGCAGCTCGAAATCGGCTTCCTGCGCACGATGCGGATCGAGGCTCACGGCCACCAGCACGACGTCGGAGCGATCGGGCGTGCTCTTGCGGTAGACCATGATCTGGTCGTTCCAGCAGTTGAGGAACGAAACGCCGAGGTGCGACTGCAGCGCCGGATGGCGGCGGCGCAGGTAATTGAGCTGCGCGATCTCGGCCGTGATGTTGCCCGGGCGGTTCCAGTCCCAGACGCGCAGCTGGTACTTCTCGGAATCGAGATATTCCTCGCGCCCCGGCAGCGGCGTGGCTTCGCAGAGTTCGAAGCCGCTGTAGACGCCCCAGAGCCCCGACAGCGTCGCCGCGAGCGCGGCGCGAATCAGGTGCCCCGGTCGCCCGGAGGTCTGCAGGAACACCGGGTTGATGTCCGGCGTGTTGACGAAGAAATGCGGGCGGAAATAGTCGCGCATGTCGGTCTGCGTGAGCTCGGTGATGTACTCGCTGAGCTCATGCTTGTTGTTGCGCCAGGTGAAGTAGGTGTAGCTCTGCGAATAGCCGATCTTGGCGAGCCGCTTCATGAGCTTGGGCCGCGTGAAGGCTTCGGCCAGGAACACCGCATCGGGATAGCGTCCGCGCACGTCCGCGATCATCCACTTCCAGAACGGCAGCGGCTTGGTGTGCGGGTTGTCGACGCGAAAGCAGCGCACGCCTTCGTTGCACCAGAACAGCACCGCATCGCGCAGCGCCACCCACAGCGCGGGCATCGCGCCCTGCGCATAGAAGTCGACATTGACGATGTCCTCGTACTTCTTCGGCGGATTCTCGGCGTACTTGATGGTGCCGTCCGGACGCCAGGCGAACCAGTCCGGATGATCCTTGAGCCAGGGATGATCGGGCGAGCACTGGATGGCGAAATCGAGCGCGATCTCCATGCCGTGCTCGCTCGCCGCATCGCGCATGCGGCGAAAGTCTTCGAGCGTGCCGAGCCGCGGATCGACCGCCTCGTAACCGCCCTCGGCGGCACCGATCGCATACGGGCTGCCCGGATCGTCCGGGCCTGCGGTCAGCGAGTTGTTGCGGCCCTTGCGATGCTTGCGGCCGATCGGGTGGATCGGCGGGAAATACAGCACGTCGAAGCCCATCTCGCGAATGCGCGGCAGCTGCGCAATGACATCGAGGAAGGTGCCGTGACGGTTCGGATCGCCGCTCATCGAGCGCGGGAACAGCTCGTACCAGCTCGCGAATTCGGCAGCCGGGCGCTCCGCGTCGACGACCAGGTAGGGCTCGTGGCGCGCGGCGAAGGCACGTTCGTCGGCGAGCTTCATCGCCTCGGCGGTTTCATCCGCGACCAGCGCCTCGAAGCGCGTTTCGTCGTCGGCGTCGGCGAGCGATCCGCAAAGCTCGCGCAGCCACTTGGCGGCATCGGCATCGGTCGCGCGCGTCGACGCTTCGCAGACCATGCTGAGGCCTTCGGTGAGTTCGAGCGGAATCTTGAGCTTGGCGGCGTGCTTCTTCTCGATCTCGTGGCGATAACTGCCCCAGGCGTCGCGCCAGGCTTCGATCGTGAACTGATGGCGGCCCAGGCGTTCGAGCGGAAATTCGCCGGCCCAGCGATCGTTGCCGATCGGTCGCATGCGCATCTGCTTCCACTGGCTCTCGTCGGCCGCGCGCCAGAGCAGCGCCACCGCGACCTGGTCGTGGCCATCCATGAAGGCGTCGCATTCGACCTGCACGCTCTGGCCGACGATGCGCTTGACGACGAACTCGCCACCGTCGATCGCCGGCGTGATCGCCTCGATGGCGACGCGCGGCACTTTCACGGCCGAGTCGAGCGAGCGCCGGGTTCGCGTGAGCGCATTGGCGAGCACCGGTGCGGGGCGTTCGGCGCGCAGGCTCAGCAGCTCGCCGGCCTCCAGGCGCAATGGATGATCGAGCGCGAGCTCTTCGCCCTGCGCATCGCGCAACTGCGTGAGCCCGCCGGCGTTCGCGCCGAGCAGGCTGGTGGGCGCCACTTCGATCGCATGTTCGAGATCGGGATTGGCGACCAGCACCACGCCTTCGTCGACGCGCCGCGCATCGGCGTCGTCGGCCTTGAGCACGGCGGTGAAGTTGCTGGCCGGCCCGCTCAGCGGAAGCAGCGACAGCGTGGGTTGCGCGTACGCCGCGATCTGCCGGTTGAGCTCGACGATGTCCTTGCCGAGTTCGAAGCTCGGCGTCTCGCGCCAGCGCGCGAAGTCGGACGGCGCGCCGCCGGTGGGATTGAGCGGTTCGATCGCGCCGTACTCGAAGCCCATCGGCACCAGCCAGCCGCAGCCCGCGTGGGCGGCGAGCTGGGCGATGCGGCGGGCGGCGCGCTCCGCCAGATCTCGACGTACGAAGCGCTGGGCTACGCGCGCTTCGAACGGTGCTTCGGCGACCGCGATCACCGGCGCGACGCGCGAGAGCGAGGTCTGTTCGTCGATGAACCAGCTGCTGCGGAAATCCCAGAATGCCGACGAGCCGATGGCGGCGTCGTAGTCGAGGCCGATGAGCTTTTCGTGATCGGCCCAGTCCATGCCCTGCGCGCCCGCGATGAACCGGCAGCCCGGCACTTCGTGCATGAGCGCGCCGATCAGTTGGCGCGGCAGGCGTTGCGGCCATTGCACGCAAAATCCGGCGACGCCCGCATCGACCCAGCGCGCAATCCGTTCGCCCCAGAAATGCTGCATTTCGACCACCACAGCCGGATCGTCGAGCCGCATGCCCACGCCGCCGCGCCACTGCGGATCGACGCGCGGGTCGAGCGCGTCCGCACCGGCGCCGTCTAACCAGTTGCGATGCTGCTGCGCATACACGCCGCCGGCCGCGCAGCGATCGAGCACCAGGTCGAGCACGATCCGGAGCCTGGCCTTGCCCGCGGACTGGCAGATGTTGCGCAGCGCCGCGACCGCGTCGTTGCCGGCCGCGAGCGCCGCATGCGGACGATCGAAATTCGCCACCAGGCTCAGGCGTCCGCCCGGGCTGGTTTCGAAGATCGGCGGCAGCAGCACGTGGTCGAAGCCCATCGCCGCGATGCGTGCGAACTGCGCGCTCCAATTCGGCAACGGTCCCGCTACCAGCGGATGCAGAAAATAGAGGCGAGGGGAGAACGCGGTTCGAAGTCCGCTTCCGGTATCCATCGCTGGACCACTCCTTGGTCGAGTCGCGGCGACGCAAAGCCGTCGGCGCGCAATGATTGATCGAGCGCGGCCCCGGACGCGAAAACGCTCCGGCGACTTTCTCGTCGGAGTGCTGCGGGATGTGACATCGTCCAGGCGATGCGCGAAATGCAAAACGAATCTTCGTCCGCAGGCTATCCGGGCCAGCTGAATCTCCGGCGACTTCGGCCAGTCGGCGGGAATACGGATTGCTGCCCGCCCGCCTGCGACTGGGGCATTTCTGCACCACCATGAAGGACTTGCGGGCGATATCGTTAAGATGCGCGGCGGATGGTCGATTCGTCGCAATCGCCCCCAATTCGATGCTCGAGACGGAGTCTTCCCCCATGAATGCTGGCACCGCCGCGCTGCTGCAGCGCTACTACGATCGCTTCAACGCCCAGGACTGGAGTGGTTTTCTGGAGCTGCTGACCGATGACGTGGTGCACGACATCAACCAGGGCGGCCGCGAAACCGGTCGCGCGGCCTTCGCCGAATTCCTCAAGCGCATGGATCGCAGCTACAGCGAGCAGATCGTCGAGATATCCATCACCACCAACGAGGACGGCTCGCGCGCTGCGGTCGAATTCGTCGTGCTCGGTACTTACAAGAACACCGACGAAGGCCTGCCGCCCGCGACCGGCCAGCAATACCGCCTGCCGGCCGGCGCCTTCTTCGACATTCGCGATGGCAAGGTCGCGCGCATCAGCAATTACTACAACCTGCAGGATTGGCTGCGCCAGGTCGGAGCCTGAACTTGGCGCTGAGGCTGCAGCGTCTTGCGGGCCGCGAGATCGTTGGGCATCTCGATGAACTTGCCGAGCTGCGCATTCGCGTGTTCCGCGACTGGCCTTATCTCTACGAGGGCACGCGCGAATACGAGGCGCATTACCTCGAGGTCTACGTGAACTGTCCGCGCAGCCTCTGCGTGCTGGCCTGGGACGGCGATCGCTGCGTCGGCGCCTCCACCTGCCTGCCGCTGGCCGATGCGCTGCCGGACATGCAGGCGCCGTTCGTCACGCGCGGGATGGATGTGTCGCGCATCGACTATTTCGGCGAATCGGTGCTGCTGCGCGAGTATCGCGGGCAGGGCGCGGGCGTGTCCTTCTTCAACGAGCGCGAAGCGCATGCGCGTTCACTCGGCCTTGCGCTGTGCGCGTTCTGCGCGGTCGATCGCGATGCGGACGATCCGCGCAAGCCGGCCGATTACGTGGGCAACGATGCGTTCTGGAGCAAGCGCGGCTATCGCAAGCAGCCCGGCATGCAATCGACGTTCGTGTGGCCCGACATCGGCGAAACCGACAACAGCACCAAGACCATGACGTTCTGGATGCGCGAGCTGACGCAATGAGCAAAACCCCTTTCATCGCCGCGACCGCAGCGTTCCCGGTGAGCGAGCCGCGCTCGTTCGCCGAAGTGCAGGACACGATCACGCGCTGGGTGACCGAGGCTGCGCAGCGTGGAGCGCGCTTGCTCGTGTTTCCCGAATACGCCTCGATGTCGCTCGCCGCGCTGTTTGACGAGCGCGTGCGTAGTGATCTGTCGGCGCAGCTCGATGCGCTGCAGACGCTGCGCGACGATTACCTCGCGCTGCACGAGCGGCTCGCGCGCGAGCACGGCGTGCACATTCTCGCCGGCAGCTTTCCGTGGCAGACCGCACCGCAGCGCTTTCACAACCGCGCCTGGCTCTGTACGCCGCATGGCAGCGATTACCAGGACAAGCAGATCATGACGCGCTTCGAGCGCGAGCAATGGGCGATCAGCAGTGGCGATGCGGCGAAGGTGTTCGATACCGAGCTCGGCCGGCTCGGCGTGGCGATCTGCTACGACTCGGAGTTTCCGCTGCTCGTGCGCTCGCAGGTCGAAGCGGGTGCGCAGCTGTTGCTGGTGCCCTCGTGCACGGATGCGGCGGCGGGCTATCACCGGGTGCGTGTCGCGGCGCAGGCGCGGGCGCTCGAATCGCAGTGCTATGCGCTGGTGTCGCCGCTCGTGGGCGAAGCGCCTTGGTCGCCGGCGGTCGATGTGAATGTCGGCGCGGCGGGAGTTTACGGGCCGCCGGATCGCGGGTTTCCCGATGACGGTGTGTTGGTGGTTGGCGGGCTGAACGAGCCGGGCTGGGTTTATGCGGCGATCGATCTCGAGGCGGTCGAGCGGGTGCGCGCGAATGGGCAGGTTTTGAATCATCGGCATTGGGGGGAGCAGCGGGGCGGGGTGGCGGGGCTGGCTTCGCTGTTGTTGCGTTGAGCTGGGGTGTTTTGATCTGAGGGTTTTGGCCTTCCCGGCCGGGGGTTACTTTCTTTGCTCGTGCAAAGAAAGTAACCAAAGAAAGCACGCCCCCGAGTCCGCGCCCGTTCGTCGCTCGCGACGAACGGGTTCCCGGCTGGAGCGACGTGCTCGGGGTCGCTTCGACGCGACATCCTTGTCGCGACGAAGCTCTGGCGGACTTCCTGTCCGCCAGACCCACTGCGCGCGCCACTCCAGCTGGCGCTGCCAGGGGTTGAACGTCAACTGCTATTGGCTCGCTACGCTTCGCTGCTGATTTTTCAGCGTCGAGTTGTCTTGCCGTTCCTCTCTCCCGCTCGCGGGAGAGAGTCCCGCCGAAGGCGGGGAGAGAGGGTTCATCCGCAAAGTGGGCGCCCTTTCCGAGCGCCCCCTCTCCCGGTCCTTTGGACCACCCTCTCCCGCAAGCGGGAGAGGGGACCGTCAACAGCAGTCGCAGCTTTGCTGTGGCGGTTTGCTTATGCCTTACCGGGTTCCCTTGTGACGCACCGAGCAGCGGAGCGCGCGCAGGGGACTTTCGCGTAGCGAAAGTGCGTCACCAGGGTGTGCTTTCTCTTGCTTACGGATCGATGCACAAGCAAAGAGAAGTAAGGCCCGACCGGCGAGGTCAAAAGCCCTCAGTGCTCAGCTGAACTCGGCCAATAGCGAACCCCGCTCAACACCCCAGATCACGCGCCCCCCAACACCGGCACGGTGAAATGAAACGTCGTCCCCCGTCCCCCCCCTATCCCCACCGGCTCCGCCCAGATCCGCCCGCGATGCCGCTCGATGATCCGCTTGCAGACCGACAAGCCGATACCGCTGCCCGGATAGCGATCCGCCGCGTGCAGGCGCTTGAACACCTCGAACACGCGCTCCGTATCGCCAGGCTCGATGCCGATGCCGTTGTCGGTCACGCTGATGCGCCATTCGCCGTTGACGAGGCGCGCGGTCACCGCGACCTGCGGTTGTTCCCGGCCGTGGAACTTGATCGCGTTGCCGATCAGGTTCTGCAGCAGCTGCACGAGTTGCGAGGCATCGCCCATCACTTCGGGCAGCGGCTCGCACTGCAGATGCGCGTCGAGTTCCTCGATCGAGGCATGCAGGTTCGATAGCGCCATGCGGTAGATGCTGTTGAGGTCGCAGCGCTCGAACGGCTTGGGGCTCGATTCGATGCGCGAGTAGTCGAGCAGGTTGACGATCATCGAGCGCATGCGGGCGACGGCTTCGCGGACGAATTCGAGATATTCGTCGGCGGTCGGATCGAGCTTGCCCTTGTAGCGGCGCGCGAGCAGGTCGGAGAAGCCCGAGATCGCGCGCAGCGGCTCCTGCAGGTCGTGCGAGGCCGCATAGGCGAAGCGTTGCAGCTCGGAGTTGCTGCGCGTGAGTTCGCCGATCGATTGCTCGAGCGCGGCGCGCTGGCCTTCGAGCTCGCTGTCGACGCGCTGGCGCGACAGCAGATTGCTGACCATCTCACCGAAGATCGTGAGCACGAAGATGAGCTCGGGCGGCCAGCGCTTTTCTCCGCGCACCCAGTCGAAGCCGACGTAGCCGGGCACGTCGAGCGAGGTTCGCATCGGCACGAGCAGCAACGACTGAATGCCTTCCGCCTGCCATTCCTCGCGTTCGGCGCGCGCTTCGGCCGGCAGCTCGCTCACGCGCGGCACATGCAGCACTTCGCCGCGACGCAGGTGCTCGACGCACCAGCTAAAGGTGTCGACCGACAGCGCTTGCAGGCGCGAATGCTGCGGCTCGATGCCGTCTCCGCACCACTCGTGCGTGCACGAGACGGTTCGGCCGTCTTCGCCGAACTGGAACACGTAGCTGCGATCGGCCTGCGCGAAGCGGCCGATTTCCTCGAGCGCATAGCGGATGCCGCGATCGACCGAGCCCGAGCTCAGGCTGATCATTTCGGTGGACAGGCGCGAGATCAGCGCTTCGAACGAAAGCCGGTAGGCCAGCGCCTGCTCGCCGCGCAGGCGTTCGCCGACATCGATCATCGAGCCGCCGACCAGCGTGCGGCCGGGCAGCGAGGGCAGGCGGATGGCGCGCAGTTCGCAATCGGCCGGCACGCCGGCGCGCGTGATGATCTTGATCGGCATCACCACGCGCTCGCCGTCGAGCGCGCGCCGGATCAGGGATGCCATGAAGGCTTCGAGCTGCTGCCCGTCGCCCTGGAACGGAGCGCTGAGCTGGGCCGGCGTCATGCCGATCATCTGATCGCGCGAATAGCCGCACAGGTCGGCGAATTTCTGGTTGATGTCGACGAGCATGCCGCTCTCGACGTGATAGACCCACATCGCATCGGGCGCGTGCTCGACGATGGCGCGCTGCTGGTCGATGCGCGCCTGCAGCTCGGTCATGCGGTTCTCGACGCCTTCGAGCGAGCGCGCGATCTGGCCGACCGAGTCGCGCGCGGTGTTGGCGGCGATCACCGAAGGATCGTTGGCCGACAGCCGCGTCGCGGTGCGCGAGAGCTCCGACAGCCGGCGATCGAGCGCATCGAGGAACCAGGCCGCCGAGGCACCGAGCAGGAACAGGGGCAGGGCCACGCTGACCAGCGTGATGGCGTTGTCTTCGACGTAGCCGAGCGTCACCGAGGCCACCAGCGCGCTGGTGGCGACGACGGCGGTACCGAAGTAGTACTTGAGCGTCATCGGAAGCTCGGGGCGCATCGATTCTTCACTGTGTTGATGCAGGCCAACATCCGGGTCGGCCCGTTTCTTGTCGTGGGCGGCATGTTACTCCCGTGCGTGGCGGGCGAGCCGGCTTTCGGCGGCGCATCGGCCGCGCTTGTCGGCCGACGGCGCGCGGACGACCATAGCGGCCTCGTCCTCCTTTCGTGATCGACCCCGCATGACGGCCTCCCTGCTGATCGGCCGCGGCCAGACGCCGCAACGCCTCGATGCCCGCTACGCCAATCGTCACGGCCTGATCGCCGGTGCGACCGGAACCGGCAAGACCGTGAGCTTGCAGGTGCTCGCCGAAGGCTTCTCGGCGATCGGCGTGCCGGTGCTCGCGGTCGACATCAAGGGCGATCTGTCGGGCATCGCCAAGGCATCGGCCGGCGGCCCCAAGCTCGAGGCGCGTGCGGCCAAGACCGGAATGGAGGCCTATCGGCCGGCCGCCTGTCCGGTGGTGTTCTGGGATGTGTTCGGCCGGCGCGGCCATCCGCTGCGAGCGACGGTGTCCGATCTCGGGCCGCTGCTGTTCGCGCGCCTGCTGGCGCTGTCGGACGTGCAGGCCTCGGTGCTCTCGCTGGCGTTTCGCTATGCCGACGATCACGGCCTGCTGCTGCTCGACCTCAAAGACCTGCGCGCCCTGCTCAATCACCTCGCGGCCAATGCCAAGGCGCTCGGTGCCGATTACGGGCTGATCTCGTCGGCCTCGATCGCGGCGATCCAGCGCGCCCTGCTCGCGCTCGAATCGGCCGGCGGCGAGCACTTCTTCGGCGAGCCGGCGCTCGACCTGTCCGACCTGCTGCGCACCGATCTGTCGGGACGCGGCCTGGTGCATCTGCTCGCGGCCGATCAGCTGTTCTTGCAGCCGCAGCTCTACGCGGCCGTGCTGCTGTGGCTGCTCGGCGAGCTCTACGAGCAGCTGCCCGAGCAGGGCGACGCCGACCAGCCGCGCCTCGTGCTGTTTCTCGACGAAGCGCATCTGCTGTTCAAGGACGCGAGCGCCGCGCTGGTCGACAAGGTGGAGCAGGTGGTGCGGCTGATCCGCTCCAAGGGCGTGGGGCTTTATTTCGTCACCCAGAATCCGCTCGATCTGCCCGACGCCGTGCTCGCCCAGCTCGGCAATCGCGTGCAGCACGCGCTGCGCGCGTTCACGCCGCGCGATCAGAAAGCCGTGCGCGCCGCGGCCGAGACCTTTCGCGCGAACCCGGGGCTCGACGTCGCGAGCGCGATCACCGAGCTCGGCGTCGGCGAGGCGCTGGTGTCCACGCTCGGCGATGACGGCATTCCGAGCGCGGTCGAGCGCACGCTGATCCGTCCGCCGCAATCGAGCATCGGCGCGCTGAGCGACGCCGAGCGTGCCGCGATCGTCGAGCGCAGCCCGGTGCGCGGGCGCTACGAGCAGGCGATCGATCGCGAATCGGCCTACGAGCGGCTGACGGCGCGTGCCGCCGCGGCAAAGCCGGCGCCGTCATCGGACGATTCCGGCTGGCAGCAGCAGGTCGAAGACGCCTTCGGCAAGGGTTCGCGTGCGCCGGAGCCCAGGCGCAAGCCGGCCGCGAGACGCGGCGACTCGGTGGCTGAGGCGGCGGTGAAAAGCGCGGTGCGCGGGCTCTCCGGAACGCTCGGCCGCGAGCTCGGCAGGCAGCTGCTGCGCGGGCTGCTCGGCTCGCTGAAGCGCTAGCCCGCATTTCTCACAGGTCGCCGGAGCATCCCGTGCTTCTCCCGAGTCGCATTCGACATTCCGAGCCTGTTGCGTAACGGGGTGCCGGAGGATTCTCCGGCTGGATCGGCGCCGGCCTGCCTGCGGCGCTCACGACTTGGGTTTCACTCACCCGATGGAATCACCATCGGGTTCGCTCCAGCCCGGCTTCGTGAGCGTCCTCGCCAACGGCCAGCGCTCGATCCCCCTGTGAGAAATGCGGGCTAGCCGCGGACGACCGCTGGACGCGCCGAGGTGTCCGCAGGTGTCCGCAGTCGCGCGGCGGACACTCGCGGGTCTGCGTTCCCATGCTTGAAAAACGGCGATAAGCACAAGCCGATCAATGGCTTGACAGCTGGCGTGGAAGAGTTGCACGGGCCTTGCCATATCCGTGGCACAACCGCTCACACCACTGCCTGCCATGACCCTGTCGACCACCTCATCGGGCCTGATTCCGGATACTTCGAGTCAGGACATCGCCATCGCGCCGCGTTCGCGCAAGCGCTTCGCGATCTACGCCGTGGCCGGCCTCGCGGTGCTCGGCGCGCTGGCCTGGCTGCTCATGAGCTTGGGCGGAGCGCAGCGCTCGGTCGCCGCCGAGCGCCTGCGTCTGGCGACGGTGACGCGCGGGGCTTTCGTTTCGGACTTGTCGGCGCAGGGCCGCGTGGTGGCGGCGGTGAGCCCGACGCTGTATGCGCCGGCGCTCGGCACGGTGGCGCTGAAAGTCGCAGCCGGCGAGCGCGTGAAGCAGAACCAGCTGCTCGCGGTGCTCGACAGCCCCGAAGTCACCAACGAATTCGAGCGCGAGAGCGCCAACCTGCAGGGCCTGCACGCGACTTTCGATCGCGAGCGCGTCGATGTCGAAACCTCGCGCCTGCAGAACCGCCAGGCCGTCGAACTCGCCAAGGTCAGCGTCGAAGCGGCCGAGCGTGAACTCAAGCGCGCGCAGGATGCGCTCGGCGTGCTGCCGAAGGTGGAGGCCGATCGCCGTGCCGACGAGCTGCGCGTCGCGCAGGTGAAGTACCAGCACGCGCAGGACGAGTTCAAGCTCAAGAACCAGAGCCTCGACTTCCAGCTGCGCACGCGCAAGCTCGAAGTCGATCGCCAGCAGCTGCTCGTCGACAACCTGCAGCGCCGCGTCGGCGAACTCAACATCGTCGCCCCGGTGGACGGCGTGATCGGCACGCTCAACGTGGTGCAGCGCCAGGCCATCGCCGCCAATGCGCCGATCCTGACGGTGGTCGACCTGTCCAAGCTCGAAGTCGAGATCCAGGTGCCCGAAACCTATGCCGACAGCCTCGGCCTCGACATGCCGGCGGAAGTGACGATCGGATCGCGCACGGTGCGCGGCCATCTCACCGCGATCTCGCCCGAGGTCAACAACAACCTCGTCACCGGCCGCGTCGCCTTCGACGATGCGGTGCCGCCGGAGCTGCGCCAGAACCAGCGCATCTCGACGCGCATCGTGCTCGACAACCGCGAGGGCGTGGTGCAGCTGCCGCGCGGCTCGTTCCTCGACACCGGCGGCGGCCGCTATGCCTATGCGCTGCGCGACGGCGTGGCCCAGCGCACGCCGATCACCATCGGAGCGGTGGCGATCGACCGCGTCGAGATCACCTCGGGGCTGATGCCCGACGATGTGGTGGTGATCTCGGGCGACGACGCCTTCGACAACGCGGCGAGCGTGCTGGTCCGCTGAAAAAATTTCGCAACGACGACATCTGACGACATCAAGAACGGGAACACGACAATGGCCATGCTGAAAATGGAAGGCGTACAGAAGATCTACCGCACCGACCTCGTGCAGACGCACGCGCTGCGCTCGCTGAGCCTGCAGGTGGCCGAGGGCGAATTCGTCGCCGTCACCGGGCCGAGCGGCTCGGGCAAGACCACCTTTCTCAACATCGCGGGCCTGCTCGAAACCTTCGACGAAGGCCGCTACACGCTCGACGGCAAGGATGTCTCGCGGCTGTCCGATCGCGAGCGCTCGAAGATCCGCAACGTCAAGATCGGCTTCATCTTCCAGTCGTTCAACCTGATTCCGGACCTGGACGTCTACGACAACGTCGACGTGCCGCTGCGCTATCGCGGCATGAGCGCGGGCGAGCGCGACCGCCGCATCAAGGAGGCGCTCGAACGCGTCGGCCTGGCGTCGCGGCTCAAGCATCTGCCTTCGCAGCTCTCGGGTGGACAGCAGCAGCGCGTCGCGATCGCGCGCGCGCTCGCAGGGGCGCCGCGCATCCTGTTCGCGGACGAACCCACCGGCAACCTCGATTCGCTGATGGCGCGCGAGGTGATGAACATGCTCGAGGACATCAACTCGCGCGGCACCACCATCGTCATGGTCACACACGATCCCGAGCTCGCGCGCCGCGTGCATCGCAACATCCACATCATGGACGGCCAGGCCAGCGATTTCGCCAAGGCGCCGCGCAAGGCGCAGCGCGAAGAATCCACGCTCGCGGCGATCGGCTAGGGGCCTGACATGATCGGCTACTACTTCAAGCTCGGCCTGCGCCAGCTGCGGCGCTCACCGGCGCTCACCGCGCTCGTCATCGTCACGCTCGCAGTCGGCGTGGCGGCGAGCATGTCGACGCTGACGGTGCTCTACATGATGTCGAGCGACCCGATTCCGCAGAAGAGCGACAGGCTGTTCACGGTGACGATCGACAATCGTCCGGCCGACAACAACGACGAGGAAGGCAAGGCGCGCGGCCTGTCGTGGATCGACGTGAAGAACCTGCGCGAGGATGCGCGCGGCGTGCGCCGCAGTGGCATGTACGGCACCGCCGGCATCATCGAGTCCGAGCGCCAGGGCATTCGCAACTTCGTCGCCAGCGGCATGGCGGTGGATCGCGATTTCTTCGCGATGATGGATCTGGACTTCGCGCAGGGCTCGGCTTGGTCCAGGCAGGACGAGAACGCCGAGGCGCGGACCATCGTGCTGTCGACCGAAACCGCGCGCAAGCTCTACGGCGACGAACCCGCGGTCGGCAAGATGCTGCGCTTCGCGGGCAGCGAATACCGGGTGGTCGGCGTGCTCAAGCGCTTCAGCATGATGCCGCGCTTCTACCTGCTCGAGAATGGCGGCCGCGGCGTCGGCGCGGGCCTGTCCGATGTCGACGAGGTGTTCGTTCCGCTGACGACGGCGATCGCGACCGAGCAGGTCATCAACGGCAACATCAACTGCCAGGACGACGCCGAGCCGGGCTTCAAGGGCCTGGTCGGTTCCGAATGCACCTTCATGCACTTCTGGGCCGAGACCGAAACCGCCGGCGAACGCCAGGCGTACAAGGATTACATCGACGGCTACGTGCAGCAGCAGCGTGCGCGCGGCCGCCTGCCGCACAAGGAAGGCGCCGAGCTCTACGACGTGCGCGACTGGCTGTCGTTCATCGGCGTGGTCGACGACGACACCAAGCTGCAGACCTGGCTCGCGTTCGGCTTTTTGACCGTGTGCCTGGTCAACACCATCGGCCTGCTGCTCGCCAAGTTCACCGCGCGCTCGGGCGAGATCGGCGTGCGCCGCGCGCTCGGCGCGAGCCGCAGCCAGATCTGCGCGCAATACCTCATCGAAGCCGCGACGCTCGGCCTGGTCGGCAGCCTCATCGGTGTCGCGCTCGCCTACGGCATGCTGCACCTGATGGCGCGGCAGTCGCCCGACCTCGAAGCGCTCGCCAAGATGGATGCGCTGATGCTGCTGACCACCGTGCTGCTGTCGATCGCCTCGTCGGTCATCGCCGGCCTGCTGCCGACCTGGCGCGCGATGCAGGTGGTACCGGCCTTGCAGCTCAAGTCCCAATAACGCCGCATCCGCCAGATCACGAAACCGGAACAAGACCATGGAAATCCGTCCCATCCTGTCGGCCCTGCTGCGCAACAAGACCGGCGCCCTGCTGATCGCGGCTCAGGTGGCGCTGACCTTCGCCATCGTCGTCAACGCGGCCTATGTCATTCGCGATCGCCTCGCCACCGCCGCGCGTCCGTCGGGCATCGATGACGAGAACCGCGTGCTGACCGTGCGCTTCGGCATGACCAGCGAGCAGAACCTCGATGTGCTGCAGCAGCGCGACCTGGCCGCGCTGCGCTCGCTGCCCGACGTCGAATCGGCCAGCGTGACCAACCACGTGCCGCTCGGCCAGGGTGGCTGGAGCGCCGGATTCGCGCTCGAGCGCACCAACAGTTCGCCTAACATCAGCGCCGGCATGAGCTTCGACGACGGCAGCCTGCTCAAGACCTACGGCGTGAAGCTGCTCGAAGGGCGCTATTTTTCGCCCGAGGAGATCGCGGTCATCGATCCGGCGACTTCGCGTGACAATCCGCCGATCGTGCTGATCACGCAGGAGTTCGCGAAGAAAATGTTCCCCGACGCGGCTTCGGCGGTCGGCAAGACGATGTACCTGGGCAACAGTAGCGATGCGCCGGCCGTGACCGTCATCGGCGTGATCGGCCGCCTGCAGACGCCGTGGGCGCAGCTGCGCGAAAACCACTTGTTCACGGTGGTGTTTCCGCAGCGCCTGCTGCAGTCCTACAACCCTTACGTGATCCGGCTCAAGCCCGGCGCGAGCGCTTCGGCGCGCCAGACGGTGCTCGATACGCTCGCCAAGAACGATCCGGACCGCGTGGTGCTCAAGGGCATTCAATCGATCGCCGAGCTGCGCGCGACGCGCTATCGCGGCGAGCACGCGGTGGCCGGCCTGCTGATCGCGGTGACCGCGTTCCTGCTGCTCGTGACCGCCAGCGGCATCGTCGGCATGGTGAGCCTGTGGGTGAACCTGCGCCGCAAGCAGATCGGCGTGCGGCGGGCGCTCGGGGCGACGCGCATCGACATCGTGCGCTACTTCGTGACCGAGAACCTGCTGATCACCTCCTGCGGCGTGATCGCCGGCGTGATCGCGGCGCGCGGACTCAACGTGGTGCTCATGCGCAACATGTCGCTGCCCGAGTTGCCCTGGGCGGGCCTCGTGGTGGGCGCGTTCGCGCTGCTGCTGCTCGGACTGCTGTCGGTCATGGGACCGGCGATGCGGGCTTCGCGGCTGTCGCCCGCGCTGGCGACGCGCAGCATATGATGCGGGCTTCGCGACCCGCGTCGCACCGTCACCGATAGCGTTCTCTCCGATTCGAGACTCCCCATGGCCACGGTTCTGATCGTCGATGACAACCGCGCCGTCTGCATGGCGCTCGAAGTGCTGTTCGCGCTGCACGGGCTCAAGACGCACTCGCGCTACACCCCGGCCGAGGCGATCGAGTTCCTCGAGAACGAGGACGTCGATCTCGTGATCCAGGACATGAACTTCGGTGCTGACACCACTTCGGGCGAAGACGGCATCAAGCTGTTCCATGCGATACGCGAAAGCGATCCGGACCTGCCGGTGATCCTGCTGACGGGTTGGACGCACCTGGAGCACGCGGTCGAGCTCATGCGCGCGGGCGCCGCCGACTATCTCGGCAAGCCCTGGGACGACGCCAAGCTCATCACCACGGTGCACAACCTGCTCAAGCTGCGCCAGGCCACGCGCGAGAACCAGCGGCTGCGCTCGGCGCGCAAGGCGGTGCGCACGCGCGTCGCCGGCGCATTCGATCTGGCCGGGCTGGTCTATGAATCCGACGCCATGCACGAGATCGTCACGCTGGCCACGCGCGTCGCGCATGCGGACGTGCCGGTGCTGATCACCGGGCCGAACGGGGCGGGCAAGGAAAAGATTGCCGAGATCGTGCAGGCCAATTCATCGGTGGCCGATGGCCCGTTCATTCGCGTGAACGTCGGTGCGCTGCCGCAGGAGCTCATGAGCGCCGAGCTGTTCGGTGCCGAAGCCGGCGCGTTCACGGGTGCGCAGAAGGCGCGCGTCGGCCGCTTCGAAGCGGCCGATGGCGGCACCTTGTTCCTCGACGAAATCGGCACGCTGTCGCTCGAAGGCCAGGTCAAGCTGCTGCGCGTGCTGCAGACCGGGCAGTTCGAGCGCCTCGGCAGCACGCAGACGCGCAGCGTGAAGGTGCGCGTGGTCAGCGCGACCAACGCCGATCTGCGCGCCGCCATTTCGGCCGGCACTTTCCGCGAAGACCTGTACTACCGGCTCAACGTGATCGAGCTGCGCGTGCCGCCGCTGCGCGATCGTCCGGACGACGTGCTGGTGACCGCGCGCGCGTTTCTCGACAACGCGCATCGGCTGAGCTTCGAAGCCGAGCGCGCGCTGCTCGCGTATCCGTGGCCCGGCAACGTGCGCGAGCTGCAGAACTGCGTGAGGCGCGCCTGCCTGCTCGCGGCCGGCGAAGTGATCCAGCCGCGCGAACTTGGCCTGCCGGTGGTCAATGAGAAGCCCGGCGAGGCGCATCACGGCGCGCAGCCCTTGCCCGAGCCCGATCGCGAAACCCTGCAGGCGGTGCTCGCGCGCAGCGGCGGCGTCATCGCCACCGCCGCGCGCGAACTGGGTCTGTCGCGGCAGGCGCTGTACCGGCGCATGGAAAAGTTCGGCTTGCAGAAGAGCGAGCCCGCCACCGAATGAGCCTGCGCCGCTAGCGATGCGCACCATTTCGCTCGAAGGCAAGACGCTCGCCGTGGCGGCCGCGCTCGCGGCCGGCGGTGCCGTGCTCGGCGTCTGCATCGCGCGACAGGTCGACGATGGGGTGCTGGCCCTGCTGTTTTCCTGCGCGCTGATCCTGCCGGTCACGCTGCTCGTGATCCGTCGCACAATGGCGCCCGTGAGCCGCTACCTGCAGGCGCTCATCGACGGCGTGTCCTCGCTGCGCGACGGCGATTTCAGCATCAATCTCGCGGTGCGGCGGCGCGACGAGCTCGGCGATCTGGCCGCGGCCTACAACAGCGTCGGCGACATCCTGCGATCGGAGCGGCAGAACCTCTACCAGCGCGAGCTGCTGCTCGACACGGTGATCCAGTCTTCGCCGCAGTCGCTCGTGCTCGTCGACGACAGCGGGCACGTGCTTTACGCCAACACCGCGGCGCGCCGGCGCTTCGCCGATGGCCGGCGCATGGAGGGCGTGCTGTTCGAAACGGTGCTCGACGCTTGTCCGCCTTCGCTGCGCGAGGCTGCACGCGCCGAGCTCGACGGGCTCTACACGGTCGAGATCGAAGGCAGCGAACCCGAGATTTTGCACGTCACGCGCAACCAGTTCCGGCTCAACACGCGCGAGCATCGGCTGTACCAGTTCAAGAGCCTTACGCGCGAACTCACGCGGCAGGAGCTCGCGACCTGGAAGAAGGTCATTCGCGTGATCAGCCACGAGCTCAACAACTCGCTCGCGCCGATCTCCTCGCTCGCGCATTCGGGACGGCTCGCGGTGCAGGCGCAGCGCACGGACCTGCTCGACGGCATCTTCGAAACCATCGAGGAACGCAGCGCGCGCCTGCGGCATTTCCTCGAAAACTACGCGCGCTTCGCCAAGCTGCCGCAGCCGCGGCTCGAGCGCATCGACTGGTCGTCGTTCCTGCCGCGCCTGCAGCGCGCGGTGCGGTTCGGGCTCGAAGGCGAACTGCCCACCGAGCCCGCCAACTTCGATGCGGCGCAGATCGAGCAGGTGCTCATCAACCTGCTCAAGAACGCGCACGAATCGGGCAGCCCGGCCGATGCGGTGCGGCTCGCGGTGCAGCAGCTCGACGACGGCCAGTTCTTGATCCGCGTGATGGACCGCGGCCCGGGCATGTCGGAAACCGTGCTCGCGAGCGCCTTGCTGCCGTTCTATTCGACCAAGCCGGAAGGCACCGGCCTGGGCCTGACGCTGTGCCGCGAGATCATCGAAGCCCACGGTGGCCGCGTCGCCCTGGCCAATCGCGCCGAGGGCGGGCTCGAAGTCCGGCTATGGTTGCCGATGGCTCATTCAGGAGCGGTTTAAGGCGCTCGTCAAAACTCCGCTGGCGTGCGCCGACCGGCGCTCTTACCAAGGGAGTTTGGTGACATGAAAGTCTTCGGCATCGTTCTGGTGATTCTGGGCATCCTCGGCTTCGTCTTCGGCGGCGTGGTGTTCAAGCACGACAAAAAGGTGGCCGACATCGGCCCGGTCGAAATCAACAAGGAAGAGAAGAAAGCTTTCCCGGTCACGCCGGTGGCCTCGGGCGCGATCCTGCTCGCGGGCATCGTGCTGGTAGTGGCGGGGGCTCGCAAGCGCTGATCGCGCTGTCGGGCGTGGAGATGAAAAAGGCCAGCGTTCGCTGGCCTTTTCATTGGTGTGGCCCGCCGGTCTCGGGCGCCGGGATCGGCTTCGGCGCTTGGGCTTATACTCCGCGGCCCTCCCGCTGGAGCCGCTGTCTTGGCGCTCTCTCCCCACATTTCGCGACTCGAACGGCGGCTGCGCGACGGTATCGAGGCGCTGGCGCTTGATCTGCCCGAAGCGGCGGTGCCGCAGCTGCTGGCGTATCTGGCGGAGCTCGAGCAGTGGAACGCGGCCTACAACCTCACCGCAATCCGCGATCCGCAGCAGATGGTCACGCGGCACCTGCTCGATTCGCTCGCGGTGCTGCCGTACATACAGGGTGATCGCATCATCGACGTCGGTGCTGGCGCCGGCCTGCCGGGCCTGGTGCTCGCGATCGCCCGGCCCGGGCTGCAGGTGACCACGCTCGATTCCAACGGCAAGAAAACCCGCTTCATGCGTCACGCCGTACGCTCGCTCGGGCTGGCGAATGCCAGCGTGGCCGAAGCGCGCGCCGAAGCTTTCGAGCCCGACGAGCCGTTCGACCAAGTGCTGAGCCGGGCCTTCGCGAGCCTGGCCGATTTCGTCACTGGAACCCGCGAGCTGCTCGCGCCGGGTGGTCAATGGGTCGCCATGAAAGGCAAACTAGAGAGCGCCGAGCTGTCGGCGTTGCCGCCCGGTTGCCGCATCGATGCGACGCATCGCCTGCGGGTGCCCGGGCTGTTCGAAGACCGTCACGCCGTCATCCTCACCGCCACTTGAAGCCCCAATGACCCACGTCATCGCCGTAGCCAATCAAAAGGGTGGCGTTGGAAAAACCACCACCTCGATCAATCTCGCTGCCTCGCTCGCGGCCACCAAGCGCCGCGTGCTGCTGGTCGATCTCGATGCCCAGGGCAACGCGACGATGGGCGTGGGCGTCGACAAGGCGTCGGTGCAGCTGACCGCGCGCGACGTGCTGCTCGAGCAGACGCCGCCGGCCAGCGCGATCCAGTACCTGCCCGAACTCGGCATCTCGCTGATGCCGGCCAACGGCGACATGACCGAGGCCGAGATCAAGCTGCGCGACGTCGCGGCGGGCGATTTCGCGCTCAAGAGCGCGCTGGCCGAAGTGGCCGGGCAATTCGACTACATCATCCTCGACTGCCCGCCGGCGCTGTCCAAGCTCACCGTCAACGCGCTGGTTTCGGCCGACGGCGTGCTGATTCCGATGCAGTGCGAGTACTACGCGCTCGAAGGTCTCACCGCGCTTGTCGACACCGTCCAGAAGATCAAGCGCGTGATCAACCCCAAGCTCGAGATCGACGGCCTGCTGCGGACCATGTTCGATCCGCGCAACAACCTTGCTAACGACGTGTCGGCGCAGCTCACCGAGCATTTCCCCGACAAGGTCTATCGCACCATCATCCCGCGCAATGTGCGTCTGGCCGAGGCGCCGAGCCACGGCCTTCCCGTCATGATGTACGACCCGCAGAGCACCGGTGCCAAGGCCTATCTGGCGCTCGCGGGCGAAATGCTGCGCCGCCACGATGGCGGCCAGATGCGCCTGAACGCCTGAGCACCTTCTTATGAGTACGAAAAAGCGCGGCCTCGGCCGCGGCCTCGATGTGCTGCTGAGCAGCGTCAATACCGCCGCCGCTCCGGTAGAGCCCGGCGAAGAGCTGCGCGAACTGCCGCTCGACCAGCTGCAGCCCGGCAAGCATCAGCCGCGCCGGCACTTCGACGCCGAAGCGCTCGAGGAACTGGCCAGCTCGATCGCCGCGCAGGGTGTGGTGCAGCCGATCGTGGTGCGCCCGATCGAGGGCGATCGTTTCGAGATCGTCGCCGGCGAACGCCGCTGGCGTGCGGCCAAGCAGGCGGGGCTCAAGAGCATTCCGGCCGTCGTGCGCTCGCTCGACGAGCGCGGGGCGATGGCGGTCGCGCTGGTCGAGAATATTCAACGTTCCGATCTGAATCCGCTCGAAGAGGCCGAGGCCCTGCACAAGCTGATCCAGGAATGCGGAATCACGCACGAGCAGGCCGCGACCGCGGTCGGCCGCAAGCGCGCCAGCATCACCAACCTGCTGCGCGTCATGGAGCTCAACGAGGAAGTGCAGGGCTGGCTGCGCGAGGATCGCCTCACGCTCGGCCACGCCAAGGCGCTGCTTGGGCTGCAGGGCACCCAGCAGACCGCGCTGGCGCTGCGGGTGATCGACGAGCACCTGACCGTGCGCCAGACCGAAGCCCTGGTGCAGGCGGCGCAGCAGAAAACCGAAGACAAGCCGCGCCGCGCCGCGCCGGCCCCATCCAGCGATCTCGAACAACGGCTCGCGGGTCGCTTCGGCTTGCCGGTCCGCCTGCAGCAGAACGGGGCCGGGCGCGGCAAGCTCACCGTGAGTTTCCGCAGCGCCCAGGAGCTGGACCGGTTGCTCGCGGCGCTCGAATCCTGAAGCAGAAGATCCGACCCGTTGCCTACGTAGAACGACTGACCGGTCGTTCAAGGCGCCCTGTACCGATCTGAGCCGACTGGCGTCGATCTGAGTGCGATAGTGAGCCGAAACGTCGATATCTTCGACGTATGTCTAGTTGAAGTCGCCGCAATGGCCCCCGTATACTTGATGGGCTTGATACGGCGTTAAAGGTAAAGCGGATGTCTCTGGCAACGCGCCTGGCGTGGTATCAGCTGCTGGTCGGCATGGTCGCCGCCGGCGTCTGGTGGGGGCTCAATGGTCGGGCTGCCGCAGTCGCCGCGTTGGCCGGGGGAGCTGCCAGTGCGTTGATCAGTTTTTATACGGCCCTGAAAGCCTTGGGCCGAAAAAGGCAGAGCCCTGGTGCGATGTTGTCGGATTTCTATCGCGCACAGGCCTGGAAATACGTGCTCGCGGGGGTGGTATTCGTCTCCGCGATCAAAATATTCGGGAACCAGTTCCTGCCGTTCATCACGGCATATCTGGCGACCCTTTCGATCTACTGGTTTTCTTTGCTTTGGAAAGAGTGATGGCGAGCGCGGAAAAAACCCCGGCGGAATACGTCACCCACCATCTTCAGCATTTGACTTATGCCGGCGACGATAAGTTCATTTCGCTGACCGCCTGGCATCTCGACACGCTGATCTTCTCGACCGTCCTCGGTCTGATCTTCCTTACGCTGTTCCGCTACGTCGCGGTTCGTGCGACCTCGGGCGTGCCGGGCAAGCTGCAGGCCGCCATCGAGTTCATCGTCGAATTCGTCGACAACTCGGTCAAGGACAGCTTCCACGGCAACCGCGCATTCGTCGCGCCGCTGGCCCTGACCATCTTCGTCTGGGTGTTCCTCTGGAACTGCATGGATTTGCTGCCGGTCGACCTGCTGCCGGAAATCTGGGCTCAGGTTTCTGCTGCCGCCGGTCACGATCCGCACCATGCCTATCTGCGCGTGGTTCCGTCCGCCGACATGAGCGCCACCTTCGCGCTGTCGATCTCGGTCTTCATCCTGATCTTCGTCTACAGCTTCAAGGGCAAGGGCGCCGGCGGCTTCGCCAAGGAATTCCTGACCCATCCGTTCGGCGCCTACATGCTGCCGGCCAACGTGCTGCTCAACTGCGTCGAATATCTGGCCCGCCCGATGTCGCTCGCACTGCGACTGTTCGGCAACCTCTACGCCGGTGAGCTGATCTTCATCCTGATCGCGCTGCTGGGCATGGCCTGGACCGGCCCGAATGCGCTCTCGATCGGCCTGTTCGGCGGGCAGATCATTGCCGGCCTGGCCTGGGCACTGTTCCACATTCTTGTCGTGACCCTGCAGGCGTTCATCTTCATGACGCTGACCATCGTCTACCTGAGCATGGCCTACGAGCACCACTGATTCGCTATCGCTGCAAAGAGCTTCACGCTTCACCGCAACACATCTTGATCGCTGTAACCACAACGTCTTTTTCACCACCGCTAAAAAGAGAACGGAGTACCCCATGGAGCTGATCGCTGCAATCCAAGCCAACACCGCCATCACCATCGGCCTGATCTTCGGCCTGGCGGCTCTCGGCACCGCCATCGGCTTCGGCCTGCTGGGCGGCAAGTTCCTGGAAGGCGCTGCCCGCCAGCCGGAACTCGCCAACATGCTGCAGACCCGCATGTTCATCATCGCCGGCCTGCTCGACGCCATCGCGATCATCGGCGTCGCCATGGGCCTGCTGATGATGTTCGCGAACCCGCTGCTCGCCGCCCTGCAGCAGTAAGACGCCGCCGGCATCTTCAGTTCAAGTTCGACCGACTCCTTAAAAGAGAACCGCGATGCAAGCGAGTATCCCGTCCATCATCGGCCAGATGATCGTGTTCTTCATCTTCGTCTGGTTCACGATGAAGTTCGTGTGGCCGCCGATCACCAAGGCGCTCGAAGAGCGTCGTGCGAAGATCGCTGAAGGTCTGGCCGCAGCCGAGCGCGGCGCCGCTTCGCTCAAGGAAGCCTCTGCCAAGAGCGATGCCGAACTGAAGGCGGCGCGTGCGCAGGCCCAGGACATCATCGCGGCCGCCAACAAGCAGGCCACGCAGATGGTCGAAGCCGCCAAGGGCACCGCCGCTGCCGAAGCCGATCGCATCAAGGCGAGCGCGCAGGCCGAAGTGGCAAGCCAGGTCACGCAAGCCAAGGAAGCGCTGCGCAAGGAAGTGGCTGATCTCGCCGTGCTGGGTGCCGCGCGCATCCTCAAGCGCGAAGTCAACGCCCAGGCGCACGCCGACATCCTGCAAGACCTGGCCGGCCGCATCTAAGCTAAAGGCTATCGAGAACGTCATGGCTGAACTGCAGACGCTGGCTCGCCCTTACGCCAAGGCCGTTTTCGAACTGGCCAGGGAGTCGGGCAGCCTCAAGGCCTGGACCGATCGCCTCTCGGCGCTGTCGGCCGCGGTGACCGCACCCGATGTCGCCGCCATGATCGGCCACCCCAAGGTGACCCGTCAGGCGCTCGCGGATGCGCTGTCGGCTTCGTTGGGCGAGTCCATCGGCCGTGAAGGCCAGGGCTTCGTCCGGCTGCTCGCCGAGAACGGTCGTCTCAAGCTGGTGCCGCTGATCGCCGAGCAGTTCGAGGCGCTGCGTGCCGAAGCCGAAACGCGGGTCGATGTGGAAATCACGTCGGCCGCATCGGTTCCGGATGCGCAGCAGGCTCAGCTCGCCAAGGCCGTCGGCAGCCGGCTGAACCGGCAGGTCGCGATCGACTGGAAGGTCGACGAGAGCCTCATCGCGGGTGCGGTGATCCGCGCAGGCGATCTCGTCATCGACGGTTCGGTCAGCGGCGAGCTGGAACGGCTCAAGAGCTCGCTCGAAAAGTAAGTCACAAGAAGGGCCGGGCGCCTCGCGAAAGCGGGCGCCCGGAGCAGCAAACGATGGACCGGACGGGCATGAGCTCATCCGGCAAAAGATGCCGACACGATGCGCCTCGCGCGTCTCTAGGAACCAGCAGGAATCGACATGCAACTCAACCCTTCCGAAATCAGCGACCTGATCAAGGCACGCATCCAGAACTTCGATGCGGCCACCGAGGCCCGCAACACCGGCACCATCGTGTCGCTGCAGGACGGCATCGTGCGCATCCACGGCCTGTCGGACGCGCTGCAGGGTGAAATGCTCGAGTTCCCGGGCAACAGCTTCGGCCTCGCGCTGAACCTCGAGCGCGACTCCGTCGGCGCCGTGGTCCTGGGCGACTACAAGCACCTCAAGGAAGGCGACACGGTGAAGACCACCGGCCGCATCCTCGAAGTGCCGGTCGGCGAAGGCCTGCTCGGCCGCGTCGTCAACGCGCTCGGCCAGCCGATCGACGGCAAGGGCGCCATCACGGCCGCCGGCTACAGCCCGATCGAAAAGATCGCCCCGGGCGTGATCGCGCGCAAGTCGGTCGACCAGCCCGTGCAAACCGGCTACAAGGCCGTCGACGCGATGGTGCCGATCGGCCGCGGCCAGCGCGAGCTCGTGATCGGTGACCGCCAGACCGGCAAGACCGCGCTCTGCATCGACACCATCATCAACCAGAAGACCTCGGGCGTTAAGTGCATCTACGTCGCGATCGGCCAGAAGGCCAGCTCGATCGCCAACGTCGTGCGCAAGCTCGAGCAGTTCGGTGCGATGGAATACACCACGGTCGTCGCCGCCTCGGCTTCCGAATCCGCCGCGCTGCAGTACATCGCGCCTTATTCCGGCTGCTCGATGGGCGAATACTTCCGCGACAAGGGCGAAGACGCGCTGATCATCTACGACGATCTCTCCAAGCAGGCCGTCGCGTATCGCCAGGTTTCGCTGCTGCTGCGCCGTCCGCCGGGCCGCGAAGCCTTCCCTGGCGACGTGTTCTATCTCCACTCCCGTCTGCTCGAGCGCGCCGCTCGCGTGAACGCCGAGTACGTCGAGAAGATGACCAATGGTGCCGTGAAGGGCAAGACCGGCTCGCTGACCGCGCTGCCGATCATCGAAACGCAGGCCGGCGACGTGTCCGCCTTCGTGCCGACCAACGTGATCTCGATCACCGACGGCCAGATCTTCCTCGAAACCGACATGTTCAATGCCGGTATCCGCCCCGCCATGAACGCCGGTATCTCGGTGTCGCGCGTTGGTGGTGCTGCGCAGACCAAGGTCATCAAGAAGCTCTCGGGCGGCATCCGTACCAACCTTGCGCAGTATCGTGAACTCGCGGCCTTCGCCCAGTTCGCTTCCGACCTCGACGCCGCCACCCGTGCGCAGCTCGAGCGCGGCCAGCGCGTCACCGAGCTCATGAAGCAGAAGCAGTACGCGCCGCTGTCGGTCGCGCACATGGCCGCTTCGCTCTACGCGGTGGAAAAGAGCTTCATCGACAAGGTGCCGGTCGACAAGGTGCTGGCCTGGGAGTCCGGTCTGCACCAGTTCCTCGATGCGAGCTACGCCTCACTCGTCGCCAAGCTCAACGAGAAGGGCGACTGGAACAACGATCTCGAAGCCGAACTGAAGTCGGCCATCGAAGCCTACGTCAAGCAGTCCGCGATCTAACGCCGGGATAGAACGATGGCAGGCGCCAATGGTAAGTCCCGCACCAAGATCAAGAGAGATCTTAGCGTGCTTCGCCATGCGAACGATTACGTCGTGCGCAAGATGCACGCTGCCCAGGAGTAACGATGGCCGGCGCTAAGGAAATCCGCACCAAGATCAAAAGCGTGAAGAACACGCAGAAGATCACGCGTGCGATGGAAAAGGTGGCGATGTCGAAGATGCGCCGGGCGCAGGAGCGCATGAGCGCCGCGCGCCCGTACGCGGAAGCGATTCGCCGCACGATGAGCCACTTGGCCAACGCCAATCCGGAATATCGCCATCCGTTCATGGTCGATAGGCCGGTCAAGAAGGTGGCCTATCTGATCGTATCGACCGACCGTGGTCTGGCCGGCGGCCTCAACATCAATACCTTCCGCGCCACCGTCCGCTCGATCAAGGAGTGGAAGGACAAGGGCGTCGATGCCGAGCTGGCGATCGTCGGCAACAAGGGCATCGGCTTCTTCAAGCGCATCGGCGGCAAGGTGGTGGCCACCGCGTCGAACCTCGGCGACAAGCCGACGCTCGAACAGCTGGTCGGCAGCATCAAGGTGCTCGTCGACGCGTTCCGTGACGGCGGCGTCGATCGCGTCTATGTGGTCTACGCGAGCTTCGTCAACACGATGACGCAGAAGCCGACCGTGCAGCAGCTGCTGCCGATCGAGGCCACGCCGGCCGAAGGCCTGCTCAAGAGCTGGGACTACATCTACGAGCCCAGCGCGCCCGAGCTGCTCGACAGCGTGCTGCTGCGCTATCTCGAGTCGCAGGTGTACCAGGCCGTCATCGAGAACGCGGCGTCGGAGCAATCCGCGCGCATGGTCGCGATGAAGGCCGCCAGCGACAACGCCGGCAAGATCATTCAGGGGCTGCAGCTCGCCTACAACAAGGCGCGCCAGGCCAGCATCACCAAGGAACTCGCGGAAATCGTCGGCGGCGCGGCCGCGGTCGGTTAAGTCATCACGTATCAGGACATCAGAGAACAGCCATGAGCACCGGCAAGATCGTTCAAATCATCGGCGCAGTCGTCGACGTCGAGTTTCCCCGCGAAGCCATTCCCAAGGTCTATGACGCGCTGAAGGTCACGGGCACCGAGCTCACGCTCGAAGTGCAGCAGCAGCTCGGCGACGGCGTCGTCCGCGCGATCGCGCTGGGTTCGTCCGAAGGCCTCAAGCGCGGCCTCGAAGCCGTCAACACCGGCGCGCCGATCTCGGTGCCGGTCGGTCCGGCCACGCTCGGCCGCATCATGAACGTGCTCGGCGAGCCGATCGACGAAGTCGGTCCGGTCGAAGCGCAGAGCCACTGGGCGATTCACCGCGAAGCGCCGACGTACGAAGACCAGGCCGGTTCGACCGAGCTGCTCGAAACGGGCATCAAGGTCATCGATCTGCTGTGCCCGTTCGCCAAGGGCGGCAAAGTGGGCCTGTTCGGCGGCGCCGGCGTGGGCAAGACCGTCAACATGATGGAGCTCATCAACAATATCGCGAAGGCGCACTCGGGTCTGTCCGTGTTCGCCGGCGTGGGTGAGCGTACCCGTGAGGGCAACGACTTCTATCACGAAATGATGGAATCGGGCGTCGTCGACGAGAAGAACCTCGGCAACTCCAAGGTCGCGATGGTGTACGGCCAGATGAACGAGCCGCCGGGCAACCGTCTGCGCGTGGCGCTGACCGGCCTGACCATGGCCGAATACTTCCGCGACGAAGGCCGTGACATCCTGTTCTTCGTCGACAACATCTACCGCTACACGCTGGCCGGTACCGAAGTGTCGGCGCTGCTCGGCCGTATGCCGTCGGCGGTGGGTTACCAGCCGACGCTGGCCGAGGAAATGGGCCAGCTGCAGGAGCGCATCACCTCCACCAAGAAGGGCTCGATCACCTCGATCCAGGCCGTGTATGTGCCCGCGGACGACCTGACCGATCCGTCGCCGGCCACCACCTTCGCGCATTTGGACTCCACCGTCGTGCTGTCGCGTGACATCGCCTCGCTGGGTATCTACCCGGCCGTCGATCCACTCGACTCCACCTCGCGCCAGCTCGATCCGAACGTGATCGGCGAAGAGCACTACGGCACCGCCCGCGACGTGCAGGGCCTGCTGCAGCGCTACAAGGAACTGAAGGACATCATCGCGATCCTCGGCATGGACGAACTGTCGGAAGACGACAAGAAGATCGTGTCGCGCGCCCGCAAGATCCAGCGCTTCCTGTCGCAGCCCTTCCACGTCGCCGAGATCTTCACGGGTTCGCCGGGCAAGTACGTGTCGCTGAAGGAAACCATCCGCGGCTTCCGCGGCATCGTGGACGGCGCTTATGACCACCTGCCCGAGCAGGCGTTCTACATGGTCGGCACCATCGACGAAGCGGTCGAGAAGGGCGCCAAGCTCGCTGCCTAAGGCAGTCGGGGAATCGAAATGGCACAACTCCAAGTCGACATCGTCAGCGCCGAAGGCCACATCCACAAGGGCGAGGCGGCGATGGTCTTCGCTCCGGCCGAGATGGGTGAAGTCGGCATTGCGCCGCGTCACTCTCCGCTGCTGACTCGCCTCAAGCCGGGCACCGTGCGCGTGCGCACGACGTCGGGCCAGGAGCTCGCGTTCTTCGTCACCGGTGGCATTCTCGAGGTGCAGCCGCATCTCGTGACCGTGCTCGCCGACAGCGCCCTGCACAGCAAGGACGCCGACGAAGCCGCCGCGCTCAAGGCCAAGCAGGAAGCCGAAGAGAAGCTCGCCGGCGCCAAGACCAGCACCGATCTGGCCAAGGCCCAGCAGGAGCTCGTCGAAGCCGCCGCGCGCCTCGAGTTCGCCCGCAAGCTGCACAACATCACGCACTGAGCTTCACCGCCCCGTGCAACGAAAAGGCCCCGGATTTCCGGGGCTTTTTCATTTGCGGTGCAGGTCGGACCGCGTCGCTAGTCGCGAAACTTGGTCTGCAGGCTCGCGAGCCAGCGCGCGACCACTTCGAGCTCGCTTTCGCTGAAGCCTTCGGCAAGCCGCAGGTTGATCGCCCCGAGCCCGCGATTGACCTGCTTGAGCGCTTCGCGCCCGGCCTCGGTGATGTAGACGCGCATCGAGCGCGCGTCCTTTTCGTCGCGACGGCGCTCGATGAGCCCGGCCCTGACCATGCGATCCGCCAGACCGGTCATCGCCGACGGGGCGAGATCGAGCGCGGCGGAAATCTCACCGATCAGGGCGCCGTCGTTTTTGGACAGGAAAAACAAGGCTCCCCCCTGCGCAACCGACGCACCGCCTTCGGCTCCGAACCGGGCTTCGATCCAGCGATTCAAGCGGCGTTGCCCGACGTTGAGCAAATAGACGAGACGCTTGTCGGCGGATGCTTTCATGGACGGGAAGGCTGGGGTGAAGGCTCCGATGATAAATCGCCGCCATGAACCGCAAATTGGCTATCGGGCTTGGCGCACGGTCCCGATAGCCGGGTTTCGAGCGCAAGCAGGATCAGGCGGCGTTGCGCTCGCTCACTTGAGCCCGTAGCCAGGCTTCCGCCATCGGCCAGAGCTTCCTCGCCGAGGCGCGGCGGAAAAAGCCCATATGCCCGATGGCGTCCAGCCCGACGGTTGCCGGCGCGATCTGCCGGTGCTCGATCGGGCAATGGCTGTAGTGCCGCATCATCGCGCTGATGGCCCGGCGCGTGGCCCACGGGTCGTCGTCGAAGCCGAGCACGAGCAGTGGCAGGCGCTTTTGCGCAAAGCGCTGGACGGCGCCCAGCTGCGGATCGTCGAAGAAGTAATTCGGAAGCCGAGTCCAGCGCGCCCACTGGCGCATGACGCCGGCCGGCAGGTCTTCGCCGAGCCCGAGCTTGCTGCCGGGCATGTAGCCGAGCAGGCGACAGCACCACGGACCGACGTGGCGCATCATTGCACCGACGCGCCAGCGCTCCACAGACTGTTCGATGAATCCCGTGTAGCCCGCATGTGCGGCGACGATCAATGCCGCCCGCAGCTGATGCGTCGCCTCGCTGATACCCAGTGCGTGGCCGCCGACGCTGTGGCCGACCGCCAGCAGGCTCGCGCCCGGAAAGCGTTCGCGCAGCACCTGCGTGGCGGCGGCGACGTCGAGCTCCATCCAGTCGCGCATGCTCGCGGAAAAGCCGCGCAGCGATGCCGGAGCAGAGCTGCCGATGCCGCGATAGTCATAGGTCAACACCGCATAGCCGCAGCTCGCGAGGAACTCGGCGAAGGGCTGGTAAAGCCGCTGCGGCACGGCGGTGGCCGGATGAATCACGACGGCTGCCGTGACCGCCTGCCCGGGTCGCCGCCCTTGCGCCGGGTACAGCGTGCCGGCGAGCCGGTAGCCGTCGCCGGCTTCAAACCGGATCGGGGCCTGATTCGATTGGTGTGCGGATGTCGCGGACATGGCGTCCTCCTGAAGATTGACGCCGCAATATATTTCGCTAGCGAAATAAAATTCAAGCGCCCGCCAACCGCAGAACTACCCGAACAGCGGGCGACTCCGACGTCAGAACGCCTAAACTGCACAGCCGAGCCGCTACCGAACGCCGTCATGAGCCTTCACGCCATCATCCTCGCCGCCGGCCGCGGCACCCGCATGAACAGCGCGCTGCCCAAGGTGCTGCATACCGTCGGCGGTCGCCCGATGCTCGATCACGTGCTGGATCTCGCCCAGGCCAGCGGGGCGCAATGCCATCTCGTGCTCGGTCACGGCGCCGAGGTGGTGCAGCAATGGCTGCGCAAGCGCGAAGGAGCATCGCCGAGCATCGCCGAGCAGACCGAGCAGCTCGGCACCGCGCACGCGGTCGCCCAGGCGCTGCCGGGCATCGCCGACGATGCGCTCGTGGTCGTGCTCTACGGCGACGTGCCGCTGATTCCGCCGCAGACGTTGGCTGGGCTCGTCGACGCGGCAGAAGCGGGCCTCGCGCTCGTCACCGTCAAGCTCGCCAACCCGACCGGCTACGGTCGCATCCTGCGCAGCTTCGGACGCGTCTTCGGCATCGTCGAAGAAAACGACGCCTCGCCGCAGCAGAAAGCGATCGACGAGATCAATACCGGCCTGCTCGCGGCGCCGGCCGGCAGCCTCAAACGCTGGATCGCGCAGGTGCGCAACGAGAACGCCAAGGGCGAGTTCTACCTCACCGACGTCGTCGCGCTCGCAGTCGCCGAAGGCGTCGAAGTGCGTACGGTCGAAGCGCTCGATGCGGAAGCCGTCGAAGGCGTCAACGATCGCCTGCAACTCGCGCGCGCCGAGCGCTTCTTCCAGAAGCAGCAGGCGAATCAGCTCATGCGCGCCGGCGTGCAGTTCGCCGACCCGTCGCGCTTCGATCTGCGCGGAACGCTGTCGACCGGGCGCGACGTGTTCATCGACGTCGGCGTCGTCGTCGAAGGCCAGGTTTCGCTCGGCGACGGCGTGCGCATCGGCGCCTATACGGTGCTGCGCAACGTCAGCCTGGGCGCGAACACCGAAGTGCTCTCGCACTGCGTGCTCGAAGGCCTCGATGCCGGCGAGGCCTGTCGCATCGGACCGTTCTCGCGCGTGCGTCCGGACAGCCATTTCGACGACGAAGTGCATATCGGCAACTTCGTCGAAGTGAAGAAGGGCCGGCTCGGCAAGGCGACCAAGGCCGGGCACCTGGCCTACGTCGGCGATGCGCGCGTCGGCTCCGACGTGAACATCAGTGCCGGCGTCATCACCTGCAACTACGACGGCGCCAACAAGCACGAGACCGTGATCGGCGACGGCGCCTTCATCGGCACCGATACGCAGCTCGTCGCACCGGTGACGATCGGCGACCGTGCCTTCATCGCGGCGGGATCGACCATCACGCAGACCGCGCCGCCGGACCAGCTCACGATCTGCCGCGCTCGCGGGCAGAAAACCGTGCCGGGCTGGAAGCGGCCGATGAAGAAGAAATAAAGCGCCGCGTCGATGAAATTCGGCACATCAGCAATGAAGGAGAACCCATGAAGCTTTACACCGCCAAGCTCGCTCCCAATCCACGCCGTGTGCAGCTGTTCCTGGCCGAAAAGGGCATTCGGGATATCGAAGTCGTGCTGCTCGATTTTGGCAAGCAGGAGCACGCGCGCTCGCCGGTTTGCGAGGTGGCGCCGACGCCGCAGCTGCCCGTGCTCGAACTCGACGATGGTCGCCGGCTGTCCGAAAGCCGGGCGATCTGCAGCTATCTCGAAAGCCGCCATCCGGAGCCGAACCTGTTCGGCCGCGACGGCGAGGAGCGCGCCTTCATCGAAATGGCCGATCGCCAGGCCGAGTTCTTTCTGCTCGTGCATGCGATGAATGCGGTGCGCCATTCGCATCCGGGTTTCGCGAGCATCGAGCAGCCGCAGCTGGCCGATTTCGGTCGCACGCAGATCGACAAGCTGCGCCGCAGTGCGGCCTGGTACGAGACGCTGCTCGGCAAGCAGGCCTACGTCGCCGGCGACCGATTCACAGTGGCCGACATCACCGCTTTCTGCGCACTCGAGTTCGTGCGCGGGCTGCTCAAGTTCGTGCCGGCAAACGAGGGTTTCGCGAACCTGCAGGCCTATCGCGATCGCATCGCCGAGCGCCCCAGCGCGAAGGCCTGAAGGGCGCCTGCGTCCGGGCCGAACCTCGTTCCGGCGGGGCCGGTACACTGTCACTCCAACAAATTCCCCAGGAAGACCATGTGCGGAATCGTCGGCGCCGTCGCCGCTCGTGATGTCACGCCCATTCTCGTCGAGGGGTTGCGCCGCCTCGAATATCGCGGCTACGACTCCGCCGGCGTCGCGCTGCTGACGCAAAGCGGGCAGCTCGATCGCCGTCGCGCGCAAGGCAAGGTGCAGCAGCTCGCCGATGGCATCGCACAGCAGCCGATCTCCGGCCTGCGCGGCATCGCGCACACGCGCTGGGCCACGCACGGCGTGCCGTCGGAGCGCAACGCGCATCCGCATTTTTCGGAAGACCAGGTGGCGCTCGTCCACAACGGCATCATCGAGAACCACGACGAGCTGCGCAGCGAGCTGCGCGCCAAGGGCTACCACTTCACGAGCGAGACCGATACCGAAGTCGTCGTGCATCTGGTCAACGAATGCCTGAAGCAGAGCGGCTCGCTGCTCGCCGCGATGCAGACCGCGGTGAAGCGCCTGCACGGCGCCTACGCGATCGTCGCGGTCGCCGCGCGTGATCCCGACTGCGTGGTCGCGGCGCGCATGGGTTGCCCGGTCGTCGTCGGTCATGGCGACAACGAAAACTACGTCGCCTCCGACGTGCAGGCGCTGCTGCCGGTCACGCGCCGCTTTCAGTTTCTCGAAGAAGGCGATGTCGCCGAAGTGCGCCAGTCCGGCATCCGCATCTTCGATGCGAGCGGCAAGCCGGCCGAACGTGCGTTGCGTGAATCGACCTTGTCGGCCGACAGCGTCGAGCGCGGTGAATACGCGCACTACATGCTCAAGGAAATCTACGAGCAACCGCGCGCGATCGCCGACACGCTGGCCGAGCGCATCACCGGCAAGAGCGTGCTCGAAGCCGCGATGGGCCCGAAGGCGCAGGCCATATTGCCGCGCGTGCGCAACGTGCACATCGTCGCCTGCGGCACCAGCTATCACGCCGGTCTGATCGCGCGTTACTACGTCGAGCAGGGCGCCAAGCTGCCGTGCACGGTCGAAGTGGCGAGCGAATATCGCTATCGCGATCCGGTGGTGCCGGCCGACACCTTGTTCGTCGCGATCTCGCAATCGGGCGAAACCGCCGACACGCTCGCCGCGTTGCGTGAGGCGCGCAAGCTCGGCTATCTGGCCACCTGCGCGATCTGCAACGTGCCCGAATCCTCACTCGTGCGCGAAGCCGATCTCACGCTGATGACGCGCGCGGGTCCCGAGATCGGTGTCGCCTCGACCAAGGCGTTCACCACGCAGCTCGCGGCGCTGTCGCTGCTCGGCATCGTGCTCGCACGCCACAACGGCATGGACGCGATGACCGAAGCGGCCTTCGTCAAGCAGATCGCGCACGTGCCCGAGATCGTCGAGCACACGCTCAAGCTCGAGCCGCAGATCAAGGAGTGGGCCAAGCACTTCGCCGACAAGCGCCACGCGCTGTTTCTCGGCCGCGGGCCGACCTATCCGGTCGCGCTCGAAGGCGCGCTCAAGCTCAAGGAGATCTCGTACATCCATGCCGAGGCGTATCCGGCCGGCGAACTCAAGCATGGCCCGCTCGCGCTGGTCGACGCGGACATGCCGGTGATCGCGGTCGCGCCGAACAACGCGCTGCTCGAAAAGCTCAAGAGCAACCTGCAGGAAGTGCGCGCCCGCGGCGGCCAGCTGTTCGTCTTCGCCGATCCCAACACCGGCTTCAAGGCCGAAGACGGCGTCGAAGTGATGCTGATGCCCGAGCACATCGAAGCGATCCAATCACCGCTCGTGTACACGGTGCCGCTGCAGCTGCTCGCGTATCACGTCGCAGTGCTGCGTGGCACCGACGTCGACCAGCCGCGCAATCTGGCCAAGAGCGTGACGGTGGAGTGAGCGGCTGCTGCGCTTTAGGCGATGTTCTCGACAATTAAAGTCGTGAACTGGTTATTAAAGTCGTGAACTAGCAATTAAAGTCGTGAACTGGACGGGCTTAGCAGCGCGCGGGCTCGGGTTGTGGCTTTCTTCGGGGCAGCTCTGACCGCAGGTTGATGTAACTGCCCGAGCAGTTTTGGTGTAGTCGAAAACATTCCGCCGCTACGCTGCGGCCCATTTCCTGCCGCCCATCGCGTAGCCCAGAGCCAGATCGAACACGTTGTCGCACTTCTGCTTGAAGATCGCGCGCTCGTAAGAATTTGGAAGATCTTCGTCAAGGACCCGCGCGATCTCTGCGCGGACCTGCTCCTTGGTTTGGGCGCTCTGGTGCCAGTTCTGGATCAGCACCTTGGGCTCCTCCTCCACCAGGCGCTTCAGCAGGTGCTTGGCCGCCAGCTTCACGCGCTGGGTTTCGTCCTGCGTCAGTGACTCTTTCTTGAGCAGGTCGAATAGCTCCAGTTCGTCCTCGGTGAGACCCTCACGGATGTGCCGTTCGGCCTCTTCCTTCAGTTCCTGGGCGTAGGCGGTCAGCTCGTCGTAGTAGTTCTCGGTGGCCGTGGCGCCGGAGTTGTAGGCGTCGATCACCTTTTGCAGCCGTTGGATGAAGGCAACGCGCGTGCTGTTCTGCGCCAGCATCTCGGCCAGCTTGCGTTGCAGGAAGGCCTGCAGATCGGCGATCTGGATGTTTTTGAACGGCGCCTGTTTGAACTCCTCACGCAACTTCTCGACGTTGACCTTGCTCAGGTCCCAGGCCTTGCCACGCTGCACGATCTTGTACTGCGCCTCGAACTCCTTGGCAGAGAAGGCCTCGGCGTTGTCGACCACCAGACTGGCATCCAACAGCGCCTCGATGCGCTGCACCGCGCTGTCAATGTCGGCCTGGCCCACGATGCTGTCCATCACGCCGCGCAGGTACTGAAAAGCCGACACTACACGGCCCAGCTTGCGGCCCAACACCTCGGGCTTGCAGGCCTCGTACAACGCCGAGATGGTGTTCTCGTAGACGTTGAACGACTTGCGTTGCTCGTCGGTAGCCAGCAGCGTGTCGGCAAAGCCGTTGAACTGCCCCAGCTTGGTGAACACGTCACCGCGGTCCAGAGCCTCGTGCAGCGGCACGCCCTGGCTCTGGCAGTAGGCCAGACCCTGCTCGATAGCTTCGTCCAGCAACGTGAACAGGTGGCCCTTGTCCCGCACCGGCAATTCGTCGTCCTCGGGGCCGGCGGCGTAGTCGCGCAGTGCCTTCTTCATGCGACGGAAGACGTTGTAGTAGTCCACGATCTCGCCATGGCGCTTGGCCACGCCCAGGATCTCGTAGCCGCTCACCCGGTTGGCCCGCGCAATGGTCTGCATCAGCGTGTGGCCCTGCATGGGTTTGTCCAGATACAGCGTGCTCACCGTGGGTGCGTCAAAACCCGTCAGCCACATCGCGCAGACGAACACCAGTTGCAGCGGGTGCTCCGGGTCCTTGAAGTTGAACTCGATGTCGTGGCCGTGCTCGTCCAGCGCGTTCATGCGCTGGCGGTGCGGCTTGATGGCGAGGTTCTTCTTGGCGAACTTCTCTTCCTCGCCCGCCTCCTCGCTGACGATCACCGCCATCTGCACGGCGCTCATCCAGGCCTTGAGCTGCTTCAGGCGCTGGCGCTCCACGTCGTTGGTCGTCGCGGTGATGCGGCCGTTCAGCGCCTTGATCTCGGCCTTCCACAGCGCCTGCACCTTGTCGAACATCGTCACGGCGGTGAACTTGTCCACCGAGATGACGATGCCCTTGCCCAGGTAGCCGCGGCGGGGGAAGTGGTAGACGATGTCGCGCGCGATCGTGTCCAGCCGGTCCTCGCGCTTGACGACCTCCATCTCCTGGGCGAAGCGCTTCTCCAGCTTCTCCTGCGCCTCGCCATCGAGGTTCTCGTCTTCCAGGATTGCGGCGAACTCCTCGCTCAGGTCGTCGTTCTGGATCAGCACCTCCGGCACGCGCTTCTCGTAGAACAGCGGCACCGTGGCGCCGTCTTCCACGCTCTGCTGGAAGTTGTACTCGGACACGTAGTCGCCGAACCACGCATTGGTCTTGCGCTCCTGGCCCAGCAGCGGCGTGCCGGTGAAGGCCAGGAAGTTCGCGTTCGGCAGGCCGGCGCGCATGTTCTCGGCCAGGCCCGCGTACTGCGTGCGGTGCGCCTCGTCCACGATGACGACGATGTCGTCCCGGTCGGACAGCAGCGGGTAGTCCTTGCCCTTCTCGAAGCGGAACTTCTGGATCAGCGTGAACACCACGCGCTTGTTCTTGCCCAGCATCTCGCGCAGTTGCGCGCTGCCCTTGGGCCGCACGTCGTCCTTGGGCCCCACCACGCCGGTGTGCAGAAAGTTGCGGTAGATCTGCCCGTCCAGGTCGTCCCGGTCGGTCACCACCACAAAGGTGAAGTTGCCGGTGAGCTTGCGGAAGATCTTGCGCGTGTAGAACACCATCGAAAAGCTCTTGCCCGAGCCCTGGGTGTGCCAGAACACGCCCAGCCTGCCGCCCAGTTCGCGCCGGCGCCTGAACTGCTCGAAGGCGTTGTTCACGCCGATGAACTGGTGGTTCTGCGCGATGACTTTCTGCGTCTCGCGGTAGAACACGCAGAAGTTTTCGACATAGTCCAGCAGCCGCTCAGGCGTCAGCAGGCCCAGCACCACCCGCTCCACGCTCAGGCCCTGTGCGGCAATGGCCGGCCGGTCCAGCTTTTCCTTCTCGTCGTCCACCCGCAGCCAGGTGAAGAAGTGCTCCCACTGCGCGGTGATGCTGCCCAGCCGGGTCTCGATGCCATTGCTCAGCAGGCACAGTGCATTGGCGGTGAAGAGCTGCGGGATCTCGGCCTTGTAGTTGGTCAGGTTGTCGTCGAAGGCGCCGCGTAGCTTGGCGTTGCTGTTCTTCAGCTCGATGAACACCAGCGGCAGGCCGTTCACGTAGAGCAGCACGTCCGGCCGGCGGTAGCCATGCTCGCCGCGCACCCACAACTGGCTCACCGCGAGGTAGTGGTTGCGGCCGGAGCGCGGGTCGTGCGCGTCGAAGTCGATCACCTTCAGCCGCTCGGTCACCGTCTGCCCCGCCTGCGGCCCGGCCTCGGGCTTGTAGGTCACCGGCACGCCGTCGCGGATCAGGGCATCCATCTCCCGGTTGGCCGCCACCAGGCTCATCGCCGTGCGCGGCTGCACCAGTTGGGCCAGGGCCTGCTCCACCGCATGGGCCGGGGCCTGGGGGTTCAGCCGCTCCAGTGCCGCGCGCAGGCGGTCGGTCAGGATCACCTCGCGCTTGTCGGCGCGGCCGGAGCCGTCGTTCAAGTCGTCGTGCTGGGCCGTGAAGCAGTTCAGCGCATCGAAACCGCACAGGTGCTGCAGGCGCTGCAGCAGGGCCTGCTCGATGTCGTCTTCGCTGATGAAATTCTTCGCGGCGGCCATGGCACCTTTCTGGTGTTGCCGGTTGTGGAGAAGAAGAGCTGCTAACTGGACAAGGCTACAGGCTGCGCGGCCTCTGCGGGCGGCTGCTGCATGCTGGGCGGGAACTGGATGTCTAACGCCTCGACGCGGAGTTCGCCGGAGATCAGGCGGGGGAGCAGGGCGTCCCGCTGTGTTGCCAACTTTTCGTTCGCCTGAATCAGCATGGCGACCTCGTCGAGCATAGGTTTCACCATCGTGCTGAAGCGCGTCAACAGAGCATCATTCGGCACGGGGATTCTTAGCTGCTTCAGGAAATGCAAATCAGCGCGGGGCATCTTCGTTCCCTTCGATGCCGTGTTAGCGATCTCGATGAACGTCTCGCTGAAGACGGTGAACAGAGCAAATTCCCGAAAGTCCTGGCGTTTCGGCTTGAGTACCAAGGTGTCTGTTGAGCAGATGCCGTCGAAATGCGCCAGCGCCACCTTGTGAAGATACGGGCGGATCTTCGAGAACAGGATGTCTCCCGCCACGAAAGCCAGCTTGTCGCTCTCCACCGCTTCTGGTTTGCCGTGCATGGTCAAGGCGACGGACTTCCGGGATATGTGCTCCAGTCCCACGTAACGCGCGTGGCCAGCAAGATCACCCTTCTTGACCGGACGCTTCGTTTCGCCGATGAGCTGGCCCAGCGGGGTGCTGTTCCAACCCATCGGCAGCCCCTTGTCGAAAGAGCTGGCGCGATAGCCCGGAAACCGCATCCGCACAAACCACTCGCGGTAGATCTCTTCGGCCATGGACTCCAGCAAGGCGATGCGGCGCTGGTTGTTGGCGATCAGGTCGTCGTAGGCGGTGAGCAGAGCGGCAATCTTCTGCTGTAGCTCGTACGCGGGGAACCAGAACCTCAGCTTCAAAAGCTTGTCCATGCTGAGGTTGTCCTGCGTCGTGCCCTTGGAGATTTGCTCCATGTGTCCACGGAACGCATCAAGGCAGTACTTCGTGTAGCGAACGTCAGCTTTGCGTGGATGAGGCGTGAACCCCAAGATGCTGTCTGGAAAACACGCAGGGATCGCAAGGATTGCCGTATCCGCGATGTTGGCTGCAATCGTGATGCACAAAGTTCCCGGCGGCCAAAGCTTGCTTTGCGCTAGACCCTTCGCGTTGTAAGTCTGCGTGTACTCCGTCAGATAGAACGGCGCGTGCTTGACGTCACCCGTTTGGACGAACGGATACTCGCCGCCGTAGAGGTCAGGATCGTTGCGCGGTCGGCGCTTGGACTTTCCTCTGCCTAAGGTTCCGACTTCTGTGAGCGTTTTGAATTCGGACTCGCGAGTAGCCATGTTCACTCCACCAATGCGGCCAAGTTCTTCGCGATCACGCCCTGAAGTGCCTCCGCCGTCTTGGTCAGTTGCAGCAGCTCTTCGTGAGCCGTCCGCAGCTCGTCGGCAAACTCCTCGTCCGTCTTCCCATCCTCCTCAATCACCACGCCCACATACCGCCCTGGGTTGAGTGACCAGTCCTGCTCGGCAATCTCCTCGCGGCTGGCCAGCTTGCACAGGCCGGTGACGTCTTCGTAGGCGGCTCTGGGAAAGCGCTCCTGCAGCCAGCTCACATGCTGGTAGTACAGCTCGGCGGCCTTCAGTTCGTCGTGCAGGGCCTGCGCTGCTGCCTTCACGCCCTTGGTCTGGCGGTTGGCGGTGGCGCGCTTGCCGTCCGCCTTGGCGGCCTCGGCCTTGCGCTTGTCCATCTCGCGGATGGCCTTGTCCAGCGCCTTCACCGCCGCGTGCAGGCCAGTGAAGAAGGGCGTGAACTGGGCGCGAAGCAGGTGCTGGGCTTGGTTGCGGTCCTCCACACTGTGCTTCTGGCCGCGGGTGCGTTCGTGCTGATCCTGGGCCTGGGACAGCGCGGCGAGCTGGCCCCACTGCGCCTGCAGCGCGGCAATGGCGTCGCGTGCGGCCTGGCTGGTTTGCGCATCGGCCGCTTCTTCAGCCAACACGGCCAGCAGGCGGTCGCTCAAGGCGGGCAGGTGCTCGGCGGCGTCCTTGAGCTGCGCCATGCCCTGGTGCAGGTAGCGGTCCACCTGGTCCACGAATTCCTGGCGGCGGCCCTTGTGCAGGCGGGGGGATGAGGGCGATGTTCTGGATCTGCTCGTCGCTCAGCTCGCGGTGGGCGCGGTCCACCTGCGTGAAGATGTTGCGGGCGTCGATGAACAGCACCTTGTCATCCGTCTTGCCCTTGTCGAAGAACCACAGCGTGGCGGGCAGGGTGACGGTGTAGAACAGGTTGGACGGCAGCGTGAGCATGCCGTAGATCAGGTTCTGCTCGATGAGCGTGCGGCGGATGTCGGCCTCGGAGTGGCGGGCATCGCTGGCCGAGTTGGCCATCACCAGCGCGGCGCGGCCACCGGGCTTGAGCGAGGTGGCGAAGAGGTTGATCCAGAGGTAGTTGCCGTTGGGCACGGTCTCGACGGCTTTTTCCTTGCCGTCCTTTCCTGCCGCGCCCTTGGCCTTGGTCTTGTTGCGCGGCACGCCGTAGGTGTTGAACCGACGGTCCTTCTCCACCGCGTCCAGCGTCACATCGTCCACGTTGAACGGCGGGTTGGCCATCACGTAGTCGAAGGCGCCGAAGGCGTTGAAGGGGTCTTCGTAGTAGGTGTTGGCCTGCTTGATGTCGCCGCGCAGGTTGTTCACGGCGAGGTTCATCTTGGCGAGCTTGACGGTCTCCAGCGTCTTCTCGGTGCCGCAGACGAAGACGTCCAGGTCGGCTGCCTTGTCGGCCTGGTGCTGGTGGATGAACTCGGCCGACTGCACGAACATGCCGCCCGAGCCGCAGGCGGGGTCGAACACCTTGCCGCCATGGGGCTCGATGATCTCGGTCATCAGCTTGACGACGGAGCGCGGCGTGAAGAACTCGCCACCGCCCTGGCCCTCGCTGAGCGCGAAGTTGGCCAGGAAGTATTCGTAGATCTGGCCGAACACATCGCCAGAGGCATTCACCGGGATGTCGGAGAACAGCTTGAGCAGATCCTTGGGGATGTGCTTGTTCTTGTCGCTACGGGTGAAGCGGTCGTACTCCTCTTGCGGCAGTACGCCCGATAGCTCGGGCTTGGTCTTCTCGATGCTGGCCATCGCGGAGCGGATGGCCTTGGCGATGTTTTCCTTCTCAGGCAGATCTAGCAGGTAGTCGTAGCGGACCTCAGCCTTGAGGTAGAAGCCGCACTTCTCGATAGCGATTTCCTGCTCACTTCGTTCGCGGCGGGTGCCTTGGAGCTTTTTGAACTCCTGCTCGATGGCGGCTTCGTGCTGGCGATACTTGTTATCGGCAAACTTCAAAAAAATGAGGCCCAGTACAGGGGTGCTGTATTCGCTGGCCTTGAGGTCGGAGTTGGCGCGGAGCTTGTCGGCGGCGGACCAGAGATCGCGCTCCAGTTTTTTTAGCTGTTCTTGATTCACTACGGCCTGCGATGGTGGGAAGTTGCGAGAGGGTGGGTTTCTGCCAGCACGAAATCGTAGACCACTCCCGCACCCGACGGGGTCTCAACGGCGCCGGCGCCCGTCAGCGCACCATTCGACGCGGCCGCCTCGAATCCAGAAATGGCAGCCGCAGTCGTCCTTCTGATGGACGGAGGGCTCGACGGAAGGCCGCCGCCAGAAATCCCACTTGACTCCCCACCGCGGCCGTCGCGCCGGGTTTAGTGAAAGCGAAAGGGTCTTGCCGCACCCACCGGGACACTGCATGCAGGCCCATTTCTGGATGCCGGCGTCTTCAACGACGATCAGCTTGCCGGGCGGAAGGGGGGCGGCGTCCGGGTACGTCGGCTGGGAGGTTGCGAGCAGGTCGAACTTCAACAGCCCCAGCCAACGGCCGACCTTGGCGATCCAGGCTTTCATGCTTCACCAATCAGGTCGAGGAAGGGCTCCAGGTCGCCGCGGCCCCAGTACCGCGTGGAATTGCAGACCGGGCAATGCGGCTTGGACTGGACGCCCAGAAACCGCTCGTCCCGAGCATGAAAGCGCCGGTAACGGGTCGGCACCATCCCGTCCTCACCCTGGAACCCCGTGAGCGCAGCGATGATCTCGTTGACCGCTACACACGCCATTTCAGTTGTGAAGGTCACCACTGCCGGGGCCGGATCGCCGCCGCCCACGACGTAGGCTTCGGCCTTCCGGCGCTTGAACTCGTCCGGGTCCATGCGCTCGAGGGCTTCCTCGGCCGCCCGTCGCGGGTCCACGAAGCCGCCGCACAGCAGACACGGTCGGCCGGGGATCAGCGTCGTGACTCGACCATTGATGTCGTGAATGCCGTGCTGGGCCGGCATGATGCGCAAGCCGACATCGACTACGGGAATGCCATAGAAGTAGGCCAGCCGATTGATAAAGATGCGTCCCGAATGGTCGTCGGTGCATCCCAGGATGAAATCGCAGGACTTCAGAGCATCGCGAACCGCTCCGTCGCTGGCCCAGGTCTTCTTGGCAACGACCTGCACCCCAAGGTCCATGGCCTCGACTTCACGCTTCAACACATCGACCTTGAACTCCTTGTTCTCTGCATCGGCCCGGCGCGACCCGTGGAGCCGATTCAGGTTCGGTAGCTCGACCTGATCCTTGTCGAGCAGCAAAAGGCGGCCGACACCCAGCCGTGCCAGAACCAGCGCCGACGGGCTGCCGGTGCCGCCTCCGCCGATCACACCGACGCGCAGTGAGCGGATCAGGGGGTTAAACCCTTCACCGAAGAGGCGCTGCTGCCGATCGAGGTGCTCGGGCGAAGCTTCCTGCCCTTGTGCTTGCCACCGGTAGTAACGACCGCCAACGACTTGTACCGACTGGGCGTCCGCGATGGTGCCATCCGGCTTCCAGAGGCGCGCACAGACCGAGCCGTCACCACCGAGCACGATGCTGACCAATCCTTGTGCTCCACGGTTGCCGGCGGTCCGCGCCAGCTCAGCCTCGTTGCAGTCGTCCTGGTCGGAGAAGAATGCATGGCTGCCCGGATGCGTGTGGACGATTCCGGGAATCAGGCCATCAGCTACTGCCTCACTGAGCAGGCGCATGTAGCCGCGTGTGCTCCAGGTCACGTGCATGGTCGAGGCATCGATCCGGTCTTCGTCAGCGACTGGAACGTAGCGGTGCGAGACCAACCGCAGCCGAGGCTTGGTCGTCCAAGGGTCAGCGATTATGCGGTTGACCCCAAACAGCAGGTAGCCGGAGGTTTCGACCGGGCCATTCCGGGCGGCAAGTGCCTGCACTTCGGAGAAGTGCGGGTTCAGCAGGGTGATGTCGAGCGCGGCGTCCATCAGGCGGCGACCTCCACAGCCAGACGCATGCGCGCCATCATCGTGTGGATGCCGTCGATACCCGGGCGCCACTCCTGGGAATGGCGCGACCAGCGCTGCCAGCTCTGGCCGCCGAAACTAACGGCCTGATCGGCGGCGCGCGGGTAGCTGCCAGTTGCCACGAGCTTCACCCACGGCAGCAGGTAGAACATGTCCGGGCAGCTGTCCGGATAGCCGGGCGGCAGCAAGATCAGCACATCGACAAGGGGCTGGTCGAACTTGCCCGGCGGCAAAGCGATGTTGCGCAAGATCACGCCGGGGCTGCCCTCAGACGTAACCAACTCGTGTTCGATCTGGTGCGTTTCCAGGTACTTGCGATCCATCGACGGAAGGGCGGCGAGCCCTTCCGTGGTGGCGGCGATGACAGTGATGAAGCGCTCGATGCCGGGCTTGGACAGATCGACGATGGTGGTATTCGTGATCTCCAGGTCCTGGCCACCGCGCACCTCCTGCCAGAGCGCATAGCCCGGCTGGATATTGGCGAGCTTGCGCAGCACCTTGCCGGTGATGATGGGCTTGCCCCACTCCATCTGCCGGGTGTCGATCGTGAACTTGAAGTCGCGGTCGGTCCGGAAATAGACGAAGCGTTCGGCGCCGTGTCCGCGCAGGTCGAATGGCTCGTCCAGGCGCAGGTCTTCAAACTCGCCGTCCGGCAGCAGGGCGAAGAGGCTGAACTCCTCGACTGGCCGCGCGCCTGCGGCGGCAAGGATCTGGCGTCCCAGCGGCACCGGATCGGCCACCGTGACCTTCATAAAGTTCAAGCTTTCATCACAAACCTCGATGCCATAGGCGCGTGCCGCGTGCAGTGGGCGGCCTTCGCGGATGGCGGTGGCGAGATCATCAACTTCGTGAATCTGAGAATCGGTGCTCATTTGAGGGGTTACCTGTAGTGCTTGCCACCGCGAATGCGATGGCTGTCACCTGGATAACCACTTGGCTACGGGCCGACCGGCAAATCCTCCGAAAATATTTTTTCTAGGCGGCCTGGGGGTACTGGCCCGCAGACGAAGAACGCCGGGCAGCGGGGGCAGGTGCGCTCTTCCTTCTGAGCAAAGTCACCGGATTGAACCTTTTCCAGTGCCTCCTGGATCTTTCGCCGACGATTGCCCAGCACCGTGCCGCTCATCATCAATGGAGTGACGGCCTCGTCGGCCAAATGCACTAGTTCCACCACACAACCCGGCGACGACTCGCTGGCTGCAAGTCGGAAGGCTGCAGAAGCGAGGCTGTCGTCGTCAGAGGATCTTTTGTGCCCTGTCTGCACTCGCCGCATCACCACTTCGCCGGTAGAACGCGCCAAGACTTGGTCCGGCTTAATGACCACGACTGCGGAGCCGACGGTGAAACGTAGAGGCAAGCGTGTCGTCTGCGAGGTGTGGCCCGTCTGAGTCGAGAGATAGAAGTTGAGTAGGCGATCGGCAATGCTTTTGAACTCGTCGCCGTAGCCATGTGCATGAGGCCCTCTCTCGATCCAAGCATCTTCGATCAAGGATGTAAGCTGAGCCGGCTCGGCGGCGGTTTGCGCGATGGCTAGTTTCTCTATGACCTGCTGCACTGCTCCGTGCATTTGCATGAAAGCAGTCTCGGTGCGACGCCCACCTATCTCCAGGATATGAGTGTAAAAAAAGCGTCTTGGACAGCGTTCGTAGAGAGAAAGCTGACTGCCGGTAATCGATATCGATTGTGGAAAATGGATGTCGACGGCCGTTGAGGATGGTTCTGCAGGTAATCGCCGAGCCGGTTGCTTTGCCTGCCTGTCGATCATCGCGCCGAGGCTGTCTACGAACGGAGAAACAGTCCACTTATGGCCGTTGGCTTTCTGGGTCGGAGAGTAGAGCCTCAGGTGGTCTCGAGCCCGCGAAAGGGCGACAAAAAACAGGCACTCCTGTTCCTCCGCGATCGAGTCCTTTACTGCGTCCGCACCGGTCCCGTTAGCGCCTTCCACCATTCCATCGGGCGGCGTGACAGTGCCAGCCAAGTTCGGCGAGCGCGGTAAGGTTCCCTGGCTGAGACTCGGGATGTGGACCACAGGAAACTCTAGCCCTTTGCTCCCATGCATGGTCATGAGTCGCACCGCATCAATACTTTGAGCGGCGGCCGGGAGCTGCCGTAGGTCCCGATCATCCGACAATAGTACGAGCTTTCGGATGCGATCCATTAATCGGCTAATAGGCAGTCCAGGCTTTCTGGGCTGGGCCCGAAGAAAATTCATGAACTGCCAGATTGCGATGCCGCGCGATCGCATTTGAACGGTGTTTGACGCCGCAATTTCTGCCGCAAAGCGGCTGCGGTCTAACAGGACACGCGCGAGTACGTCCCAAGGCGACGCCTGCGAATCAAATCCAGACAGAAGTGAACGAATGCGGAGCAAGACGCTTTGGCTTGCGGGAGACAAGCCCTCGATTTCTTCTATGGCCTGCAGCCACTCCATCGGCTTTGCATCTAGCGCTTTCAGATGTTCCAGCACTGCGTGCACGTGACCGAGGGGCATCGCGAACTCGGGCAGCGTGGCAATTCGTAGAACCCCCATTGCCCGGCGATCGACTAGAAGCGACAAAATGGCGATGAGATTCTTGATCTCATCGCGCTCGAAAATGCTGCCCAGGAAGAGAACTGGTATGCCAAGGCTTTCGAGGCCGGTGGCGAACTTGCCCAGCCGATCATTGCCCGAGCAAAGCAGCGCTTGATCCCGATAACCAAATCCATCCTCTCGTGACTCTTCTATGGAATCTGCGACCGCCGCTATCTCGTCGTCCGCCTTCTCAACTGATCGGTATAGCGGTCTGAGGCCCGACTTCCCTCGCTCGGCTTTCAGCTCCACATCCGCCCCGGCGACTACGCGCATACCTCGGGCAAAAGTCAGGAAGGTATCGACGATTTCTCCGCTGGATCGATAGTTGATCCGGAGCCGACCTCTTACTCCGCCCGGAAAATCATCGGATCCGAAGCGAGCCACGTTAAACGAAGAAGCGCCGCGAAATCGGTAGACGGACTGCTTTGCGTCGCCGACCGCCCAGAGATTCTGCCCGCTGTCTGTGATTGCTTCTAGTAACCGAACACTGGCTCGATTGACGTCCTGGTACTCATCGACAAGGACATGCTGATAAAGCGTCGTCAGATGCTGGCGGACCTCAAACTCCTTCTCGCAGAGACGGACTGGCATCGATATCAAGTCGCCAAAATCTATGCAGCCACGGTCCCGCTTCAGGGCTTCGTAGGCTGCGTATACCTTGGCAGCTTCAAGGCTACGCTCGGCAGCGATGCGCGATACATCGTCCGACGCAGCGCTCAACATAGCCGCCCCCAGAGCTTGATAGCGAGCCGCATCAACGACTTCATCGTTGGCTCTTGAACAAGCTTGCAGGATGTCGGAGATCTTCTGCGTGGGATCCCAAATGTTCTTGAAGTGCTTTAGATTCAATCGAGCGAACTCGTCCTCGAGAAGCTCGATTGCTTCGACGCGATCTAGCAATCTCGGATCAGCCGGCAGACCAACACGGTCGTGAAAGCGCCTAATTAGGTCGAGGCCGAATGCGTGAAAGGTTCCAATCCATAGGGTTCCCGCTGCCGAGGGATTCTTGGCCGCGATCCGTTCGGATAGTTCACCTGCAGCCTTGTTTGAGAACGTCAGGACCAAGATTCGACTAGGGTCAACGCCATCGGACAATAAACTATCGACCCTGGCGACCAACGTCTGCGTCTTCCCTGTCCCAGGTCCGGCCTCGAGAATGTAGGGAAGGCCTCTATGCCCGACAGCTGCGAGCTGACTGTCGTTGAGTGACGGCTCGCGTCGCTGGGTGGCTGCTGTGGGGGCGATTGGTGGCAGCAACAGCGCATCGAGCAACTGCTGTGCTACAACGGCGATCGGAGCTTTAAGACGATCAGCAATCTCACCTGCCGAAAGTTCCTCCGCCACATGGAGGCGCCTAGCGACGGGTCGCGGCAGAAGCAGCTCTCGAGCGAAAAGATCCATTCGAACTTCCAATCGCTCGCACCGCCCGTAGTCGATAACCCGATCGACTCCGACAGGTGCAGCTTCAGCCGACCGAACTATGTCTACGCTCTCGGTTAGGACGATCTCAGTGTGACCGCCGAACTCGGCATGGCCCAATTCATGAGCGACGAGAAAGGCATCCATGAAGCCATCGCCTGTGGCCTCGTGGAGGATCAACCAAGCGCTGGGGTCGAAAAGCGCTCTACTCCCACGAAGGCGAACGTCGCCAGGCTGTACGCGTTCGACTTCGAGTTGGCGCCGGCCTGCTTCTCTTAACGCCAGTTGGTACGAATTCCAGGGATCGGCGCCGGCCTGGACTGCCAGTTCATGAAGCTCGGCCGCCTTCTGACGGCAAACTTCATTGGCTTCCATGCGACTTGATGTCCTCTGCGAGGATCGCCCTTTGTTCGTCCGTCAGCGACGGGGTGGCTGCAACAAGGTCAGCGAATCGCACTTGCTTCGGCGCCCCTGGCTTGCCCTCTGATTTGAAGCTCAATGCAGCTTCCGCCACCGGGGGCAGGGCAAAGTACTGCTTGGCGATGCTTGTATTGTTACGGGTGGCGTTAGCGAATCTCTGAACGAACCGGGAAGGGATTGATAAAGGGTCGACTAGTCGATCTCTGAATGGCTGGAGGAACGAACGCGGCAGGTTGAGCGCGCGCGCCAGTTCTGCGAACGCCTGTCCCGTATACGGGGAGAAGAGATCCGGCACCTGGGCCAGGGCAGGTGCCGCGTTCAGTAGCTCATTAAACGCGGCATCAACGTCTGCAGATTCTTCTGGGGGGACATCAGTGGGGCCAAACGCTCTAGCCAACCTGAGTTCGTTGGAGAGGTCGATAAGATCATCGGCCAACTCAGGGTGCTGAGCGAGATAGCGCTCTAACGTGGCGCTGTCGTGCCGGTCTTCCACTGCGAACGCAAGTAGGATGTCTTCTTTGGGGTCCGAGCCACTCATTGGGACGCCTCGCCTTGCATGACAGCTTGAATTGCCCTAATCGCTCGATCGCGGCGGTTCCGTACGGTCTTTTCATCACATTTCAGCACGGAAGCTATGGTGACGACGGTCGGATCCTTCGAGTCAATCGGCATGTCTGCGAGCAGCATTTCCATCACCCTACGTTGGTCATCTGGCAGGTCGCTAATAACCGCCAGGGCGTTCAACCGGAAAGTCTTGTCACGAATATCATCCTCGGAGGTGCCGCGGAATCTGGAAAGTGCCTCTTCTACCTCATAATTTTGTGATGGGCTTTCGGAATCGTCGGATAGGCCAATTAGAGGGCCGCGGCGCCGGCGGACGTCCCGCGAGGCAATCTTGCGCAGCGCCGCGATGGCGTCGTTGAATCGACACTCGTAATAGTCGAGTCGGGTTGAGTACTCGACGCGATCCTCGCACAGGTACTTATTGAATCGATCCAAGACGTGCTGCTGGATCTCCTCCAGCCGGGCGCTGGTGTTGATTCCGCCCCAATCTGGACGCGGAAGCGCTCGTCTAATACGGCGCCGTAGTTCTTCGTATAAGGCTCGGAAAGCTCGTTGATCGTGATCGAGACGTCTTCGCCGGATCAGATAGAGAATGCTTTCTGATCGCAGGAAGTCAGAGTCATGCTCGTCGGTGACACCGGCTCGCTTGATGAGTTCGGCCCCCGAGAGGACCAGCAGTCCCTCTGTTGTGATCTCAACGTCCCGGGGGCGTACGTAAAGCTCCCCGGCCCCTTTTTTTATCTTCCTTAGCGGCTCAAGCATTCCCCACCCTCGAGACTGTACCGTCCACAGCACCCCTGGTTCGGCCAATGTCCTCAAGTTAGTAGGTAGAAATATGCACGTCTAGTGCATCTATTGGTGTCTATTGTTGGCAATACTCAACATTAGGGCTGAAAGTCACACTGAACCGCCCCGGGAATCGCGGAGGCTGGTTGGTTTAAGTGCTCACGCTGCCACGGCCGATTGCTCGGCGAGTTGGCGGTAGTAGTTTGCCTCAGCCTCGGCCGGTGGGATGTAGCCCAGTGGTCCCATCAGCCTGTGGT
>QFCS01002004.1_pt1 | contig 57279 bp, 47 predicted proteins | sample 3576561 | NCBI WGS metagenome assembly QFCS01 | reverse complement strand
CAGAGCGAGTGGGTGACGTGCTCGATGGCGTCGGACTGGCCATGGGCGAAATCGTAGGTCGGGTAGATGCACCACTGCGTGCCCGTGCGCGGGTGGGTCGCGTGCAGGATGCGGTACAGGACGGGGTCCCGCAGGTTCATGTTGCCGGACGCCAGGTCGATCTTCGCGCGCAGCACGCAGGCGCCGTTGGGGAACTTGCCCGCGCGCATGTCGCGGAACAGGGCGAGGTTCGTCTCCACCGAACGGTCGCGATCGGCCGAGGCCCGGCCCGGCTCGGTCAGCGTGCCGCGCATCGCCCGCATCTCGTCGGGCGGCGTGTCGTCGACATAGGCGAGGCCGGCGCGGATGAGGTGCTCCGCCCAGTCGTACAGCGTCTGGAAATAGTCCGACGCATGGTGCAGGTGCTCGCCCCAGTCGAAGCCGAGCCAGTGGACGTCCCGCTGGATGGCGTCGATGTACTCCTGCTCCTCCTTCACGGGGTTGGTATCGTCGAAGCGCAGGTGGCAGCGGCCGCCCGTCTCGACGGCCAGGCCGAAGTTCAGGCAGATCGACTTGGCGTGGCCGAGATGCAGGTAGCCGTTCGGCTCCGGCGGAAAGCGCGTGACGATGCCCGTCACCCGGCCGCTGGCGAGGTCGGCCTGGACCATGTCGCGAATGAAATCCCGGGGCTCTTCGGCGGCAGTGGCCTCCGGCATCGGCTTTCTGTCACTCATCTACCTGCCAACCTCCACACGGGCCATGCGCGGGTACTCTGCGGCCAAGCCGATTGTAGCACTGCAGGGGTGCCCGGCTATGTCTCGGCCATTCGTCGATACTGTCGTTCGCCGGCACTATATAGAACGATCGAGCAGCGGTGCAGCCCTCACGGAGAAGGCGCTCGCGCCAACATTTGCGGGCCGGTGCCGAGTGTCGGGCAACGACGTACAATACGAATATGGTGTGGAAATCGGTGCACCAGATTCATGTCGGCACTGCAACGCGCGGCTTCGTTCATTCGATCTCAGGCTGGAGTCGGTGTATAATTTCCAAATGGCTGAGTCGCAGATAGAATGGACCGACGCTACCTGGAACCCTGTGGCTGGGTGTTCCATCGTTTCGGCTGGCTGCACCAACTGCTATGCGATGACGCTCGCGGCGCGCCTAGAAAGCATGGGTATGGTGAAGTATGCCGATCTCACGCGCAAAAGCGGGAAGCGGGCGGTTTGGAACGGCCGCGTTTGCGAAGACTACGAATCACTCGACATTCCTCGTAAGTGGAAGAAGCCGCGCAAAATCTTCGTGAATTCGATGAGCGACTTGTTTCACGAAAAGGTCACTAACCGCTTCATAGCATCCGTATGGCAAGTGATGCGGGACACGCCGCACCATCACTATCAAATCCTCACCAAGCGACCCGACCGGATGGCGGAGGTGCTTTCGACGTGTGTCCCAGAGGTCCTGCCAAACGTCTGGCTCGGAACGAGCGTCGAAGACTCAGCGGTGGTGGGTCGTATTGATGCCTTGCGCAAGGTCTCAGCTGCTATTCGCTTCATTTCATTCGAGCCCCTCATTGGAGCAATTGGTCGAGTGAACTTAAGCGGCATTCAATGGGCGATCGTGGGTGGCGAAAGTGGTAACGGTGCCAGACCAATCCGCGAGCAATGGATCGATGAAATCTATGAGCAGTGCTTGACCCAAGGCACGGCGTTTTTCTTCAAACAGTGGGGCGCCTGGGGCAAGGACAACAAAAAGAGGTCGAAAAAGGCCAACGGTCGGGAGTATCGCGGGCGAATGTGGGACGAGATGCCTGTGCAGGACTGACCGTCGCCATGGGGGCAGCGGGGACACAATATGGCGATAAAGCCTTATGATTGGTCGAGCGGTGCGACGCTTGAAGCGCACACTGCTCGCAAGCACAAAGTCGTTGGTGAGTACGTCTTCCAATACATTCTCACGCGCTGCAAGCTGCCGATGCAGAAGAGATTTCGACTGGCCATAGTCGACGCCTTCGCTGGCGCCGGCAGGTACAAATGCGGCAGTCCAGGTTCGCCGATCATCATTTTGCAGCAGCTGGACAACGCGCTGCGCACTGTAAATCTGGGGCGACTAAATCAGGGTCTCGATCCAGTCGAGATCGAATGCCTGTGCATTCTTAATGATGCGGACAAGAATGCGATCGAAATTCTCAAGAGTCATTGCGCACCAGTCCTGATCGAGATTCGAGACCAAAATAAGTGGCTACACCTTCAAGTCGACTACTTGAATCAGCGATTTGAGGAGGCCTACCCGGCTATGAAGACCGTGATTGCCTCTGGGCACTACCGCAACGTGATTTTCAATCTCGATCAATGCGGTGACTCGCAGGTCGACGTGACGACCTTGGCAGACATTATGCGCTCCCAGCCATCTACCGAGATCTTTTATACCATCATGATCAAGAGCCTGATCGCCTTCCTCAGTCCCGCCAACAAGCCGGCTAGCCTGTTGCGCCTAAAACATCTCGGCATTTCGGAAAACGATCTATCGTCGCTCGATGAGATAATAGCAAAGGAAAGATGGCTCGGCGCCGCGGAGCGTCTTGTGTTCGACTCATTCGACGCAGTCGCAAACTTCAACAGCCCGTTCTCGATCATTAACCCGGATGGCTGGCGGTACTGGCTAATCCATTTCGCCAATAGCTATAGGGCGCGGCAGGTCTACAACAACGTCCTGCATGACAATAGCACCAGCCAAGCGCACTTCGGCCGGGCTGGCCTCAATATGCTTTCGTACGACCCCTCGAAGGAAGGTTCCCTTTATATGTTTGCCCAGGCTGATCGTGAACGAGCACAACAGCAGCTGATGGACGATATCCCGCGCTTCGTCTCGGACCAGGGTGATGCCATCAATGTTGGTGAATTCTACGCAGGGATATATAACGCGACACCCGCTCATGCGGATGAGATTCATGCCGCAATGGTCAGTAACCCGGACTTGGAAGTGCTGACGCCTGCTGGAGGCGCGCGTCGCGTGGCGGGAACTATAAGTGTTGACGACACCCTCAGACTCAAGAAGCAAAGGACCTTCTTTCCCGCATTTGCGCTCGCCAACAAGGCGGAGTAACGCGCTGCGACAAGTCCTAGTCCATCTAAGCACGACGCCATTGCAATTGAGGTTGATTGCCACCGCCGTTCAGGCGCCGCGGAAAGACGCAGCAATGCCAAAAGTGAATCAGCATTACGTCCCACAGTTCTGGCTTCGGCTTTTCCGAGACGCGAGTAACCACTTGCATGCTTGAGAGAAGGGTAGTGTCAAAAAGGTCAGCACCGTGGACGTTATGGCTGAGGGGCGGCTGTACACGAGGTGGAATAGCAAATGGGAGCCAATGGATTGGCTCGAAGATCTGCTAAGCACCGCCGAGGCGAAAGCAGCTCCGATCTTCCAGAAGCTTCAGGCGCCGTCCTATGTAGCAACGCCCGCCGATCGAGAAGGATTGTGCTGGTTCCTTGGGCTGCAAGCTTGCCGGCATCCGGACGTACTCAATCGGAGTCGTCGGCTGGCTGTTGAATTCGTGCAGGCCCTACTTCACATCCGCCATCTCGAAATGGATGACTTCGTCAACTAGCTCAAGAAGGTGGGGGTAGACGCGACCTTGGCTGTGCAACTGTATGGGCAGGTGTCTTCTGTCTCGGCGGAGAACAGCCAGAAGCTTGTCGACGTCATAAGAAATATGTCGCCACAGGATTCGCGCCTTCCTCCTCAAGACTCGGTCATGGCGGCAAGTAAAATTGGAAGGGCCATCGAAATGCTGAGCCTTACGCTTCTGGATGCACATCCAGGCACATCGTATGTGCTAGGTGACACTCCCCTTCCACAGGACAGCTTGAGTAATGGGTTTGCCGTTCCGTTAAGCAAGAACGCGGCGCTCGTTGCGACGTCTACGCCACCCAGCGTTGGCATTTCGCGCCAAACTGCTACCTCAACAGAAGTTGCCGACATCAATCGTACGCAGGCCGAGAATGCCCTGAACGAGTCGTAGGCGCCGATCCGCTATTGCTTGGTCAATTACCTTAGGCTCTGGATGATCGGGCCAACACGCGCAAGTTGGAAACGGCCGCAGCCGCACCCTGCATCGCAATTGAATCGCGCATCGTCTACAATTCCGTCATGCTCTCGCGCAACGTAGTTTCAGGCTTCTGGGACTTTGTCGACTGTCGCGCTACCTGCCTTGCAATCCTCAATGGCATACTCATCGCCTACGACTTCAAGGACAACCGAGGCAAAGGCTCTCGAAGCCTCCCGATCAATATGCTTTAACAACCCGCATGGGGCAGGGTAAGAAGCGCTACAGCCTATCCGGGTGGCGGTCCGAAGAGCGCTGCGCAAGGCGCAGACCAAGCGCCGCAAGCAGCACTACGGACCGCATGCACCGTTTAGCAGGAATGGCGGCGCCAACTACAAGATGGTTGACCGCTTCGAGAACATGAAAGTGTACGTCTACGGTGGTGACCACGCCCCGCCGCATTTCCACGTCGTCGGACCCGAAAACGAGTCACAGTACACGATTCTTGAATGTGAGTTCATGGAGGGACACCTGCGGCTCTACTACATGGAGCTGTACAAGTGGTGGCTAAAGCACCGAGTGAAGACTGCCGAGCTGTGGAATGAGATCTATCCGGAGAAGGGGACATATCCGGGACCGATGAAGATCCCGAAGAGCTGGTACCAGTAGTCCTATTCATCCGTCCCACTGTCATCCGCATCATCGAGTGTGAGATCCCCAGTACCCTCTATTTTGATCGCGTTGAGCACCCGCAGATCGTCAACCATGGCAATGGTCATTCGCGGATCACCGATAGGGCAGCGGAACAGCTCCAGAAAGAAGCGGTGTGAGCTCCAATGGCACACCCTGTTCAGATTCCTATCCGCCGATCCTTGAACCAGCGTGGCCGAGGCACAGGCGATACCGGTTTTGGTGTAGTGGAATACGAACGCCGCCGGTGTGAATTGGAGCATCCTGCCACATTGATCCCGCAGCTCGGCATGGTCAGCGCCGCTGAGGTTGGCCTTGTCGCGCTCACGCTTAGCCTGCACCAGTACGCCCTTGGAGTACGTCTGCTGCGGAGTATTCAGTTGAACGTGAATAAGTAGATCGGCACCGGTTCGCTTCTCTTGTGCGGCATGGCCGCTGTAATGCCGCATAATCGTTGCGGACCATTTGAGACCGGCGAATCGCTTTCCTGCAAATTGGTGCTGCAGCATCGTAGCAAGACCGGCAGTGATCTCCGGTTCGTCAGAGTACATGCCGCTGGCGTAGTATCCGATCACGTCGTTTGCTGCGCGATTAGCAACCGCTGCGGCTCGGTAGGCTAGCTGCTCAAAGTTCATCTCTTACCCGCATAGCGTTACAGTTCCCGCGCCTCGTCTACCATATAGAGTATGTCACACCAGCATGTCGGGTTGTGTCGGGATCGGCGGAGGAGGAACCACACTCACCGGCTAGAACTGCTTCACGATCGACGAAGGCCACATGGGGCGTGGCCTACGTGTGTAGCATCACTCAAGCCTCAAGTTTCGCGCCGCAAGGGCGCTTCCGGTCAGGTTTCCCCACCCCTAGTCTAGAGTTATCAAATTCGTCCATTCATATTGCGCCGCGCTCATGATCCGTGCCGCCTTCCAAGATGATGCCCCCACAACACATGGGCTCTAACAGCAAGCGACATTGATGGGATGGACATCTATCGTTTGCGGTCCTCACACCATGGGAGCGTTTGGTAGGGGGGCTGCACCCGACGTTGAAGATATGTTTGTAACGGAAGCGGAAGCTCGTTCCCCGCAGTATCCCGTACTTGAACGTCAGTGACCAAGTCGCGAGCTTTGATGCCTACTAGACAGATGCCCGTGTAACTCGTCATTGCCGTCTCCACTAAGGCAAACCCTCAACATCATAGCCAACTTTGGATTGTAACGCCCGTGCTTAGTGCGCGCAAACGGCAGCGTATGACCGCCAATCCGGTGTGATCAGGTGGGACGTAGTCCGCGCAATGGCATCCGGATCGCCAGCCTCCCTCACGCCGCCACCGCCTGATCCGGCGCCCCCAACATCATCCGCGCCGCCTTCTCGCCGATCATGATCGACGGCGCATTGGTGTCGCCCGAGGTCAGCGTCGGCATGATCGAGGCATCGGCGACGCGCAGCCCCGCCAAGCCGCGGAGGCGAAGCTGGTCGTCGACCGCCGCCATCGGGTCGTGTCCCATCTTGCAGGTGCCGACCGGATGGTAGGTGGTCGGCGGCGTTCCGGACCCAGTCGAGCAGCTCGTCGTCGGCGCTGATGTTCACGCCGGCGCGATCTCGTCGGTGGAGATGATGACTCACTTCGTCGAAGCGCGTTTAACAGTGGCTCTTCCCGCCTCGCGGAGCGTCGCCCGACCTGCTGGCGATGATGCGAAAGGGTTAGGCCGCCCGCGTCTGCAACAGGTGACCGCAGAGGCGTACGTCATCGACATGACCGAGGTCCGCGAAGCGAAGGCCGCAGCTGGCGCCTTGTGCTCCCCGGGGGAGACGCGCCGCAAATCGCTCTTAACTCCAGGCACTTGGTCTAGAAATGGGTAAGTCGGACACATTTCTGATCAAATCGCGCGTTCCGAGCACCTTGTAGAGCCCCGATGGTACACCCAAAAAACCTCGGGGTACACGGCGCAGGTGGCGTTGCGCGCTGTCGCGGCACGCGACAAACTGGATCCGTGGACAGCTACCTCCAGATAGCCGTTACTGTGCTTCAACAGGCGCGTCGGCCGCTCGGGCCAAGAGCAATTCTTACGCTCGCTTATCAGAACGATCTCGTCCCGCCCCAACTCCACGGAAAGACGCAGCATAAAACGCTGCAGGCCCGAATTAGTGAGGACATCATCCAGCGGCGGGAACACAGCCCCTTCTTTCGTCCTGCTCCTGGACAGTTTTTCCTCAGGGACTTCCTGACTGATACGAGCATCCCTGAAGCCTATCGGGTACCTATGGCGACGCGCCGGCGCGTACGAGACCTCATTCGGGGACCCGTCCTGTCGCTTGACCCCAAGAGCCTCAAGGGGCTCTCAGATGAGCATGGCCGTATCGAAAGGGCGGATGTTCTCTCTTTGCTTCAAGCTGGCCACGTTCGCTATGGCGATCCAAAAACTGACGCTGGCGATTCGGTATTCTTGTGGTCCTTTGTATGTGTGGTTCGAGCAAACTCTGTTCTCAGCTACAGACAGGGACGTTACCGCGAAACCCGCGACGCGTTTGCGCTCCGCCGTACAATTGGCTTCTCTACTCTTGTTCACCAGCACGAGAGTACGCTTTTCAATGTTGGCGATCTTGGCATTGTCGACAGCGGCGTGCATGCCACCATGCTGGATCTCGATATTCCCCAGGTTGGACCGACTCACGTAGAGAGCCAGTTTTCTGCTCGATTGAGGTATTTCCTCTGGCCCAGCTACAAGCAATCTCGCGACTTGGTGGCAGTAATCGACTTCGATTGCCCAGCTTGGTTCGAGCCAATGAAGCGCCGGTTGGCCATTAATGATTTGCATTGGCTTGATTGGGCAGCTCGCATCAATGATCTAGATGACTTTGACCCTTGGTCGCGCTCGGTTATGCTGGAACACTCAAGATTGAGGAAGGGTGTCACTGCACAATCATCATGATACTGCGGCCGATTGAATCGGTTGTAGCCTCATACCTTAGGGCGCAGATCGGATCGGGTAGCGTTGGATCAATCAAAGCCGGGTTACAACACCTTTGCGAGCTACTGCGCTCCGGGCATGTTCTGCGCGAGGCTGACCGCGCGCTGACCGAGCAACTCGTAGTTGGTGTCCTGTACAACCAAGGACGCAGTGACGAAAAGGTGCGCCGATGGGCGCTTAATGCGATAGCGCGAGTCGGCCGCATAGAATCCGCCGGCGAAGCCATCACCTTTACTCTAGAGAACTTTAGCGACGAGCCGCAGACGGCAGCATCCGCAATAGCGGCTCTATTTGCTCTAGAACCTGATGAGGCCTATTCCCGCTTAAAGCGAAACCACGACTTTCCGGAAGACCTGCTTATATTGGCGGCTCTCCAGCACGCCCAACATAGCATGCTGGCGGGCACGAATACGCGGGTAAATATAGATCGAGCTACTATCGATGTCCTCAAACTTGCCCTGGTTGCTGTTGGCTTGAACCGCGCGCCGGAGCATGTATTTGATCCTCGGTACGAAAATTCGCAAATCGTTCGGGACCTCGGTCGTCACAACGACGCCGTTGTCAGTCAGTACTCTGTGTGGGCGATCATCGAAAACGACACGCTTGGGCTTCGGGATCTCGGTGTTCCGATGAAAGACATTGAGGCGCAACCGGCGAATGTTCGTGCATGGATGCATCGCCTGAGCGCTTCTGGAGAAAGAAACCGGGCTAAGAATCTTGAGTACGTACGCTTGGGTGCGAGTGACAGTGACGTGGTCGTACGGTCGGGGCTCGCTCTGGGGCTAAATCAGGTGTTCTATGATGAGCTGGCGCCTTTGGTTCTCGACTGGCATGGCAGCGAAACCGATGAAGACTGCCGGCTTAGGCTGCTGGACCATATCGTTAGGCAGGCGGACCGGTCGCCCAGCTATAAGGCTCGCGCTTTAGAGGTGTATCGAGATGATGCCACGAGCGAGCGCCTGAGGGGCCGACTTCGCGCACACGCGGCCGGCCATGATCTTTTCGGTGACTTCGCACGCTTCGATAGCAGCGGAGGCCCCGCGCTGTTCGACTTGTCGCAAACTACAGGAGTGATCAACGTGAAGAACGTGATGAATATTCAAGGCAACGTTACCGGATCATCGATCTCCCAAGGCGGAGACGCAACTACTTCGGTCGCCCAGAGCGTACTCAGCGCCGAGGGCATTAAAGAGGTGCGCACGATACTCGCCAGTGCGCAACGCGATGTCCATGCCGCTGAACTGGACAGCAATCTGAAACAGGAAATCCTTGCTGCGATTGAAAAGGCGGCGGCAGCTCCTGCACCTGAAACAGTCAGCGGTCTCTTAGGGATTCTGCGGAAGGTTGGTGGCATCATCGGCCCGACCGCTAAGGCGGCAGGAATCATCGCGAGCATCATAAGTGCCGTCAGCGGCTTCTCGGGCTAGTGTAGGTAGCGCCATCCGGATCGCCGGCCTCGCTCACGCCGCCACGGCCTGAGCCGTCGCTGCGAGGATCATCCGCGCCGCCTTCTCGCCGATCATGATTGACGGCGCATTGGTGTTGCCCGAGGTCAGCGTCGGCATGATCGAGGCATCGGCGACGCGCAGCCCCGCCAGGCCGCGGACGCGAAGCTGGTCGTCGACCACCGCCATCGGGTCGTGGCCCATCTTGCAGATGCCGACCGGGTGGTAGGTCGTCTCGGCGTTGTTTCTGACCCAGTCGAGCAGCACGTCGTCGGCGTCGATGTTCACGCCCGGCGCGATCTCGTCGGTGGCGATGTTGGCCATGGCCGGCGCCGTCATGATGCCTGAATCGGCGTTCGGCGATGGGAGGACCGGTTACGTTTGTCTCCGCTTGATCAGTCAAATCGCAGGCTGACGAACGAGCGCTGCAAGGCGTTCGTAAGTCAATCCATCTGGCGCCGCATCAAGATAGTGTCGTCGTGAAGCGCTTGTCCGCATCACATCGGACATCTTTTTGTGTTCTTCTTCTTTCTTTTCGATTGCCGCGCGCACGGTAGGATCGCCACGCATCTCTTCCCACTTCCGACGGCCGGCTTCTGTCATCTCACGATGGTATGAATATCGGCGGCCGGGCCGCACAATCCGGTCAAGAATGATCACCTCGCCCGGCAACTGCACGTCGGGCACCTCTGTAATGCCTAACGTGAGGTCCGTTCGCCTTCCATTGCTTTCGATCCAGGCGTGCGAAATCATGACGTCGTCTGTTCCATCATTGACGTATCCGACGATAGGCTCTAGGGCGACCGCTTCGGCTAATAGGCGTTCAGTCAGAAAGGCCGTCATCCGGTAACACATCCCCATGCTGCGCATTGGCAGCAAGAAGCGATCCAGAAGCGCCTGGGATACCTCGGCTACTTTGATCTGATCTGGCGAAAGTGTAGCCCGCCAAAGTTCAAGTGCTCGCTGTTTGCGCTTTGCCTCTCCCATAAGCCCTCCATATCTCAATAATGACCTACTGCCTGTCGCCTGCGGAAGGGTTAGTAGCAGGTCCAGAACGCTGTCCGAGTAGTCGCAGGGGCATCGTCTACGGATCGCCAGACTCTTTCATGCCGCGACCGCTAGCGCAGTCGGCCCCAACATCATCCTTGCCGCCTTCTCCCCAATCATGATTGACGGCGCATTGGTGTTGCCCGAGGTCAGCGTCGGCATGATCGAGGCATCGGCGACGCGCAGCCCCGCCAGGCCGCGGACACGAAGCCGGTCGTCGACCACCGCCATCGGGTCCGCCCCCATCTTGCAGGTGCCGACCGGATGGTAGGTGGTCTCGGCGTTGTTCCGGACCCAGTCGAGCAGCTCGTCGTCGGCGTCGATGTTCACGCCCGGCGCGATCTCGTCCGTGGCGATGTCCGCCATGGCTGGCGCCGTCATGATGCGCCTTGTGATGCGCATCGCTTCCAGGGTCACCGCGCGGTCGAGCGCCGCGCTCAGGAAGTTGAAGCGGATCGCCGGCGGCGTGTCGGGCCGGCTCGACGTGACATGGATGCTGCCGGTGCTCTCCGAGCGCAGGATGTTGGTGATCGCGGTGACGCCGGAGGTCCGGGCGAGCTGGAAGTTCTCGCCCACCAGGAACGGGATCCAGGAGATCGCCGCATCCGGCGCGTCCAGCCCGGCGCGGGTGCGGATATAGGCGCGGATCGGCGCCGCCGGCAGGCCGAGCAGCCCCTTGCGGCTGAGCGCGTAGCGCAGCGCCTGGCCGACGCGGCCGAGGCCGCGCATCTTGTCGTTGTAGGTAAGCCCAAGCGCCGGCGGCACCGTCCACTTCATGCGCGGCGAGTAGTGGTCGCGCAGGTTCTCGCCCACGCCCTTGAGCTCGTGGCGCACCTCGATGGTAGTCCTTCGTGTAGGCGATGCCGACCTCGCCGGCCGCCTTGATCGGCGCGTCATATCTCGCCGATCGCTACCAAAACTCTCGCATCGCCTGGCGCCACGGCGTACAGTGCCCTTGTCCAAGGGGGGTCCCGACAAGGGGCTGAGATACCGACGGTCGTCCTGCACTCGAAGGGCCGGCAGCGCGGTGACCCTTTGAACCTGATCCGGGTCATGCCGGCGAAGGGACTGGATACCTCCTTTGCACGACTAAACGCCGGATCTCCGTCCGCTCACTGCTTCAGGAGATCCTTGTCATGGACACCATCATCAATCCGCTGTCGCCCCAGGTGACGACCGGCCCGCTGCCGTCTTCGCAGAAGATCTACGTCACGCCGGAGGCGGCACCGGATCTCGGCGTGCCCCTGCGCGAGATTGCCCTCAGCGTACCTGGCGAGCCGCCGGTGCGCGTTTACGACACGACCGGCCCCTACACCGACCCCGCCGCCGTCATCGACGTGCGCCGCGGCCTCGCGCGGACGCGTCGCGCCTGGGTGCTCGGGCGTGGCGGAGTCGAGGAATATGCCGGTCGCCCGATCCAGCCGATCGACAACGGCAACGTGAAGACCTCGGCCCTGCAGCCCTTTCCGGACACGCCGCGTCCGCTGCGTGGCCTGGCCGGCCGGCCGGTCACCCAGCTCGAATGGGCCCGCGCCGGCGTGATCACCAGGGAGATGATCTACGTCGCCGAGCGCGAGAATCTCGGCCGCAAGGCCGCGCTCGACGTCGCGCGCGACCGTCTGGCCGACGGCGAGAGCTTCGGCGCGGGCCTGCCCGACTTCATCACGCCGGAGTTCGTCCGCCAGGAGGTGGCGGCGGGCCGCGCCATCATCCCGGCCAACATCAACCATGCCGAGCTCGAGCCGATGATCATCGGCCGGAACTTCCTGGTGAAGATCAACGCCAACATCGGCAACTCGGCGGTCTCGTCCTCGATGGAGGAGGAAGTCGACAAGATGGTGTGGGCGATCCGCTGGGGCGCCGACACGGTCATGGATCTCTCGACCGGCCGCAACATCCACGATACGCGCGAGTGGATCGTGCGCAACGCGCCGGTGCCGATCGGCACCGTGCCGATCTACCAGGCGCTGGAGAAGGTCGGCGGCGATCCGACGAAGCTGTCGTGGGAGGTCTTCCGCGACACGCTGATCGAGCAGTGCGAGCAGGGCGTCGACTACTTCACCATCCATGCCGGTGTGCGGCTGGCGCATGTGCCGCTCACCGCGCGGCGCATCACCGGCATCGTCAGCCGCGGCGGCTCGATGATGGCGCAATGGTGCCTGACCGAGCATCGCGAGAGCTTCCTCTACGAGCATTTCGGCGACATCTGCGACATCATGCGCAAGTACGACGTGTCGTTCTCGCTGGGCGACGGTCTGCGCCCCGGCTGCAATGCCGACGCCAACGACGCCGCCCAGTTCGCCGAGCTCGAAACCCTGGGCGAACTCACCAAGGTGGCGTGGGACAGGGGTTGCCAGGTCATGATCGAAGGGCCGGGCCATGTCCCCATGCACAAGATCAAAGCCAACATGGACAAGCAGCTGCGCGAATGCGGCGAGGCGCCGTTCTACACGCTGGGACCGCTCGTCACCGACATCGCGCCAGGCTACGACCACATCACCTCGGGCATCGGCGCCGCCATGATCGGCTGGTTCGGCACCGCGATGCTCTGCTACGTCACGCCCAAGGAGCATCTCGGCCTGCCCGACCGCGACGACGTCAAGGTCGGCGTCATCACGTACAAGATCGCGGCCCATGCCGCCGACCTCGCCAAGGGCCATCCGGCGGCGCGGCTGCGTGACGATGCGCTCAGCAAGGCGCGCTTCGAGTTCCGCTGGCGCGACCAGTTCAACCTCTCGCTCGATCCGGCGACGGCCGAGAAGTTCCACGACGAGACGATGCCCAAGGAGGCGCACAAGACGGCACACTTCTGCTCGATGTGCGGGCCGAAGTTCTGCTCCATGCGCATCACCCAGGATATCCGCGACTACGCCCGGAAGGGCATGGACGAGATGAGCGAGAAGTTCCGCGCCGGCGGCAGTGCGCTCTATGTGAAGGAGGGTGAGGCGTCCGGCGACTGACGGCCCCGCCACGATCTTTCCTGGAACCTGCCCCGGCTCGATGTCCGTTGAGCCGGGGACCGCCTGCCATCCGCGTAAAGAAACCTTCGCGAAGCCGTAGCGATTTCACAGCCGTCGACCGGGACACTGCGCCGGGAGAGGTCGACATGTCACGGGACGCTTCGGGACGCTGCGGGGCTTTGCCATCCGGAGCTGCCGCCATTGTACTGGCGCTGGCGGCACCAGCCTTCGCTCAGGCGCAAACGCCGTCCACCCAGGAACTCCTCGAGCAGATCCGGCTCCTGCAGAAACGCATCGAGCAGCTGGAAGCGGCCGAAAAGCGACGGCAAAACCCGGATGCAAAGCCCCGGGTGGCCGCCCAGCAGCCGGCGGCGCCTGCCAAGCCGGGAAACGCGGCGGCGACGGTTGCTGCCCCCGCCACCGCTGCATCCGCCCGCGCAGGGTCTCCACCCGAACCGCCAGCGGCCACGGCCTCGTCGAGCCCGGTGCCGGCTCCGGCGCCGGGCGAGGCGGCGGGAGACACGGACAAGCCCAACGGCAGCTTCATGCTGGGAGCCGCCAAGCTCACGCTCGGCGGCTATGTCGATCTCACGGGCTACTATCGGAGCAGGAACGAGAATCGCGGCACGGGCACCGGCTACAACACCATTCCCTTCTACGGGCCGACGCCGCAGGGCAATTCCGGCGAGTTCGGCATGAGCGCACAGCAGACGCGCCTTTCGGCCAAGCTCGAGGTCCCGATCGGCGCCGACTCCCGCATCACCGGCTATGGCGAGATGGACTTCAACAATGGCTCGGGCGGTGCCAACTCCGTGCAGTCGAACAGCTACACACCCCGCCTGCGCCAGGCCTTCGGCCAGTACGAAGACGAATCGTGGCAGGCCTACCTGCTGGCGGGCCAGGCATGGACCCTGGCGACACCCTTCAAGAAGGGACTCGATCCCTTCGGCACATGGCAGCCGCCGACGATCGACCACAACTACATGGTCGGCTACAACTATCTGCGTGTACCGATGGTCCGGGCGGTCAAGGGCTTCGGCAACTTGTGGATGGGCGTCGAGGTCAATACGCCTCAGACCGTGTTCGGCGGCACGGCCGCCGTCCCGGCCGGCCAGACGGTGTACACGAGCTATCCCGGCAACAGCGGTCTCAATCCGCAGGTCAACTACAGCGTCAACATCGCGCCCGATGTCGTTGCCAAGGTGGCCCTCGACACGAAGTTCGGACATCTGGATGTCTTCGGTGTGGCGCGCTGGTTTCGCGATCAGGTTTCCTTCAACACGACCAGCGTGAATTACGACACCTTCGGCGGTGGCTTCGGGGCCAGCGCCTTCGTGCCCATCGGAAAGTGGGCCGATCTGATGGGCAGCATCATGTACGGCAGCGGCATCGGCCGCTATGGCGCCGGCGGCCTGCCCGACGTGACCTTCACGTCCAACGGCAGCCTGACCACGCTGCCCCAGGGCATGGGCACGGTCGGTGCTGTCGCCCACGTGGTGCCGGGTGTCCTGGATCTGTATGGCTTCTACGGCTGGAACTGGGTCGGCGCCAGCTACTATCCGGGCGGCGGCTATGGAAATCCGGGATTCGACAACACCGGCTGCTTCAATCCCAACGCCGGGGGCGCCAACTGTGCCGGCAACACGCAGACCCTCAGCGAGCTGACGTTCGGCCTGAACTGGAATGTCCTGCGCGGCCGCTACGGCACGCTGCGCACCGGCCTCCAGTACGGCAACATCGTCCGGACCGCCTATTACGGGTTGGGCGGCACCCCCAGCGCTGCCGAGAATCTGTTCATGTTCAATTTCCGCTACATTCCATTCGAGTAGAGTTTGCCGTCGCCGCTCACCATATGAATCGCCATCCTGCCGCTCGGTGACGAAGCCGGGCGACCTTCGGACAATGCGCGCGTTGCTCCCCTCGCTCGTTGCTCCCAAGGAGGGCCCTCCGCTCCAACTTGCGGGGGTCGGGCCTGTGGGGGAGACTCGGACGGGATAGTCCGTATATCGGCTGATCGGTGGGCGCTTTGGGACGAATGGGACAATGAAACGGCTGCGGACCCTCCTCGGGATCGGCTTGGGTCTAGCCATCGTGGCAGGCGCGGGCTGGTATATTTCTCAGAGCGGAACTACCTTGGGCGCAGGGCGGCCGCCGGGCGGTCGTTTCGGCGGCGGCATGCCGACTCCGGTCGGACTGGCGACCGTTGCGACGGGGGACATTCCGGTGATCGTCCGGGCGCTCGGCACCGTGACGCCGCTGCATACCGTCAACGTCAAGACTCAACTGACGGGCCAGCTCATCCAGGTCGATTTCAAGGAAGGCCAGCTGGTGAAGAAGGGCGACCAGTTGGCGGTGGTCGACCCGCGACCGTATGAGGTTGCCCTGCAGCAGGCCCAAGGCCAGCTGCAGCGTGACGAGGCCCTGCTCAAGAACGCCCAGACCGATCTCGAGCGCTACCGCAAGCTGGTGGCCCAGGACTCGATCGCCCGCCAGCAGCTCGACACCCAGCAGTCGCTGGTGCGCCAGTACGAGGCGGCGATCGTGATCGACCAGTCACAGGTCGACGCCGCCAAGCTCAACCTGACCTACACCCGCATCGTGGCGCCCATCACCGGACGCATTGGCCTGCGCGCCGTCGATCCGGGCAACTACGTGTCGATGAGTGACACCACCGCGATCTGCGTCATCACCCAGATCCAGCCGATCTCGGTGCTCTTCACGATTCCGGAAGATGCCCTGCCGCCGGTACGCCAGCGGTTGCGTGCCGGCGCGTCGCTCGAGGTGCGTGTGCTGGACCGCGCGCAGAAGAACGAGCTGGCGGTCGGGACCCTGAACACGTTCGACAACCTGATCGACACGACGACCGGCACGGTCAAGCTGCGGGCGGTCTTCGACAACAAGGACGAGGCGCTGTTCCCCAACCAGTTCGTCAACATTCGCCTGCTGGTGGACACGGTGAAGGACGCCACGACCGTGCCGGTCGCGGCCATCCAGCGCGGCCAGCCCGGCACCTTCGTCTATCTGGCCAAGGCCGACGACACGGTCGCCATCCGTGTCGTCGAGCTCGGCGTCACCGATGGCGAGAAGGTGCAGATCGTGAGTGGGCTGAAGCCCGGCGAGCAGGTCGTGATCGACGGCACCGACCGGTTGCGCGAAGGCGCCAAGATCCGCCGGCCGGGCGCCAGCCCGCGCGCCTCGGGAAGCTCGCCAGTCGCGGCAGCGCCACCGGAGGGCCAGCAGCGCCGGCGCCAGGCCAACGGTGGCGCGGCTCCTGCTATCCCGGCGTCCGGCGCTGCCGCCCCGAACGGCGCCGGCCGTCCCCCGCAGCCGACGCAGTGACGCGGGCCGCGACATGAATCCGTCGCGGATCTTCATCGAACGACCGGTCGGAACCTCGCTGTTCATGGCCGCCATCCTGCTCGTCGGCATCATTGCCTACCGGTTCCTGCCGCTGGCGGCCCTGCCACAGGTCGACTATCCGACGATTCGCGTCCTGACGCTCTATCCCGGCGCCAGCCCGGAGGTCATGACCTCCTCGGTCACGGCGCCGCTCGAACGCCAATTCGGGCAGATGCCGGGGCTGACCCAGATGACCTCGACCAGCTCGGCGGGGGCATCGTCGATCATCCTGCAGTTCGACCTGGCGCTCGGCCTCGACGTCGCCGAGCAGCAGGTGCAGGCGGCGATCAACGCGGCGAGCAACCTCCTGCCGTCCGACCTGCCGTCGCCGCCGATCTACGCCAAGATCAACCCGGCCGACGCGCCGGTGCTGACGCTCGCCATCACGTCAAGGACGGAACCGCTCACCAAGGTCTACGACCTGGTCGATACACGGCTCGCCCAGAAGATCGCCCAGCTCCCCGGCGTCGGCCTGGTCAGCCTGGAAGGCGGCCAGAAGCCGGGCGTGCGCATTCGCGCCAATCCGACGGCGCTGGCGGCCTACGGCCTCAATATCGACGACCTGCGCACCACCATCTCCAACGCCAACGTCAACACGCCAAAGGGCAACTTCGACGGGCCGGCCCGCGCCTACACCATCAACGCCAACGACCAGATCACCGATCCTGCCGTCTTCCGCGACATCGTCGTCGCCTACCGGAACGGCTCGCCGGTCCGGCTATCGGACGTCGCGACCGTCGAGGAGGCCCAGGAGAACAATCGGCTGGCCGCGTGGAAGAACGAGACCCAGGCGGTGATCGTGAACGTGCGCCGCCAGCCCGGTGCCAACGTCATTTCCGTGGTCGACAGCATCAAGGCGCTGCTGCCGCAGTTGCGCGACACCCTGCCGAGCGCGCTCGACGTCACGGTGCTGACCGACCGCACCCTCACCATCCGTGCCTCGGTGCGCGACGTCCAGATCGAGCTCGCCTTCGCAGTCGTCCTGGTCGTTGCTGTCATCTTCCTGTTCCTGGGCGATTGGCGGGCGACCTTGATCCCCAGCCTGTCGGTGCCGCTGTCCCTGGTCGGCACCCTCGCCGTGATGTATCTGGCGGGCTTCAGCCTCAACAACCTGTCGATCATGGCGCTGACCATCGCCACCGGCTTCGTGGTCGACGACGCCATCGTCATGATCGAGAACATCGCCCGCTATATCGAGCGTGGCGACAAGCCGCGCGCCGCCGCCCTGCGCGGCTCGCGCCAGATCGCGTTCACGGTGGTGTCGCTGACCGTTTCACTGATCGCCGTGCTGATCCCGCTGCTGTTCATGACCGACGTGGTCGGGCGCCTGTTCAGCGAGTTCGCCGTCACGCTGTCGGTCACCATCCTGATCTCGGCCGTGGTGTCGCTCACCCTCGTGCCGATGATGTGCGCCCAGCTCCTGCGCCAGCGGCCCGGCCATGTGCCGTCGGCCGCTGCGCCGGAGCCGGCGGCGGACTCGGAGACCATGGGCGCACGCTGGTTCGGCCGGCTGATCGCCTTCTACGATCGCTGCCTGGTGATCGTGTTCCGTCATCAGCCGCTGACGCTGCTCGTCGCCGTCGGTACCATCGTGCTGACCGTGCTGCTCTATGCCGTGGTGCCCAAGGGATTCTTCCCGGTTCAGGACACCGGCATCATCCAGGCCGTGACGGAAGCGCCGCAGAGCGTGTCGTTCCAGGCGATGGCCGAGCGCCAGCGCGCGCTGGCCGAGGCCATCCTGGCCGATCCCGACGTCGAGAGCCTGAGCTCCTTCGTCGGTGTCGACGGCAGCAACGCCACGCTCAATTCGGGGCGCATGCTGATCAACCTCAAGCCGCGCGGCCAGCGTAGCGGCACGGCAGTCGAGATCATCCGCCGCCTTCAGCGCGAGACCGCGCATGTCGCCGGCATCACGCTCTTCATGCAGCCGGCGCAGGATCTGACCGTCGATTCGACGGTCAGCCGCACCCAGTACCAGTTCGTCCTGCAAAGCGTGCGATCCGACGACTTCGAGGTCTGGGTGCCGCGCCTGATGGACCGCCTGCAGCATCTGCCCGAACTCGTCGACGTCACCACCGACATGCAGGCAAACGGTCTGGCGCTGTTCATCCGTCTGGACCGCGACGCCGCGGCGCGCTTCGGCATCACGGCGGCGTCGGTCGACAACGTGCTCTACGACGCCTTCGGCCAGCGCATCGTCTCGACCGTCTACACCCAGTCCAACCAGTACCGCGTGATCTACGAGATCGACCCTGCCTTCGGGGGCTCGATCGAATCGCTGTCCAACCTCTACCTGCCCGGCTCCGGCGGCAAGCAGGTGCCGCTGTCGGCGGTCGCGACCTTCGAGGAGCGCGCGGCGCCGCTCCGGCTCGACCGGCTGGGCCAGTTCCCGGCCATCACGATCTCGTTCAACCTGGCCCCCGGAGCCTCGTTGGGCCAGGCGGTCGATGCCATCACGGCCGCCCAGCACGAGATCGGCATGCCGGCCTCGATCACCACGCATTTCCAGGGGGCCGCGCTGGCGTTCCAGCGCTCGCTCGACAGCCAGCTCCTGCTGATCCTGGCGGCCATCGTCACCGTCTACATCGTGCTGGGCGTGCTCTACGAGAGCTACATCCATCCCATCACGATCCTGTCGACGCTGCCGTCGGCGGGTATCGGCGCGCTGCTGGCGCTGATGCTGGCCGGCACCGATCTCAGCGTCGTCGGCATCATCGGCATCGTGCTGCTGATCGGCATCGTGAAGAAGAATGCGATCATGATGATCGACTTCGCCCTCGACGCCGAGCGCCACGAGGGCAAGTCTCCGCGCGAAGCCATCCATCAGGCCTGCCTGCTGCGCTTCCGGCCGATCCTGATGACCACCGTGGCCGCCATGGTCGGCGCGTTGCCTCTCATGCTGGGTAGCGGCACCGGTTCGGAGCTGCGCCAGCCGCTCGGCCTCACCATCGTGGGCGGCCTGATCGTCAGCCAGGTGCTGACGCTCTTCACCACGCCGGTCATCTATCTCGCCTTCGATCGCCTGGGACGGCGCCTGCGCGGCCTGCCGCTCGACGCCCCGCTGCATCCCGTGCGCGCCGATATCGATGCCGGCGAGAGGCCGCTGACGTGAACCTGTCGGCCCCTTTCATCGCCCGCCCGGTCGCGACGACGCTGCTGACCATCGGGCTGGCTCTGGCCGGGCTGGTGGCGTTCTTCAAGCTGCCGGTGGCGCCGCTGCCCAAGGTCGAGTTCCCGACCGTCCAGGTTTCTGCCAGCCTGCCCGGTGCCTCGCCCGAGACGGTGGCGACCAGCCTGACCACACCGCTCGAGCGGGCGCTCGGCTCGATCGCGGGCGTCACCGAGATCACCTCGTCGAGCACGGTCGGCAACGCCCGAATCACGCTGCAGTTCGATCTGTCGCGCGATGTCGACGGGGCGGCGCGCGATGTCCAGGCGGCCATCAATGCGGCGCGCATGGACATGCCGGGCGACCTGCCGAGCAACCCGCAATACCGCAAGGTCAACCCGGCGGACGCGCCGGCTCTCGTCCTGGCCGTCACCTCCAGCACGCTCGGCCAGGGTCGGCTGTACGAGGCCGCCGCCAACGTCCTGCAGCAGAGGCTGAGCCAGGTCTCCGGCGTCGGCCAGGTCTCCCTGGGGGGCAGCTCGCTGCCGGCCGTCCGCGTCGAGCTCAACCCGACGGCACTCTCCAAGTACCAGATCGGACTGGAGAGCGTGCGGGCCGCCGTCGCCGCCGCCAACGCCAACTCACCCAAGGGCGCGCTCGAGGTGGGCGCGCGGCGCTACCAGCTCTATTCCAACGACCAGGCGCGCACGGCGGCCGAGTACCGGTCGCTGGTCATCGCCTGGCGCAACGGCTCGCCGGTACGGCTGTCCGATGTGGCCGAGGTCCTCGATTCCACCGAGAACATCCGCAACGAGGGCCAGGCCAACGGCAAACGCTCGGTGCTGGTGATCATCTACCTGCAGCCCAACGCCAATGTCATCGAGAGCGTCGATGCGGTGCGGGCGCTGTTGCCGGAACTGCAGGCGTCGCTGCCCAACGACGTCGACCTGCAGGTCGTGAGCGACCGGACCGTCACGATCCGCGCCTCGCTTGCCGAGGTCGAGCACGCGCTGATCATCAGCATCATTCTGGTCGTGCTGGTGACCTTCGCCTTCCTGCGCTCGGCCCGCGCCGGGCTGGTCGCGGCGGTTGTCGTGCCGGTGTCGCTCGTCGCCACCTTCGGCGGCATGTACCTGCTGGGCTACAGCATCAACAACCTGTCGCTGATGGCCATGGCGATCGCGGCGGGCTTCGTGGTCGACGACGCCATCATCGTGCTGGAGAACGTGTCCCGCCACCTCGAGGAGGGCAGGTCGCGCATCGATGCCGCGTTGCAGGGCGCCCGCGAGGTCGGCTTCACCGTGGTGTCGATGAGCCTGTCGCTGATCGCGGTGTTCATCCCCATCCTGCTCATGGGCGGCCTGGTCGGCCGCCTGTTCCGCGAGTTCGCCGTCACCCTGTCCGTCGCCATCCTGATCTCGATGGTGGTGTCGCTGACCACCACGCCGATGATGTGCGCCTATGTGCTGCGCGCTCCGGGACGACGCGCGCCCGGCCGCTTCTTCCGCTGGAGCGAGCAGGGCTTCGCCGCCCTGCAGCGCGGCTACGGCCGCAGCCTCGCTCTGGTGCTGCGCCACCCGTTGCTCACCATGCTGGTCTTCCTGGCGACCGTGATCCTGAACATCCATCTCTATGTCACGATTCCCAAGGGGTTCTTTCCCCAGCAGGACACCGGCCGCATCATCGGCGGCATCCGCGCCGACCAGAGCATCTCGTTCCAAGCCATGCGCCGGAAGTTCCGGCAGTTCATGGATATCGTGCGGGAGGATCCGGCCATCGAAAGCGTGGCGGGTTTCACCGGCGGCTTCTCGACCAACTCGGGCTTCCTGTTCGCGACACTGAAGCCGCTGGCCGAACGCAAGATCTCCGCCGATCAGGTGATCGCGCGCCTGCGCCCCAAGCTCGCACAGGTGCCCGGCGCCCAGCTCTTCATGGCGGCGGTGCAGGACATCCGCGCCGGCGGGCGTCAGAGCAATGCCCAATACCAGTTCACCCTGCAGGCCGATTCGCTTCCCGACCTCTATGCCTGGGGACCGAAGCTGGTCGAGGCGCTGCGGCAGGACGACTCCGTCATCACTGATGTCGATTCCGACCAGCAGCAGCGCGGTCTTCAGGTCAACCTCACCATCGACCGCGATGCGGCGGCGCGGCTCGGCGTGTCGACACGCAGCATCTCGTCGACGCTCTATGACGCCTTCGGCCAGCGTCAGGTCTCGACCATCTACAATCCGCTCAACCAGTATCACGTGGTGATGGAGGTCGCGCCCGAGTACTGGGACAATCCCGAGCGGCTGAAGGACATCTATGTCAGCACCACGGGGGGCGCCATAAGCGGCAGCCAGGCGACCGGCGCCGTGGTCTCGACGGCGCCCGCGCAGGCCGGCGCCACCGACCCGTCGCAGGCGGTGCGCAACCAGCGGACCAACCAGATCGCCGTATCGGGCCGCGGGTCGGCCTCGACCGGCGCGGCCGTCAGCACCACGGCGGAGACGATGATTCCCCTGTCGCAGCTGGTGCGGCCGGAGTTCGGCACCACGCCGCTGGCAGTGAACCACCAGGGCCTGTTCGTTGCCAGCACGATCTCCTTCAACCTGCAGCCCGGCAAGACGCTGTCCGACGCCGTGGCCTATGTGAACGGCACGATGCGCGAGATCGGCTTGCCGGCCACGATCCACGGCTCCTTCCAGGGCACGGCGCGCGCCTTCCAGCAGAACCTCGCGAACCAGCTCCTGCTGGTGCTGGCGGCGTTGGCTGCCGTCTACATCGTGCTGGGCATCCTCTACGAGAGCTACATCCACCCGATCACGATCCTCTCGACGCTGCCGTCGGCGGGCGTCGGCGCCCTGCTGGCGCTGCGCCTCACCGGGGTGGAGCTCAGCATCATCGCCATGATCGGCGTGCTGCTGCTGATCGGCATCGTCAAGAAGAACGCCATCATGATGATCGACGTGGCGCTGGAGCGGGAGCGCGGCGCGGGCCTCGACCCCTCGGTCGCCATCCACGAGGCCGCACTGCTGCGCTTCCGGCCGATCCTGATGACGACCATGGCGGCGATCCTGGGCGCCCTGCCGCTCGCAGTGGGATACGGCGACGGTGCGGAACTTCGCCAGCCGCTCGGCATCTCGATCATCGGCGGGCTGGTGGTCAGCCAGATCCTGACGCTCTACACCACCCCGGTGGTCTACCTGTACCTCGATCGCTTCCGCCGCCGCGACCGCGACCGGCCGAGCCGTGTCGCGCGGCTGATGGGCAGCCCGACGGGCGCCTCGGCATGAAGCGTCTCGCGTTCGTCCTGTGCCTTGCCGCGTCCGGCTGCACGGTCGGTCCGGACTATCAGCGCCCGCCGCCGGCCGATCCGCCACCGATGAACTTCAAGGAAACGAGCGGGCCGATGACGGGCGCGGCTGCGAGCTTCCAGCCTGCCTTGCCGCGCGATGCCATCGACCGCGGCCCGTGGTGGACGATGTACGGCGATGCGGAGCTCGACCGGTTGGCGTCGCAGATCGACATCTCGAACCAGACCCTGATCCAGGCCGAGGCAGCTTACCGGCAGGCGCGCGCGCTGGTTCGCCAGGACGCGTCGGGCCTCTATCCGACGGTCGGCGGGTCGGGCGGCTATACCCAGAGCGGCAGCGGCAGCGGCAGCAGCCGCGCCGTCCAGGGCACCGTGGTCAATGCCAGCCAGGGCAGCGTCGGCCAGTTCAGCGCGGGGCCGTCGCTCTCATGGGAGATCGATCTGTGGGGCCGTATCCGCCGCCAGGTCGAGAGCGATTCCGCGGCCGCGCAGGCCAGCGCCGCCGACCTCGCCAACGCCCGGCTGTCGGCGCAGGCCAACCTCGCCATCAACTACTTCTCGATGCGCATCTCCGAGCAGCGCATCAAGGTCTTCCAGGCATCGGTGACCGCCTATGCGCGGTCTGCAGAGATCGTGCAGAACCAGCTCGATGCTGGCGTCGTGTCGCGCGTCGACCTCGCCCAGGCGCAGGCCCAGCTCGAACAGACGCGCGCGCAGCTCGTCGCCGAGGAGATCACGCGGGCGCAGTTCGAGCATGCGGTCGCGGTCCTGGTCGGCAGGGTGCCGGCGAACCTGGACATCGCTACAGGCACGCCGCCCAGCGACGTGCCGACGCTGGGGCCGGGCGTACCCTCGACCCTGCTCGAGCGGCGGCCCGACATCGCGGCTGCCGAGCGCCAGATGGCGGCGGCCAATGCGCGGATCGGGGTGGCTCAGGCCGCCTACTATCCCAACATCTCGCTGGCCAGCACCGTGACCATGGTCGGCAGCAGCCTGAATGCGCTGCTCACCCTCAGCAACGCGGTGTGGTCGGTCGGCCCGCAGCTTTCGGCCACGCTGATCGACGGGGGTGCCCTGAAGGCGCAGGTCGAAGGGGCACGCGCCTCCTACGACGCTCAGGTCGCGCTGTACCGGCAGACCATCCTGGTCGCCTTCCAGCAGGTCGAGGACGCCCTGGTGCAACAGCGCGTGCTGACACAGCAGGAACGCGTGCAGCGTGCCGCCGTCGCGGCTGCACGCCAGGCCGAGCAGCTGTCGTTGAACCAGTACCGGCTGGGCACCGTGCCCTACACGACCGTCGTGCAGACGCAGGCCACGGCGCTGTCGGCCGAGCAGACTCTGCTCACCATCCGGCTCAACCGGCTGGTCGCCAGCGCCAACCTCGTGCTGTCACTGGGGGGCGGCTGGCGCGAGAGCGATCTGCCGGCGCCGACGCCGATCGGCGGCATCGACCAGGCGCCGCCGGGCGCGCCGGCCGCACCTGCCGCTCCGGCGCGTCAGTGGTGGAAATTCTGGTGAGCCGCGCTCACCACTTGGCCTCACCACTTGGCCTCACCACTTGGCCAGGAACTGGCGGATCGGCTCGGCGCCGGGATTGGTGAAGCGGCGGTCCAGCAGGATCGACTTGCTGTCGGCACCCGAGCCGTAGTAGAGCGCGTTCCAGTCGTTGTCGGGGTCGACATAGGACCCCTCGATCGAGGCGCCGGCGAACAGGCCGGCCGAGCTGGCGAAGGCGATGATGTCGGCGCCGCCGGCGGTGGTCGAGCCGCCTTCGACACCAATGCCGACAATGGCCAGCGACACGCCCGCCTCGGCGCCGAACTTGAACTTGTGGTCGATCAGCGCCTGCAGACCCTTCTCGGTCTTGATGATGAACACGACCTCGGAGACCTTGGCGCCGATCTGCAGGCCGACGCTGCCGGAACCCATGGCGTAGAAGGCCGGCGGGCTCCAGTCCCTGGGCGCGCTGCGCACCATCATGGTGCCGCGGCCGCCGGCCAGGCCGAAGATCAGGCCACCCTGCACCAGCTCGGGCATGATCAGGACGCCGCGCGCATTCGCCATGTGGGTCGGCGCGTCGGGATAGTCCTTGCCCTCGAGGATCTTGCGTGCCGCGACCAGGGACGAATCGACCAGCGCCTGGCGCTTGGCATCGGCCCGCGCGGGAGCGGCGGACAGCAGGGGGGCGGCGAGGGCCGCAACGCTCCCCGCCAGGATGGTACGGCGATCGAGCTTCATGGTCTCTCCTTGGACAATGGCCGGCGCAAGGGAACGCCAGATGGCCACGACGGTCTTAATGTATCATATTTTTCTTCTTATTTGAGCCTGTTAGGCCAATTGCCTCACAAAGGACTCAAGGTCGCCGGGCGCCAAACGGGCGATCCTTCAGGAGAAGCGGCAGCCCTGCCGCCATCAGGACGACGCGGTCGGCCCGGTCGGCCATCCGCATGTTGAGCCGGCCTTGCGCATCGCGGAATGTGCGGCCCAGCGGCGTGTCGGGGACGATTCCCAGCCCGACTTCGTTGCTTACGAAAACGACCGGTGATCCGTAGCCGTCCAGGGTCATGACCAGCTCGTCGGACGCCTCGTCGAGGTCGGCGCCGGCATGCATCAGGTTGGACAGCCAGAGAGTCAGGCAGTCGACCAGTACCGGCTGGCCATGCGGCTGCGCCGCCGACAGCGCATCCGCCAGCTTGAGCGGCTCCTCAATAGTGGTCCAGGCGCCGCCGCGGCGCGCGCGATGGGCCATGATGCGGGTTGCCATCTCGACATCGCCCGCCTGCGCCGTCGCGACATAGACGGCGGGCTTCGGGGTGCCGCCGAACAGCGTGCCGGTCGCGAGCTTCTCGGCATGCGTGCTCTTGCCCGAGCGCGCGCCGCCCAGCACCAGCGTCACCGGCGGCAGCGGAACGGAGGGAATATGTTCCATCGAGCGTTGCCCGGGCGCTACGACGCCTTCGCCTCGACCAGCCAGCAGGCGCCGGGCAATCGTACGCCGTCCGTTTTCTCGTGCGGCCGGAGCGCCTCGGTGATCGCCTGCTTGGCGCGCTCGATGGCGGCAGGCTCCGCACCGGCCAAGGCGCGGGCGAGCGGACCGAAGCGGCCGGCGTTTGCCACCACCTCGGCGACGCTGTCGCCGATCCAGATGGGCCGGTCGAGGGGTTCGATGCGGGCTGCGCCGAAGCCTGCATCGGCGAGGATGCGCTCGACGCGGTTGCGGTCGCCGAACGAGAACTGGCCGACATCTTCCGGCGGCTTGGGCTGTGGCGGCAGGAAGGGTTGCGCCGCGCGCACCGGCACGGTGGCCCAGGGATTCTCCTGCGGCGTGCGCCAGGCGAGAAAGACCATGCGGCCGGAGGGCTTCAGGGCGCGATGGATGTTTCGGAAGGCGGCCACGGCATCGGCGAAGAACATGACGCCGAAGCGCGAGAAGACGAGGTCGTAGTGCCCTGCCTGGAAGTCATGCGTGCCGGCGTCGCCGACCGCGAAGCTGGCATTCTCCAGCTGCTGCGCGCGTGCGCGGGCGATCAGCGGCTCGGAGATGTCGACGCCCAGCACGTGTCCACCCGGACCAACCGCCCTGGCGAGGGCTGCCGTCGTGCCGCCGGTGCCGCAGCCGATGTCGACGACGTGCTCGCCGGGCTGTGCCTTTGCCGCCGCGAGCACGATCTCGCCGACTTCGCCGATCGATCGCGCGATGCGCTCGTAGGCCGCGAGCCAGCTTTCGCCGCCCGGGCCGTTCCAGAACGCCGCCTGCTCGGCGGCGACCTCTGCGGTGCTCTTGCTTCCGGTCATGTCAGCGGTCATGCCAGTGCCGTCGCCTTGGCGATCACCAGCTCGCGCGGCATGTAGTTCACGAACGCCACGCGCCAGGCATGCGCCGGGTCGGCCTGCTCGAAATGCTCGATCATGGTCAGCGAGACATTCTCGATCTCGAAGCGCACGGCGGCTTCAGGATGCAGGTCGAAGGCATGGGCCAGTGCGGCGCGGATGGTGCCGCCATGGGCCGTCGCCACGATGTCGCGTCCGCGATGTTCTGCCGTCAGCCGGTCGATGCTGCGCACGGCGCGGTCGCGCAGGTCGACGAAGCTCTCGCCGCCTGGCGGCCGGTACTCCGGCGGGCCGAGCCAGAACAGGTGGTTGTTGGCGTATTTCTCGGCGATCTCGACATAGGTGAGGCCCTGCCAGTCGCCGAAATGCTGCTCGGCCAGGTCGGGGTCGATGTTCAGCGCATCCATCTCGGCGCCGGCCCTGGCGAGATGTTCGGCCGTCTTGCGCGCCCGCAGCAGGTTGGAAGCGTACCAGACCGCCCCCTTGGGCAGCAGCTTCGCCTGATGGCGGAACAGCGCCTCGTTGCTGACGTCGCAGTCCTTGTCGCTCTGGCCGTAGCAGCGCGCCTCGGGATTGGGCACCGGTGCATGCCGGACCCACCACCAGCGCGTGACCTGCCCGGTGATCTTGGCGCCTGTCGCCATGCCGCTTCTCCTGATGCTCGTTCGATGGTGCGTCGTGGTATGCCATGATCGGGGCGGCGTTCCTACCGCGTCGCCACCGTACTGCCATTGCCGTGGCACATGGCTTGCTGTGTCCTGCAGGTGCCCTGCAGGGAGAGCGCAATGGCCGCGGCGGCAGTTCCCGTCATCGACATCTCACCGTATCGGCAGGGCGACGGCGTCGCACGGCGTGCCCTGGCTGCCGAGATCGACCGCACCTGCCGCGAGATCGGCTTCATGGTGATCGGTGGTCGCGCCGTCGATAGCGATCTGATCGAAGCGGTCGAAATGACCAGCCGCGCCTTCTCCGACCTGCCGCTGGAGGAGAAGATGCGGATCGTGCGGCCGGTGACCTGAACGAGACTTGATGATCGAGCCCGTCGATGTCGCCGATACGCACTACTACACGGCGGCAGCGGCCGGCCGGCACTTCGCGCCGAATCTGTGGCCGGCCCGGCCCGATGGGCTGCGCGATGGCTACGAGCGTTACTATCGTGTGATGGATGCGCTCGCGATCGATCTCATGCGGCTGTTGGCCCTCGCGCTCGGCCTGCCCGAGGCCTACTTCGACGCCAGCGTCGATCGCAGCATCAGCCGCCAACCATCCGCCGAAGTACCCGCCGACCACCGCCGGCGACCATTTGCGCGACAAGTTCCTCGCGACGCAGCAGGCAATCCGCTACGCCGACTGACGGTTCGATCAGCCGATCAGCAGGGCCGCGACCACCAGAAACACGATCTCGGCCTTCTGCTGGACGGCGCCCAGCGTGTCGCCGGTGTAGCCGCCGATGCGCTCGGCGATCCAGCGCGTCGCATACCAGGCCGCGGCGATGGCGGCGAACGGCGCCAGCAGGGCCACGAAGAAGCCCTTGCCCAGCAACAGCAGGAAGGCCAGCGCCGCACCGGTGCCGATCGCCAGCCAGACGTCGTTGTCGGTGGGCTTGCCGACGCGCACGCCGAGTCCGTCGACGCGGACCGGCGAGAAGGCGAGCAGCGGATAGGCGATGACGGCGCGCGACAGCGCGTGCGCGGCGATCAGCACCACCAGTCCGGTGGCGCTGCCGAACTGGGCGAGGCAGGCGACCTTGATCAGCACCGACAGTGCCAGCGCCAGCACGCCGAACGTGCCGATGCGGCTGTCGCGCATGATCTCGAGCCGGCGTTCGGTGTCGATGCCGTGCGGGCCGAGTCCGTCGGCGGTGTCGGCCAGCCCATCTTCGTGCAGGGCGCGTGTCATCAGCACCGCCGCGCCGACCGCCAGCACGGCGGCCAGCCAGCCTGGTCCCAGCCCGCGCATGATCGCGAACACCAGCCCGGAGGCCAGGCCGACCATGGCGCCGACGAACGGCAGCACGGGCAGTACGTCGCTGAGCTGCCAGCGCGGCGCGCCGACATCGAGCTTGAGCCCGGTGAAGAAGGAGGCCTGCTCCTTGAAGGCCTGCAGCCATTCGTCGAAGGAGGTCGGTCGGCTGATCGGCGGCTCGCTGGGACTGGTCATGATCCGGCAAATATAGGATGGTCCGCGCCCGCTATGAACGCCTCCGCCCCCACTTTCGAAGAAATGCGCCGTGTCCTGCGCCAGCTGCCGGGACCCGACCAGGAAGCCGTGACCGCCGTCGTAAGCCGGCAGGTCGAGCTCACCAAGCCGCCGGGCTCGCTCGGCCGACTGGAATCGATGGCGGAATGGCTGGCCGGCTGGCAGGGCCGCGCCGTGCCGCGCGTCGAGCGGCCGCGCATCGCGGTGTTCGCCGGCACGCACGGCGTGGCGGCACGCGGCGTGTCGGCCTATCCGCCTGAAGTCACCGGGCAGATGGTGAAGAACTTCCTGAGTGGCGGCGCCGCGATCAACCAGCTCGCCCAGAGCATCGATGCCGACCTGCGCATCTACGAGCTCGACCTCGAGCATCCGACGGGCGACTTCACCCGGGGCCCGGCGATGAGCGAGGCGCGGGCCGCCAACGCCATGGCCTACGGCATGATGGCGGCGGAGCCCGGCATCGACGTGCTGTGCCTGGGAGAGATGGGCATCGCCAACACCACGACCGCGGCGACGCTGTGCGCGGCGCTGTTCGGCGGCACGGGTGCGGACTGGGCCGGGCCCGGCACCGGCGTGCAGGGCGCGGCGCTGCAGCACAAGATCGCCGTCATCGACGAAGCGCTGGCATACCATCGCGACCTGATCGCGGCGCGCGATCCGCTGGCGCTGCTGGCGGCAGTGGGCGGCGAGGAGTTCGCCGCCATCGCCGGCGCCATCCTGGCCGCGCGCATGGGGCGAATCCCCGTGCTGCTCGACGGCTACGCCTGCACGGCCGCGGCCGCCGTGCTCTACGCGGTCGACCGGCGCGCCCTGGCCCACTGCCTGGTTGCGCATCGTTCGGCCGAACCCGGCCACGGCAGGCTGCTGGAGGCGATCGGCCAGCGGCCGCTGCTCGACCTCGGCATGCGCCTGGGCGAGGCCTCGGCCGCGGCGCTCGCCGTGCCTCTGCTCAAGGCGGCGGCCGCCTGCCACAACGGCATGGCGACCTTCGCGGAAGCCGGGGTCAGCTCGAAGCAGATCTAGATCAGCGGGCCGTCGCTTCGGCCTGTTTCGCCTCGCCGTGTCCGGCCGGCAGCGTCGCGAGCGGAAGAGACGGTGGGGGCTCGGCGCCGGCCCGGAAGTTCTCCCAGCCGCCACCGCTCACCCAGCCTCCGCTGCGGTCGCGATTGGGGTCGACGTAGCCCGTGCTCTGGCACCCGGCGAGCGCCAGCAGCGCCATCACGAGCGAGAACCTGACTGTCATTGATGTCCATCCTCGATAGGGGGCAAGCATGCCCGTCCGGACGATGCGGCGGATTGAGCCATATCAAGCCGACCGGCTGTGCGTCCCAGCGACGATCACCATAACGCCGTGGCGATCTCTCCTGCAGCAGGAGTAGAGTTCACGAATGCGTAGACGGAGGTTGCTCGCGGCGCTGCCGCTCGCTCTGCTGCCGGCTGCTCTGCCGTTGAGCGCGGCGGGGCCGGCGCTCGCCCATCCGCCGCGGCAGCCCGACAGAGTAGAATCCCAGTCGCTGATCGAGGAGATCAAGGTGTTCCGCGGCAGGCTCGCCAAGGCGGTCGCGGAGAAGGACATGAAGGCCCTGCGCTCGATGTATGCGGATGCCTTCACGCACACGCACGGCTCGGGCGGGATGGATGACAAGAACGCGCGCATCGCGTCGGCCCTGGCGGGCGAGCTTCTGATCGAGAATGTCCCGGCGAGCGAGCTGAGCTACCGGGTGTTCGCCGGCCCGACCGTGGTCGTCACCGGCCGGAGCGCGATTCCGGACGGCGGGGACCGGAAGACCGGCGATTTCCGCTGGGTGGCGGTCTACGTCACGGGCCGTGACGGCTGGCTGCTGGCGGTCAGTCAGGCGACACGACTTCTGCCTTCCGGACCGTGAGGTTCCGTGCACGGTGCAATGGCAAGCCAGAGGCGCCTGATCGGGGCGATCAGGAAACGTCTATGACGCCGGGCTTGTCGGCGGCGACGATGCTGCCGATGACGGCCGCCGCCGGCGTGCCGCGATGCTTCAGGTCGGCGACCAGGGCGTCGACCTTGTCCGCTGCCACGGCGATCAGCAGCCCGCCCGAGGTCTGGGCGTCGGCCAGCAGCAGGCGCTGCGCTTCCGACAGCGACTCGGCGAAACGTGCATTGGGGGCGGCATATTCCAGGTTGCGCTTGGTGCCGCCAGGGCAGAGGCCTTCCTTCAGGAAGCCCGTGACGCGGTCGAACACCGGCACGGCGGCGTAGGAGAGCCGGGCGCCGATCGGTGCGCCGGCTGCGGTCGACGAGGCGCGCAGCATGTTGCCGAGATGGCCCAGCAGCCCGAAGCCCGTGATGTCGGTCGCCGCGTGTGCGGCGACGGCGTTCATCGCCTCGGCGGCATGCCGGTTCAGCGTCGTCATCGACCTGATCGCATCCGCGAGCACGCTTTCCGGCGCGGCGTTGCGCTTGACCGCCGTGGTCAGCACGCCGGTGCCGATCGGCTTGGTCAGCACCAGCACGTCGCCCGGTCGCGCGCCGGCGTTGGAGACGATGCGGCGCGGATCGATCGTGCCGGTGACGAACAGGCCGAACTTGGGCTCCTCGTCGACGATCGAATGGCCGCCCGAGATGGCGATGCCTGCTTCGGCGCAGATCGCGGCCGCGCCGTCCAGCACCTGGCGCAGCGGTGCCGTGCCCAGCCGCTCGACCGGCCAGGCGACGAAGCTCAGCGCGTTCAGCGGCGTGCCACCCATGGCATAGATGTCCGACAGCGCGTTGGTCGCGGCGATGCGACCGTAGTCGAAGGCGTCGTCGACGATCGGCGGGAAGATGTCGACGGTCTCGACCAGGGCGAGGTCGTCGCGCAGCTTCACGATCGCGGCGTCGTCGGACGTGTCGTGCCCGACCAGCACGCGCGGATCGGCGGCGACCGGCAGGCCGGCCAGCGCCTCGTGCAGGTCGGCCTGGCTGATCTTGGCGGCGCAGCCCGCGAAGCGCGCCAGTTCGGTGAGGCGGGGCACGCTGCTTTCCGTGGCGGCGGGCGCAACGGGGGTGGTCGCGACGTTCATGGTCTTCTCCGCGGGCTGGTTCCGGGCAGGCTGGGGGCCGGCTCCGGGCGGGCGGGCCGAGGAGCTGGCCAAGGAATTCATCAGGGTCACGCGATGATCGGTCCCCGCGGCGGCCGCGACAAGGCCCCGGTGTCTTCGCGTTCCGCATTGACCACTATGCAATTGACAATTATTTGCATATTGGAATGAATTCGCAGGAAACCTTCGCCGCAATGCTGGCGCTGACCGATCTCGCGACGCCCCATGCGGTGCGGGCGGCTGTCGGGCTCGGCCTGCCGAAGCTGGTGCTCGAGGGCGTCGACACCATCGAAGAGCTGGCCGCACGCAGCGGCGGCCGGCCGCGTGCCGTGCGCAACCTGGTCGCCTTCCTGGAAACGCGCGGTGTCTTCACCCGGCCGGCGTCGGGCCGCGTCGGCCTGACGCCGGTCGGCCGCATGCTGGCCAGCGATCGCGCCGCGCTGAATCTCGATCCACGCGAGGCGGCAGGCCATCTCGCCCAGGCGTGGCCGGGCCTGATGCATGCCATTCGGACCGGCTCCTCGGGCTACGAGGCGGTATTCGGACGCTCGCTGTGGCAGGCGACGGCCGCCGATCCGGCGCTGGCCGCCGGTTTCGACCGATACATGGCGGGCTGGGCCGGGCAATGGATTCCCACCGTCGTCGCGGCGCGCGACTGGTCGACGGCAGGCCACGTCGTCGATGTCGGTGGCGGCGCGGGTCGCCTCCTGTGCGCGCTGCTCGCCGCGACGCCGTCATTGACGGGCACGCTGGTCGAGATGGAAGGGGCTGCCGCGCGCGGCCGGTCCGCGCTGCGGGAAGCGGGTCTCGCCACGCGTGGTGCCGTCGTGGTCGGCAGCTTCTTCGATCCGCTGCCGGCGGGCCACGATCTCTACGTCCTGGCGCAGGTGATACACGACTGGCCAGATGCGGACGCCGTACGCATCCTGCGCAACTGCGGCGATGCGGCGGGCCAAGTCGTGGCGGGCCAAGTCGCAGCGGGCCAACCTGCGGCAGGCCAGCCCACAGCAGGGAAAGGGCGCGTCCTTCTGATCGAGCGTCTGGTCGGCGATCCGCCCAGCCCGGCGCATTTGCGCTCCGACCTCTTCATGCTCGCGCTGTTCGGTAGCGGCGAGCGCACGCTGCCGGAATTCACGGCGCTGTGCGACGCCGCAGGTCTCGACATCGTGGCCACGCGGCCGATCGGCCACGATCTCTCCTTCATCGAGTGCATGCCGCACCCGCGCTGACGCCGGCGCCTACTTCCGGTCGCCGCGCCGGACGATGCTGACCTGGCCGTCGGCCTCCATGTAGGCCGCCTTCACGTCGTGGCAGTCCTCGAGGCCCTGCTTGCGCAGCTGCGCCATCAGCTCGTCGACGGTGACGAACTCCTCGCGCATGTTCCGACGCAGCAGGCGGCCATCCTCGATCAGCTTGAGCTTGGAGCTGCGCACCAGCCGTTCGAACCACGGGAAGCGCGACTGCAGCCATTCGATGAGTGTGCTCCAGAACAGGATCGTGCATACCAGCACCGTGCTCTCGATCACGGACTGGAAATTGTCCGAGATGCCGTTGCCCGTCACCTCGGCGATCAGCACGATGACCAGGATGTCGGTCATGCCGATGCCGCCGACCTGTCGCCGCACGACCATGCGCAGCAGCACGAAGATGACGAGATACATGACGGTGCCGCGCAGGAAGAGTTCGAGCAGCGCGTGCTTCGGCTCGAAGAGGCCGACCCAGTCCACCTTCCAGAGCCAGTCCATGGCGGCTCCAACGAACGGCCGCCCTCGAAGTTCCGACGTTACATCGGTTTTCGATAATGATAATTACTTGCATTTTGTCGGAAGGGCATGCATATGAACGTGATGGACCAATCCTTCGAAGCGAGCGCCGGCATGCCGGCGGATGGCCACCGTGACGTGCGCATGCGCGCCCTGGAGCTGCTGCTCGACCGCCAGTCGGTCGGCGTGTTGCAGGAGCCGGCGCCCGAGGGCGCCGAGCTCGACCTGATCCTCGACGCCGGCCTGCGCGCCCCGGACCACGGCAAGCTGCGGCCGTGGCGCTTCGTGCTGATCCGCGGCGAGCAGCGCAAGGCGTGGGCCGACCGCGTGGCGGCCGCGGCGCTGGCGCGCGATCCCGAGAACGGTGCGGCGATCGGCGAGCGCTACCGTGCCTGGGTCGATCGCACGCCGCTGATCATCGCCCTTGGGGTCGAGGTCCGCGCCGGCCACAAGATTCCCGAGATCGAGCAGCTCCTGTCGGCGGGCGCGGCGGCCATGAACATGCTGAACGCCATCCACCTGCTGGGCTATGGCGGTATGTGGGTGACCGGCGTCAACGCCTACGATCCGGCGGTCGCCGCGGCGCTGGGCTTCGAGGCGCCGAGCCGCCTCGCGGGCTTCATCGCCGTCGGCACGCCGCGGACGCTGCCGCGTGCCGATCGGCCGTCGCGCGCGGAGCATACCCGCGACTGGACCGGCTGATCGCGCCGCCGCGTCAGCCGCCGCGTCAGGCGGTCTTGATCCAGACCGACTTGACGTTGAGGTACTCGTCGAGGTGCTGCTTGCCGCTCTCGCGGCCGTAGCCGCTCATCTTGTAGCCGCCGAACGGCACCGCCGGGTCCATGGCCTGGTAGCAGTTGATCCACACCGAGCCGGCGCGGATCGCCTTGGCGAGGCGGTGCGCCTTGCTCACGTCGCGTGTCCACACGCCGCTGCCCAGGCCGAAGGTCGTGGCGTTGCCGCGCTGGATCACCTCGTCGATGTCGGTGAAGGGAATTGCCGAGATCACCGGCCCGAAGATCTCCTCCTGCGCGATGCGCATGTCGTCGCGCACGTCGGCGAACACGGTCGGCGGCACGAAATAGCCCTTGCCGAAGTCGCCGTCGGTCAGTGCCTCGCCGCCGCTCAGCCGGCGCGCGCCTTCCTGGCGGCCGATGCCGAGGTAGGTGGTGACGCGGTCGAACTGCTCCGGCGAGACCAGCGGCCCGACCTGCGTCTCGGGGTTGGCGCCGTTGCCCACGCGCAGCGCCTTGGCGAACGCGGCGACCCGGCCGGTGAACTCCTCGTAGACCTTCCGCTCCACGAACAGCCGCGTGCCGGCGCTGCAGATCTGGCCGGAATTGGCGAACACGGCCATCGAAGCCCCGGGCACCGCCGCATCGAGGTCGGCATCGGCGAACACGATGTCGGGCGACTTGCCGCCCAGCTCCAGCGACACGCGCTTGAGGTTGCCGGCCGATGCCTGGACGATCTTCTGCCCCGTCAGGTGCGAGCCGGTGAAGGCCACCTTGTCGACGTCGGGGTGCGACGACAGCGCCGCACCCGCCGTCTCGCCGTAGCCCGGCACGACGTTGACCACGCCCGCCGGCACGCCCGCCTCGAGGCAGAGTTCGCCCAGCCGCAGCGACGTCAGCGGTGCCTCCTCGGCGGGCTTCAGCACCACCGTGCAGCCGGTCGCCAGCGCCGGACCGATCTTCCAGATCGTCGCCGTCAGCGGCCCGTTCCACGGAATGATGGCGCCGACCACGCCGACCGGCTCCTTGAGCGTGTAGGAGAAGATCTCGCCGGGCAGCGAGTTCTCGATCGTCTCGCCGTGCAGCGCGGTCGCCATGCCCGCGTAGTAGCGCAGCATGCCGACGGCGCGCTGGCGATTGTTGCGCGTGCGGCTGATCGGGGCGCCCATGTCGTAGGTGTCGAGGGCTGCCAGCTCCTCGATGTGCCGCTCGACGAGGTCGGCGAGCTTGAGCAGCAGCGCCTGCCGCTCGGCCGGCTTCCACTTGCTCCACGGTCCGGTGAAGGCCTTGCGCGCGGCGGCCACGGCGCGGTCGATGTCCTCGCGATCGCCTTCCGCGACATGGGCCAGCAGCTCGCCCGTCGCCGGGTTGCGGCTCTCGAACGTCCTGCCCGAGACCGCCGGCCCCCAGCGTCCGTCGATCAGCATCAGCTTGGTCTTGCCGTCGGCATAGGTCGGGCGCTGCGCCGCGCCTTTTTCGATGACCGCCATGGGTTCCTCCTTGGTTGGCGCGATATATCCAATGCTATATAACGGACCAGGAACCCGTCAATGCAGGACTCGATGACCGGCCGCCAGGCCGCCTCAGGGCGGGCGGAACAGCGGGCGGGCGGAACAGCGGGCGGGCCGAATAGCGCGCGGGCCGGACACCGCGTCTGGCGTCGCTGCGCGTCCCGAACCATAATCCTGCCGACAATTGCTTTTGCCGGGACATGCAATGGGACGCGCCGCCGCCAAACGAATCGCCAGGATTTCGGGCCAGAGGACGCCGGGAAAGACCTCGCTGCATCTGCGCATCGACTTTGGCGACGAACGTTCGATCGGCCCCGGAAAGGTGCGGCTGCTCGAGCTGATCAATGAGACCGGTTCGATCTCGGCCGCCGGTCGCGCGCTCGCGATGTCCTATCGCCAGGCCTGGCTTCTCATCGACGAATTGAACCGGATGTTCCGCGAGCCGGCGGTGGTCGCCCAGACCGGCGGCGGCGGCGGCGGCGGCGCCGTGGTCACCGAGACGGGCAACGACATCATTCGTCTCTATCGCGAGATGGAACGCCGTGCCTACGGCGCGTCGAACACCGAGATCCGGTCCCTGTCGCGCCTGCTGACGACGGCGGAGTGATCGGCCGCGAGCAGGCCCGTCAGGGCCTGCGTGCGGCGCCGCGGCGTCGTCATGGATCGCCAGCCTGCTTGTCGCCAATCTGGAAATCCCCGGCCTGGGCCGGCGCCAGCGGCGTGAACAGCGTGCGGTCGGGCTTGACGTCGATCAGTGGCGTGCCGTCGAGGCAGTCGAGGCCACGCACCAGCAGCACCGGTCCCTCGATCCTGACCAGGCGCACGATCGACGTGCCGATCGGGTTGGGCCGCACCGGCGTGCGCAGCGAGAATACCCCGCGTGCCTGGCCGTCGCTGCGCGGGCTCTGCAGCATCAGGTCGCGCCGCGATTCATGCAGCCAGTAGAGCACCTCCAGGCGCTCGAACTCGGCGATGCCGTCGAGTCCCTGGTCCCACGGGGCGAAGAGCTCGATGCGGCAGGTCGGGCCGTCGGCGCGGCCCTGGCGCGGGCAGGTCAGCCGGTCGGTCCACGGCGTATGGATGCGACCGATGAAGTAGATCCCGGCATCGGTCTGCGGCGGCAGCTCGATCGCGACCTCACCCGATCGGATCTCGTTCAGGCGGACCATGGTTCAGACGTCGAGGCCCACCATCGCGTCCGAAGCCATGACGATCGCATGGGCTTCCTGCCCGACCTCGAGGCCGAGCTCCTCGACCGCCTTGCCCTTGAGCCGGTTCCTGACGCTGATCTTCACGCGGACCTCCTGATACGCCATGGGCGTTGTATCCGTTCGCCTATAGCGCCGCCGGCGCGTGAGATCAAATCCGGCGCGGGATCTGGTCGCGCCCGGGATCGGGGGCGTTCGCGATCAGGCCTTCTGCCTGGCGCCGGGCAGGAAGTCGTCGAGCGGCACGCCAAAGGAATTGAGCGCCCACGACACGAGATTGTACTGGCCGACCGTGAAGACGGCGTCCATGACCTGCTCGGTCGAGTACTTTTTCGACAGCGCCGCCCAGGTCTCGTCGGACACGACCGAGTTCTCGAACAGGTCGTCGGCGACCTGCAGCAGCGCGGCTTCCTCAGCGCTCCAGCCCTTGGCCTTGGGACCTTCCTTGAGCCGCGCGATGTCCTCGTCGGAGATGCCGCCGCGCTTGGCGATCAGCTCGTGCTGCGCGAATTCGTACTCGGCCTGGTTCAGCCAGCCGATGCGCAGGATCAGGAGTTCGCGATCGCGGAACGGCAATGTCTGCTTGCCGAGGATATGGCCGGCGAACGGCGTCCAGCGCTTCACCAGCTGCGGATGGTGGGCCAGCACCTTGAAGATGTTGAAGATCTGGCCGTTCATGGCGTTCTTCTCGACCGTTGCGCGGTCGTCTGCGGACAGGGTCGAGAGATCGCGCAGGGGAATGCGCTGCTTGCGCTTGATCACCGTGGTTCCTCCATTGGCATGAACCGGCAGTGTAGCGTTTCCGGCGGCGCCTGAGACTCTCCGGCTTCCGCATCACGGTTTCAGCTCGGCGATCATTTCGATCTCGACCGCGGCGCCGCCGCTGAGCGTGGCCACGCCGACGGCGGCACGTGCGCCGCGGCCCGTCTCGCCGAACACCTCGATCATCAGGTCGGAGAATCCGTCGATCACCGTCGGCTGCTCGATGAAATCCGGCATGGCATTGACCATGCCGAGGACCTTGACGATTCGCGCCACGCGATCCAGCGAGCCGGTCACGCTCCTGAGGCGCGACAGCATGCCCAGTCCCGCGAGGCGGGCGGCGGCCTGCCCGTCGGCGATGGTGAGGTCGCGGCCGACCTTGCCGATGACGCGGCTGCCATCCGCGCGCCGCGGCGTGCAGCCCGACAGGAACAGCAGAGTGCCGGCCTGTACGCCGGGCACGTAATTGCCTGCGGCGCGCGGCGGCGGCGGCAGTTCGAGCCCGAGTTCGAGAACTCTCCGTTCGGCCGTCATGGTCAATGCTCCTTGTTGACGAGAAGGTCGCCGGCGACGGCCGCGAGCACGATGGCGCCGCCGATGCAGGCCGCGACGGGAGGCGCTTCGCCGACGGCGAGCCAGACGAGGGCGGGCGCCAGCGGCGTCTCGACGGCGCCGACCAGCGCGGCGCGCGTGGCCGAGACGAGCCGCGTGCCGAGGGTCAGCAGCAGCAGGCCGAGGCCGAACTGCACCGTGCCGAAGAGCGCGAGCAGGGCGAGGCTTCCGCCTTGGGCGGAGCCGGGGGCCGCCAGCGGCCATACGACGAGGGCGCAGAGGAAGGCGGACAGCGACGCCGCCGGCAGCATGCAGACGGCGCGGTGATGACGGATCAGAACCATCATCGCGGAGATCAGCAGCGTCATCACCAGCGCCAGCAGATCGCCGAACAGTCGACCGGCGCCCAGCGTCGGCGCGACCGTGACGACGACGCCCAGCAGGGCTGTGCCGCTGGCGAAGAACGTGCTGCGGCGCTCGCGGAGCCCGCTCCACGCCCAGGCCAGTCCGGCCGTGATGAACGGTGCCGTGGCGTTGATGACCAGCACGTCGGCGACCGTGGTCTCGCGCAGGGCGTTCACGAAGCAGATCGTTGCGGCCGTCGAGCAGGCGGCGGCGGCCAGCCCCGGCCGGCCGATGCGCCGCACGGTCGCCGCCATGCCCGCGCCGTCGCGCCAGGCGACATAGGCCGCGATGAATGCCCCGCCGAACAGGCCGCGCCAGAAGAGCATCGTCCAGACATCGACGTCGATCAGGCGCGTGAAGAGGCCGGCCGTGCTGAAGGCGGCGGCCGACAGCAGTACCAGTGTGGTTCCTCCGCGAGTCGAGCCGGTGAGGGTCATGCGAGGAAGCTAGCGGGTCGCTCCTGACAGCGTTATGTCAGGAGCATGCGCCGCGCCGACCGCCTGTTCGACGTCATCCAGCTCCTGCGCACGGCGAAGAGGCCGATGACGGCGGCCGCGCTCGCGGAGGCGCTGGAGGTCACGGTGCGCACGATCTACCGCGACGTTGCGACGCTGCAGTCGCGTCGCGTGCCGATCGAGGGGGCGCCGGGCCTGGGCTACGTGCTGCGCAAGGGCTTCGACCTGCCGCCGCTGATGTTCACCGTCGACGAGATCGAGGCCATCACGGTGGGCGCGAAGCTGGTGCGGCGGCTGCGCGATCGCGACCTGCAGCAGGCAGTCAACCGCGTGCTGGACAAGGTTACTTTGGTATTACCGGAAAGCCTGCGGGGGCATGCTGCAGGGACCCCGTTCTATGTCTCGGGAGGCGATGCCGCGGTGCCGCACGGCGCTGAGGCGGGACAGCTGCGCGCCGCGATCCGCGACCGCCGCAAGATCCGCATCACTTATGTCGATGAGAAGGGGCGGCGCACACGACGGACGATCTGGCCGTTGGCCATGGCCTACTATGTCGATGCCAGCCTGATCGGCGCGTGGTGCGAGCTGCGGCGCGACCTGCGCAACTTCCGAATCGAGCGCATCGCCGCCTCACGCGTGCTGGCGGCGCAGTTCCGCGATCAGGACGGGGTGTTGCTGTCGCGCTGGCTGGCGTTGCCGAAGGAACGTCCCGCAGAGCCGCCGGGAGACTCCTGATTCCTGTCGACCTGCGCCGCGGCGAGCCGCGCAAGGCCGGGCTTGGCGAACGCCGCGCCGTCCAGCACCTGGAAGGGCGGCGCGACCGCGTGGAAGCGGAACGCATCGCCTTCCTTCAGCACGACTCCGGCGAGTCGGCCCCATACTTCGACGATGAAGGGCTCGTTCGTGAGCGGCGGCGGCTGCGGAGTCGTTTGCTGGAACATCAGCCGTTCTCTCCCTGGTCCGTACCACATGGTCACGATCCGGCGGTTCGACAACCGTCAGGTTTGTCGAAAGCGTCTGGTCCGGGAGGAGAACCCGCGCATTGGGCATCAATATGGCGATGCGATTCTTTCCGTGCTGGCAATGCCTGCGATGTGACGGGACAATGACGCGTCATGTCGTCCCGCTTCACACGATCACACTTTTTGCGCTTGGCAGCGGCGCTTGCCGGCGGCGGCTTGTCCGCATCGCCGGTGGGGACGTTCGCGGCACCACGTCGCGTGAGCGGCGAGCAGGTGTTCGAGACCACGGAGGCGGAGACCGCGACGATCGACGGCCGTCACTGGGACACGCCGATCGTCGGCGGTTCGACCGTCGATGCCGTGCATCGCTCGGTGCTGCTGCGCTTTCCCGGTGCTGCCGACGACATCGGCTTCCTGCTGCGCCAGGGCCGCGTGCTGGTGAAGGCCGAGCTGTCGCTCTTCTATGACGGCTACGAGATCGTGCCCGAGGGCTACATCTGCCGCGACGCCATGGGCCGGCCGTTCTGGACGGCCGATCCGCCGACCTGGCACGTGCAGGCCTGGCCGGTGCGCCGGCCATGGATCGCCGACGCCGACGATGGCCCGACCTTCAACGCCAGTGTGAACGGCCGTCGTTACTGGGCGCGCTACGGTGCGACCGATCCTGCACACGACCGCTTCGCCGAGCCGCTCGATGCGCAGGAGCTGTCGCTGAAGGCGAGCGAGGCGCGGTTCGACATCACGCGGCTGCTGGCCAGCGACATGCTGGCGCGCGAAGCCGGTCGCCGCCTGCTGCTCCTCGAGGAATGCGGCTTCCTGCTGCGCAAGGTGGAGACCTACGACTCGCGCTATCGCCAGCTGAACGATGCCTACGAATGGGCGATGCCGACCGGCGGCCACGGCTTGCGTTTCGCGCGCCCGCGCCTCCTGTTGACCTGCAGGCCGATCGCCGGCGGCGGCACGGTGGCGGTGTCGCTCCCGCCGCGGCTCGACCGGCGCGCCCTGCTGTCGGCCGACGGCTCGCAGCCCACGGCACGGTTGCCGCCGCCGCACGAGATCGTCGCGCGCGCCGCGCGTGCGCTCGTGGGCGGGCTGCAGGAGGGGCTGCAGGGCGGTCGTGGCGCACCGCGCCCGGACTGGCAGCTGGCGCGCATCGCCGAGCTGCATCGCGTCGGCGGCGACCGCGTCAGTGGCTGGGCGCGCGTCGACGGCGAGGAAGGCTATGCCGGCTGGCAGCGCCGTCTCGCCGAGCTGCTCGCCATGCCGCCGCGCTACTGGATGGGCTGGGAGATCGCCGACCAGCTCCTCGTCTGGTACCTGTTCCGCGACCTGCTGCCGGCGCCGGTGCAGGATCACCTGCGCGGCTACTGGCGCGCCTGGCTGCAGCCCGACCTGCCGACCTCGGCCTTCGTGCATCCGCAGAGCCGCGACGCCATCGACTACTGGAAGCGCAATCGCGACTGGCGTGGGCGCGCGTCGTTCTTCCGCGACGGCTACAACTTCGCGGTCAGCACCCAGAATTTCAATCACACCGCCGCGATGGGCGCGCTGCTGGGGGGCGCGGTGATCGACGCCGATCTGCCGATGGCCGACGGCCGGCACGGGCTGGAGCATCTCGCGCTGCGCTTCTGGGCGTTCCTCGACGGCACGACTCAGGAGATGCTCGACCACTACTACCTGTCGATCACGCTGAGCGCCCAGAAGATGTTCGCCGACCATGGGCCGGCGGCACGCGACCGCCTGATGGGCCGCATCCTGGTCGACCGCACGATGGAGATGCTGGCGACCGTGCATCATCCCCGGCTGCGCCGCTTCGTGTCGTCGTCCGGCCGCGCGCGGCTGAGTGGCGTGCTGGTCGAGCAGGACGGCATCTACGCCGCTCTGCACACCGCCTCGCGCGACGGCATCGTCAACTACCTCGACCGTCCGGCCGAGGCGACGGAGCACGGCATGCCGGTCTGGGGCTACGACTTCCCGCCCGGGCGCGCTGCCATGCAGAGCCTCGCTGCGCCCTGGATGCCGGCCTGGGCAGCCGCCCTCGTCGACGACAAGCCGCTGCCCTTCGAGGAGACCGCGGCCGAGACGCTGCGCGGCAACTTCAAGCCGCCGCTGTGGCGGCGCAGCTGGCTGGGCGCCTGGCATGGCCTTGCCAGCACCGACATCCGGGCCGGCGCCTTCGACCTGCTGGGCCAGTGGGTGCGCGCGCCGCGGACAGCGACGGGGATCGAGGATCTCGGCACGCTCACGGTGCGCTACGTCGCGAGCGGCCCGGCCGGCGGCCCCGACCTCACGACGACGCAGGGCGGCGGCGCGGCAGCGGCCGGCCTGACCTTCACCTTCCAGAGCCGCAACCGCGCCATCGTCTTCGCCAAGCCGCATGCCGACCGCGAGCGCCTGATGGCCGGGCTGGGCAAGGAGGACATCACGCGGCTGGGCACCGTGATCGGCCTGTGGAACTTCGCGCAACCACCGCGCTGGACGCTCTACGCCGACGACCGGCCGATCGACTCGTTCCCGCATCGGCTGGCGGCGGGCCAGCGCCTGCTGCTGCACGACGGCGTCAGCTATCTCGCCATCCTGCCGCTGCCCGCCACCGACCTCGGCCGCGATGTCGCGATCGAGGTCGCGACGGGGGTGCCGGGCAAGGCCGAGCCCAACGGCGCCCTCGTGGCGCCGGCGCTCACCATCTCGATCCTAAACCTCGATCGCGCCCGGCCCGTCGCGCCCGCCCGCCTCGACCTGCGCGCCCTGGCGACGCGCACCTTCGGCGGCTTCGCGCTGGAGATGGGCGACGCGCACCAGCACGGCAGCTTCGAGGCCTTCGCCCGGCACATCCGCGCCGGCAGGCTCGACGCGACATGGGACGAACGCAAGCGCCGGCTCGCTGTCGCGTGGCGCACCGGCGACGATCTTCTCGAGGCCGGCTTCGGCACCGACGTCGCGCAGCCCTCCGCCCACTACCCGATCGAGCCGAGCGCGCTGGAGCGCGCCATCCCCTATCGCCGCCTCAACGGTGCCTGGCCCTACCTGCCGCCCGGGCTGGAGCGCGACACCAGCTGGTCGCAGCAGGGCACGACGGGCCGGCTCGAGAAGAACGGGGCGGTGCTCACGACGGAGGAGGGTCGCAAGGCCTATCTGCAGGCCGATCCGCTCGACGGTCCGGGCCGCGGCGCGGTGGTCGCCTTCAATCCGCTGCCCGATCCGCAGCCCTTCGCGCTCGCATTGCGGGACGGCGTGCGCTTCGCGGCCGACGGCAAGGTCGGCCTGCTGCGCGTGGAGTACCGGCCGTGGGAACGGGCCTTCGACATCGCCCATGTGCTCGCGCCGGGCCAGGACGGTCCCGGCATGGCGCGCGCCTTCACGATCTCGGGACTTGCGCAACGGCCGCGCGTGACCCTGAATGGGCGGGCGGTCGAGGCCCGGGCCGTCGAAGCCTCCTTTCACATTCCACATGCGTGACCATGACCTTGACGCGATCTGCCCTTCTGGGATTCGCCGGCGCCGCCCTCGTGGCCGGACCGGCGGCCATCGCCCAGACTACAAACCGGACCGCAAACCAGACCACCACGATGCACCGCCGCCGGATTCCATCGTCGGGTGAGATGCTGCCGGTCGTCGGCTGCGGCACCTGGCGTACCTTCGATGTCGGCGCCCGGCCGGACAGCCGTGCGCCGCTCGCCGAGGTGCTGCGCATCCTGTTCGCCGCCGGAGGCTCCGTGATCGACAGCTCGCCGATGTACGGCTCGGCCGAAGGCGTGGTCGGCGACCTGCTGGCCACCGCCGGCACGCGCGACAAGGCCTTCCTCGCCACCAAGGTATGGACCTCGGGCCGCGAACGCGGCGTCACCCAGATGCAGCGGTCGATGGAGCTGCTGAGGACCGACCGCATCGACCTGATGCAGATCCACAACCTGGTCGACTGGCGCGCCCACCTGTCGACCCTGGAGGCGTGGAAGGCCGAGGGACGCATCCGCTATCTCGGCGTCACGCACTACACCCAGAGCGCCCACGACGACCTGGAGCGCGTCATGCGCAGCGAGCACTGGGACTTCGTGCAGATCAACTACGCGCTCAACGATCGCGCCGTCGAGCATCGCCTGCTGCCGCTCGCCGTCGAGCGCGGCATCGCGGTGATCGTCAATCAGCCGTTCGGCGGCGGCGGCCTGCTGCGCCGCCTGCTGCCGCGGCCGGTGCCCGCCTGGGCCGGCGAGATCGGCTGCACGAGCTGGGCGCAGCTCCTGCTGAAATTCGTGCTCGCCAACCCGGCCATCACCTGCGTCATCCCCGGCACCGGCAAGCCCGAGCACATGAGCGACAACGTCCAGGCCGGCTTCGGCGTCTACCCCGACGCCGCGATGCTGAGGCGCATGGTGTCGGAGATCGCCGCGTAGCGCTTCCGCCCTTCCCGCCGTCACCCTTCCCGCCGTCGTCTCGACCGCTCTCGTTGCGTCAGAAGGCCAGCGTCATCTGCGGTGCGTCGGGCGCCGTCTCGTCGCGGGACTGCAGGTTGTGCAGCGTCACGCCGAGCAGACGCACGCGTTTGGGCAGCGGAAAGACCGAGCGCACCAGCTCGACGCTGGCCAGCCGCAGCGCCTCGCGGCTGGCGACCGGCGCCGCCAGCGTGCGGCTGCGCGTGACGATCTGGAAGTCGGCGTACTTCACCTTCACCGTGACGGTGCGGCCCCGCACGCCGCTGCGCTCGCACCACGACCAGACGTCGTCCAGCACCGAATCGATTCCCCGCTCGACCTCGTCCGGCTGGCCGAGATCCTCCATGAAGGTGGTCTCCGAGCCGATCGACTTGCGGGGCCGGTCGGGCACGACGCGGCGCTCGTCGCGGCCGCGCGCGATGGCGTGGTACCAGGCGCCGGCCTTGCCGAAGGTCCGCTCGAGGAAGTCGAGCTCCTGCGCCTTCAGGTCGGCGCCGGTATGGATGCCCATCCGCGCCATCTTCTCCGCCGTCTTCGGGCCGATGCCGTGGAACTTCGCCACCGGCAGCGTCTCGACGAAGGCCGCACCCTTCTCGGGCGGGATCACCGTCTGGCCGTTCGGCTTGCGATGGTCCGACGCCATCTTGGCCAGGAACTTGTTGTAGGAGATGCCCGCCGATGCGGTGAGCCCCGTCTCGGCCAGGATGCGGGCGCGGATCTCGCGGGCGATGTCGCTGGCCAGCGGCATGTTCTTGAGGTTGGTGGTGACGTCGAGATAGGCCTCGTCGAGCGACAGCGGCTCGACCAGCGGCGTGTACTCCAGGAAAATCCCGCGGATCTGCCGCGACACCTCGCGATAGACCTCGAAACGCGGCTTCACCAGCACCAGCTCGGCGCAGAGCCGCCGCGCCGTCGCCGTCGGCAGGGCCGAGCGCACGCCGAACTTGCGCGCCTCGTAGGACGCCGCCATCACCACGCCGCGCTGCCGCCCGCCGACTGCGACCGGCAGGCCGCGCAGCGACGGGTCGTCACGCTGCTCGACCGACGCGTAGAAGGCGTCCATGTCGATATGGATGATCTTGCGGATGTCGGTGGCCGACATGCGGCGAAGGTAGCGCCGGGATGGTGGCGATGGATAGTGCCCCGGCGACAATCTCGTCCGCTCAGGCAGCGGGACCGTCCGGCGCGGCCGGCACGGTGAACGCGAACGTCATGCCCCGGCCGGCATTGCGCGAGGCCCGCAGCTCGCCGCCATGGCTCTCGACGATCGAGCGGCAGATCGAGAGCCCCATCCCCATGCCGTTCGGCTTGGTCGTGTAGAAGGGGGTGAACAGCCGGCCGAGCTTGTCCGGCTCGACGCCGACTCCGGCATCCTCGACGGCGATGCGCACGCGGTCGCCGTCCGGGCGCTCCGTGCGGACGGTCACCGCAAGTCGGCTGTCGTCGGCGCCGCTCCCGTCGCTGCCGGCCGTCGCCTGCAGGCCGTTGAGCACCAGGTTGATGATCACCTGCTGCAGCTGCGTGCGGTCGCCGCGCACCGGCGGCAGGCCGGGCGCCAGCGCGCGCTGCAGCGGCACGCGATGGTTGGACGCCTCGCGCTGGACCAGGGCGAGCGCTTCCTCGATCACGTCGTTGACGTCGAGCGGCGACATCACCGGCTCGGCCTTCCGCGCCAGCGCCCGGATGTTCTGGATGATCCGCGTCGCGTGATCGGCCGAGCCGACCATGCCGTCGATGGCTTCGAGCGCCCTGTCGATGTCGGGGGTCGCGCGGGCCAGCCAGCGCCGGCCAGCCTCGCCGCTCATGATGATCGCCGCCAGCGGCTGGCTGACCTCGTGCGCGATCGAGGCGCTCATCTCGCCCAGCATGGTGACGCGGCTGGCGTGGGCGAGATGCGCCTGCGCCGCCTGCAGCGCCTCGTCGGCCGTCCGCGCCGCCGTCACGTCGATCAGGGCGCCGACGATCTCGTCCTGGCCCGAGGCGTAGGTCACGCGGTGCGCCCGGACGTGGATGCGCTTGACCGTTCCGTCGGGCATCACCGCCCGGTTCTCGTGATCGTAGATGTGGTCGCCGGCGAGGGAGCGGTCGATCTGCTGCCGGACCGCGGCCAGATCGTCCGGATGGACGCGCCGCAGGATGGTGTCGAGCGTCGGTCGGCCGGAGGGCTCGATCTCCAGGATCCGGCAGGCCTCGCCGGACAGCACCATGCCGCCGCTGGCGGGCGTCCAGGCGAAGCTGCCGGTCCGGCTGAGCTTCTGCGCCTCGGCGAGATAGGCTTCGCTGCGCCGCAGCCCGTCCTCGGCGCGCTTGCGGTCCTCGATGTCGATGTTCGAGCCGTACCAGCGCACGATCCTGCCGGCATCGTCGCGCAGCGGCGACTGGCTGAACAGGAACCAGCGATACTGGCCGTCGTGGCGCCGCATGCGCGCCTCGATGCCTTCGGGCAGCCCGGACGCCCGGATCCGCCGCCCGGCTTCCGCCAGGAGAGGACGATCGTCGGGATGGATGGCGGCGAGGTATCCCCGGCCCAGCGCCTCTGCCAGCGCCATGCCGGTATAGTCCAGCCACGGCTTGTTGGCGTATTCGACCTGACCGTCCTCGCGCGTCTGCCAGACCAGCGCGGGAATGCGGTCCACCATCAGGCGCAGCTCCTGCTCGGCCTGCGCCAGTGCCGCGTCCGCCTGCTTGCGATCCTCGATGTCGTAGCCGACCGAGTACCAGCGCACGACCTCGTCGCGCTCGTCGCGCAGCGGCACGCGCCGCACCAGGTGCCAGCGATAGGCGCCGTCGGCGCGCCGGAAGCGCTGCTCCATGACGACCGGCTGGCCGGTCGCCAGGCTGGCGTGCCACAGCCGCTGGCCCTCGTCGAAATCGTCGGGATGCAGCGCGATCGCCCAGTCCCGGCCGTGCGCGCGCTCGAGCGCGATGCCGGTGTAGTCCTGCCAGCTCTTGTTGACGAAGTCGCGCGTGCCGTCCGGATGGTAGGTGGCGATCAGCACCGGGATCGTGTCGATCGTCGCCTGCAGCTCCTGCTGCGCCTCGCGCGTCCGCTGTTCGGCCTGGCGCCGTTCGGCATTCTCCGCCTGCAGCGCGCGGTTGGCGTTCTCCAGGCCGCCGACCGCTTCCTGCAGGCGGTCGCGCGCGCGGCGCAGCGCGTCGGCGGTGCGCCGCTGGGCGGCGCCCAGCCCGACGACGAACAGCACCGACGCCGCGAACAGCACCAGGCTCGCGAACGCCGAGGCGGGCAGGGCGAGCGAATCGCTCGGCGGGATGAACAGGTAGAGGAAGAACAGCGACGCCAGCACGCTGGCCGCCAGGCCCGGCCCGAGTCCGCCATACCAGGCGGCGAAGACGGCGGCGCAGAGCAGCAGCGGCGCGAACGGCGCGGGGTCCTGCGCGGCGCCGGCCAGCCAGCACGCGCCGCTCGCCGCCGCGACGGCCAGGATCGCGATCGCATACCTCGTCAGCAGGGAACGATCGGCCCCGAGATGGACCCGCTTCGGCATGAGTGTGCCCCCAAAGGCCGCGCTATCGGGTGTTATAGGCAATTCCGGAAGAGGGCAATGTGACGGCTGCCCTGCCGGACGCCAGGGGCCGCGTGTGGAAAGCTGCTTCTCACCCCGCACCCGGACCGGAGTCGAGGCTCGGGTCGAACTCGAGGATGGGGCCGAAGTGGAGGATGGGCCCGAGCGGCACGATGCCCGTCGGATTGATCGTCGTGTGGCTTTCGTAATAGTGCCGCTTGATATGCTGCAGGTTCACGGTCTGCTCAACGCCGGGCAGTCCGTGGACGTCCCGCGTGAAGCGCCACAGCGCCGGATAGTCCACGATGCGCCGCAGATTGCACTTGAAATGCCCGTGATATACGGCGTCGAAGCGCACCAGCGTGGTGAACAGGCGGATGTCGGCTTCGGTCGGCTGCTCCCCCAGGAGAAAGCGCGTGCGTGCCAGCCGTGCCTCCAGCCAGTCGAGCGTGTCGAACAGCGGCGCGACCGCCTCCTCGTAGGCCGCCTGCGTGGTGGCAAAGCCGGCGCGGTACACCCCGTTGTTCACCGTCGCGTAGATGCGCGCGTTGAGGGCGTCGATCTCGCCGCGCAACGGTGCCGGATAGTAGTCGCCCGGCGTCGCCCCCACGGCGTCGAAGGCCGCGTTGAACATGCGCAGGATGTCGGCCGATTCGTTGGAGACGATGGTCTTGCGCACCTTGTCCCACAGGACGGGCACCGTCACGCGGCCCGTGTAGCGCGGATTGGCCAGCGTGTAGATCTGGTGGAGCGCCTGGGCGTGGTTCACGGGATCGCCGGTGACGCAGGGGCCTTCGGCGAAGGTCCAGCCGCTCTCGCGCATGCGCCAGTGGGTGACCGACAGCCCGATCGCGTCCTGCAGGCCCTTCAGCCGGCGCAGGATCGTGGTGCGGTGCGCCCAGGGGCAGGCGAGGCTGACATAGAGGTGATAGCGGCCGGGCTCCGCGCGGAAGCCCGCCTCGCCGCTCGGGCCGGCGGAGCCGTCCGCCGTCACCCAGTTGCGGAAGACGCTCTGCTGGCGCTCGAAGCGGCCGCCGCTGGCCGCCGTGTCGTACCAGACGTCCCGCCACTGCCCGTCGACCAGCATGCCCATGTCTGCCTCCTCGCGATCGGATGGGTACGATGACAGCGTACGGGAACAGCATACGGGTCGCGGGCGGCAGCCGTGTGGCAGCATGCGGGTCGCTGCTGCGCCGCCCTCGTCGGCGTCGATCGACTACGGCGACCTCTGCGATGACCTGCCGAAGGCGACGAGTCCGGCCGCCACCGCCCCCGCCAGAAGGACGAGATCCATGCCGGCGACGGGCCAGAGATGCCGCTGCCCGAGGCTGCGCCACAGGGGATCGCCTGTAGCCAGGCCGTTGAGCAGGACGGCCGCCACCGCGAGGGCCGCGATCGCGAGGCACTGCTCGCGCCAGGCGACCCGCGGACGCGCCCAGGCGTGAACGAAGGCCGTCAGCCAGACGAGGTAGAAGGCGCCGATTTCGAGGTCGGCACGCTCGAGCCCCCACGCCGATGCCGCCGGCGGCAGCAGCTTGTTGGCGACGAAGAAGGCGAGGGTCGCGCCGATGATTCCGCTGACCGAGCCGATGGTCAGGCCGTCGACGATGCGGACGCCCGCCAGGCCCAGCTGGGCGTGGCGTCTGCGCCGCGATTCGAGCCAGAAGAGGAACCCCGTCGCGATCAGGCCGCAGCCCGCGAGGCCCAGTGCGAAGTAGAGCCAGCGCAGGCTCCAGTGATCGAACTGGATGAAGTGGAAGCCGGTGATGAAGCGGTGGACGTTCATCACCGGCCTGGCCGTGTTGCTCGACAGGACGGCGCCCGTGCCGGCGTCGAAGTAGATTGCGTCGACCGGCATGGTCACGCGATCCTCGACGAACGACCGGCGCACCTCGACATAGGCGTTGGCGTCGCCGGGATGAAACACCCGCAGCAGCTGCGGCTTGCCGCCGTCCCAGCGGCGCGACGCCTCTGCCACCATGGCATCCAGCGACGCCAGGGGAGGCCCCGGCCGGTCGGCCCTGGGCCGCGCGTAGATGCCGTACGACTCCTTGACGAAGAGCTGCCGGTCGCCGCGATAGGACATCTCCCAGGCGCTCGCGAAGTAGACCGTGAAGAAGATCATCAGCCCCGACAGGGTGATGGCGACGTGGAAGGGCAGGCCGAGCACGCCGGCGACGTTGTGCAGGTCGAGGATCAGCCGGCGCGGCCTGCTCGCGGCGCGGAAGGTGAAGAAGTCGGCGAATATCTTGCGATGGATGACGACGCCCGACACGCAGAGCACCAGCCACGCCATGCTGGCAAGGCCCACGATCCAGAGGCCGAGCGCCCACGCCTTCAGGTGCAGCGTGAAGTGGAAGGGATAGAGGAAGCCCGTGGCTGCCGCCGTCCCGGCGTCCGGCAGGAGGATCGAGGTCGCGGGATCGGCCTGGCGGACGACGGGCGCTGCCCGGTCCCCGCGATAGCCGATGCGGGCGACGGGCTCGCGCCGGTTCGGGAAGACGACCAGCCATTGCGGCGACCGGCCGATCAGCGGCTGCAGTTCCCGGGCGAGCGCGTCGACCGATCGGAGATCGGTTGGCGCTAGCCGCGTCGCGGGCATCATCCAGCGATCGATCTCGGCGTCGAACACCGACAGCGTGCCCATCCAGAAGACGGCGAACAGCACCGTGCCGGTGCACAGCCCGGCCCATGTGTGCAGCCACTGCATGGAGGCGCGAAAGCCCCCCACCACGGGGCCCTCCACCATGGAACCCCGCACCACGTCGCCCGGGGCGTTCATTCCCTCATGCTAGAAGTCGGCCGTCAGGGACAGGCGGAAGGTGCGCGGCGCGCCGAGGAACAGGAACGTCGTCGTCTGGTTGCTGCCGGCCCAGTAGTTGGCATCCAGGACGTTGTCGACGTCGAACCGGGCCACCAGCATCTTGCCCTTGGCGGCGGGGTTCTCGAAACTGTAGCGGACGCCCAGATCGAAACGGGTCCAGTCCGGCATCATGCGCCGCGGATAGGTCGTGTCGACGTATTGCGCGCCGGTGTAGATCGCGCGCCCGGCCAGCGTGAGCCCCGGCACGAAGGCCAGGTCGACCTCGCCCGACAGGTTCAGCGTGAATTGCGGCGTGAAGGGCGCGATCCACCCGTCGGTGGTGCCGCCCTGCGTCTTGGCGAGCACCGGATTCAGGAACATGGCGCCGCCGAGGAGCCGGAAGCCCTTCGCCGGTTCGCCGAACACGTTCAGCTCCAGGCCCTGGTTGACCTGCTGGCCGTTCACGCCCTGGGTGTTGGTGGTCGTGTTCGTGATGACGCTGGGCTGCGTGATCTGGAACAGCGCCGCGGTCGTCGTGAAGCGGCCCCAGTCGGCCTTGACGCCGACCTCGATCTGGTTGGTCACGAAGGGCGGCAGGATCGTGCCGGCGTTGGCGAACGGCGCCTGCACCACCGTGCCCTGCTGCAGTCCCTGGATGTAGTTGCCGTAGAGCGAGACGTTCTCCAGCGGCTTCACGATCAGCGCCACGGCGGGACTGACGACGGTCTGGTCGTAGCTCGAGGTCAGCGCGCCCGTGACGGCGTTGAAGTTGGCGGCCTGGACGTTCTGCGCGCGCAGGCCGGCCGTCAGCTGCACCCGGTTGTTCAGCGAGGAGATCGTGTCGGCGATGCCGAGGCTGTTGAAGCCCGACGTCGAGGTCTTGTTCGCCGCCGGCGTGGCGATGTTCGGCCGGGCGATCAGCGTCGCATTGTAGATGTTGGTCGCGAAGGCGGCGGCACCCTGCGATGTGTTGACCTGGCCGTTGTCCTGCTGGAGGGTCGAGGCCGTGACCGCGAGCTCGTGATTGACGGGCCCGGTATTGAACAGGGCGCGCACGCCGCCCTGCGCGGTCAGGTTCGTCGTGTACTGGCTGAAGTTGAGGGGCGCGAGCGCCGTCGCCGCGCCGCTGAAGCTGGTGATCGTCGTCGCCGCCGAATAGACGCCGCCCATCCGGTAGTCGTGGCCGCCGGCGGACGCGTAGAGCGTGACGTTGTCGGTGATGTCCATCTCGAGCCTGAAGACGCCGAAGGCGTCCTTGCGGTCCTGGAAGCCCCAGGGCTGCGCGGTCGGATTGGTGCGGACGTTCGGCGCATACGGAAGCTGCACGCCCGCCGCGAGCGTGAGGTAGGGCGTGATGCCGGAGATGTACTGGCTCTGATAGCCGAGATCGGCGGACAGGCGCACGCGCTCGCCGCGGAAGTCGAAGCCGACGAGGGCGAGCGCCCGTTGATCCGCGTTGTACTGGACGTCGGTCTGGCCGGCCCGGAACACGCCGTTGAGCCTGACGCCGAACTGCTTGTCGTCGCCGAACCGGCGCCCGACATCGACGTGTCCGCCGAACTGGCTGCCGGAAACGTAGTTCGCCGTCGCCTGGGTCAGGTCCTCGTCGGGCGCACGCTTGGGAACGACGTTCACGTTGCCGCCGATCGAACCGAAGGGCGGGATGCCGTTGAGCAATGCGCTCGGCCCCTTCAGCACCTCGACCCGCTCGGCCATCTCGGCCATGATCGATGCGGACGGCAGCATGCCGTACAGGCCGCCATACGAGAAATCCCCGTTGTCGACGGGAAAGCCGCGGATCTTCACCTGGTCGGTGCCGGGGCTGCTCTCGCCGCGGGTGACGCGCACCGACGGATCGTCGATCAGCACGTCGCGGACCGTCTTGGCCTGCTGATCCTGGGCCTTCTTCGCCGTGTAGTTCGTCTGGTTGAAGGGCGTGTCCATCACGGCGCGATTGCCGAGCAGGCCGAGCTGGCCGCCGGTCGCGACCTGGCCGCCGGCATAGGCCGGCGCCACGTTGTCGATCATCGCCTGTGGCGGCACGATCAGCATGCCCTGCACCTGGACGGGGTCGAGCTGGAGAGCGCCGCTTGATTCGGGAGCGCCCGACAGCGTCACCGACGTGGGCGACGTGAAGCGATAGCTGATTCCCGTGCCGGACAGCATCAGGCGCAGCGCCTGCTCGGCCGTCATCGCGCCGGCGACCGCCGTGCTGGTCTTGCCGGCGACGACGGAAGCGGTCACCGCGAACTGGAGTCCGGCCTGCTGGCCCAGCGTGGTCAGGGCCTGGGCCAGCGGCTGCGACGGAATGTCGAAGGTCGCGGCCGGCGCCACCTGCGCCTGCTGTGATGGCCCGGAAGACGATGGCCCCTGAGGCTGGGCCAGGGCCGGCGCGTGGAAGGCCGCGAGCGACCCTGCGGCCACGACGGCCGCAACGAATCCGTTCGCACCCGGCGCCGTCGAACGCTTGAATGACACGAGAACTCTCTCCCCGAAAATCCGTTGCCGGCGGGTCACGGAACCTGGCGCGCGCGAACCGGAATCGATCGCACTCTCAACCCCATGACTGGACGGCCGGGGCGGATTTGAAGGGGGTGGCGAAAAAAAGACGAAAGAACGTCAGCGCCGCGAAACGATCAGCAGATAGGGGGTCACTTCGGTCACCGACGCATCCTGGGAAGCGGCCAGGGTCTTCAGCGCCTCGACCGGCTGGGTGAGGTCGAACACGCCGGTGATCGCCTGACGGGTCAGCGACCCGTCATCGACCAGGATGAGGCCCGGCAGATACCGGTCGAGCGCCTCGACGATATCGCCGAACGAGGTGTCGACGACGACGAGCTTGTGCCGCCGCCAGGACGCCACCGATTCCGGGGCCATCCGCTCGCGGTGGATCGCCTTGTGCCTCCGGTCGACCACCAGCCGATCCCCGACCGTGAGCGGGTCGCCCGTCCTCACGCCGTCCTGCAGCACGTCCACGGTCCCCGACTGGACCGCGACGTCGATCGTCGTCGTGGTCTTGCCGACGCTGAAGGCCGTCCCCGTGACGACGACCGAGACGTCGCCGGCAAGGACCGAGAAGGGACGCCGCCCGTCGCGGGTGACCTCGAAGAAGGCCTGGCCGGCGAGCAGCGTGATGCGGCGGCCCGTTTCCGCGTAGTCGACGGCGATCGCGCTGCTGGCGTCCAGGTGGACGGTGCTGCCGTCGGGCAGGGTCACTTCCCGCAGTTCGGCGACGTCGGTCTCGTGGTCGGTGATGAAGTGCCGGTGGAGCATCGGGACCGCGACGAGCAGCAGGCAGGCGGCGGCGAGCGCTGCCGCCGCGGTGTACCATCGCGTCCGGCGCGGCCTGCGGACAGGTAGCGGGACGGGTCGCGGGACGGGCAGCGGGACGGCGGCGGGCGTCGCGGGAAGCGCCCCGAGCGCGGCCCAGGTCGAGCGCACCGAGTCGTAGGCCTTGCGGTGCGCATCGGCCGCTGCGAGCCATTGCTGGAAGTCGCGTTCCAGGGTCGCGTCGCGCGGCGCCATCTCCCGGCGGAGCAGCCACTCCATCGCCCGCTCGATCGCGGCGTCCTGTTCCCCTGTGGAAGCGTCCACGCAGTATCCATTCCCGTTGGGGGCGCCCCGCACCGGGGTCCCAGCCTATAGAGCGAATCCGATGCACCATTTTGAATGGTGCCGTACAGTTTATTTCTGGCCTTTGGTGTTGTCCTGCTGGGCGAGGAGGCGTCGCGTGGCATGGGCGCCGGCGTCGCGCACCAGTTGGAAGGTGCGCGCGACGGAGATGCCGAGGTGATCGGCGATCACCTGCAGCGTCTTCTCTTCCAGGCGGTACATGCGGAAGGCGACCTGGGTCCGTTCGGGCAGTTCGGCGATCGCGTCGGCCAGGAGGCGCAGCCTGTCGCGATGGAAGACGACGTCCTCGGCGGACGGCTGTTCGTGGGGGATCGCGTCGTAGGGCGCCAGCGCCGTATCGACGACCGTCTCGCGCGTCTTCCGGCTCAGCATGTCGAGCGCGAGATTGCGCACGACGGCATACATGTAGTGGAGGGGATTGAGGATCTCGGCATCCTGCCGGTGCCGGGCCGACAGCCGGATCCAGGCCTCCTGGACCACGTCCTCGGCCTTCGAGCGATCCTGATGCAGCAGCTTGCTCGCGTAATCCACGAGGTCGTCCCGATACGCGACGTAGAGGGCAAGGGAGGGGTCTGGGCGCGACAAGGAGCTGATCACATGAGAATGGTTCGCATTCCTATATGCGAAGGCGGTCGAATGCAATCCGTCCCTGGCCCGGCTGGATTCCAGGCCGGCTATTCTCCGCCCGTATTGCTGAAGATTCCCCATGGATCATGGGCGCGGGCCACAGAGATGATGAAGCCGTAGACCAGCAGGGCGGCGATCCAGCAGGCGATCCTGACACCCGGCGGGCGTCCTTTCCGGAAGGCCGTGATGCCTAGCGCTATGTACACGACCACCAGCAGCACCTTCACTGTCAGCCATGCGTGCACCAACGGATACTGCTGCACGATCGTCGCCAGCATGAGCGCGGCCGTAAGCAGTATCGTATCGATCGTGTAGCTGAGATATCGAACGGGCGGCGCCATCGCCCCCGGCAGGCCGCCGAACAGCAAGAGGCCGCGCAGCAGGAACAGGCCTCCGCTGGCAAACACCGCAGCGATATGGACGAGCCTGATCTCTGCATAGAAGGCGATCATCGGCTGGTCCGGCCGGTTATCAGCTCACCCTATCGACCCGGCTGCGCCCGCTCGGCCGCGGCCTCCTCTCGCTCCTCCTGCGCGCGCGCACGCACCTGCTCCTCCCGGTGCGGCGACAGCCATAGCCCGGCGACGAACACCGCCAGGGCAAGGGCGCCGATGGCAAAGATCGTGTCGCCCGGAACCCGCAGCCACACCAGCAGATCGACAAGGGGCTGCTGCATGAAGTCCGCCGAGCGCGCGTACCAGTAGCCCTTGTCCAGCGAAGCGAAGAGCTGCAGCGTGCCCAGCGGCAGCAGGGTGAGCAGCGCCATCAGCGCGAGGCCGATGTTGAAGCACCAGAAGCTGACCTTGAGGATCCCTTCGGGCCAGGCGAGATCCGGCTTCATGCCGCGCAGGCAGAACAGGACAAGCCCGATGCCCAGCATGCCGTAGACACCGAAGAGTGCCGTGTGGCCGTGGAGAGGCGTCAAGTTCAGGCCCTGCATGTAGTACAGGGAGAGTGGTGGATTGATGAGGAAGCCGAACAACCCGGCGCCGACCAGGTTCCAGAATGCCACCGCGATGAAGAACATCACCGGCCAGCGATAGCGCCGCATCCACGGCGTGGCGCCACCGAGCTTCCACGTGTGGTACGCCTCGAAGCCGATATAGGCGAGCGGCACCACCTCCAGCGCCGAGAAGCTCGCACCCAGCGCCAGCACCGGCGTCGGTGTGCCGGCGAAGTACAGATGGTGCAAGGTTCCCAGCACGCCGCCGGCCATGAAGATGATGGTCGCGAACAGCACGGCGACGGTCGCCGTTCGCACCGGCAGCAGGCCGAGGCGCGTGAACAGGAAGGCGATCACGGCGGTGGCGAAGACTTCGAAGAAGCCCTCGACCCAGAGATGCACCAGCCACCAGCGCCAGTATTCGACGATCGAGATGTGGGTATGCTCACCCCACACCAGGGCGGCGGCGAAGAACAGGCCGATCGCAACGGTTGACAGGAACAGCAGCCCGATGATCGACCGCATTTCGTTCTCGCGGCGCAGCGTCGGCCACAGGGCACGGCCGACCAGGACCAGCCACAGCATCAACCCGATGAACAGGAACCACTGCCAGAAGCGGCCCATGTCGGCGTACTCCCAGCCCTGGTGCCCGAACCAGAAATTGTCGTCGAGGCCCAATTGCTGCATGACGGCCAGCCATTGCCCGGCAAAGGACCCGACGACGATGACCAGCAGGCAGACCCAAAGGACGTTCACGCCCAGCCGCTGGTAGGGCGGCTCGTATCCCGACACGGCCGGCGCGATGTAGAGGCCGGTGCCCAGCCAGGCCACGGCGATCCACAGTACCGCGAGCTGGGTGTGCCATGTCCGCGTGATCGAATAGGGCAGCACCTCGGACAGCTCGTATCCATAAGCTTGCTGCCCCTCGACCTGGTAGTGCGCCGT